>Ga0182012_10005210_pt1 | contig 13479 bp, 12 predicted proteins | sample 612S2SmetaG_FD_120486 | JGI IMG/M metagenome (GOLD analysis project Ga0182012, IMG submission 120486) | Permafrost microbial communities from Stordalen Mire, Sweden - 612S2S metaG | ecosystem: Environmental > Terrestrial > Soil > Wetlands > Permafrost | place: Sweden: Stordalen | collected... | reverse complement strand
GTCGATGGCCGCCCGGCACGACGCCTGGTCGGTGATGTCGCACTCGACGGCGACTGCGCCGGACCCGGCCTCCTGCGCGGCCGCTTCGATGCGCTCGCGGCGCCGGGCCAAGAGCGCGACCTGATCGCCGCGCTGCGCCAGGCCGATCGCAATGCAACGCCCGAGCCCGCTCGACGCGCCAACCACCACTGTCCTCGACATAACCGTCCTTTACCAATCGAACGCATTGTGTAAACGTCGTCGCCGAAGAACATAACCCTTTCGGTCACGGCGCACTAGCGGATTGCCACTCCGATGAAGTAGCAGCTCAGCAGAACCACACCGATCAACACGACCCAAGCGTCGGTCAGCCGGCACAGCAGAACCGGGGCCTGTCGCACCTCCATGAACTCCCGGAAGATGATGCGCACCTTCACGAGCGCGATCACAATCACGCCCGGCGTGATCAGCGCGCTGGATCGCAGCGCCCCAGAACTATCCGCGCCCGTGTGGTCTATCCACAAATACGCCAGCGTCAGCGACGCCAGGATCACCCAGACGACCAGCAGCCTCTTGTTGAATCTCACTTATCACCTCACCACGTAGAGCAGCGCGAAGATGAGCACCCACAGGAAGTCGACAGTATGCCAATAGGTCGCGCAGGTTTCGACGAGTTGTTGATCCCGCCTCGCTGGGCTTCGAAGTTGGTAGACGACGACACCGAGAACGACGAAACCGATCAGCAGATGAACGAAGTGGATCCCGGTGAGGAAGTAGTAGTACGTGAAGAAGTCATTGCTGTCGAAACCATTTCCCTCGCTGCTCAGCCGGACCCACTCCGACACCTTGACGCAGAGGAACACCACAGCGAATAGGGCGGTGAGGGACGCGTCCCGCAGAGCGGGTCCATAGGCACCGGCGCGCGCGGACTGGACGCAACGGGCCACCGACCACGAGCTCAGCACCAATACCAGGGTATTGAGCACGCCGATACGCAGGTCCAGCTGCGCCTGAGCGTGCAGGAAAAGCTCCGGGCTTCGAGCACGGTAGAACAGGTAGAAACCGAAATACGCTGTGAAGACCAGCGTCTCGAACAACACAAAAGCCCACATATCCGGCTGTCCGGGCACGGACCTGACCCGCTTGGTCGTCTCAGCAAGATCGCTCGTCACGCGGCTGCCTTGGGGTCGGGCCGGCCGGGCTTGAGTTCCGGGAGAGGCCCGGTACCGAAGTCTTCTCGCAGGATCATGCTCCGGAGCAGGTAAATGAAAGCGCCTGTGTAGACGCCGAAGACGACCATGTCCAGCCACCAGGCGATCTGGCCGTTCCATGCGAGGACGCCTCGCCGGAAGATCCAGCAGGGTGCGACGACGACCTCGGTGAGTCCGTTGCAAAGGTTGAGGTAGCCGAACCACTTTGGGAACACCCGATTTTTATCGAGCAGAATCGCGAGCATCCAAATCAGCGAGCCGATCAGGAAGACGCCCATGGTTCCATCAAAAGACAGAAAGGCGAAGTCGTAGAGCCAACTGATCGCTTCGGGGTCTCGCTCGGGTCGCAGCGTACCGACGATCAACGCGATGCAGAGCAGCAATAGCCCGGGAATCGCACTGAGCGAGTACATGATCAGGTAGGAATACGCGAATGCGGGGCTGACCGACATTCGCCGCATCGAATACGCGATGAGGGCATTGTTCGTCGCAATCATGCCGCCAATGCAGAAAATGACCGCAAAGCCGACCGGTATCCCGAGGTGGCGCACGCGGAAGTAGTGAACCTGCGCCGCGAGGTCCGCGGCGGGCTGCGGCGGAGGCTGAACACGCGTGATGACGAAGAACATCAACCAGAACAGGCTGTAGAAGACGACGAGCATCCACCAGGCAAGCCAGAGCTCGCGCTTGGGGTCGTGCCGCCAATGCCAGGCGATCCGTCGATATAGCGGTCGCGACGGCGGCGCGGCCACGGAAGCCGCCGGCGTGATCACTGCGCTCATGTCTCGGCTCATGCGCTGACCAGTTGATCGCCGGCCTCACGGTCCTCGGCGCGCTCACGATAAATGGCCTGGCCGACAGCGACTCCCATGACGACGATCCACACGGCGATAGCGATGTTCTTCAGCCAGAAAGACAGCACGCCGTCCCAAGCCAAAGGGCCGGAAAGAGACACGCCTACGAACGCAGCGGGGGCCAGGGCGGCGGCTACTAGAAGGTTGAAATAGGCCACCCAACGGCTGAATACCGGTCGCGGCTGATCGTCTAAATAGATTGCTACGGAGAGAATTACGCTCTGCCCGATGAGAAAGGGGACCAGAATGGTGAAGGTTATCCAGCCGAAATCGTTGAACAGTTGAGTCAGCTCCGGGCTTCTTTCCGGGCGGAAGGCGGCCAGCAGCCAACACACGTTGGCGACAAGGAACAGGGCGGGACTGCCGGCCGCACAGCCCAGCAGGGCGTAGGAGAAGATTGGCGTGCGATGAGCCATCCTGCGGACCTGCAGCACGATCAGAGCCAGTATCGGGATGAGGCTGACGCCGAACCAGTTGAACACGATCATGCTGTAACGGATCTCCGGGAGGTGCGCCGGATCGCGATAGAACGCGGCAACCTGCTCCGCCGACATCGTGGGTGACATCGGCGGGTTGAAGCCCGGAAACAGAAGAAAGCTGGCAATCCAGATGACCACCGTCACCGGCAAAGTCCACAACAGGATGAGCTCGCCATCGGTGCGTCTTTGCGACATCATCGACTCCTTCCGCTCCTTCCGCCGAGCGGCGCGGGGCTAGACACTCGACTAGTCAGCGAAGCTAGCCGATCGGCTAGCTTAGGTCAATCACCTTCGCTACTCTCGTCGAGTGGGGTCAGCAAAACCGCCTGTCGCCGACCGGGATGTGCAGTTCGTCCCGCACAGCGCCGCGCGCACCCGGGTGCTCGATGCCGCATTGGACCTGTTCGCTCAGCACGGCGTCAGCGGAACCTCGTTGCAGATGATCGCCGACGCCGTCGGGATCACGAAAGCGGCGGTCTATCACCAGTTCCGGACGAAAGACAACATCGTCCTCGCCGTGACCGAACGCGAACTCTTCCGACTGGTCCCGGCGCTCGATGCGGCCGAGGCCCACGGCGACGAACTGGCCGCCCGTGACGAACTGTTGGTGCGTGTAATCGAGATGGCGGTTCGTGACCGCCGGCTGGTACGCACCTTGCAGTTCGATCCCGTTGTTGTGCGGTTGCTGGCCGAACACGAACCGTTTCAACGGTTCATGGAGCGTCTGTACCGGGTGCTACTCGGTGACACGGGTGACGACGGCCGGATCGAGGGCGCGATGCTGTCGGGGGCCATCAGCAGTGCGGTCATGCATCCGCTGGTCGGCGATATCGAGGATGACACGCTGCGTACCAAGCTGATCGACATGAGCCGTCGATTACTCAATCTGCATCTGGACGGAAGTGGTTGACGGGCTCAGCCGACAACCCATACTGCCCCGCTATTCCGCTGAGCAACAGAGTGATCCGCTGATCAAACGATTCCTCGCCGAACGGGTCATAGCGCGACGCGGCGATCGCGCGCAGTGTCGGATAATCCGTCGGTGAGCGGCGTGCGGTCATTCCGAAGATCCGGGCCAGCCAGGGTTGGCCTCGCTCGGCCTGGATCCGTTCGCGATGGGCTTCGGTGACGCTGCCCATCGCCAGCGCGGTAACGGCGGCCCATGCGGCGATCGCGTGATCGGGCTCTAGCCCCTGGGCGCGCAGGGCCTCAAGCGCGTCGCCGATGTACTCCATCTGCCCATCGCCTGCGAATCCTCCGCTGAGGAACTTTTCCAGCAGTGCGGGTTCCGCGGACAGCGCGGTGCGGATGTATGCCGCGTAGGTGCGCAGCCAGTGCGTCCAGTGCTGGCCTTCGTAGCGGGGAGGGGGCGCGCTGACGAGCGCGTGTTGGGCAGCCAGCCGCAGCAGTTCGTCCTTGTTCCTGACGTGGTGGTAAAGGCCGGGAACGCTCACGCCTAGCCGCTCCGCGACGCTTCGCATCGTGGCATTCGCGGTGCCGATCTCGAGCACCGCCTGAGCGATGGCATCGCGATCGATAATCGGCGGGCGGCCCCGTCGTGACGCGGTATGGGCCCGTTTCATGTGGCGCGGACCTGGCAGGGCACCCCGTTGACGACGTGGGTGTTGCTGGGTACATCGATCACGTCAACGGGATTGAGCAGGTTGCTGTTGATCCCGGGGTGCGCGTTGGCCGTGCTGAGTTGAGTCCCGTTGAGGCCGTGCCCCCAGCCGTGCGGGAGCGATACCACCCCGGGCATCACCTCGTCGCTGACCTCGGCCAGGACGGTCAGCGCGCCCTCAGAGGTGCTGATCTGCGCCGGCCGGCCGTCCTTGATGCCGGCACGCGCCGCATCATCGGGGTGGATCAGCAACGTGCAGCGATCCCGGCCGCGCATCAGCGTCGGCACGTTGTGCAGCCAGGAATTATTCGACCGCAGGTGACGTCGGCTGATCAACACCAGCTCAGGGTTAGGACGCGCCAGCCGTGCCGTGAGCCGGGGAACGTCATCGGCGAAACGGGACTGGAACAGCTCGACCTTGCCCGACGGGGTGGACACCATCTCATCGAGCCGGCCGCCCTGTAACTCGGCCAAGCGCAGGCCGTCAGGGTGCCGGCGAACCTCAGCCAGCGTCAGCCCGCCCGGGCGCTGCCCGAACCGATCACCCCATGGACCGACGCGAATCCCTAAGTCGGCCAACCGTTCAGACCCGCGGCCGTCCAGTGCGCGCAACACCGCTTCGGCGTCACAACCGGTCAGTGGGTTGCCGGGCAGCCCGGACATCGTCGCGATCATGCCGCCCAAGTACAGGTCGTCGAGCGCGGCGACGTCGACATCGGGAACCGGGGTGCCAAACATCGCGCCGCCCAAGCGCAGCAACAGCTCCCACTCACTGGGGCGCCCGGGTTCGGGCTCGAAGACCGCATCCGACCACTTCACGCATGACGCCACCGAGTACATCCAGTACAAGTCATCAATGTGGGGCCGCTCCAGCGGTGACAGGCCCGGCAGGATCACGTGCGCGTGCCGGGTGGTCTCGTTGAGCCAGTTGTCGATGGCGATCATCGCGTCCAGCTTTTCCAGCGCCGACGACAAACGCCCGGCGCCGGGAGCCGATACCGCCGGGTTGCCGGCAACCGTGATCAGCGCCCGGACCCGACCCTTGCCCGGGGTGTCGATCTCCTCGGCCAGGCAGCCAATTGGATATTGCCCCAGGACTTCTGGCGCGCCGCGCACTCGGCTGTGGAAGCGACCGAAGCGCCAACCCTCGCCGTCCTGGTCGGGCGGCTTGGCGAACATCGGTGACCACACCGTGGGCTTGGGGAAGACCGCCCCGCCCGCCCGGTCCAGGGTCCCCAACGCGGTGTTGATGACGAACACCAGCCAGGTTGCCAGGGTGCCGAACTCCTGCGTGCAGGCACCGATCCGGCTGTAGAGCACTGGGGTGTCCGCGCGCGCGAGCTCCTCGGTGAGCCGGTGGATCGTCGTCGCCGCGATCCCGGTGACCCGCTCGACACACTCCGGGGTGAACGGCTCGGCCAATGCGATGACCTCGTCGAGGCCCACAACGCGGTCACGCAGGTGGTCCGGACGCCGGATCCAGCCGTTCTCCTTCAGCGTGCGCAGGATCGCAAACAGCAGCAACGCGTCGGTGCCGGGTTGAATCGGCACCCATTCGCTGGCCCGCCGGGCGGTCTGGGTGCGGCGCGGGTCCACGACCACCACCCGCCCGCGCTTGGCTATGTCGCCTAGCAGCCCCATGATGTCGGGCGCCGAGAGCATCGAACCCTGTGACGCGGACGGGTTGGCGCCCAGGATCATCAGATAATCCGTGCGCGGCAGGTCGGGGATCGGCGCATTCCACATCGCCCCGAACAGCAGCGTCCCCACAACGTTCAAGGGCCACTGATCGACGGTGCCCGGCGAGTAATAAGCCTGCATGCCCGCCGCCTGCGCGAACCCGATCAATGCGCCGATATGGGTGTTCAAGGCGTGATTGTGCGCCACCGGGTTACCGACATACACCGTCAACGCCTGGGCGCCGTCGGTGTCGAGGATGGGGCGCAGCACCCGTTCGGCCTCGGCAAACGCGTCGTCCCAGGACACCGCCACGTGCCGGCCGTCGGGCCGGCGCACCAACGGCCTGCGCAGCCGGTCAGGATCGTCATGGACGTGCCCCAGGGAGGTGCCCTTCGGGCACAAGTGACCCCGTGACCACACGTCATCGGTGTTGCCCCGGATGCCGTCTACGTGACCATCGCTGACCTGCACGCGCAGGCCGCACATCGCCTCACACAGCGGGCATGTCATCTTGTGCTCGACCATCGCCACTCCCTGCGGCGGACGCCATTGGATACCAGAAGAATTTTGATAATTGTTATGAAAAAGGCAGGCCCTGTCAACGACAGGATCGGCCGTCGCACCTATGAGAAAATTGAAGTATTCAGAACTTGAACCGCCCGGCGAACCCGCGCAGGGGCACGTCCGCACTTGTCAGTAGCCCGGCCGGGGCCTCGACGACCGCCGAGATCGCGCTGAGGGCCGGCATACCGGTGACGGTCATGCCGATTGAGGCGAAGTTGTCCGGGTTGGACAGGTCCACGCCGGGCTTCGGGAAAATCATGTGCTTGTTGTAGACACAGGGATCACCCTTGATCTGAGTGATGTAGCAGCCCTTGATATCCCAGCTCGGATCGGTGTGCGGGGTCATCTGCCACTCCAGGTGCGTCTCCACGCGCGGAACCCCGTCCACCATCCCCTGATACTTGAGGTAGTTGCCGCCCAGCGACCCCTTCGGCATCTGGTACCAGCCCAGGTCGACGTCCTTGGTACACGCGCCGAGCTCGTAGCTGAACTTCACCTCATCGAGTTCCAGCCCGAAGCAGTCGGCCATCATCAACACACTGTCGGCGAAGACGCGAGTGTATTTCTCCAGCTTGCCGGGGATGCTCGGGTCATCGACCGGCAACCCGTAACCGACCTCGATCCACGTGTCCCTGGAGTGATGGCAGGACACGTCAACGGATTCGAGGGTGATGATGTTCTCGATCTCGGCGACGTCGGCCGAGCACACCACCCCGAGGATCTGATTCAGACCCGGGTTCATCCCGGTGCCGTAGAACGTCGAACCGCCCCTGTCGCAGGCTTCGGCCAGCAATTGCGTGACGGGCTTGCCCGACGGGTGCGGGTGGTTGGTGTCGCGGTGCCACCCGGTTATCCAGTCGGCGGTGGTGACGACGTTGATGCCCGCCTCGAGGACCTTGACGTAGAGGTCCTCATCGGGGAAGACGCCGTGAAAGGTCATGACGTCAGGTTTGGCGCCGATGATCTCGTCGACGCTGCCGGTCGCCTTGACACCGATCGGGGGCAGACCGACGATCTCGCCGGCGTCGCGACCGATCTTGTCCGCTGAATAGCAGTGCAAGCCAATGAGTTCGAGGTCGGGGCGATGACCGATCCTCTTGATCATCTCCGAGCCGACGTTGCCGGTGGCCACCTGGAATACCCGGATCGGCCTGGCGGATGTACTCATAGAGCCTGCTTCTCTCTGCTGATGCCGTGATTGATGGAAGGTACGGTGTCGATTACAAGGTAGCGACACGATCCCAGTTCATAAACCCTGGGGTTTCACGAGCTCGCGGCGGGAGTCACGAGGAACTTCTCCCCCGTCGCTCGTTTGACGTAACTATTGAAAGCATCGGGCCTGAGCATGCCGGCGAGTGAGACTTCGCGGGTGTAGGCACTGGCGAACGTCGTGGTCAGTTCCGCGGCTACCCGGGCGCGGAGTCGGCCGAGCGTCTCCGTGTCGCTGCTCTGCAGAAATTGGGTGAGCAACCACCCTCCAAGACCCCACGCCATCCCGAAGTTCCTGGTAAGCGTCGTAGGACTCGTGTCGAGTCCGCCATAGATATATACCTGCTTGTGAACGGTCGACCCATATCGTGAGTACTCCGCTGCAGTCGAGCTGGCCGCTTCCTCCATGCCGCGCAGAATCTGGCTTGCCAGCGTGCCACCGCCCGTGGCGTCGAACGCAAGCGTCGCGGACGTCGCCTTGAGAGCTTCGACGAGATCGGTCTTGAACGACGGCGATGCCGAGTTCAAGATATGGACCGCGCCGAGCGACCGCAGCAGCTCCTCCTGGTCGGGCTTGCGGACGATATTGACCAGCGGCACAGCGTCTTTGATGCAGAGCTTGACGAGCATCTGGCCAAGGTTCGACGCCGCAGCCGTGTGCACCAGACCGGAATGACCCTCTCGGCGCATGGTTTCCACCATCCCGAGAGCCGTCAACGGATTGACGAACGACGACGCCCCATCCCTGGCCGTTGCTCCCTCGGGCAAAACAAGGCACGCGGACGCATCAATCGCTCGATATTGCGCATACATGCCGCCGCCGGCGATCCCAACGGCTTTTCCGAGCAGGGCCTGCGCCGCCGGTGACGAGCCCGCCGCAACGACGGTGCCGGCGCCTTCGTTGCCCACCGGAAGCGGTTGGCCGAGTCGGGCCGAAAGCGCTCCCAGGGCGCCAGCCCCCAACGGAGCAGTGACGACGGGGCGCTCCGGCGTACCCGCGACCGTCGCGGCAGCCATGTCCGCGCCGGGGATGAGCAGGCCCAAATCCGACGGGTTGATCGGAGAGGCTTCCACGCGCACCAATACCTCATTGGCGGCGGGGGTTGGAACTGGCACGTCGTGCAGGGACAGCTCGAGCGTGCCGTGCGACGTCACCAACGAACGCAGTTCCAGCGCACTGTCAGGCAATTCTGCGGTCATGGGCGGTGCCTCGTTCCTGTTGTGGATGTGCCATCACCCCTATCAACTCACAAAGCAGTCACAGATCTTCCCCGCTCGCGGTCGTCCGACACAGCGAGGTAGCGTTTTGAGGAGTCTTCGACAACGGGGCAAAGGACTGGAAAATGACTGTGCTCTACTGGGGTTATCTGACAATAGCCGCGTTGTCGCTAGCATTGGTGTTGGCTTTTATCGGCTTTCTGTTCGTGAAACGACTCGAGGCGCGACCTACCCTTCCGATAAGCGAAGAAATTGGAAGTGTTAAATCGGTTATCAAGAAGGCGCGCAAAGGCGAGCCGATGTCGACCGATGAGTTGACATATGCTAAGCAAGTCGTTGCTGATCGCGGCTCCTTCATGGCGTTGTGTATCCCCGGCGCTTTGTTCATGCTGGGCTGCTTTTTTGTATTTGGCAGCCTTTACCACTTACACGGAGCGACGCCCTCCGAGCGGACATTTCTCGGGGTGATCCCCATGCTCACCTCGACGAACCTGGCCATCCAACTTCTCCGCCACGCGCGATTGAAACGGCGTCTGCGGAAAGCAGCTTGACGCCGGACGGCACTGGCAGGTTGTGATTGGGCATGCGCTTGCTGTTGGCGTTCCGGCGCGGTGCCGATAGTCTTTACGTTCATAGGCTATTGGGCACATGACCGTCTACTATCTGGGTTGCGTGAGGCCGGGCCCGGGGGCGTGAATGCGATGTTTCGATCGGGTTCCGAAAGGTGATCCAATGAGCCGTCGTTTGACCACCAGGAAGGTCTTGGAGCGGGGCTGGATGCCACTAGTTGCCGTCGTCGTGGTGGGCGTGGGCCTGGTGGGCATGTGGAAAGTGCATCAGTTCTCCGAACCGGAGCCGGTCATCACCGTCAATGGTCCACAGGCACCCGACGAGTTCAATCTCAAACGGATCACCTACGAGGTGTTCGGGTCCGTTGGCGACGGCGGGAAGCTCGTTTACGTGGACATCGACGGGCATCCGCATCAGGTTGAGGTCACCACCTTGCCGTGGTCCCACACCGAGACCACCACACTCACGGTGGCGTCCGGCAGCATCTCGGTGCACGTTCAGGGCGGCCAGGTGGGCTGCCGGATGCTGGTCGATGGCGTGGTCCGCGACGAACAATCGGATAACCACGAGAACGCGGACGTCGAGTGCAGGGTTAAATCCGCATGAGCGAGCATCGTGTTGATGAGCCCCGGGTGAAACGTCCTTTCGTCCCCCGAATGGTCCGTAGATTTGCGATACCGATCATCTTCTTTTGGAGCTTGCTCGCCATCACGACGAACACCTTTATGCCGCAAGTGGAACGGGTCGCAGAAGAACTCGCCGGGCCGATGGTCCCGCACTACGCGCCCTCGCAGCGGGCGCTGCTGCACATCGGCGAAAAGTTTCACGAATCTAACTCGACCAACTTGACCATGGTGGTCTTCGAGGCGAACCGGCCACTGGCAGACCAGGACCACCGGTACTACGACGATCTGATGCGCCGCCTCGCGCACGACACCAAGCACGTGCAATACGTGATGGATTTGTGGGGCAAACCATTCACCGCAGCGGGGGCGCAAAGCGTGGATGGCAAATGCACGTATGTGCTGCTGCGCCTCGCCGGCGACATCGGCCAGATTGAGGCGAACAAGTCCGTGGACGCCGTACGCGACATCGTCGCAAAAGACACCCCGCCACCCGGGCTCACGGTCTACGTCAGCGGCGCGGCTCCACTGGCCTCGGACACGCTCAAAATTGCCAATGCCAGCCTGAACAACGTCACGATCGTCACGATCATGCTCATCGTCGTGCTGCTGCTGCTGGTGTACCGCGCTCCTTCCACCCTGTTGGTGCCCTTGCTCGGAGTCCTCATCGAGATGCTCGTCGCGAAGGGCGTTACCTCAACGCTCGGGCATCTCGGGTACATCGAACTCTCGTCATTCGCGGTGAATATCGTCATCGCGCTGACCCTGGGCGCGGGAACGGATTACGGCATCTTTTTGATGGGTCGCTATCACGAGGCCCGGCAGGCCGGCGAGAGCCGGGAGGACAGTTTCTACATCGCGTATAAGGGCGTCACGCCCATCATCATCGGCTCGGGGCTGACGATCGCCGGCGCGTGCTACTGCTTGACGTTCGCGCGCCTGAACTACTTCCACACCATGGGGCCGGCCGTAGCTATCACCATGCTGTTCACCATCGCGGCCGCGATGACGCTGGGGCCGGCGCTCTTGACCGTGGGCAGCCTTTTCGGGATGTTCGACCCGAGGCAGCAGGCGAAGGCGCATCTGTATCGGAGGATCGGAGCGAGCGTGGTGCGCTGGCCGGTGCCGATCCTGGCGGCCAGTTCGGCCGTCGTCATGATCGGGGCGATCTTCGTCCCGACCTACCGGCAGAATTACGATGACCGTCAGTACCAGCCGGCCGATGCGCCAGCCAATCTGGGGTTTTTGGCGGCGGATCGGCACTTTCCGAAGAGCAAGCTGTTTTCCGAGATGCTGATGGTCGAAAGCGATCACGACATGCGCAATTCGGCCGACTTCATCTCGCTGGACCGGGTCGCCAGGGCTCTGATTCGCCTGCCTGGTGTGGCCATGGTGCAAGGCATGACCAGGCCACTGGGCCGGGCGCTCGAGCACGCCAGCATTCCGTATTTGTTCACCACACAGGGCAGCGGCAACGGTCAACAGCTCCCGTTCAACAGGGAGCAGAACGCCAATACCGACCAGCAGGCGGATATCCAGGCGCACTCTGTCGGGGTGTTGCGCAAAGAGATCGGCTTTTTCCAAAGAGTGTCCGACGAGCTGCACCAGACGGTCCTCACCGTTGACGATCTGCAAAAGGTCACCGAGGAGATGAATTCGGAAGTCTCAAATCTCGACGATCTCTTCCGCCCGATCAAAAGCTACTTTTATTGGGACACACACTGTTTCGACGTTCCGGTTTGCTGGACGTTCAGATCGGTATTCGATACGCTCGACCACATCGACAAGTTAGCCGAAGATATCAAGTACGCCAAAATCTCTCTTACGGAGGTCGACAAGGCCTTCCCGCTGATCATCGCGCAGCTGAAAGCCACGGCTGACGACACCGAGGCCCTGCAGGGGAAGCTGGTCAACAGTTACGGGTCGGCGGATCTGCAGTCGCTGGCGACCGACCAGACCTTCGACGACTTGATCAACGTCGGAAACGATTTCGACAAGTCCCGCAGCGACGACTTCTTCTACATCCCGCACGAGGGTTTCGACAATGATGACGTCAAGACGGGCATGAAATTGATGATGTCCCCGGACGGCAAGGCCGCCCGCTTCATCGTCACCCACGAGGGTGACGCCATGGGCCCCGAAGGGGTGGAACATGTCGAAAAATTTCCCGAGGCGATAAAGACGATCTTGAAAGAGACCTCGTTGGCCGGCGCGAGGGTCTACATCGGTGGCTCGGGATCGAACGATAAGGACATCAAGGAATACGCGATGTCCGATCTGCTCATCGCGGCCATCGCCGCCTTCGTACTGATCTTCTTGATCATGCTGTTCATCACGCGAAGTCTGGTGGCGGCCGTGGTCATTCCGGGGACAGTGGCCTTCTCCTACGCCGGGGCGTTCGGGTTGTCGATACTCGTCTGGCAGCACCTGATCGGCCTTCATCTGCACTGGCTCGTCCTACCGCTGACGTTCATCATCCTGGTGGCGGTCGGGTCGGACTACAACCTGCTGCTGATCAATAGGGTCAAAGAAGAGATTCACGCCGGGCTGCACACCGGTCTCATCCGCGCGCTAGGCAGCACCGGTGGTGTGGTGACGTCCGCGGGTTTGGTGTTCGCGTTCACCATGCTGGCGATGCTCACCAGCGATCTCAGAACTATTGGTCAGGTGGGTTCGACCGTGTGCATCGGCTTGCTCCTCGACACGCTGATCGTGCGTTCTTTCGTTGTGCCATGCATACTCCGCATCCTGGGGCCGTGGTTCTGGTGGCCGACCCTGGTGCGGTCCCGTCGGCTGCCGCAGCGAGAAGTCACGCCGGTGCAGTGACGGCCCCGACCAGGCCGGCTACGAAGCCGAAGCTCGGGAATCCCAGGACCGAAGGAATGCCCTCGTCCGTTGCCCTCCGTCGGTCGACGGGTCGAACGGTATGGCGACGAACTCGTCGACGCCCGCATCGCGTAGCTCGTCGAGTTGGTGGCCGACCGTGGTCTCGCCGCCTATCAGCGCGGCGTCCTCGGGGCCGGCGAAGCCCTCTCTGTCGAGCATCGCGCGATAGGAGGGAAGGTGGCCATACATCGCGAACTGCTGAGCGGCCAGTGACCGGGCTGCGGCGACATCGTCTGTGACGCTGATCGGCAGCGCGGCGGCCACCGCGACCGACCCGTCCGCGCGGCCCGCGTCGGCGGCCGCGGCGCGCAGCGTGGGTCCAATATGTTCGCGCAGCGTCTTCGGACCCGTCATCCACGTGAGCGTTCCCGCGGTGCGCCGACCAGCGACCCGCAACATCTGTGGACCCAGCGCGGCGATGTACACCTTTGGCGTGGGGGCATTCGGGATCTGCAGCGCTCCCCTGGTCGTGACGAGTTGGCCGGGCGCATCGGCAGGTTCCTTGGCAAGGAGGGGCAGCAGGCCGTCGAGGTATTCGGACATCCGCTTCACCGACCGGTCCCACGAGATGCCCCACATCCCCTC
>Ga0182012_10005209_pt1 | contig 13479 bp, 21 predicted proteins | sample 612S2SmetaG_FD_120486 | JGI IMG/M metagenome (GOLD analysis project Ga0182012, IMG submission 120486) | Permafrost microbial communities from Stordalen Mire, Sweden - 612S2S metaG | ecosystem: Environmental > Terrestrial > Soil > Wetlands > Permafrost | place: Sweden: Stordalen | collected... | reverse complement strand
TCTGATGGGCGCACCGACGGTCATCCAGCTCAACGATCCGTTCGCTGCGGGCATCAACGCGGCCGACTCGTGGGCCAAAGGGCAGAACGACGCCAAGAGTAAGGCGCTCGAACTCGCGCGCCAAAAGATGCTCGACGAGCGCGACGAAGCGCGTGCCAAGCAGACGCAATCGAATTGGCAAACGACACGCGACGACACGCTCGCGGAGAATGCGACGACCGACGCGCGGGCGAACCGCGTTGCGGACTCGACGATCTCAGAGCAAAGCGCAATCACCGCCAACCAAAAGCAAGTGACCAAACAGGCAGCGATCCTGTTTCCGTCGGCTCAAAAGCACGCTGCGAACTTGCTTATCCAAGACGGCGACCAGCACAAAGCCGCGCAACTCAAAGCGACCGGCGACGCGTACGACAACACGCTCAAGGCGATTGCCGCAAAACACGGGGAAGAAACCGCGCGCGCCGCGGCCGCGCTCGTGCAAGCGCAGATCCAACGCGAACAAGCGTTGACGGCGCAAAGCTATGCCGAGGCGTACAAGGCCCGCAATACGCCCGCCAAACTCAGCGGCGACGATTTGAAGATGGCCGGACTCGAAGCGCGTGACGCGCTGCCGCCCGTGTTGCAGAACATGCTCGATCAGGTTGAAAGTGGGCAGACCAATCGCGTCGGCTTGCTCACCTGGGCGCGCGGCAATCCGCAGTTTGCGCCGTACGTGCCGATACTCGCGAAGCTGATGACCATTCCGGGGACGGTCGGCCGCGCGAGCGCCGCCGAAACGCGTGCCACGGGCGCCGCCGACGCGTCCGCGCGTGACGACACCGGCGCGATGGCGCCCAAAGCGCTCGCGCTTAAAGCCAGTAAACTCATGCCGCAGTCCGGCTTGCCTGAAAACATCCAGCGCGGGATTCTCGCCGAACTCGCCAAGGGCGTGAGTACCGACGCCATCCGCCAACAGATCGACGGTGCCGTGGTGAAGGGCACGACGACGCCCGCCTACGACGCAGCGACGCAAGCAAAAGTCGATGCGTTCATGCGCACGCTGGACCCGACGAATAACCCGGCGGCGGCGGCGACTCCGCAAGGCGGCGGGTTCGACCTGGGGCAGACGTTGCAGCACATGATCCAGGGTCATTAATGCATGCCGGACAACCCATTCGACACCGGTGGCGGGGGCGCGGCGAATCCGTTTGACGTCGGCGGATCCGAGCGGGCCAATCCGTTCGACACTGGGAGCGGGGGCGGCGGCCTCAAGAAAGTCGCTTCGAACGTCGGCGATGCACTAGACTGGCAGCGCTCGAAGTCGCAAGAGCTGATCTTTCACAAGGGCAGCAACGACGCCAACCGCGCCGCGCTGCGTCAGGCGATGGGTGTGTCGCGCGAGTACGACGACCCGCGGCTGTTCGGCACCGGCCCGGGCAGCTTCGGGATTCCGGTTCCCGAATGGGCGACGCACCTCGGCCGCGGCCTGACCGACGCCGGCCTCGATACCGCCACCGATCCGCTGACGTACGAGCCGATGGGCGAGATCGCGAAGCTCGGTCACGGCGCCGCCGGAATCGCCGGCAAGGTGGTTTCCGCCGCGCAGGACGCGCCGATCGTCGGCGGCGCGATAAAGAGTGCGGCGGAGGGCGTGGGCAACCTCGCGCACGTCGCGCAGGACTATTTCACGCACGGCGCCGCGGCCGCGCGCGAGCCTGGCGTCGGGAAAGAAGGCGTCGATCTCGCCATGGGCGCGAAGACCAAGACCGCCTCGCACGCCGACCAGCTTGATCGGCTCTTGCAGGCGCGCTTCGAGAAGATCCGCGCGGGGATGAGTGACGCGGACTTCACGACGGCGTTGCAGATCCAGAAGGGTGAACGCCAAGCGCTCACCAACGAGGGACGCCCGCTCGTGTCCGAGGCGGCGATCGCGGGCGCGGCCGCGCTCAAGCATCTGTTCCGCCAAGCGTATGCGCTGCGCGCGGATGCCAGCGGCCAAGCGCGCATCGCAAATTACGGGGTCGGCAAACAAACGACGACGCGCGAGGAGCCGAACCTCTTTCGCTATCAGCAGACTGCCGGCGATCCGGAAATTTCGCCGATCCGCTCTGGAACGTTTTTCGCTCCGAACCGTGCGGAAGCAGACTTCTACAATCGTCCAGCAGACCGGGCCGGAGAGGGCGGACCGAATCTCATTTCTCGCGTTGCCAATGCGCGCAACGCGTTCATAATGCCAAAGGAGGTTCCCGAGGGCACAAGCTACGCGGCTGAAGCGCTAATGAAGCGCGGCCTCCCGGTGCCGAAACGTATCGAGACAATGAGCCAGCAGCAGCAGGATACACTTGCTTTCCGTGCGCTGCGCAGATTAGGTGTCCCCGAAAGTGAGGCGCGCGACCTTGTATTCAAAGGCGGCATCGGAAAGGGCACACCGACGACCCTTGAAAGACTGAGCGCGGAGTACCTTCGGAAAAAAGGGCACGACGCATGGATCGAACCCGGAGGCGAATTTTTCGCGCTCACACCTGAAGCTACGCGCCCGGCGGTTCAAGGTGCAAAGCGCGTCGTCGCTAAGGTCGCGCCCAAAGTCAACGAAGTCGAAGCGACGCGCGACATCGAGCAGAACAATCGCGCCCGCGGCCGCATTGTCGACCGCTTCGCGCAAGAAGCGCTGCCGACGATCGAGCAGCACCCGGACTACATCGCGGCACTGCAAGCCGATCGCGAGTACCGCGTCGGCGGCAAGGGCTTCTCCGAAGAGCAAATCGCCAAGAACGCCGAGATGCGCAAAGCCGCCCTTGCGCACCGGCTCGCCGGCGACCGCTTCCGCGCCATGCCGCCCAAAGAGCAAGAGTTGGCGGTCGTGAACGCCGGCGGGACGCGACGCGTCAACTCGACGGGCGGGAACCGATACGTCACCAATACCGGTACTGCGTGGGACGCGACCGCCGCGGACCCGCTCGGCAAGGAAATCAAACCGCTCGAAGACGCACAACGCCCGATCGTCGACAAGTCGAAGCGCACGTTCACGGTCACCGGCCGCGCGCCGTCGACGCCCTATGCAATCGATCCGGATCTCGCGGAGTTCGCCGGCCAACCCGGCACGCTGTCCTCGCGCCAGTTCAAACACGACTACGTGCCCGGCATTCGTGAAGCGAAGCCGACCGATCCGAACCGCGCAGCGCAAACCTACAGCCTACTCGATAAGTTCGACCCGAACGCGCTGCATCAAGGCGAGTTCACGATCGATCCGGCCAACGCCGCGGGGCACGAGGCGGCCATCCGCGGGGCGCTCAGCAATACGGCCGCCCAAGTCTCGCGCGCCGAGCTGCGCAAAGAACTCGAGGCGCGCTTTGGCGGCAGTCTCCCGCCGGCGGTCGCCAAGCTCTTCGAGGTTGCGCGCCCGGCAACGGGGACGGCGCGCAGCAAGGAGCAGTTGCTGCGCGATCGGTGGCAACAGATCGTCGACATGCCCAAGCGCGCCATCGTGGGCGTGCTGCCACGGCATTTGATCAACGTTGCGTCGCTGGGTGCGATTAACAATCCCGTCGCGACCGCGAAGGCCGTCGGGCAAGCCGCCCGCATCGTGAAGAATCCGGCCTCGCGGTACGACGAGCTGCGTCCCGGCATCGAGGCGGGCGCGATCGGTCCCCGCGCCGAGCACGACCTCGCGGAGCCGGCCTGGGTGGGCGCGCTGCTCGACAAGGCCGGGCCGATCGGCGGCGGGATTCGCAATTGGGGCAAGGCCGTCAACGATGCGACCTGGGCAATGGACGAAGCGGTCGTGAACCAAATCGCCAAGGCCAAAGGCGGTGGCTACAGCGCCGGGCGCGAGGCGCGCAAGGCGCTCGTCGACTACGACAACCCCTCGCGCTTCACGCGGCACGCGAAAGCCGTCGCGCCGTTCGCCACCTTCGAGGGCAACATCCCCGGCGCCGTCGCCAAAGCGATCGCGCGCAATCCGCGTGGCGTCGAGGCCGCAAACCGCGCGACCGGCGGGACGCTGCTGGGCGGCGACACGCAGCTCGGCGGGCACGACGTACGCCTCAATCTGCCGCCGGCGAAGGTCGGGCGGCTGCTGGGAAGCGGCAACCTTCCTGAGTACGCTCGCGGCGGCGCCGCCGATCCGGTGCGCTTTGCGATAAGCCTCGCGACGGGCCTTTCAGCCGCGGACAAACGACACTATATGACCTATGGGCTCGACCCCTACAAGTGGGCAGACCTGCGCAAGATCCTCTCGAACATGGCGCTGGGCGGGGTGCCCGAAGCGCGCAACGTCCTCGATCAACTCGGCGATGGGCCGTATACCCCGCGGCAGAACTTCTTCGAGGAACTAGGGCAAGGCGCGACCGGCGTGACGGTTCACTGACCGCAGTCGTTGGGCTAGTAGCCCCACTCAAATGTGTAGCGCAGGTTGTCGCACGTTGCACCAGTTGCGAAGACGCGTTCTTGGATGTCGAACGGATTGGGATTTTTGGCGTCAACGCAGTAGCGCTGTACGTGCGGCCGCGTTATCAGCCCAAACGCGACCGCAAGCACCAGGGCGCCAGCCAGGACGCCCTTTGGCAGACTTAATATGCGCGGATCGCGCATTGCAAGACGGGTCCGCCAGGCTGTTGGTACGCTCGGACCATGCTGTAGCACGTGCTCAAGTCCTCATAGGGGCCGGCGATGACTTGCATGCCGGAGACGACGAAGTAGCCGGTGGCAGCGCTCGCGGGCGCCGCATAGATGGTGACGGCCGCGAGAAAGGCGGCGACAAGAATGGATTTGAGATTGCGTGCGTTCATGCTCGAATACTGACCCTTCGAGCGAGGCGGCGCTAGAGCATATTGTCTTGGGAGCCGATACAAAAGCATGCCTCACATCAACGACGCCGGGTTGAAGATCATTGAAAACAGCGAAGGACTCCGGCTGCGCGCCTATCCCGACCCTGGCACCGGCGGCGAGCCGTTCACGATCGGCTGGGGCCATACGGCGGCGGTTCATCCGGGTCAAGTCTGCACGCTGGTGCAAGCGTTGGCGTTCCTGCGCAACGATGTGGCAAATGCCGAGCGAACGGTGGCGGCAAACACCGCCGTCGTCCTGACGCCCAACCAGTTTTCGGCGCTCGTGTCGTTCGAGTTCAACACCGGCGCGTTCGCGGGCGGGCACCCGATCGTCGCGCGCATCAACGCCCACGATTTCGGCGCGGCGCTCGCACACCTCAAACTCTACGTGAACGGCGGAGACGGACTGTTGCCGGGGCTCGTCACGCGCCGAGCGGCCGAAGCGGCCTTATTCTTGACGGCCTAGCTTGGGTCGGCGTGTGCCGGCGGGCCGCACGCCGTACCTTGGGACATGGCTTCTGACATCGTCGATACCGCCTTAGCCGCTGCCGAAAAACCGATTGCGGCATTTCTCAATAACGTGCTCGTGCAAAATAAAGACGCCCTGATTGCCGAGGCGAAAACCGTCGAATCCTCGGCGATTGTCGCGATCGGCGCGACGATCATCGGAACGCTCGCCAAAGAGTCGTCGTCGCCGTTCTTCAAAGTGCTCGAGCCGCACATCGCCGCCGCGATCGAGGCCAGTGAGACTGCGATCATCACGGCGCTCGGCGGCGAGGACGCCGCGATCTACGCGCTGCTCGAACACGAGGTCAGCCTGCTCGCGGGCTAACGCCGAACAAACTGCGGGTTAATAATTGTTGCGCGGACCCTTCGGCGTCATCGCATCGAACAAATCGCGTCTCGCCTTGGCTTTAGCTCGACGGTACCAATTCTCATAGAGCAAGCCAACAAGCGTAATTCCCCAGAACCAACTCAGCCCCGACGGCCACCAGTGGCGGAGTCCTTCAGCTACGAGAATCCACATGCTGACGACGAGCGCCATCCCCATGTCGCATTTGTTGTCCATCAGCCAAGCGTACCCGACCGCGAGCGTTCCAGGCTAGGGCCGTTCGATGCCGCTTCGGCAGACCGCATCATCCGGTAGCCGATCGTCGGCACGGTGACGATCAGCTTGCCGGCGACGCCGAGATCGCGCCGCAAGCGGCAAATGAGCGGGTCGACGACCCGGTCGTCTTTGCTGAACCCGTCGGACCAGCAGTTGACGAGCAACTGCTCGCGGGTCAGCGTGCGGCCCGCGTTACGCGCCAAGAACGTCAGGACGCTAAAGCTGCGGATCGACAGCCGCTGGGGCGCGCCGTCGACGACGACCGTGCGGCTATCGTAGTCGATGCGCAGCGGGCCGAATTGCTCGGCGTCGGTGTCGGCGATAAGCGCCGAGAGCGGCGGCTGGCGCAAGGCGGCGACGACGTCGCGCACGATCGCGAGGTGTTCGGCGGGGGTCAGCATGCCAGCTTGGCCCGGATCGTCGACAGCGGCGTCGGCGTGAAGAACACGTCACGCTCGACGCGCGGGATGCCGCACCAGCGCAGCGCCTCGAGCTCGTCGAGGCTGACGTAGCCCAGTTCGTCCCCGCCCAGGCTCAGACAGCACAGGCCGAAGCCCAGGTTGGGCGTGCCGTCGGGGGCGAGGGCCGAGAACTCGGTGAGGTACCACGTCGCTCCCGAGGCGAGCGCAAAGAGCTTGACGTGGACGATCGGGTCTTCGATCTCTTCTTGGGCGTACAGGGCCGGGATCGTAGCCGCGACGGCGGCCGGAATGAGCTTGGACATGGGTGCCTCCAATGCAAAAAGCCCGCTTGCGCGGGCGGGGAAAGTTGCCCTCAATTTGCCCACAAATGCCCTCGAATTGCCCACAAAACGGACGATTACGGAGAGGTACAAATCGGCATTAGGGCAGCAAAAAACCCCGTCGTTACGGGGTTTGTTGCTTGTCTTGCTTCTCGTAATTTTGGGGTGACTGACGGGGGTCGAACCCTACCGCGTTGCCCGTGGAATAAGGGTTTGCGGCGCATTTGCCCACATCCTGCCCACATTCCTAGAATGAAGGGGGTTCCTCCCAGTTCACGTCGGGCAGCGGTTTCGCGCCGACAAGTAGCCCCTCGAAAGCAGCGGCGGCAGCCTGTTTGTCCGCCATCCACACCGTGAGGTAGTTGACGTCGGTCATTCGAGCGGAGTCCGAGTGACCCATCAGGACCGCGCGCATCGCGCTTGACGTCCCGGCTGCGGAGTGAATCGAGTTGAAGGCATGGCGCAGGGTTTGCGAGTTGGCCTTGATCTTGACCTTCGCCATGTGCCGGATCAGCGCGTCGGAGAACGCTTCGGGCTTCATCGGCTTGCCATCGGCGCACGACCATTTCTCGGCTTGTCCGCGGGCGCAGATCAGCGGCCCGGTCAAGCCGGGGTTCGCCTCGAGGTATGCGCGGAACAGATTGCGCAGAAACGGCGGCAGCGGTTGGCGCCGGCGGCCACGCTCGTTCTTGGTCTTGACGTCTTTGATGACTTGGGCTCCGTCCCACATCGCAAGCGCCTGTTCGCACCAGATGACCCCGGCCTCGAGGTCGAGGTGTTCACGCCGTAGGGCGAGGATCTCGCCGCGCCGCAAGCCGGTGAACAGTTCGGTCAGACAGCCGACGTGAATAGGCGACAGCGACGGATAGGCGACGAGTTTCGCGGCGTCCGCAATCGAGGTCGCGACGACCTTGCGCGTGCCGCCCGGCGGCGGATCGCAGCGATCGCACGGATTCCATTCGAGGTAATTCCAGCGGACGGCGTCGTTGAGCATCTTGCGTAAAACGATGTAGAGGTTCAGCACGGATTTGGGCGAGAGATTGCCGGTTTTGCCGCGTTGCAGCGGCGTTTGCTTCCAGCGGCGCTTGGCAGCGTCGATGTCTTTGGGACCGATGTTTTCGAGTCGATGCTTGGCGAAGACGGGGATGATATGCTGGCGGACTCGTGACTCGTCTTTGGTCACCGTATAGGGGGAGAGCGTGTCGTCGGCGCGCAGCAGAATCTGATCGCGCCGGTCGGCCAGCCACAGGTCGGCGAAGACGGGAAAGAGCGTGCGGCCGCGGTTGCCCGTGCCGACGCCGCGTTTCTCGGCTTCGAGGAGCTTGGCGTATTTCGCGAGCGCCTCTTTGCGGGACGATGCTCGGATGCGCCGTTCGACTTGGCGGCGGGGTTCGTTCGGCCCAACCGCCGCGTCGAAGCGGGCGATCCAGACATGCGGGTCGTTGCTGCGTTGAGACAGCCCTCGGTCAGTTCGCTTTCGGGCCGTCATTCAGAAACCGCGCCAATTCAGAACGGGTAATCCGAATGGAATGGGGGGTAATCCGAGTTGCAACTAAGCTGCCCTCCCTCACGAGGGCGTAGAGTTTATGGACGTGGACTTTGAGCACCTTGGCGGCTTGCTTGGCCGTGTAGCAGTGGTCGGTGAGGTCGTCGTCGGGCACGGCGCTCATGCGGTCTCGGCCTCGGCGCGAGGATCTTCGAAGGCACGGGCTTCGTCGAGGTCGTCGAGCGCATTGCGGGTGTACCACTTGCCCTCGAAGAGCGCGACTTCTTCGGCGCACAGCGCGCAGCGATGGCGGAAACTCACGACGTCGTCGTACTCGTACCAATCGTCGTCGACCATCTCGATCCGCGTTTCGTGTTCGCAGTTCGCTGCAACGGTCTTCTGCAATGCTTCACGCGCTTCGCGGTCGCGTTTGTGCTGCGCGGCTTCCTCGCGATCGCGCGCCTTGATCTCCATGTCGAGGTCGGCTTTGCGTAGGTCCTTGTCCTTGAGCGTCGTCGGCCGCTCAACGATCTTGATGCCGGCGAGGAACGCTTGCGTGGCCGTCGCGTCAGGGCCGATCCAGGTTTCGGGATCATCGCTGGGCCGGGCGTTCTGTTGGTAGTCCTGACCGCCGGGTTTGAGAAAGCGTGCTTCGTCGATGCGCTCGAAGAGGTCTTGCACGGTGTCCGTCGCGAGATGCAATTCCACTGACGCCAGCACGTCGGAAAGGGTCGCGGCCAGTTTGCTGATCTTGGCGTCGGGCGTCGGGTTGTAGCTGCCTTGTCCAGTCGCTTTGCTACGTGCGATGGCGAGCGTTCGTACGAGCAGCCGTTTTACGTCGTCGGCGTAGCTGCGGTCGATTTTGTCGATCCGTCCGTACTGCGATGCAAAGTGCTGTTGGTCGTGCTGTTGCTGCGTGCGCCGGGCGTTGTACTCGTCGACGGCTTTCGCTCGCGCCAGCTTGAAGGCGTCGTCACGGTACATCTCGCCTTCGGCGAGCACGGCGAGCGCCGTCGAACCATTTGATCCGTTTGATCCGTTGGTCGCGGCTTTCTTGGAGCGGGCCATTAGGATTCCTTTGCTGCCGCGATCGCGGCGGATACGTGGGCGGGAAGGGAGCGTTTTTTCTGAGACGCATGGGGCGGGGACGCACGCGAGCGCGGGGGGCCGAAGCCGTAAGCAACGCCGTTGACGGGAGCGACGATGACCGTCACGCAGGCGGGCGTGCCGGCGTCCTTGTAGCGGCTGATCGAGCCGTCGAGAATCCGCCGGTCGTCGACGTAGACGATGCCTTGCAGCGCATCGTTGACCGTTTTCGAGACATTGTCGCGGTCCATGTTGATGTTGACGAGTTCGAGATCGACCCGCACGTAATCGGGCGGCTTCCAGTCGGCTTCGATGCAGGCAGCTTTAGCGATCGATTGGATCCGCCGCGAGTAGTCGCGCGCCCGGCGGGTGAGGTAGATTTCGCCCTCGGGCGTCAAGCCGTGGCGGTGATTGCCCGACACGGGGATGCCCGGCACGTCAAAGGTGAGCACGGACGATCTCCGTTGCCGGACACGGCTTGGGTACGGGTTTGCAGGTGTGCATGGAAAAGCGCAGCGCGGCTGCATCGAGCGTTGCGCCCGAGAACTTTTGCCCGCACGGGTAGCAGGTGATGACGGCCCGGCCCATCATACCGGACGTACCCGACCGCGGATCGAACCCTCGTCGATCATGATTTTGGCGTATTCCTTGCCGCTCTCCATCGAGTATTTGAGCAACGCGGCAACGAGGTCGTCGCGCAGTTTCTCGCGCTTTGTTGCGTTGCGCTCGGTGATACGGGCGTCGGCGGCCATCCATAGCGCGCCGTACTGGGCGATGCCCAAGACGAACGCGGTCTCGTCTTCGCGCAACCCGCGCACGGCGGCGAAGACCCGTTCGACGTTGGCTTCGAGCTCGTCGAGCGTGTGGATGTCTTTGATCGTGACGGGTCTAGTCATATTGTTTGTCGCTCGCTAATAACAGGCTATCGATGTATTTGCACTCGGCGCACATAAAGCGGTCCTCGTCGGGATGACGCGTGCCGAGGTGCCCGCACTTGAACATGAACAGCCGCTTCTTGGGCGCTTGGGTCGGGGCGGGTTTGGCACGCTGGGCGGCAAGGTCGACGACGTCACCCATCGTGATCGACCCATGTCTGCGCGGTCGGCGTGTTGAGGGCTTCTTTGAACGGCGCGTACTCACTAGCGCGCATAACCAGTTCGCCCGCGCGAATCCAATGGTTTTCCTCGAGGTCCGATCGCGTACTGTCGATGAAGACGACGATGTGCGCGTGACTGTCGAGCTGCTTGAGCCGGAACTTAATCTGCATAGGCCACTGCCACGCGCAAACGGTGCAGCCGGGCTTGGCGCGGGCAGCCGATCTCGTGACAGCGCACGCCGTTGATATACACGAGGTCGCACGAATCGCAGCGGCCGCGTTCTTCTTTTTCGCGGCGATCGAGCAGCAGTTTGAGGTCGTCGGTTTCCATCAGTCGTCTCCTGCGATTGGTGCCGTGCAGCGGCCGTCGCGGTCGAGCGGAGCGCCGCAGCCGAAGCAGTATTCGGTGCCGTCGCGCGTCCACTCGATGATTTGCGATTCGCGCATGCCCTCGGTTTGGTGGCAGTGAACGCCAAAGGGCTCGTCGTCGTGCGGTTTGCGCGTACATTGCGTATAACCGTCTGCCGGGCGGATTGCTCCGCAGTACATTGGGACAATCATGAGTCTCCTAACTGTAGGCGGACCGGCACGGGAGCGGTCTCCTCGATGCCTTCGAAGTTGAATGGTTCGGACGCGGGCTCGGACGGGCCGGCCGCGCGCGGCGCTTTGGCTTCGCGCAGCACGCGCTCGCGGCGGCGGTCGTCGATCGAGACCGGATAGAGTTCGGGATGATCGCGCATGTGCTCGGCGCGCATCAAGCATTTGCGCTGCATGTGGCGGATCGTCGGATGGTCGACGAACGGAAACTTGGGATAGCGCCGTTCGACGCTGGGATCGTCGTCGGGGATCTCCGGCAGCCCGCGCCCGGACACGAGCCGCTGGAAGAAGTTAATCACTGTTCGGGATCGGCGGCCATCGCCGCGCGCCGTTCGGCTTGCTCCATCTCGCGTTGTGCGACGTCGACGGAACCGTAATACTCGTCGAGCGCCTTGAGCATGCCGTTGAGGGTCGAGCCGTATTTCTCCATTTGCGCGATCGTCATCTCGTTCTTGGTGTCGACCTTGGCGACGCGCTGGCGCACGGTCCGCCGCTCGGTCGCGGACATGGACAGCTTCTCCTCGAGTTCGGTCAGTCGGCCGGTGTAGAGGTTGCGCTTGGCGTCAGCTTTCGCCATCGTGGAGTCGGTCGCGACCTGCTTGCGCGCGGACTGCGGCGGCGGATCGTCGGGCTTGGGAAAGTCGGGCGGAATCGCGTCGGCCGGGTTCGGCTTGGCAACCGTCGTTCGCGTGCGCTTGGGCTTTTCGTCCGCCGGCGGCGCTTCGGGCGGCTCGTCCTCGTCGCCGCCGCGGCCGCCCATGTCCTCGAGATCTTGGGTGAAGATGTCCGAGCAGCCCGTCGCGATCAAGGTCGCTGCGATGAGCGCGCGTTTGCCGGCCATCTTGCAGATCGTGTTCTCGAGCTCCGAGATGTCGGGGTTAGGGACTTTGCCGGTGACCTGTTCGGAAATCTCTTTGTCGCCGGGGCCGTACTTGACGCCGCAACCGTCCGATTTTCCCTCTTTGAACCAGCAAACCCAGCCCATTTTGCGGTTCTGGCCGCTGAAGTCTTTGGCTTTAATGATTGTGTTCTTGCCGCATGCCGGGCACTTGAGTTTGTCTTCCCGGTAGCGGTATTTGACTTCCCAGGAATTGCACAGTCCGTCGGCCTGCGCCACGAGCATGCGCTGCTCGATTTTTAAGCCGACTTGGCGGAAGATGCCGCACACTTTGCGATAGCGGATATACGGTTCGCCGAACATCTGTCCCAACAGATCTAAGGTCGGCGCTTCGGCGTCGGTGAGGATCGGATGCAAGCCCATCGCGGCGTTGAGCGCTTCGGCGCCCGGCTTGAGCAGGCTGGGTTTGCTCGCGCCGGGCAGCGTCATGTAGTGCGTGCCCTCTTTGAGCACGTGCTGCATGAAGCGCTGCTTCTGCTGTTGGAACTCGATCGCAGCGTCGACCGATTGGGCGAAGGTCGGGGTCCAGATCGCGCCGTTGTCGCGGATCGCGAGCGCGCGTTCGGCGGTCTCCGCGATGTCCTCGCGGGACGGAGTGAAGTCGCCGTCGATCACGGCGTCAGCGTCGAGAACGGGCATGGTCTTCAGTCATGGGAGCGTGCCATTTCTTCCATCTTGTGCAAGACGCGATGGAGCGCGTAGAGCATGATCGTCGGCGCGGCGTTCCACTTTTCGGCGATCATGAGAATCCCGAGCGCCAATCGGTCGGCCTCGCGCGCTTGCGCTTCGGTCGGCGGCGGCATTTTGAGGTCGAAGGAAACCGTGGTGTCATCGTGCATCGGTCGTTGTGGGAACGTCACTCATCGGCGAGCGCGGCCTCCTCGCCAACATGGTTGTCTGGGCACATGCGGAAGCCGCAATACTTCTCGCACAACAGGTTCACGAGTTTCTTGTTCGGCTTGCGGCCGCGTTCGACGAATTGCTCGTCAGGGATCGACGGTTCGGGCATCTCGTCCCCCGGGGCGGTCACCCACTCGCGCTCTTCGAGGCGGTGCAGCACTTCGGCGGCGTGCGTCGCGGTATCGAAGCGGTGCAAACGATGCTCTCCCGTCACGGCGGAGACTTCCACCACGTACGAGCGCACCGAATAGTCGGGCAGCGCGAGGGCGACCATCAGCTCGTAGCCGGCGGCCTGGATGACGTGTTTGGTCAGCGCCGCCGGCCCCAGGAACGGCATCGACTTGATCTCGACGACGACGGCTTCGCCGATGTCATCGTTGACCGCGCAGAGGTCTATGTGGCCGGTGGCCGCGCGTTCGCTCAGAGTGAGGGCTCCATTGATTTCGCGATTCTGAGCACGTAATAATGCGTCGCCGCCGTTGGCGCTCGAAAGCCAGCCGGTCATAATGCCATAGTCCGAGGTTTCGTGATAGACTTCGCAGCCGCGACGGGTCAGCGTTGCCGCCAACCCTTCGCGGATTTCTTTCTCGATCGCGATCCCGCGAACCATCGTGAGCCGGCGCGACGGCGTAATCGGTTCTTCAGCGTAACCGTTGCGCCGATACCACACCGCGCGCACGCATTGGACGAGGTCCGAAACGTGCAACGCTTGTTTGTCGAACGTATCCGACAAACGGCCGTAGTGAACGAACATCGCGTCC
>Ga0182012_10005208_pt1 | contig 13482 bp, 9 predicted proteins | sample 612S2SmetaG_FD_120486 | JGI IMG/M metagenome (GOLD analysis project Ga0182012, IMG submission 120486) | Permafrost microbial communities from Stordalen Mire, Sweden - 612S2S metaG | ecosystem: Environmental > Terrestrial > Soil > Wetlands > Permafrost | place: Sweden: Stordalen | collected... | reverse complement strand
TGCGCAATCGCCGGCGGAATGTGCGACTTGCCCGCATGGACCGCTTTGATGGTCGTGATCAGTTCCTCGCTGGTCATGCCCTTTAGCAGATAGGCGCGCGCCCCGGCCTGCAGCGCGCGATAAATGTCTTCGTCGCCGTCGTAGGTGGTTAACACAATGAACCGCGCGTGTGGCGTTTCCATTCGCAGGCGTTCGATCACGTCCACACCGCCCATGCGTGGCAGGCGCAGGTCAATCAAGGTTATATCCGGCTGATGCTTGCGAAACTGCCCAATCGCCTCCACGCCGTCCGCGGCCTCGCCCACCACCTCGAGTCCCTCAACCACGTTCAGCAGCGCTACCAGCCCCTGCCGCACCACGTGGTGGTCTTCCACAATCAGCACGCGAATCGATTCTCTGCTCACCGTTTCACTCCCATCCGCTTCCGTATCACCGTCAGCCGCTCCGCGCCTGACCCGCCGCCGCACGCAGTCTCACCGTTGTTCCGGTGCCCGGCTCGCTGGCAACCTCAAGTGTGCCACCGATTGCCGCAGCCCGCTCGCTCATCCCGGTCAGTCCATAGTGCCCGGGCAGCGATTCGCCGGCCGCGAACCCCTTCCCATCGTCCCTGACTTCAAGCGCAACCTCACCTGTACCGTACTCCAACTGCACGAATAAATGCCGTGCCTTCGCATGTTTTTTCACGTTCTGAATAGCCTCCTGCGCCACACGCAGAAATTCGCGCTCGGTCTCAGCCGGCAGCGCCCGATAAGCCCCGTGGATGCTGAAATTGGCTTCAACCTGCTTGCCTCCCGCTGCCTCCACCAGTCGCCGGAGCCGAACAGGGAGCGTGTTCTCGCCGGAGTCCTGCGAGCGCAGGGCCCAGATCGATTGTCGCGCATCCTCAAGCCCCTCGCGAACGTAGCCGCGCGTCAGGTCAAGATGTTTGGCCGCGGCCTCAGCCTTATTGGTTCGCAAGAGTTCCGCCATCACTTCCAACTGGACGGATATTCCCACATATCCCTGTGCCAGCGTGTCGTGAATCTCGCGGGCAATCCGGTTGCGCTCACCCAGCACGGCGCGGAACTCGCCCTCCGCCCGCTGAAGACGCCGGCGCTGCACCAGCACCACCAGCGCGACCAGCGCCGCCACCACCAGCAAATAGAACCACGACATTTGATAAAAGTGTGGCCGCAGCTCAAACGTCAACGCCGCGCCCTGCATGTTCCAAAGCCCGTCGTTGTTGGCAGCCTGCACTTTGAACGTGTACTGTCCTGGCGGAATGGCGGTGTAATAAGCACTGCGTCTTGGCCCCGCCTCCGTCCATTCGTGGTCGAAGCCCTCCAGCATATAGCGATAGCGCACCTTCTGCGGCGCGACAAAGCTCAACCCGGCGTAGTCGAACTGGAAGTGCACATGCCCGGCCGGCACCAGCACCCTGGAGCCTGCCGAATGCAGCGGCTGGTCAACATCGTCTACCGAGAACCGCTCCATGGCCACCGGCGGTGGAACCGCGTTCACCGGAAAGTGCGCCGGGTCCACCTCGACGAGTCCCTTGGGCGTGGCAAACCACAAATGCCCATCGCGCGACCGCCACGCCGATGGATGGCCGTTGGTGGCCGTCTCGCGGCTGCGCAGGCCGTCCGCGGCGCCAAACTCCATCCAATGCGAGCAGTCGGCCCCCTGCATTCCATTGCTTGTCCCGCCGCAATCGCACCGCGCAATCCCATTGCCTGTAGCAAACCATAGATGCCCAGCGCCGTCGTCGACAATCGCGTGAATGGTCGTCCGATCGAGCCCATCGCCTTTCGCCGCCTGGAATCTCATTCCATCCCAGAGGTTCCATCCGTGGTCCTGCGTGCCAATCAGCAGCGTTCCATTTTTCCGAGCCAGCAAAGCCGTCACTACGTTGCTCGATAGCCCATCCGTGGTGGTGTAATTTTGAATCTTTCCACCATGCAGGCGCGACAATCCCGCAAAGGTAGCCACCCAAAGATCCCCGTTTGCGTCCCGCGCCATGGCCCCCACCAGGTCGCTGCCGAGGCCGTTGGACTGCGTAAACGTCGCGATGTGTCCACCCGAGTGCGTTGCAGCCATGGCATCGGTCCAATGCGCCAGCCCGCGCCGCGTCCCGATCCACAGGGAGCCATCCGCGTCCGCCTGCAGCGAGCGGATAAAGTCGTCGGGCAATCCGTCGGCCGAAGTGAACGAGTCAACCGATCCCCCGCGAATCCGATTCAATCCATCCGGTGTGCCAACCCACATGTCGCCGTTTTGCGCCGCGGCCAGAGAAAGAATCACATCGCTCAGCAGCACGTCGCGCACCGCGTAAATTGCCGCCGCGCCGGCCGGGCCCGCGCCGCGCCGCAGAACATTCAGCCCGCCGCCGCTTGTGCCTATCCACAGGCGCCCAGCCGCGCCCTCCACCACCGTGGTGGCGGCATCGGAGGTCAGTCCCTCACGCACCCCAATGGTGCGGAAGCGCTGATCGCGGAGGATGTGCAGCCCGCCGGTTTCGGTGCCGGCCCAGAGGTTGCCTTCGCGGTCTTCCATTAGCGAGAGGACTGAGGCCGTGGCAAGGGGATCGGTGACTGGCAGCCGTTCCAGCCTCCCGTTCGCGTAGCGCACAAGGCCACCGTTTGTGCCGATCCACAAGGCGTCCTCGCGGTCCGCATAGAGAGCCTGCAATCGCGAGCCTGGCAACTCGTGCCCCACGCGCCACCGCATGTCTGTGCCTTCGCCGAAAACCGTGACTTCCGTATTCGTCGCCTGGGCTTGCAGTCCGTTTGCTGTTCGTGTCGCAAAAATCGGCTCCAGGCGTGGGTCGATGCTCACGAGCTTGTCGTAGGCCACCGGCTTTACAGAATCTCCGTTGACGCCGGCCTCTCCGTCCTCAGTGGTCGCCTGCACGTCCCCGTTCTGCAGCAGGCTCAGTGCTCGAATGTTATTTCCCGGCAGCCCCTCCTTGGTTGTGTAGGGTTTAACTGCCCCCTCCTTCCACCTCGCCAACCCGTCGCTGGTTCCAATCCACAGGGCCCCGTCCTTGGTCGCAAGCAGGCAACGCACATCGTTTCCCGGCAGCGCGGGGCTGCTGTTCTTATCGAAGACCTGGAAACCATTTCCATCGAAGCGCACGAGGCCGACTTCGGTTCCCAGCCAGACAAAGCCGTCCTGTGTTTGCACCAGCGCCTGCACCGTGTTTTGGGGAAGCCCGTTCTCCATGCCCCAGGCTTGGCGGCCATAGTTTGCCAGCGGGGTTGCTGGGTCCAGCGCCAAAGCCGCGACGCCGCACAACAGATCGCCGAGTATGAGCCCCGCTACGAGAGCGCGAGTCCCGCAAAGGAGAGCCCTTCGAATCGAATTGGCGGGATTGTTGGCCAAAGGAGTGAATTCGGGGTTCGTTCAGTGAGAACCCGGCTTGCGCAAAACCAACGCATACTAACAGTAATCGGATCGATGCGGGAATGCACGGGAACATAAGCCCGAATTCCCAAACCAGAAGTTCCGGCTGCCTGGATGGAACCAGACTAACGCAGGAAGGGCCGCGCAAATCTCCACCGTTTGATGGACTTTGTCCTCACTCGAATGGTTCAAGACGCGGAATCGAGGTGGGGATACTCTTAATTCAACTCCTGAACTGGTTCACTCATATGTGATCTTCGGGTGGCGCTTATCTCCGTAAGCAGCCACCCGAATCCTTTTTGGGGCCGAAGTGAGTTCGCCCCAACCCCGCCAGCCCACCTACCCGCCCTTCACTGTCGTCTGGATCGTCGTAGCCCGATTCTTCACATAAGTAATCGTCCAGTGCTTCCCATCCTGGTCGTAGGTCACCGTTCGGTCGCCCTCCGTGCCGCCGTCCGCGTGCATCTTCTGGCCAATCGACATGCGCGTCTCCAGCTCGCTCATGCCCTGCTTCACCTGGTGCGCGTCGATGGCTGTCCAAACGTCCTTGGGCCAATTGTCGTAGATGGTGTGCGGGTCGTCGTAATAGAACAGAATGTCGGTATAGTAACCCTCTTCGTTGCCCTGCATATAACCGATCGGCGTGGCATAAAGGTCCGGTTTTCCCGGCAGCGCAAATACCGCAAAGGCCTGCCGGCTCCCGTGCTCAATGCCGTCATCCTCTTTGGCCGGCACGGGGGCTTTCACAATCTTCTTCACGTCGAGCCGCTGAGCTGCGGGAATCAGCCCTATCCGTTTGGCAAACACCACCTGAGCGCCAACATAAGGATAGATAGGCATGACGTAGCCGTTCTTCATCCAGACGCTGGTGCCCTCAAGCCGCTCGGTATCTTCAAAGTGCACGGGGAAGAACTCCCGCACCACCGCCAGGTCGTCCCTGCTCAGCGTCTGGCTGGCATCGGTCTGCGGGACGACCCCAGGATTCTGCCGCTGCTTGAAAACAACAAACAGATAAATGCCACCGATGGCAAGCGTCAGCACGGTTGAAACGACGACGATCTTCCAGGTCTTCACCGGTTCTCCTTTTGGGTCTTCCCGCGGCTCATTGTCGCAGGGGCAACTTGCAAGGCACAAGCCTTTCCACTATAAGTATCGACGACGCGGGATAGACGTCGATGGCGCCATCGGCCGCTCCGTGCGCAAGAATCCGAGTCGCACCAAAAGAGGGAAAAGATGATCAGCCGCAGAGATTTGTGGGTAGCCTTGATCGCAAGCGCCATCACCGCCGGAGCATTTGCCGCCGCGGACCAGTCTTCCATCATGGGCTCTGCCGTCTTCGACTGGAACTCCATTCCCGCCAAGCCCAACGCCGTTGGCTCGGTGCGCTCGTTCTTCAAGGCGCGCACGGCCACGCTGGAACAGCTTGAAGTCCACGAGACCACCCTGAATCCTGGGCAATCCCCGCATCCACCCCATCGGCATCCCAACGAAGAACTTATCCTCATGGAGAAGGGCACGGTGGAAGTCCTCTCCAACGGCGAATGGAAGCGCGTCGGGCCGGGCTCGGTCATTTTCAACGGATCGAATCAGCTTCACGGCCTGAGGAATGTGGGTACTGAGCCTGCCGTCTACCACGTCGTCAATTTTCAATCGGCGGCAACGCCTGTGGCCGCAGCCCCTCAACCGTAAGCTCATCGGCCTGGCGCAGGCGGGGAAACAAGACAGCCCACAGCCCCGCCACGGCCAGCGCGCCCAGGCCGCCCACCATGGTGGCCCGCACCGCGCCCCACCACTGCGCCGTGAGACCGCTTTCAAACTCGCCCAGTTCGTTGGATGCCCCTATGAAAAGCGAGTTCACAGCGCTGACGCGCCCGCGCATCTCCGGCGGCGTGCCTAGCTGCAGGATTGACCCGCGAATGATGACGCTGATCATGTCTGCCCCACCGGCCGCCGCCAGCGCACCCAGGCTGAGCCACAAGCTGTGCGACAGCCCAAACACAACCGTAGCCGCGCCGAAGACGCCCACGCTGATAAACAACCGCAACCCCGCCCGCCGGTCAAAGGGAAACCGTGCCAGCAGCAACGACATAACCAGCGCTCCTGCCGCCGGCGCTGCTCTTAGCAGCCCCAGGCCGCGCGGCCCCTGGTGCAGAATGTCGTGCGCAAAAATCGGCATCAGCGCCGTGGCTCCGCCCAGCAACACCACAAAAAGGTCAAGCGAAGACGCCCCCAGCAGCAGCCCCGACCGGCGCACATATTGGAAGCCCGCCAGCACCACCGTCAGCGACGCGGCCCGGTGCTCCATCCGTCCCGGCCTTACGTGCAGACTACCCACAAGGATAAGAAACCAGCACAGCATGCCAAGGTTGAAGACATACACGATGCCCGCCCCTTGCAGTCGAGTATCCGGAACCCAGCTCACCAGCGGCAGCGTAAACAGAAAGCCCCCCAGCGCAGGCCCCGTGATGTTGGCAAACTGGAAGATGGCGCCACCCCAGGTGACGGCGTTTACAAAGTGCGCCTCGGGAACCATGTGGGGAATCAAGGCGGAACTCGCCGGACCGGAGAATGCCCGCCCTGTCCCGACGACGAACAGCACAGCATAGATGGGAAAAACCGCGTGCGAGCCAGACCGGGTGAGAATGAGCAAAGCCGTTGTTGAAAAGAACTGCAACCCGTAGCACACCAGAATGATCTGGCGCCGGTCAAAGCGGTCGGCCACATGGCCCGCCGGCAACAGAAACAAGAGGCCCGGCAAGAACAGCGCCAGCCCCGTATACCCAAGGTCCAGCGCCCGGTGGGTGATGGAATACACCTGCCACGCCACCGCGACCGACTGCGCCTCGGCTCCCAGAATGCCCAGGACACGCGCCAACTGGTAGCGCCTGAAATCGCGGGAGGCAAATGCCTCCATGCCGCGCCGGGGCGGCTTTTGGGGAAGGGGCTGCATAGGCTGCACTTAGGTTATATCCCCGGCGGCCCAGGGGGACGGATGCAAGCGAGCAGATGTGACGAACAAGGGAAACCTTTGAACGCTTTTGGGTGATCTTCCTGCAAATTGCATCCAACTCTGAGGTGATCGCCCTCGCTCCATTGCCGCCACACCCCGCCGTCGCGCGAGCACACCACTCCCTGGTGCCCCACTGGCTCACGCACCTGGGTCCGCTGGGGCTTTTCGCGGTCGCCGTCGTTGATTCCTCGGTGATCCCCCTGCCCATACCCGGCAGCACCGATCTGCTGCTGCTGTGGCTCGTCTCGCACAACGGAGATCCCTGGCTGCTCGCCTCAACTGCAATCGCAGGCAGCTTGATTGGCGGATACACCACCTGGCGCCTGGGCTGCAAAGGCGGCGAGGCGGCGCTGCAACGCTGGGTTTCACCTCGGCTGCTCGCCCGTATCGTCCGCTGGGTCGAGCATCACCCCGTCCTGTCGGTTTTTCTTCCGGCGGTGCTGCCTCCGCCCATTCCGCTCTCCCCGTTTGTGCTCGCGTCAGGAGCGCTCGGCGTCTCCCTCAAACGCTTTCTGGCCGCCTTTGGAGTCGCTCGCACCCTGCGCTACTCGCTCATCGCATGGCTCGCCGTCGCTTACGGACGCCGCGTGGTCCGCCTCTGGTCCAATGAGCTTCAGAGGTGGTCAGCCCCGCTTCTCTGGACATTTCTGGCCCTGTCCATCGCCGGCGCCGGCTTCGCAATCTGGAAGCTCCGCGCCCAGCCAAAGCCCGGCTCAAAGGAAGAGCGGGAGATCGACGCCGTTGCCTCCCGCGTTCATTAACGACGCAGGAGCAGTGCGGGGCGCAGGCCCGGCTATCGACTATCCTGTTTATTGAACTCTCAACCCCAACCTGCGCGCCAGGTCCCCAGCCCATGGGCGGCGGCAGCGGTAGCCCTCTGCGGCGTTTGCGCCTTCCTTGAGTTGTATTGCACCCAGCCGCTGCTTCCCTTGCTCGCACGGGTCTTTCATGCCTCAAAAACCGGCGTGGGAATGACGGTTTCCGCAGCCACGCTGGGGGTCGCGCTTGCCGCCCCGGTGTTTGGCGCGCTCACTGAGCGCCTTTCGCGCAAGCGCGTCATCGTGGGCTCGCTGATTGGCGTAAGCGTGCCCACCCTGCTGGCCGCCACCTCCACTTCGCTCTCTCAACTCATCTTCTGGCGCTTTCTCGAAGGCGTAACGGTGCCCGGAATCGTCGCCGTCGTCGTCACCTATATCGGCGAGGAGTGGCCGCCGGACCGCGTCGCTCTTATCATGAGCTTCTACGTCAGCGGAACCGCCCTCGGCGGATTCACTGGCCGTGTCTCCGGCGGCTTGGTGGCCGATTGGTTCAGTTGGCGCGCCAGTTTCCTGGTGCTGGGAGCGGCGTCGCTGGCCGGCGCCGCTGCCGTGGCCGCTTGGCTGCCTCCGAGCAGGCAAACGAACCTTCAGCCTGGCCACCGCCCGCTCAACCGAGCTCAGCCCGGCGCGCAGCTTTCGTTTCCCTACCAGGTGCAGGAACTCTTCCGCAATCGCCGCCTGATAGCCACTTTTGCCGTTGGCTTCAATGTGCTGTTTTCGCTGGTCGGCGTCTTTACCTGGATCACCTTCCACCTCAGCGCCGCACCGTTTCTGCTCTCCACCGCCGCGCTTAGTTCGCTCTTCTTTGTCTACCTCATCGGACTCGTGGTCACTCCTGCCGCCGGATTCCTGATCACCAGGGTCGGCTTGCGCGCGGGCATTGCCGGCGCCATCTCGCTCTCCATCGCAGGCGTTCTCCTCACCCTGGCCCCATCGCTCCCGGTCATCGTGCTGGGACTCACCATGCTCTCTTCCGGCGTTTTTATAGCCCAGACAGCCTCGCAGACCCATCTCCGCGAAGCAGCCCCGCCAGAAGCGCGAGTCACCGCGGCTGGCCTCTACTTGACCTGCTACTACCTGGGCGGCACCGCTGCCGGCGTGCTTCCCGGAGTCTTTTGGGCGCTTGGAAAGTGGCCGGCATGCGTGGGCTTTATTGTGACGATGCAGGCCGCGGCGCTCGCCATCGCCCTCATTGGCTGGCGGACTCCCAGAGCCGCAGGCTCCGGTCCGGCAGAAGTTCATCTCCGCTGAGACGCTGGGAGGCGGCAAAATTGCATGGTGATTCACACAAACCAGGCACGTAATCCGTGAACCCGAAACAAGCCCACGAGAATCTACATAGTTGTGTGCGGCGGCTATGAGCATCTGTCCGCAGAGGCCTTCAACCCGCATCGGCTCCCCTCGCCGGGATGGTAAAACCATGCACTTCCCCGGTTCGCGAAAAAAGAAAGCGACCACAGGAGAATACTTTTGCCCTCATCGCTGCCCGCATCGCCGTCCCCCGCAGGCGCCGGCGTCACGCTCAACAATCCGCAGCACGTCGTATCGTCTCAATGGAAGCCGCGCGCCAATCCATGGCTCATCGCCGCCACCGTAGCGTTGGCAGCCTTCATGGAAGTACTGGACACCTCGATTGCCAACGTCGCCCTGCCCCACATCGCAGGCTCGCTGGGAGCGAGCACCGACGAAGGCACCTGGGTTCTTACCAGCTATCTGGTCTCGAACGCCATCGTCCTCCCGCTCGGCGGTTGGGCCTCCAGCGTGCTCGGCCGCAGAAACTTCTTCGTCCTCTGCATCATCATTTTCACGGTCGCCAGCTTTCTCTGCGGCGCGGCTCTGTCGCTTCCCATGCTGCTGCTCTTTCGCGTCATCCAGGGAGCGGGCGGCGGTGGCTTGCAGCCCATGGCCCAGGCCATCATGGCCGACTCCTTCGAACCCCAGAAGCGCGGCCAGGCCTTTGCCCTCTACGGGCTTGTCGCCGTCCTCGCGCCCTCCATCGGACCGACACTCGGCGGATTCATCACCGACAACTTCTCCTGGCGCTGGATATTCTTCATCAACATCCCCGTTGGCATTCTCGCATTCTTTCTCGTCACCCGCCTCGTGGAAGACCCGCCATGGATCAAGCCCGACCGATCGCGCCTGATGAACATGGACTATCTCGGTCTCGGCTTCCTCACCGTGGCCATGGGCGGCATGCAGATCATGCTCGACAAGGGCGAGGAAAACGACTGGTTCTCCTCAGGCTTCATCCGCTTCTTCGCCTTCCTGTTCGTTGCCGGCATGATCGGCCTGGTGTGGTGGGAGTGGCGCCGCAAAGATCCACTGATCAACCTCAAGGTATTCCGCTTCAAAAACTTCGCCATCTGCTGCTTTCTCATGGCCCTGGTTGGCGGCGTACTCAACGCCAACACTGTTCTTCAGCCCCAGTTCATGCAGCAGTTGCTGGGCTGGACTGCCACCACCGCCGGACTTGCACTTACTGCCGGCGGCGTCACGCTGCTCTTCATGATGCCCCTGGCCGGCATTGCCACCGGCAAGTTTTCCGCCCGAAACCTTACCGTCATCGGATTCATTCTGTTTCTCATTTCGTTCCGCTACGCAGCCAATGTCACAACCCTCGACATGACCTTCTCTGCCGCATCCTGGCTGCGCGTCATCCAGATGATGCCACTCCCCTTCTGTTTCATCTCCATCACCACCGCCGCCTATGTAGGCATGCCGAAGGAGGAGAGCAATCAGGTCGCCGGCCTCATCAACTTCGCAAGAAATATCGGCGGCAGCATCCTGATCGCTGTCACCAACGCCCAGGTCACCACACGCTCTACGTGGCACCAGCAGCATCTACAGAGCTCCATGACCTCCGCGTCGATCGCCTTCAGCCAGCAGTCGAATACCCTTACCGGCTTCTTCGGTTCAAATTTCGGCTCGACCAACGGGCACGTCATGGCGCTGGCCAATATCTACTCCCAACTCAATCGCCAGGCGGCCATGCAGGGCTACCAGGACGTGTATATGGAGCTCTCTTACATGTCAATTGGTTTGGTGGTGCTGGCCTTCCTGCTGAGCAAGAACAAACCGGGACAGGCTCCAGCAAGCGGCGGCATGCACTAATTCCATTGTGAAAAATGCGCGAGGCTATAGCCGTTGAGTCGTTTTTCGCGGCTAAGTCCGGAGAGGGTAACTCCTCTGCAAGCACTTACAATCCCACCGGCGCGGCAAAGGTCGCGGTGGAGACTTTGCCTGTCGCCAGCCGGGTTAAAGTTACCACCGTGATATCGTCGTCCTGGCCAAAATTCACTGCCGCTTGTGTCGCTTCCATGGCGGTGGGCCTGGATGCGAACAACCTCTTCAGCCGCTCGAAGCTGAATACTTCGCCCGATGGGCTTCTGGCTTCAAGAAGGCCATCCGTAAACAGCGAAAGGTGATCGTCAACGTCGAGAAAGAAAGGAAAATCGACATAGGCGGTTGAGGGCGACAGTCCAAGCGGAAGCGCGCCCGGCAAATTGAATTCACGGCCGTTCATATAGGGGCCGGGATGGCCTGCGCTGGCTATCCTGCCGGAGCCGTCCGAGTCAATCCGCAAGGCTACGCACGTGGTAAACCCGCCTTGCAACCGCCCGTTTAGGCGGCGGTTCAGCAGAGTCAGCAGCCGGCCGGGACTCGGCATTCCCTCGGCCAGCGTGTGGACCACTCCGACGATCAGGGAGACCGCCATCGCGGCCTTCAGGCCCTTGCCGCTCACATCTCCCAGAACGATAAGCGTCGATTCGTCTTCAAGCGGAATGATCTGGAAGAAGTCGCCGCCCACCTCCTGCGCCGGACGATAGGCGCTGGTAAGCGCGAACCCGGGAATCGTCGGCACGGTTTCGGGGATGAGAACCTGCTGCACCTCTCGCGCGCTCTTGAACTCCTGTTCGAGCGCGGTCTGGCGGCGGCGCTTTTCAGCCGAGTGCCGGTAGACCGCGTAGACGATGGAGGCCAGAACCAATGTGTCGGCCAGCGTCAAGACGCTCACTCCGCCGCCGCCCAACTCAAACAGTGGACCGTAGAAGCGATTCGCAAGGCCCCAGTGTGTCACCGGCCAACTGAAGGAAATAAATGCACCCAGAATTCCCAGCATCACTCGAATGCCGGCGAAGGTGGACAACACCCAGCAAGCGTGATCCAGACGCCGGGGCCGGATGACTGCCGATGCAACCAGAACCAGGGGAAGAGCGCTGAGCAGATAGCGAAGTCCGCTTAGTAACCCGTCTGCAACTCGCACGCCCGACACCCAATCCGTGTCCCAGGCGGCCGACCACAAAAAGCCTTCCACCAGGCCTTGCAGCACGGCGGCGCACAGGCTGATGAGCGCAATCGTTTCGGTCAGGCGAACCAGCTTGCTGTCCCGCTGAAGCTGTAGCAGCCACAACAGCAGAAACCAAAGCGCAATCTCCTGGATAGCCGAAACCGGCATGGTGAAGCCGCGGACTATGTTCGACAACGGCAAGCGCGTGTCATCGATAAACAGCGATATTACCGGGAAAAGCGAGTATGCCGTTATCCAGAACAGGCGCCATTGACCAGGCTCCCGAAGCCACGCCACAAGGCTGAGCATGGCTACCACAACATAGAGAAGACTAATGGCGAAGCCCACCATTTGAAAGCGCATGAATCCGTAGTCGGTCGCGTCCTTGCGATACCGAATAGCCTCGGGACCGCCAACCACGGGAGCGTTGCGCAAACCGCCATAGTCGCCGACCGCCCCGAACGCAAGCGGAGCTTTCCACACGCGAATAGCCAGAACTCCGGTGCGGGCCGGCCCCAACCCATAGGTTTGCGCGGGCCGGTTGACATACCAGACCGGGTGCGGGGGCAGTTTGCCGTTATGCCCAATGGGCATGCCATTCCAATAGAGTCCGTATGCGCCATCAACCTCGAAAAGCATCAGGGCAAAATTGGGGTCGGCGCCAGGGACTGGATTGAGCCGTAGGTGAAGCCGATACCAGGCAAAGCCGGTGTGGCCTGCGTGGCCCTGGACGCTCCAGGGTGCGTTTCCCTTCACCTGCTCCCAGCCGGAATCGTCGAAGTCCGGTGACGCCCATGCGGGATCGTCGCCTTCGTGAAACTGCCATGGGCCAATCAATTGCACAGCTCCCTTTCCCAGGCTGTCGATGACGGTCGGCGCGGGGGCCGGCGCGGAGGCGGCAAACGCCGTTCCGGTCTGTGACAACAGAGCAGTCAAGGCAAAAAACATCGCGGCTGGGAGCCAGCGAAAGCGCATCGAGCAAAGGAGCATATCGAAAGCATACCCTGAGTTAGCGAGAATTCAACGCTGACATTTGCCGGAGTTTGTCAGAATTCTCCGGGCGAGAACCCTCTCATCCTGGTTCCATCCGCTGGCCGAATTGGCGTGCGGGGTCGAACACTTCTCCGGCCTTCGCATGGCGTCGAGACGAATGCACTGCGTCGACGAGCAGAGGTTGCTATGACTTGAGAGGTTATAGACAAGTTAGCCAATGTTATAAGGTAGTTCGGCCGCCACAGCTATGAGATATACCTGACGCATGAGTTTGTGGTGGTGTGGATGATCGCGCTCTATGCAAAGGTTCATGCTGGTTCCGTGCTTGTATGGATCACGGCGGTGGTTGCGCTTACCGCGCCGCTAGGTTGGGTGGTCGCGCGATGGTACTCCGAGCCAATGAACAGGCGCTTGCGGGGGACTAGGATGCCCTATTGCGCATAATGCCCTATGTGGCATAATGTATGAATGAGCTGGTCCGCCTACTTCCATCCGAAGTTCGAGGCAGAGGTCGAAGAGCTGTCAGAGGCGGTGCAGGACGGGCTGGCCACCGCCCTCGCGCCACTTCAGAAATTCGGACCATCTTTGGGACGGCCCGACGTTGATACGCTGAAAGGATCGAAGTACGCGAACATGAAGGAACTTCGCTTCAGAGCGGATGGTGGCGTCTGGCGGGTCGCCTTTGCCTTTAACCCGCGCCAGAATGCAATTCTGCTTGTCGCCGGAGACAAATCGGGTGTGAGTGAAGCGAGATTCTACAAACGCCTGATCGACAGGGCCGACAGGCGGTACAAGGAACACTTGGACGACCTTTAATCAAGAGGAGTGGCTGCGATGCGTGGAATGACTTCGGTCGATGACTGGATTGCCACTTTGCCAATCGAACGGCAAAAGGCTATTGAAGCACGGGGAAAAGAACTGATCGCCAAAGTGGAGCGTCGCATGACCCTGGCGGAACTGCGCAAGGGGCGCAAGATCAGCCAGGCAAC
>Ga0182012_10005206_pt1 | contig 13485 bp, 10 predicted proteins | sample 612S2SmetaG_FD_120486 | JGI IMG/M metagenome (GOLD analysis project Ga0182012, IMG submission 120486) | Permafrost microbial communities from Stordalen Mire, Sweden - 612S2S metaG | ecosystem: Environmental > Terrestrial > Soil > Wetlands > Permafrost | place: Sweden: Stordalen | collected... | reverse complement strand
GGGACGGAGGAGTATCTCGCAAATCCAGCAGCCCGGGCGGATGTGGTAGAGCGTATCGCCGGGCTGCATAAGATTGGACAGCCGATGGACGTGGCGGGGGCAGTAGTGTTTTTAGCGTCGCCGGCAGCGTCACTCATCACGGGTCACACGATTGTAATTGACGGGGGATGGACGGCGCGCTAACTACAATTGAAAGACGGGTTCGAGCGAGGAGACCGCATCTTTCAGCGTGGCTAATTCGTGAGTACTCAACGGTGGGAGCGGGGCTGAGACAAGGTCGAGCATCAGGTCAAACAGACGCTCGTCGCCAGGTGGAAGGGCGGCGGTGATTTCTTGATTCAACGTGAAACGGAGAGCCAAGCGAGCTAGCTCTCGATCATCGATAGGCTGGTACCAACACTTTGGATAGTTGCGGTCACTCTCCTTGATGGAGGAAGGCCATTGTCCGAACGCGAGTGCCTTCAATGCGAGGCGGGCCATGCTTTTGGACTTAGCTTTCGCCAGAATCTGCGGACCAAACCCGGCTAGCTCCCAGGCGTTCACGTTTACGGGGAATAAGACGCTGTCAAGTTCAAGCGCGTCCATGAGACGAAGAGCGGCGGGAGCATGATGAGCCGAGAAGCCGAGATAGCGGACTTTGCCTTCTTTCCTAGCTGAGAAAAAAGTCTCTGCGGCGCCCCCTGGCGCGAGAATCTTGTCTACGTCTTCCATGGAAGCGACGGCGTGAAACTGGTACAGGTCCAGGTACTCAGTATGGAAGCGTTGCAGAGTCCGTTCGAGTTCCTCGCGGGCGCCCTTGGCATCGCGCTGCATGGTTTTCTCGGCGAGGAAGACTTTGTTGCGAAAGGGCCGGAGCGCTTCGCCGAGTTTGATTTCGGCTTCACCGTCGAAATAAGAAGGGGCGCAATCGAAATAATTGACGCCTTTTTCGCAGGCTTCAGCGACGCGGCGGGAAGCATCTTCTTGGGGCAAGCCACAGATGACGATGCCGCCGAAGGCGAGTACCGAGAGATCGATTCCATTCTTGTAAGGTCGCGTGATCATTCGGCACGATTATAGCGAGTGCGATGGCGAGCCGCTATGCTAGCGAATACCATGCTGACATCAATCTCAGGGCGCACGTTGATCGTGACTGGCGCGAGCAAGGGAATTGGAAAAGGAATCGCACGGGTGTTCGCGAGCAAGGGAGCACGCGTGCTCCTCGCGGCGCGGGAGCTAGCGCAGGCCGATAAAACGGCCGAAGAGATACGCACTGACGGTGGCGTGGCGAGCACTGTGGCGGCGGACGTAGCGAATCCCGAGGACTGTAAACGAGTAGCGGAGACGGCGGTGGTGCGTTACGGCGGCATCGACATTGTGTGCTGCAATGCGGGTATTTTTCCAGCGGCGCGACTGGGAGAGATGAGTGCCGCCGATTGGGACCAGGTGCTAAACGTGAATCTGAAGGGCACTTTCTTAACGGTAAACTCTTGCTTGGCGGCATTAAAAGAACGGGGCCGGGGCCGCATTATTGTGACTTCATCGATCACCGGACCGATTACAGGCTACCCCGGCTGGAGCCATTACGGGGCCAGCAAGGCGGGGCAGTTGGGATTTATGCGCACGGCAGCCATTGAACTGGCGCCGCACAATATCACGGTAAACGCCCTGCTACCGGGAAACATTCTAACGGAGGGCGTGGAAGCGCTGGGAGCGGAATATATTGCGCGCATGACCTCCGCCATTCCACAGAAGCGCCTCGGATCGGTGCACGACGTAGCTTATGCCGCGCTGTTTTTGGCGAGCGACGAGGCTGCGTTCATCACGGGCCAGACGATTGTCGTTGATGGAGGGCAAGTGCTTCCCGAGTCACATATGGCGCTGGAGGATCTGTAGGTCCACTCATTACTGAAGCTATGGTCTGGGGATGCGATCTTCGGAGGTGAAGGGAGATGCCGGCAGACCTTCACCATTGGTGAGGTTCGCGATGGGTGAGTTCGACCAGCCATAGCGGACGAACTTAGGATCGGGAATGGAATCAGAAGACACCACGACGGAGTCGCCTTCCAAGCGGGCGTTAGCGGTGGCGAAGTGGTGGTCTTCGCCAGCTAATTCAAATCCTTGCAAAGGACCATTTTTCGCTACGAGACCGCCGGTGAGGTGATCAAACCAGAGCCGAAGAGTGTGCCCTTCGACACTCATTTCGCGATACATTGGACCAGAGTATTCAACAGTTTCACCATAAGCCAACCTGCGCGCTGCCAGAGCGAGGCGTGCACCTACATCCCGCTTATTCGATGGATGAACATTAGTAGGATCGCCGATGTCGATCGTGACCGCCATAGCCGTATTGGCAACTGACAAAGTGCGAAGTTGCGCCTCACGCACGACGGGCCAGGTTCCTTCAGGTAGAGATTTGAAATTCGCGATCTGGACAAAGAGAAACGGGAAATTGCCTTCATGCCAGTGAGCCCGCCAATCGGCAATCAGGGCGGGAAACAACTTCTCATAGAGGTTGGCGCGCGCTACGCTGGCATTCGATTCGCCCTGGTACCAGATGACGCCTTTGATGTGATAATCAAGAGCGGGTGCAACCATGGCGTTGAATAAAGCGGATGGCTGCCAGGATGAAGGGTTGGGATGCCAAGGGTGTTTCGGCGGCGGCTGATTGGCCTTTTTGGCGGCTTCGTCTTCGCGCTTCTCGGCTTCAACCGTGCGCTGGAGATCTAGTTGTTGATTGGCAAACGATGCCCACTCGTCGAACACGGACATGAGGGAAGCATCGCGGGAGAGTCCTTCCATACTGACCCAGGCTTCGGCAGGCGTGCCACCCCAGCTGGAATCAATCAGGCCGATAGGAACGTGCTCGTGATCAGCCAGCTGTTTACCAAAGAAATAGGCCACTGCGGAGAATTTGGCGGCAGTCTCAGGGGTACAAGTCGTCCAGGAAGTTGCCGCATAATCAGGGAGTGGAAAATCGGAGGCTTTATTGTGAATCAACAGCAAGCGGATTTGCGCTTGATCGGCATGACGAATTTCCTCGGCCGAATTGGCAATGACAGCCGAGCCCGGAAAACCAATGAGCGGCATTTCCATGTTCGACTGACCAGACGCGAACCAGACGTCGCCGAGCAAAATGTCATCAAGCTCAATCGTATTGGCCGCTTTGACAGTGAGCTTATAAGGACCGCCGGCTGGTTGCGGCGGAAGAAAAATGTCCCAACGGCCATGTTTGCCCGTCACGACACTTTGCTGGAAGCCATTGAATTCGGCGGAGACCGTTTCAGCGGGAACTGCCCAACCCCAAAGATGAATGGGTTGGTCTCGCTGCAGGACCATGTGGCTGCTGAGAATGGCGGGGAGAGTCACTTCGGCCTGCAGCGAAAAACCGGCTATAAGAAATAAGGATGCGAATAAAGTTACGCGGGGCAAACAGTCTGTGTCGAGTTTCATTCGTCGCCAGTCCTTCGTGGGCGGTCCAGACTTATATTAATGCATCGGAGGTCTGGCTTAACTTCAGAAATGACGCAACGTTTCGACGTCTTCGGTGACGCGGTCGGCTTGCCGTTCCAGTGATCGGCTCACAAGATCGCGTGCACCAAGACCAACGGCGAGAGCGAGGGTGAGCACGATGCCGCCAAAGAGGATAGCGAAGGCTTCATCGACGATCTTGCCGCCTATCTCCAAGTGATTGAGCGCCATGGCTCCTGTCAAGACGAGAATCAGCCATTTCATGCCAACGCTCAAAAGGTGGGCATACTGAACATTGAGGTTGACGGCGCCGATGAGAACGCTCCTGGAAAAGAAGCGAGCAGCGGCGCCCCCCACCAGCAAAACAAATAATGCGGCAATCAAATTGGGGAAATAAGCAAACATTTGCGAGACGATTTGCGAAGTGAGGGTAGCTTCGAAAGCAGTCATACCGACGAGAAAGCCGATGAAGATAATGGCAAGGCAAACAACTCGCACGGCTACGTCCGTTGGACTCTTCCCGGTTTCGGCCCGCAACTGCGGCAGCCCCCAACGCGCTACTTTGCCATCGAACTCGATACTGCGCAAAAAGCGTCGCAGAACGAAGCCAACCGCCCACGCCGCGAGCCAGGAAACCAGCAGCGCCACCAATAAGGCGATAAAGCCCGGAAGCAGCAGCGCAATTCGTGTCACCACTCTGGTCACGGACTGATTCAAAGCCTGAGATACCTGTTGCCACATAAAGTCTCCTCTTATCTTTGCCATTAGGGATTAAATCGGTCGGGCCATCGCCAGCGCGACAGTAAATACGGCTTGTGATTCTCGTAGGTGAGCGCCAAACGTTCCAAGCGATTTTGAAAGCTTTCGGCAGAGGGGCCTTGCATCTGCAAGGTATAGGATGCGACCCATGCTAAGTAGAGAGGAGTCATCGCGCGCAGCAAGTGCTCGCGGTTTATGGCGCGCTGCCTATGAGCCAGTGCAAACTCAAAAACTACACGCACCCAAAGATCATCGGCAACGCGAAACTCCGCCGGCGAAACTCGGACAAGTTTCTTCAACTCCATGAGGGTGGCGGGCGATAACGCAAGACCCCATATCTCAGTAAGATTGCGGTAGCCCAGTTGAAAGGTTTCAATCAACTGCTGAACATCGACAGTCACTTCATCCTGCTCTTTTATCTGGAATTCGCCAAAGATCGGGACGAACTGGGATTCGGCCGATCTCTGCCAAAAAGAGGCGTTCCGATCTAGATCCGAGAATATACGGCTAAGGACGGCCGCGAGGATGGAGCTTAAATCGGCAGACTCGGGAGGTCTGGGCGGCTCCATGGGCAAGGCGGCTTGGCAAATTTGCATCCCGCCACAAATGGCCTCCGTGGCAATCCAATGCTGAGCGCGCGGCAAACGGCTGCCTGGGTCGGATTGTATCAATCTGGCAACCATCCGGGAGGAAAATGCCAAATCTACGGCCATTGGGAATTGAATTCGCCGGCCGTATAAAGCGCGGGTCAGCGGACAAATGATACTGCTATTGACTAATGCACCCCATTTCGCCTGAATGTAGTTTGCGACGACCAAGTCGAATTTTTGCTCCAATACCGGTTGGGTCATTTGTGCAAAGATGCCGGCAGAACTTGTTTGAGGGCCCGAGTTCCAAACGCAGCAAGCCTTTGAATCCAAGCGCTGACTGATCTGCAGCACCTCCAGGAATGATCCAAAAATACTTGCGGGGGCATTGAAGTAGCGCTCTGGCGCTGAAACTGGATAGCGCAGCAACCGCACTCCAGAAATAGGCTGAAATTCTATGACGTCCCCGCCGCCGGGATAAGCGATGAGCACATTGAGCCCACTCTTACCGGCATCTGCCGCCCACGTCAAATCGTCAGCCGATTTAAGAGATGTGAGGCCAATCACCACGTCAGGGGTGCCGATACCGGCAAGCTGATCCTTGACTTCTTGCGGCAGACTCTCTAGCTCAGGCATATTTATCGCCTTTTTCCGAGACTTGCGCCGTAGGCACGCCGAGGTTTGCCTTGTGCAGTTCAAACCATAAAAACTCATAGGCGCCTAAGCTGAGTGGATAAGGCTGGACGCTGATGAGAGGGAACTCCACGTAACCTCTCATTTCGATTGGCTTCATCCCCGCAAACTCGTCCAAACAGAGCGCAACAGGCTGAGGAAAGCGCGATAAATTTGCCACGCAGAGAATCGCCTCGCCTTCCCAGAGGCGCAGGTACGCAAGAATTTTAGTATTAGCCGGCTTGAGAAATTTGATTGTGCCTCTGCCGAACACCTGAAAGATCTTGCGGAGAGCAATCATATTTCGCATCCAACTCAAGAGCGAAGAGGAGTCACTTTGTTGCGCCTCGACGTTAATTGCAGTGTAGCCATAGACTGGATCCATGACGACGGGGTTGAACAATTTGGCGGGAGTTGCGCGGGAGAAGCCGGCATTCCTATCGGCACTCCATTGCATGGGTGTGCGGACGCCGTTTCTATCTCCCAAATAAATGTTGTCACCCATGCCAATTTCATCCCCGTAGTAAATGATGGGGGTTCCAGGAAAAGAAAACAGGAGACTGTTCAAAAGCTCGATGCGACGCCGGTTGTTTTCCATGAGCGGTGCGAGGCGGCGGCGAATGCCAACGTTGACACGCATGCGCGGGTCATTGCTGTAAGCCAGGTACATATAATCGCGCTCGTCATCGCTTACCATCTCGAGGGTTAGTTCGTCGTGATTTCGAAGGAACAATCCCCACTGGCAAGTCGCGGGAATGGGCGGCGTTTGGGCGATGATATCAGTGACGGGCAAGCGATCTTCCAAGCGCAAGGCCATGAAGATACGCGGCATAAGCGGGAAATGGAACGCCATGTGGCATTCGTCGCCATCGCCGAAGTATGCGCGCACATCGCTAGGCCACTGATTGGCCTCGGCCAGTATCATGCGATTGGCGTGCCGCTCGTCCATGGCGCGCCGAAGCTGCTTCACAATGGCATGGGTTTCGGCAAGATTTTCGCAATTAGTGTCATCGCGCTCTACCAGATAAGGGATGGCATCCAACCTTAGCCCGTCAACGCCGAGGTCGAGCCAATAGTTCATTGCTTTCTGAACTTCTTCCAGAACCAGCGGGTGATCAAAGTTCAAGTCAGGCTGGTGAGAGAAAAAGCGATGCCAGTAATAGGCCTGGGCGACGGAATCCCACGTCCAATTAGACTTTTCAGTATCGGTGAAGATGATGCGGGCCTGCGGGTATTTCTTATCAGTGTCGCTCCAGACGTAGAAATCGCGCTCCGCAGAACCTGCCGGAGCTTGGCGGGCGCGCTGAAACCAAGGATGCTGGTCGGACGTATGGTTAATGACGAGTTCAATCATGACCTGCATTTTCCGCTCGTGGGCCGCTTCAAGAAAAGCGCCAAAGTCAGCGAGCGTTCCGTAATCGGGGTGGACATTTAAATAGTCCGAGATATCGTAGCCATCGTCCCGCAGCGGCGAAGGAAAGAATGGCAGGAGCCAGAGGCAAGTCACACCGAGGTCTTGCAGGTAGTCGAGCCGTTGAGTAAGCCCTTGAAAGTCGCCGATGCCGTCGTTGTTGCTGTCGAAGAATGCGCGCACGTGCAGTTCATAGATGATGGCATCCTTAAACCAAAGCGGATCTGTCGCGCTTCCAGGTACTTTCATGCGTGCCCACTTGGAACCAACAGGGCAACGGGAAATTTGCCAAACAGTTCACTCAGTGGCAATCGCCCATCCGCGCCTACCCGCATCTTTTGGCCAGTGTAAACGTTTTCAAACTCTTGAAATGGAAGGTCACTCAACCGGAGTTCCGTGTCACGCCAGATCTCGCCCATCGGCAATCCTTGCTCGAAGCCAGTTAAATTCGCGATCAGCCGGGGTACGACTGCTATGGCAGCGTCGGCGTCATACTTGCGTGCAAAGGCGACCACGTGGCCGGCAGCGGAACCCGATGCGGCAAGGGGAAGGTATTCGCCTCGTAAGAATAGGTCTTGCTTGTTTCGCCTTAGCGAAAGGCCGTGCGATGTTAGCCACAACTTGACTCCTCCTTCAGCCCAATCTGCCAATAACTCAGAAGCGGCCGCCAATTTGCCACAACAAGTAGTGGTCTGGCTTAGTTGGGCATTGAATTCTGACAGCATTCGCCGGTGAGACGCGAAATCAACGGGACGGCGGTTGTCGGGATCGACCAAATTCAGGTCCCACATTTCCGTGCCCTGATAGAAATCCGGCACACCCGGCGAAGTGATTTTCAAGGTCAACTGGGAAAGGGAGTTCAACATACCAAGCTCGGCCACCCGGCGCTGAAACGGCAAAAAGTCGGCGAGAAAAAGCGCTGCATTCGAGCCAGTCAAGGTTCGTTCCACAAACCCGGCCAACGCCGAGTCGTAGGGCGGCGAAGGAGTGATCCAACTGGTGTGTATCTTCTTCTCTTTTGCCGCCTTAGTCAGATAGTTACTCATGCGTGAGATGAACTCGGCACTGGCATCTGTCTGACTTGGCGGCCAAGAACCGATTAACGCCTGGTAGTACAGATATTCATCGGAGCGGTCGGGAGCAGGTTCGTCATGGACTTGGCTTCTGAAGGGCGCATTAATCCGCGTCCACTGCCTGACCTTCTGATCCCAAAGCCTGGGAATCTCGGATAGGACATTGATCCGTGCGCGGGCGTCCTCTCCGCGCTTTGTGTCATGGGTTGACGTCGCGGACATAGCGAGCGGGTAACGCTCGAATCGTTCGCGGTTGGCCATGTGAAACTCTTCCGTGGTCGCGCCAAAACGTGTGGGATTTCCGCCTACTTCGTTCAAGGAGAGCAGTGGGGCATAGCGGTAGAACGCAGTGTCCTCCACGCCTTTGGCCTCCACCGGCCCGGTGTATTGCTGTACCTTCATGGCAAAGCGCAGCCGACGCGCGCTTTCTTCGGACGAGAGGCCAGCCCGAGGTGCAGGTAAAAGCATTTTCCGGATGAAGCGGAAAATAGAGGTTTCCTGGGCGGGGTTTCGCCGTACTGCATCAAGAATGGCCGCGTCGATGTTCTGCTTGTCGAACTCGCTCCCACCCTTCCCCGTAATGTAAGTGCGATAAACCGAAAAACAGGACACCACTTCAGTCAAAGCTTCTTGCAGGCTGAGTAATGTGAAATCGCGATAGTGGCGAATACTCTCCGATATACGATTCAGCTCGTGCGCCAAAACGTGCATCTCACTCGCCATGGAGGTTTCAATGATGAGCTTCTTGCTGCTATATATGACTTCCTTAAATGACTTAGCATCGCCCGTTATTCTGCGATACAACTTTTGAAACACGCGCGCGGCGGACTTGTCCACATAGAGAGAGTTCAGCGAATTCAAGAAATCATACCCGGTAGTTCCATGCACGGCCCAGTCCTCTGGGAGTTTTTCACCTTCGCTCAGAATTTTCTCCACGGTCAAATAAATTTTTCGCCCATCCCCCACCGCTTCATGGATTCGATCAAAATAGGTTTGCGGGTCGAAGAGGCCATCGACATGGTCGAGCCTCAAGCCGGTGATCGTTCCAGCGCCGATTAAGCGCAAAACGAGTGCGTGGGTGGCATCGAAAACTTCCATATCCTCCATGCGTATGGCGGCGAGTTCATTGATATCGAAAAACCTTCGATAGTTGATTTCGTGAGTCGCGGTGCGCCAAGAGGAAAGACGGTAGGGCTGTTCTTCGAGCAGATTATGAAGTAAATCAAACGTCGCGGCATCACCTGGAACGCCATTGAACTCCTTGATGTTAGCCACTACATGCCGGCTAAGACCCGGGACATCGTTTAATAGCCCTGCAAGGCGGCGTTGTGCCACCTCCTTCTCACGGCTCCGATCACTCACGGAAGTCATATCGGTGTCGGTAGTTGAGGGTAAATGCTCCAAATGGAACAAAATACTCTGAAACTCGGTGATTTCGGGGCTGTCTTCCGCGTAGTCGGCCTTGAGTTTGTCTAAGTTATGCCGCAATAAGACGGCGAGCTGACGGGGATTAACAGGCAGGTTGCTGTCGTAGTAAGCGAGACCCAGTGCACCATTCCCGGAAAGCGCGAGCTGGAGTTTGCCGCTTTCGAGCGCCGCTCCATACTGTTCACCGAGAATGGGCAACAAGACTTTGTCCCGCAATTCGGGTTTCAGTGGAGTCCAATCGATATCAAAAAAGCGCGCGTACTGGGAGGCTTGGCCGTTTTCCAATACGTCGCGCCACCAGGCATTTTCGCGTTCATTAATGCCCATGTGGTTGGGCACGAAGTCAACAATCAAGCCCATGTCGCGCGAGCGAAGCTGCGCCGAAAGTTTCTCTAATCCTTCGGCCCCGCCGATCTCGGGAGTGATTTGCGAATGATCGCAGGTATCGTAGCCATGCATACTGCCCGCCGGAACCTTGAGCAAGGGCGAGGCATAGAGATCGGTAATTCCGAGGTCGTAGAGAAAGGGCACAAGGGCTGCCGCATCGTCCAACGTGAAATCTTTATTGAATTGCAAGCGATAGGTGGATACGGGGGGCTTGCTGGGGAATGCGGTGATCAAAGACCCTCCCTTTCCGTGCTCCGAAAGATTATGGCGCCGGGGCGGCGGAATGAAACGATTGATTCTACAGAATTGATCTCGATGCATTGACTATCGGGTGCAAAAGCGGGATCCTCGGAACTCCAAATTGCACTTTTTAAAAACGACTGATCTTTGACATTCAACTGTCCCGACCCGTAGAGGCGGAAAAGGGCCATTATCCCCGCCAGACCGTCGGCCGAGGTGCGATTTAAGAGAATCGTGGCGTCATCGCGGGCTTCAATTCTCAATTGAGGAGTCGTCCCGCAGTAGCGAAGAGCCGCCTCTGTCTTCCGCAATGTCAACAAACTCCTATATAGGCGAAGGATCGAAGCATGGGGCTCCAAAGTTAGCTCGCTCCAATTGAGCTGGCTCGCCCTAAAAGTTTCGGGCGCTTGCGGGTCAGGAACTTCTGCACTGGAGAACGAAGAAAAGTGCCCAAACTCCTGGCGGCGACCCTCCGTTACGAGAGTTCCCAAATCAGAATGGTGATCGGTGAAATAAAGGAATGGCGTGGCTGCGGCCCACTCCTGACCCATGAAGAGCAAGGGGGTTTGCGGCAAGAGCAGCAGCAGGGCGCTGGCGACGCGGTACACCGCCGGGTCGACGGTGTGATTCAGCCGGTCGCCAAGCGCACGATTGCCAATTTGATCGTGGTTCTGAATACAATAGATGAACTTGGAATACTCTAGGCCGGTTGGCGCGCTGCCGCGCTTCCAGCCCCGATTGATGGTTTGTACGATGGCGCGAGTAGTGCCCTCGAACTCCGCGAAATATCCGTCACTATCGCCCGCTAGAGCCCGCCTCATCTGATGGTGGAAATCATCGGCCCACACACCGTCGAGCCCAACGCCACCGCAACACGCGGGCGTAATTAACTGAGGAAGATTCCTGGCATCTTCCGCAATGACGTAAATGCGGCGCTTTAAGTCAGTCGAAGCGTGATGAATCGCCGATGCCAGTTCCGCTAGGAAAAGACGGGAGCTGTCGTCTTTGATGGCATGGGTGGCATCCAAACGTAATCCGTCAACATGATATTCATAGATCCAGCGCAGAGCATTCTCTAAAAAATATTCGCGAACATGGCTGTTCAGGGGCGCGTCAAAATTGATGGCATCTCCCCAGGGATTTTGATGACGTTTCGTGAAGTAGTGCTGGCTGAAGGAACCCTGGTAAGCGCCATCGGGCCCAAAGTGGTTATAGACAGCATCGACAAAAACCGCTAAACCCAATTCATGTGCCTGATCTACCAAGGAGCGGAGGTCGTCCGGTGTACCGTAACAGCGCGCCGGTGCGAACAGACAAACTCCATCGTAGCCCCAATTTCTGTCTCCAGGAAAGTCGGCCAAAGGCATTAATTCAACAGCCGTAATTCCCAGATCTTTAAGGTATGGGAGTTTTTCGGCGGCGGCACGAAACGTTCCTGCAGTGGTAAACGCTCCGACATGCAACTCATAGAAAATCAGATCTTGCTGAACCAAGCCAACCCAATCCTCATCGTGCCATTGATAGGTGCTTGGGTCGACAATCTCCGACGGGCCATGAACGCCTTCCGGCTGATAACGTGACGCTGGATCAGGGAAGGGCCCGTTTCCATCGAGCTCGAACGAATACCTTTCGCCCGGAGCGGCACTTAACACCCTCGAATTAAAATAACCATCCGGTGTTCTCGTCATGCCGATGATCTGTCCAGCGCCGATACGAAGTTTCACTGTTTCGGCCTCGGGCGCCCAAAGACGAAACACCACGTGATCGTCTACGCAATTCGCTCCCAGAACCGCTTGCCAATCTGTCACTATCTAAGAAGAGTCCAGTCAGTTGTTATCTGTTTCACGAATAATGCCCACCCTTAGCTGCGGCTCGCGGCAACTGATGTCAAGCTTGTCATCTTCGCCCGGGCAGTTCTCCGCAAAAGTTCTGAGGCGGGATTGGATGAACGTGCAGCGTAAGTCAAAGCCGCTTCGGCAAACGCTACTCTATGCTCAAAATCGGGCAGCTCATCTACGGCTGCGGACCACACCTCGACCGATGTTTCGCGCTCAGATTGAGAAATGGAGGGATCGACAGAAGTCAGCAGAGCTTCGTTGATTCGGTCCGACGTACTGGGGTGTGAACGTAGTCCCTCTGGATCTGTGACCAAAGCAATCCCTCAACAAAGGAGATCCGCCATCAGAAGAAAAGTTACAGTTTGGCCTGCGCGATACTACCGATATATCTATGCTCAGTCTTCAGCAACGATTTGGCGAAATCGATATCTATCTTTTCGATCAGATACTTCGCGGCCGGATCGTGACTGGGATGCGAATTCTTGATGCAGGATGTGGCGAAGGGCGTAACCTGATCTATTTGCTACGGGAAAGTTACGAGGTATTTGGTGTAGACCGCGATTCGGACGCGGTGGCGGAATTGCGCCGAACGGCGGCTTATTTAGCGCCGACCTTACCGGCCGACAACTTCCAAGTTGGGACAGTTGAAGGAATGAAATATCCAGACGGTTACTTTGATTTTGTAATTAGCAGCGCCGTACTGCATTTCGCTCGCGACGACGAACACTTCCACCAAATGGTGAACAGCTCATGGCGAGTATTAAGAGCAGGAGGCTTGCTGTTTTGCCGTTTGGCTTCATCCATCGGCGTCGAAAAGCAAATTAAGCAGATAGCGGGACGCCACTTCCAACTGCCGGACGGTTCGGAGCGCTACCTGGTCGACGAGGCTCTGCTGGTCAGACTCACAAAAGAATTGCATGCACAACTGGCTGATCCGATCAGAACAACCGTGGTCCAGAGCCAGCGCGCGATGACAACCTGGGTGATCAGGAAGATTGCGTGACCGGAAGCGTGGCAACCTGCTCGCGGGCGTCTTCAGGCAAACGCGCAAAATCTTGGGCCGGCGCAGAAACGCGGCGGAGAAGGCGGATGAGCGTGCGATGAACACGCCGCTTTCTACTCACTTTGTGCGCACGCGCGCGGTCGCCAGTTCTGAATGACATGCTAACTCCGTTTCGGTTGGGCGCGCCTAATGAGCAGCGCCTTAAGTGAGGATAGAAGATTCGAGCGCCGGCCTTAAGCAGCGGCGAACGGACGGCTCAGCAAGATTACACAAGCCAAGATGAGTATACACCCCTCAAGGTTGTACGTTGGTTTGCGTTTCGCTGCCGGGCTTGGGAAAGTGATTTTGATACCAGGCAACCGAGCGGTCGATCCAATCGACAATGTGCTTTGTCTCATGCAACCCATGCCCTTCGCGCGGATAGCGAACGAAGATGGTATCCACGCCCACGTCTTTGAGCGCAACGAAGTATTGTTCCGCCTCGGCAATCGGCACGTCGGGGTCATTTTCGCCGTGAACGAGCATGGTCGGCGTACGGGCATTGGCGACGTGTTTGAGAGCCGAGCGCTCCCAAGCATCGTCCATCAATTTCCCCTGGTGAAAGAACTGCCCGAACTCCATTTCCTCATATTGGTTG
>Ga0182012_10005204_pt1 | contig 13486 bp, 10 predicted proteins | sample 612S2SmetaG_FD_120486 | JGI IMG/M metagenome (GOLD analysis project Ga0182012, IMG submission 120486) | Permafrost microbial communities from Stordalen Mire, Sweden - 612S2S metaG | ecosystem: Environmental > Terrestrial > Soil > Wetlands > Permafrost | place: Sweden: Stordalen | collected... | reverse complement strand
CCAGACCATTATACCAGCCGCTGTACCAAGCCGTCAGATAATTGGCGTCTTCCTGAAAGGTGTCGGCCAGCTGGGCGCAGGTCAGCGCCTGCACGTCGAGATAGCCTTCCTTATTGGCGTAAGTATTCAATTCGACGGCGGCGAAAGCGCCGGTCGCGACGCTGGCGGCGATCACCGCGCTCATGAGCAAGGTCTTCTTCATTAGGCGTCCTTCCTGATCCGGATTAAATCAATGCCAAATTATTGTTTCATACGAAGGCTTTCCGCCGGAGACCGAAAAGCGCGACGCCGCCTTCTACCGTAAATCGCGCAGCGATAACAAGGGCTCGGGGAGCTATTACGTGGCTCACGTCCGAATTACTGTCGGGAAGGGCGCTCCAGTGGTTTTAAACCCCGGCGCGCCTATACCTCCGGCCTGTTTTCGATCAAATCCTGCACCACGCCCGGGTCGGCCAGCGTCGAGGTGTCTCCCAGCGCGCCGAATTCGCCCTCCGCGATCTTGCGAAGGATTCGGCGCATGATCTTGCCGGAGCGGGTCTTGGGCAGGCCCGGCGCGAACTGGATCACGTCCGGCGTCGCGATCGGGCCGATCTCCTGCCGCACCCAGCCGATCAGCTCCTTGCGCAGATGCTCGTTGGGCTCGGCGCCGTCCATCAGCGTCACATAGGCGTAGATGCCCTGGCCCTTGAGGTCGTGCGGAAAGCCGACCACCGCCGCCTCGCAGACCTTCTCATGCGCGACGAGGGCGCTTTCGACCTCCGCCGTGCCCATGCGGTGTCCCGAGACATTGATCACGTCGTCGACGCGCCCTGTGATCCAGTAATAGCCGTCGGCGTCGCGCCTTGCGCCGTCGCCGGTGAAATATTTGCCGGGATAGGCGTGGAAATAGGTCTGCGCGAAACGGTCGTGATCCCCATAGAGCGTGCGCGCCTGTCCGGGCCATGAATCTGCGATGACCAGATTGCCCTCGCAGGCGCCTTCCAGCACCTCGCCGGTCGCGTCGACGATCTCCGGCAGGACGCCGAAGAAAGGCTTGGTCGCCGAGCCGGGCTTGAGCGCCGTCGCGCCGGGCAGGGGGGAAATCAGAATGCCGCCGGTCTCGGTCTGCCACCATGTGTCGACGATGGGGCAGCGGTCGTCGCCGACGACATGATGATACCACTCCCATGCTTCCGGATTGATCGGCTCGCCGACGGAGCCCAGAAGCCGCAGCGAGGCGCGGCTGGTCTTTCGCACCGCGACTTCGCCCGCCGCCATCAGCGCGCGGATGGCTGTAGGAGCGGTGTAGAATATGTTGACCTTGTGCTTGTCGACGACCTCCCAGAATCGCGAGGCGCTGGGATAGCTCGGCACGCCCTCGAACATCAGCGTCGTCGCGCCATTGGCGAGCGGACCATAGACGATGTAGCTGTGGCCGGTCACCCAGCCGACATCCGCCGTGCACCAGTAGACGTCGCCCTCGCGGTAGTCGAAAATGAGCTGATGCGTGAGCGCGGCGTGCAGGAGATAGCCGCCCGTCGAATGCAGCACGCCCTTGGGCTTGCCGGTCGAGCCGGAGGTATAGAGGATGAACAGCGGGTCTTCCGCGTTCATTTCCGCGTAGGGACAATAGGAAGCCACGGTCTTCCATTCGTCCTCGTAGCGGAAGTCGCGGCCCTCCTCCATGCCGACATGCGCGCCAGTGCGCGTCACCACCAGCACCGTCTTCACCGAAACCTTGTCCAGCGCCGCGTCGACATTGGCTTTCAGCGGCACGCGCTTGCCGCCGCGCAGCCCCTCGTCGGCGGTGACGACGATGTCGGATTGCGCGTCCTCGATGCGGCCCGCCAGCGCCTCCGGCGAGAAGCCGGCGAATACCACGGAGTGAATGGCGCCGATGCGCGCGCAGGCGAGCATGGCGTAGGCCGCCTCCGGGATCATCGGCAGGTAGATGGTGATGCGGTCGCCGCGCTTGGCGCCATGCTTTTTCAGCACATTGGCGAAGCGGCAGACCTGCTCGTGCAGCTCACGATAGGTGACATGGCGCGAGACGGAAGGGTCGTCCCCCTCCCAGATGATCGCGGTCTGGTCGGCGCGGTCGCGCAAATGCCGGTCGACGCAGTTCATGGCGGCGTTGGTGGCTCCGTCCTCGAACCATTTGATCGAGACATTGTGCGGCTCGAAGCTGGTGTGCTTCACCTTCGTATAGGGCGAAATCCAGGACAGGCGGTGGCCCTGCTCGCCCCAGAACCCTTCCGGGTCGTTCAGCGCCCGCGCGTAAAGCTCCTCGTATTTCGCCTCGTCGATGGCGGCGTTCGCTTTCCACTCGTCCGGCGCGGGATAGATTTTCTCGGACATGAGCGCTCCCTTCGGGGCCTCGACGGGCCTCGTTTCTGGCGCCGGCATCGCCGCCGCCTTTGTTTTTCCGTTCTGATTAATCTACCGGCGAAGGGCGGGCAAATCGAACGCTTTATACGCGCCGCCGGGAGCGCGAAGCGCAGCGGCGCCTTGCCGCACCCGCCGGCGTCAAATTTCCCGGGCGGGAGGAGCGTTGGCGATTGCCATTCGCCGCCGGAGCTGTGGTAGTGTGTCTCCTCGCAATGCCGACTCGAACCGAGGCGCCGATGAAAATACGTTTCCCGCTGCTTGCGTCTTTTCTCCTGATTTTCGCGGCCGGTCCGGCGCTGGCGGAGGATGCGCTGCGCGATCAGGCCAAGGGCCTGTTCGAGCCGATCCCGGAGACGCCGCCGCAATTGCCGGGCGAAGCGACGACGCCCGAGAAACTGGCGCTCGGCAAGATGCTCTATTTCGATCCCCGCATTTCGGAAAGTCACGAGCTGAGCTGCGCCGCCTGCCATGATCTCGGCTTGGGCGGCGGCGACAGCCGTTCTTCGTCGATCGCGCGCGGGTGGCAGCTCGCCGGCCGCAAGTCGCAGACGGTCCTGAACGCGGTGTTCAACAAATCCTTCTTTTACGACGGCCGCGCCTCCGATCTGAAGGATCAGGTGATGCGCTCGGTCACCGCCTTCCCCGGCGCCATGCAGAAGACGCGCGGCGGCCCGACCATCTTCAACCCGGCGGAGCCCAACGCGGCCAAGGCGCACGCCGTCGAGCAGCTCAAGGGCATCCCGGGCTATGTGGAAGCCTTCAAGAAGGCCTTCCCTGGCGAAGCCGATCCGATCGTCTACGAGAATGTCGCGCGGGCCATTGCCGTCTTCGAGACGACGCTGATCACGCCCGACGCGCCCTTCGATCTCTGGCTGAAGGGCGATGACGCGGCGCTTTCGGACAATCAGAAGCAGGGATTGAAGCTGTTCATCGAAAAGGGCTGCTCCAACTGCCACAAAGGCGTGAACATTGGCGGCGGGAGCTACGCGCGCTTTGGCGTCGCCCATGCGCCGGCGCCGGAGATTCTGCCGACGGACGACTGGGGCCGCTATGCGGTCACGAAGAACCTCAATGACAAATATGTGTTTCGCGTGCAGGGCCTGCGCAACGTGGAACTGAACGCGCCCTATTTCCACAGCAGTCACACATGGGATTTGAAGAAGGCCGTCGAGATCATGGCCGACGCCCAGCTCGGCGTGAAGCTTTCCGACGACGAGGCGGCGAAAGTCACCGACTTCCTCAAGTCGTTGACGGGACGCCAGCCCGAGGTCGTTTTGCCCATCATGCCGCCGTCTGTCGCCACGACGCCGCGCCCGCAGCCATAAGCCGGCGGGGCGTGCTTGTTGCGCAAATGACACATGTTAAGAAAATCTGAATAATCGTTCCGGCGAACGTTGATCGTGCCCCGACCGACCGCTAAGCTTGATTTCCAATAGCTTCGCGTGTGCGGAAAGCGGTTCTGATGAGGCGAGCGTCGTTTCGGTCGATTTTTCTTGTTCTGGCGTTGGTCTTCCAGGCCGCGCTGGGCGGGAATGTTTTGGCCAGCTTCGCGGGACATCATGCCGGCGTCTCCGCCTCGCAGCATTGCGAAGTCAATGGCGCGGGGCCGCAGCATCAGCTCCCCGGCGAACAAAAGCACGATTGCCTTTCCTGCGTGTTTTGCGCGGCGAGCGCGCTCTCGTCGCCGCTCCCCCTGGCCGATGTCCATATGCCGGCGTTGCGCGTCGGCGTCGCGCTCCTCGACCACCTTGGGGATGAGTCGGCGCCGCTGGCCGTGATCGTGGACCGCGCCCATCAGCCGCGCGCGCCTCCCGCTATTTCCTGAAGCACTAATTTTTTGAACGAGTCCGACTCGTCTCGCGTCACCTTTTGGCGCGCATGGTCCCGCGCCTGACGCGCGTCCCCGCCACCCATAACAAACTCAATAATCGCTGAGGTTTCTCGGCGCTTGGGTGCGCTTGCGCCTTTGCGCCCGGAGTCTGCTAGCAGCGCCGCTTTGCGGCGTTCAGGGAGAATGAACATGCACCGCAATCATCTGTTGCGCGGAGCGTCCGCATGCGCGCTTGCCTTTTCTCTGGTGGCGTCTGCCTCCGCCCAGGAAACATTGCCGACCATCGACGTCGGTTCGGCTGCTCCCGGACCCTCGACGCAGGCCGGACCGGCTCCCGCTCCCGTGCGGCAGGCCAATACGCCGCCGGGCTTTTCTCCCGAGAAGATGGAACTGCCGATCTATCGCGAGCCCACAGGCCAGACCTTCACCAGCATAGACACGACGATCTTTCGCGACACGCCGCTCACCACCGTCACCGACATTCTGGAATACAGCCCCGGCATGTCGTTCAAGCAGGGCAACGGTCCGCGCGACATCGTTATTTCGATTCGCGGCTCTTCGGCCCGCAACGGCTTCGGCGTGCGCAATATCGTCTTGGAAGAAGACGGCTTCTCCGTCACCCAGCCGGATGGATTGTCCCGCACCGATCTCACCGATCCGCACGCCTATTCCGGCGTCGACGTCTATCGCGGCCCATCATCGGCGCTGTTCGGCAATTACGCCAATGGCGGCGCGATCAATTTCCGCACACGCACGGGCGCCCAGATCGACGGCGTTGAATATGGCAATGAGTTCGGCAGCTACGGCTACGTCAACAACTACACGGCGATCGGCAAGAAATACGGCGACTTTGACATTGCCGCCTTCATAAGCGACGTGCGCGGAGACGGCTGGACCCAGCACAGCGAATACAACACACAGTCCGTCAATCTCACGGCGCGCTATCAAGTCACGCCAGACGATCTCGTCACCTTCAAGGGCATTCACAACGAGCTGTTCGGCAATCTGGCCGCGCGCGAGTCGCTCAACCAGTTCTACAACAATCCGTTCCAATATGGGTGCTTGCAACTCCCCAACGCGGGCGGGACGACCCTCGCCGGCTATATCAGCCGCTCCTGGTGCGGTCAGAACACGGTGCCACTCAACGGCATCGCCGGACCGTCCCAGCAGGTCGACGGCGACATGGCGGGATTCCACCGCAACGACCGGCGCGATATTTTCGGACTGCGTTGGGAGCATGATTTCAACAAGGACACCAAATGGCGCACTCAGGTCAGCTACGACGACAAGAACATCATCCAGCCGACCGGCGCGACCTCCGCGCTGGAGGATGAACCTGCGGTCAACGCCACGACAGACGTCACCCAGCACTGGTCGCTCAACGGCCATGACGCGACCAGCTTCGCCGGCCTCTACTTCAACCGCACGCGCTATTTTAGCCCCACGCTCAACGTGCTGCCCTATGGCGACGGCGCCTATGGCGCGACGACCAGCCGGCAGAATGGCATGCAGCAGAATTTGGGCGGTCGCGGGCGTGAAGAGCTGGCGCTTTCGCCGACCGTGACGGGCGTTCTTGGCCTTGCGGCTGAGATGACGAAGATCAACGCCTATACGGAGAACTTCAACTATCTCCAGACAGGCGCGCTTGCGCCGGTTACCGGCTTCCAGCCCATTCTGGTCAATCACACCTATTGGAATTTCGCGCCGGAAGCCTCGGTCACCTGGCGCGCCATGCCAGATCTGCTCACGCATTTTCGTGCGTCCTCGGGTTATGGCACGCCATATGTGGGCCAGCTGTTCACCGCTTCGACGGGCTATCCCGGCGACGACTCGCAGCTCAAGACGCAGCGCAACACGGGCTTCGATATCGGCGGCGACTGGACGCCCGCGCAGAATGTGAAGGTGAGTCTGACCGGCTTCTACGAATGGTATCAGAACGAACAATTGTCGATGGCGGGCACCGTCAACACCGCTGCCACCTACACCGTCAACGCGCCGGGCTCCGTGCATCGCGGCGTGGAAGCCCTGATTGACTGGAAGCCCGTCGAAGGATGGCGTCTGCTCGCCAATTACACCTACAACAACCAGATATTCACGGACTTCACCGAACAGCTCGGCGCGGGCGGAGCGCTTGGCTACTTCAATCGCGCGGGCTACCGCATCCCCGGCGTCGCGCCTCATGAATTGACCGCGCGCGTCGGTTACGACCAGCCGTTCGGACAGCTCAAGGGCGTCGGAGCCTATGTCGAATATCTCTACAAAAGCTCCTATTACCTCGACAATGGCAATGTGCTGACGGCGCCGGGCTATGGCCTCGTCAACGTCAATCTTCATTACAATCATGACATCGCCATCGGGCCTCTCAAGAGCTTCAGCCTGTTCTTCGAGGTGCGCAACATCTTCGACCGGACCTTTATCGCTTCGGCGAATGATCTGACCAACAGCGTCACAAAATTGCCCGGCGGCCTCGTGGTGCAGAACGGCTACGCCTACATGTCGCAATATTCCACGGGCTCGATTTACGCTGGCAATCCGCGCCTGTTCCAGGGCGGAGTGAAGTTCAAGTTCTGAAAGTCCTGAGCATGAGGGGCGCGCTGGATGGCGGGCCCCTCGTCAATTTGCGGATTCCTGTCGCGGCGGCGGAAAGGCGTTAGGCATGTTGGAAACAAAGGCATTGAAGCACTTCTGGATCAAGATAGCGCCTCCGGGTGTGGAGGCGGGCGCGCTGCTGCGCGGCACGTTGATTTGCGAAGATAGTGAGCGTGCGATCATCGATGCGGTGAACGAGTTTTCCTCGGAATCATCTCGTAAGACAGGAAGAAACTGGTTCGTCGAGATTTTGCGGCCGGACCTGTCGCCCGTGTTTCCTCCAACGCCGCTTTTCGAATTCATCCGGTTGGCGGATCAGCAAAAGCGCGCCGATCGAAATCTGTCACAGCAAGACGAAAAACGTCCGGGCTTTTGGCCGCGAGAGCGCGAAAGCGCGCTTGCGGGCTGAGCCGGCGAAATAAGCCGCGTCGCGGCGTCAAGGGAGGAATTTTAATGCAACGGAACTCACTTTTGCGCGGCGCTTCAGCCTGCGCCCTGGCTCTTTCCTTGGCGGCTTCGGCCTCCGCGCAGGAAAGTCTGCCGACCATCGACGTCGGCGCGGCGGCTCCTCCCGGACCCGTGACCGCGCCCATTCCCGGCCCGGCTCCCGCAGCGCAAGTGGCCGACAAGCTCGGCCACACGGACAAGCCTTTCAGCGGCTCCGTCATCCCGGAAAGCGTCTCGCATGTGGCCGTGGTCAGCTCGGCGACGCGCGATGAAATCGACAAGACCGTCAACGTCATGACCACGGCCGAGACGTTCAAATATCTGCCCAGCGTGCTGGTGCGCGAGCGTTTCATCGGCGACCGCAACGCGACCGTGGAAGGGCGCGTGAACAATCCGCAGGACAGCGCGCGCACGATGGTCTACGCCGACGGCGTGCTGCTGTCGAACTATCTCGGCAACAGCTTTGCTTATCCTCCGCGCTGGGGCATGGTCTCGCCTGCGGAAATCGAGCGCATCGACGTGATCGCGGGGCCGCTCTCCGCCCTCTACGGCGGCAATTCGATCTCCGGCGTCTACACGATTACGACACGAATGCCGGAACATTTCGAGGTTCACGCCTCGGGTAACGCGGCTTTGCAGAACTTCACCTGGTTCCAGAGCAACGAGCTCGATCTCTCTGGAGATATGAACCTCCTCATCGGCGACCGCATCAATGATTTCTCTTATTGGGTCAGCTATGATCGTCTCGACGCGCAGGGCCAGTCGCAGACCTTCTCCAACAATCTGGTCAGCTTCACCAACCCGAACTCGAAAGGCCGCTACATCGATGGATTCGGCGGCGTGTTCGCGGCCGACCAGAACGGCAATCAGAACCTCATCGCCGGCGCCAATGGCGCGGATCACAACGAACAGCACATGGCGAAAGTCAAACTCGCCTATGATTTCACTCCGACGACCCGCCTGACATGGCAAACCGGCTTCTGGTCGCTGGTCGACAACACCTACGCCACGCCATACATGACCACGGCGCAAGGCGTGCCCATCTATAGCCTCGGCTCGAAATCGCCGATCGCCTTCGGCGGCGGGAGTTACGGCTATTACGGCGGCAGTGGACTGACCTCGCTGGAGCCGAGCCACTCCAACGCCTCGCATCTGATGAACGCAGCGGAGCTGAAAAGCGACACCAAGGGCGTTTTCGATTACGATCTGGCCGCGACCCAATACAACTACCTGAGGGACTACGCCAACACCTCGGTGGCCTATGGCTTTACGCCGACCGCGACCGCCAATCCGCTCCTTCCGAGCTACAGCATCAATCCGGCGGGAACCAACGTCAATCAGGGCGGCAACTTCTGGCGCACGCTGGACGCGCGCTTCATTTATCGGCCGGATTTCGATCTGTTCGGCAAACATATCGTTTCGTTCGGCGCCAATGACTGGCTCTATTCGTTGAACTCGGTCACGACGAACACCAATGTGGCGACATCGAATTATTACAATTCGATATCGTCCATCTCCTATGGCAAAACCGAGATTCAGGGCGCCTATCTGCAGGACGAGTGGAAGTTCCTGCCGCAATGGCGATTGACCGCTGGCGGGCGCGGGGATTTCTGGACCGCATTTGGAGGCACGAACAACGCACTGGGCAAGGCGGTCCTTTATTCGCCGGAATCCTTCAAGGGCGCCTTCGAACCCAAGGGCGCGCTCGAATATCAGGTGACGCCGGATTTCGTGATGCGCGGCTCAATCGCGCGAAACTATCGATTCCCGACGGTCACGGAACTTTTCCAGGCGATCAGCACGCCGACCTCGGTTCAGATCAACAACCCCTATCTCCAACCGGAATCCTCGACCTATTACGATCTCACCGGCGAATATCATTGGCAAAACGCCTTTGGCGGCAATGTCGGCCTCGCCGTGCCGCGGGTCAGCCTCTTCGAGGACGATCGCTGGAACTTCATCGCGTCGCAAACCGCGCTCACCTCTGGCGTGCTCACAACGCAGCAGTCGAACATCGACAAGGTGCGCTTTCGTGGCATCGAGGCCGCCTTGTCGATGAAAGACATCCACTGGCCCGGGCTCGATTTCAACGGAAGCGCGACTTTCACCGATTCAAAGACGCTTTCGGATTACATACAGCCGTGGTTCCAGGGCATGCAGGTGCCGCGCGTTCCACGCATTCGTCTCCGCGGCACGCTTGTTTACGCCCCAACCTCCCAGTGGTCTGTCGCCGGCGGCATGCGTTTCGCCACCGGATCCTTCGTCAGCCTGGCCAACACAGACTTCAACCACGACAACTATGGCACGACGGACAGCTCCTATCTCGTGTTCGACGCCAAGGTGAATTACAAAATCGCCCCGAACTGGACCGCTACCGCCGGCATCGACAACATCGGCAACAACAAATATCTCGTGAACCCCAATCCCTATCCCGAGCGCACTTATTACCTCGGCGTGAAATATGATCTCGGCGGGCCGGAGAGGGGCGGGGACACGACCATAGTCGGCGTCAACGCGCCAAACTCCAGCACCGTCGGCAGATAAGGCCATGCTCTCCCGGCGCGCCCGCCAGACCGGCGCGCGCGTCGGGAGATCTGCAGGTTCGCAAAATTCTTCGCGGAAGCTACCGGAGCCGTCGTCGAAGAACGGAAGAATCGGATCGCCAAAGCCAATAGGGATCACAATGAAATACTCAGCCCTGATATTCGCCGCCTGCATGTTCGCGACTTCCGCGCTGGCGATCGAAGCCGAGCCAGCGGCGCCCGCCGCGCCGGAGCCAGCAAAGCCGGCGGCGCCCGCCGCCCCAGAGAAGCCCGATGCGAAGCCGAAGCCCACGGCGGCGAAGCCGCACAAGGCCAGCGAAATGTCGCGCAAGGCCTATGTGCGTGCGCTGGCCGCCGAAATCAGACGGCACACGCCGAAGACTTCCAAGGCGTCGCCCGGTTCGGTGACGGTCGCCTTCACTGTCGGCGCTTCCGGAAAGGTTGTGTCGCACAGCGTCAAACACAGCTCAAATCCCGAGGTTGCGGCTTTGGCCGGAAGGATTCTGGCGTCGATTCATACGCCGCCCCCTCCAGGCGGAAAGTTCACCGCCATTCAGGAATTCCGGTTCCGCTAAACATTGCGGTCGTGCTGCGGCCGTATTGCAGCCATTCGAGGAGACCAGTCGATGAACGCGATCATCCGTAACATTGAGGGCGCGGATCCGGCCGTGAACGCCGGCGCGGCCTATCGCATAATCTGGCGCTGGCATTTCTACGCGGGCCTGTTCTGCCTGCCCTTCATCGTGGTTCTCTCGCTGTCGGGCGCGGTCTATCTGTTCAAGCCGCAGATCGACGCCTTTCTCGACCGTCCTTACGATCATCTGGCTCTCTCCGGCGAGGCCAAATCGCTCGATCAACAGGTCGCCGCCGCGATTGCGGCGACGCCCGGCGCGCGCCTGAAGGCCCTTGAGTTGCGGGCCGATCCCACGGACGCAGCACGCGTGCGCATGATGAGCGCGGAAGGGCGCGAGCTTCGCGTGCTGGTGCGGCCCGACACGCTCGAAATAATGAAGTCCGAGGCCGAGAAGAGCCGCCTCACCAGCTTCATGCATGATCTCCATGGCGAATTGCTGCTCGGCGAGCCCGGCGCGATCGCGGTGGAGCTTGCGGGCGCCTGGGCCATCATCATGGTCGTCACCGGGCTCTATCTCTGGTGGCCGCGCGCCAACATCGGCCTTGCCGGCGTGCTGTATCCCAGACTGTCGAGCGGCGGTCGCGCTTTTCTGCGCGACCTGCACGCCGTCACCGGAATATGGCTTTCCTTCTTCGCGCTGTTCTATCTCATCACGGCGCTTCCCTGGACAAAGGTCTGGGGAGAGGGCTTCAAGACCGTTCGCAGCATCGGCCAACAGCGCGAGACGCCTCAGGACTGGACCACCGGCCCGGCCTCCGCGCAGGCGCGTCGCATGGCGGAGTTTTCCGAGGCGCCGGCCGCCGCAGTCGAGGACGAGCACGCAGAGCATCGCAAGGCGGGCGGCGGCGGCCATTCCGAACACGCAGGTCATGGCGGGATGCACGCGCCCATCACGGGCTTCGACGAGATCGCGGCGCAGGCGCTGCCGCTTGGCCTCGCCGAACCGGTGCTGGTCTCTCCGCCCTCGGCCAAGAGGCCGAACTGGGTCGTGCGTTCCGACGCGCAGAACCGGCCGTTGCGGACGACTCTGGAGTTCGATCCCAGGACCTTCGAGCAGGTGAAGGAGACTCCCTTCTCCGAGCGGCCGATGCTTGATCGCGTCATCGGTATCGGCGTCGCCGCGCATGAGGGCCAGCTCTTTGGCTGGTTCAATCAGTTGCTCGGATTGCTGACGGCGATCGGCTATCTCACTCTCGTCGTGACGTCATTCCTGATGTGGCTCCGGCGCCGGCCGCAAGGTGCGTTGGGCGCGCCGCCCGCGCTCTCGCAACCGCCACGGCTCGCGCCCTTTGTGATCGGCCTCGTCGTCGTGCTTGGCGTGCTGCTGCCGACGCTCGGCGTCTCGCTTGTGTTCGTGCTGGCGGCGGAGCAGATCATTCGCCGCTTCGCGCCGGGAGCAAGCAACTGGCTCGGGCTCGCGCCCGTGGCGCGCTAGCGTTTGCCGAAGAGAACCGCGATCGCCTTGGCTTGCAGCGCGCGGTTGTTGGGCGCCAGGCTGTCGAGGCTGGCGTCGGCGTTCGGCGCCTTGACGCCCGCCTTCGTCAAATCGTCGATAAGCTGATTCACGGATCGGCCGGAAAGCGGCGCGAGGCTGGCGAGAGGCGCTTTCGTGATCGCTCTCAGCGCCATGATTGGCGGCGACGCCTCTCCGCCGGCCGGAAGCGGGACAAAGGAAAGCGCAAGCACCGTGGCGCTGACGCCGATGATGACGCGAGCGAGCCCGCTAGAGAGAAAATAACGCTTGAAGGCGGACCAGTTGGCGGCGGCATGGGCGGCGACGCCCGCCACCATCGCCCAGCTAAGCCACTCATGCGCGACCTTGTTGAGGCCGGTGTCAAGGTGGAAAAACATCAGAAGGCCGGTGACGCTCATCAGGCCAAAAGCGCCAATGGTCAGGGGCGTCGCCCATTCGCGTGAGATCTTCACCATCCTGCTTTTTCTCCATTCCCGTTTCGAGCAATCCAGCTCCGGCAGGAGCAGAGCTTCCCGCCGGTTTTCATTCGCGCGCGGAATTGACGGAGCGAAGCTCCCTTCACAGACGTTCAATCTTGCGCGCCGCCTCGTCGATGATGTCGGCGACCGAAAACAATACTTGCTTGTCGGGCGCTCCGCTGAGCCTCTGGTGCAGGACAGCCTTAAGATTGCTCATCGCTCTGAAGACCGGGCCGGCGTCCATGATTTCGCTTCTTTGACGCAACTGGTCGAGCCGCGACAGAGCCGCCTCGGCGTCGCCCCGGTTGGCCGCGAGCTGGGCGAGGCCAGCTTCCGTGATGGCGTAGAGTTTCTTGGCGCCTTCGCTTGCGCGGGCTTCGATCTGGGCAAGCTCTTCGAGCAAGGTCAGCGTCGGATAGACGATGCCGGGGCTTGGCGAATAGACGCCGCCCGTCCGCGTCTCGATCTCTCGGATAAGATCGTAACCATGGCGCGGCTCGCTCTCGATTAGCAGAAGCAGGACAAGGCGCAATTCTCCGCCCTCGAACATTCTGCGGCGTCCCCGGCCGCCTCCACGACCCTCTCCTTCGCCGCCTCGTCCAAATCCCGGACGGGCGAAGGATTCGCCTCGCCCTCCGCGCATCGCACGCGCGATATTATGCATAATCCGATCGCCCCATGGGTGATGGCTACTATGGTGTTTCATCATATCTCCTTTGTTGATGATGCATCTAAGATATATCTTAGAGCTAGCTTGTCAAGCGCCTTCCGCGAAAATTGGGCCGCATCTACAATGACGCCCCAAAAATGGCGACCCGCTCGGGTTGCCGTGAAAGGCGGAGGAAGAGTCGGCGCGAGGCGCGCCGTCCTGGCTTTGGGCGCCCCCGATTCTCTGGCGCGGGCGGGCTTTTGGCCTCTCATTTAACCGTCTGTCAGACGCCCGTCCGCGTCGGGCCGCGGAAAGAATCAATCGTTTGGGCCTAGAGTTGATCGACAGCGCTTTGGGTTTAGGGATAAAGACTTAGGTGTGAGAACCTGACCTGAAGTCTAGGGAACGTCGATGCGCCGATCTGGGGAAAATGGCGGGAGCCTTTCCGACCCAGAGGGCATCACGGAGCGCAGCGGCGACCGCCGATCAAGAGT
>Ga0182012_10005203_pt1 | contig 13486 bp, 11 predicted proteins | sample 612S2SmetaG_FD_120486 | JGI IMG/M metagenome (GOLD analysis project Ga0182012, IMG submission 120486) | Permafrost microbial communities from Stordalen Mire, Sweden - 612S2S metaG | ecosystem: Environmental > Terrestrial > Soil > Wetlands > Permafrost | place: Sweden: Stordalen | collected... | reverse complement strand
TAACGATCTTCCACGCGATCTGGCTCTGCAGTGCAAAGGTACCGATCAGGCGTCTGCGGCGCTGGTGCTCGACCTCAAACAGCGCGGCTTACTCGATGACACCCTCGTGATTTGGGGTGGCGAGTTCGGGCGCACCGTCTACTGCCAAGGGCATCTGACCAAAGAGAACTACGGCCGGGACCATCATCCGCGCTGCTTCAGTATGTGGTTCGCCGGCGGTGGCATGAAGCGTGGCTTTAGCCTTGGTGAGACCGATGACTATTCGTACAATCCGGTTTCAGATCCGGTGCCGATTCACGATATCCAAGCCACTGTTCTACACTGCTTGGGCATCGATCACAAAAAGCTCACATACAAATTCCAAGGCCGCCATTTCCGTCTGACGGACGTGGCGGGTAACGTTAACGAGAAAATTCTGGTTTAGGGAGAGACAACTATCATGTCCACGTCGCGTCGCGCGTTTCTGACAAAAGTAAGTACGGGCCTCGCTGCCCCCCTCATTTTAGGAGCGGATAACAAGTCTGGCTCCAACAAGCCGGTTGTGGGAGAAGGCCATCACAAATACGAGGTCACTCACGATTGGGGTGAATTGCCGGCTGACATAAGCTACGGCAATACCCATGGCGTCTGTGAGGATTCGCAAGGGCACATCTACATTCATCACACCGTCAACTCAACCAGCGAGAAGTCCGACAGTATGGTCGTTTTCGACAAAGACGGCAAGTTCGTCAAGAGCTGGGGTAAAGATTTCAAGGGCGGCGCGCACGGCCTCCATATCCGCAAAGAGGGCAGCCAGGAGTTCCTCTACCTATGCGACACCAAGCGCGGACTAATGGTGAAGACCACGCTCGATGGTGAAGAGGTGTTCACTCTCGGCTATCCCAAAGAATCCGAGCCATATTCGAAAACCATCAAGTACAGTCCCACCAACCTCGCGATTGCCCCCAATGGAGATATCTACATAGGGGATGGGTATGGGTCCAGCTACATCAATCAATACGACAGCAAAGGGAAATATATCCGCACCTTCGGCGGCAAGGGTAAAGATGCTGGTCAGTTAGATTGCCCCCATGGCATCGTTGTTGATACGCGCAGCCACCACCCGAACCTGATCGTTGCCGACCGCGCCAATAAGCGCCTGCAGCGTTTCACGCTCGACGGCAAACACATCGATTTCATCGAAGACTTCCCAGCGCCTTGTCACTTCAACATCTACAAGAACGGCGATATTGTTGTGCCCGATCTGTTCGCGAGGGTAACCGTGATCGACCGTCATAACAAGGTTGTAGCCCAACTCGGCGACGACTCGCAAAGCAAATACATGGAGACTCGCAAGATGACGCGCGATCACTTCACGCCCGGCAAGTTCGTCTGCCCACATGGTGCTTGCTTCGACCACGCAGGCAACATCTATGTGGTCGAGTGGGTTGAAGTCGGCCGCGTCACCAAGCTAACGAAAGTCAGCTAGCGCGGCGGAGAAAAAGGGGGACACTCCGGGCCCTGGTAATGCGATTGCCCACCGCAGTTTCGCAGCCGTGTACCCCTTTCCCGAATCCCACTCACCGCTGAATCTCCAACTCCACTGTTATTGGCGCGGTCGCTTCAATAACCGCGCCCTTCGGCAAATCTAGCGGCTCTCTAAACGTGAAGTCGCGCACCCACTTCGGATCGTAACGATAAAGCCACAGTAAGGGTTTCACCTCGCCGTTAGGGAAACGCGCAGTCACCCTAGCCGACTCCACTAACTTTTCAGCTACCGGTCGAATCGCCACCACTCTCAGCGGCTCAGTCAAGACAGTATGCTCGCCTCCGGTCAATGCCACCTTCAAAGCCGCTGGAGGGCTGGCGGGTTTGCCGTGGGTCTGTTTCGGCAACCAATCCAGTTCGCCCTTCGGGGCGCCCCCAATCACCCACATAGCGATGATCATGATTTCTTCTTGGGATAACGCATGGTCGGGCTTGAGATTGCCGAAGCCTTTCACCGCTCCCCACGGCGGCATAGCCCGCGATAACACCTGCTCCTTGATAGCCACTGCCCACGGGCGCGCCTGCTCATATGTCGTAAGCGGGATTTCAGAAGACCCGCTATGGCAGGTGGTGCAGTGACGGTCGAAAATCCTTGAAATGTCGCGAGTAAAGCTGAGATTCGTCGTGATGATATCGTGGGCCGGCAGACGCCCAACGCAACACACAACTATGACAACCAGTGCTCGCAACATCGCTGCTCTAAGCTTAGAATAAGCATGTTTCGTTCTCTCTCAAGATTCTGTTTCCTTTTCAGTTGCCTCGTTATCCTCCACGCTCAAGAGATGCCTTCGGATTTCTTCAGTGTTCCAAAAGCCGACGCGCCCGAGCTAGCTGCCCAAGGCAAGTTTGCCGTTGGAGTCCGCACGCTCGATCTTGTTCATGCCGGACAACCTGACATCCTCAACTTCAACAAAGATACCGGCAAAGCGCCGCTTTATGATCGTCCATTGAAGATCGAGGTCTGGTATCCTGCCACTCTTGCTCCCGGTCAGGAACAGCGCGTTCTTTACTCCAGTGCCATGCCGGGCGTTGCGCCTCGCACTTCTGGCCCAGTTGGTTTTGAGTTTTCCGGTAAGGCTGCCCGAGATGCCGCTCCAGTAAAAGGTCAGCGCTTCCCGCTCGTAATCGTTTCACACGGTTATCCAGGCTCACGTTTGTTCTTGACCTATCTGACTGAGAATCTAGCTTCTAAAGGCTATGTCGTTGCGGCCATCGACCATACCGATTCCGTCTTCGGAGAAGTTCGTAACTTCACGAGCACGCTGCTGAATCGGTCGAACGATCAGCTCTTTGTTCTCTCTTCTATTCAAGCTCTCGCCAAAGCCTCCGACAACTTCCTTTCGGGCCTCGTCGAAGACAACAACGCGGCCATTGTCGGCTATTCTATGGGCGGTTACGGCTCTTTAATTAGTGCTGGCGCAGGTGTCACTCAAGATAGCGCTCTAAACAAGTTCGTGCCTGGCGGCTATCTGGGAGACTGGACTCGCACAAGTGCAAAGTACCAAGCTCTGAAACGCGACGGCTTAAAAGCTGTTGTAGCAATCGCTCCTTGGGGCGAGCAACCTCCCTATAACGCCTGGGATGCGGAGTCGCTCGCAGGAATTCATCTCCCAACGCTCTTCATCGTAGGTGATCATGACGACGTTGCCGGCTATGAGACCGGTCCCAAGCGGGCGATGGAGCTTGCTGTGAATTCGGACCGTTGCTTGCTTGTCTACGAAAATGCCCGCCACAATACCGGTGGCAATCCGCCCCCAGCGAATGTTCAGTTGGACTACAAAGGTCTGCAATCTTTCGATGAGCCGGTATGGCGCAAAGATCGCATCGCCGCTATCAATCAGCATTTCATTACAGCTTTTCTCGATCTCTACCTGAAGGGCGACCAGACCAAGCGGGCGTTTCTTCACGTTCCAATGTCTCACTCGAACGATGGAAAGTGGGTTGTTGCCCCGGGTACTGCCGACGAAGGCGCTTTTAGTAAGGGTAGTGATTTCTGGCCGGGTTTTCAGCGACGCTGGGCGCTGGGTCTCGAGATGACTTGTTACGCTCCGGGTCAGACCGCGAAGTAATCTGCGCCATTTGACGCTGCCGCTACTAGTGACTTGATTTTTTGCAAGGTTTTGGATTGGCAATGCTCTTGCACAGTCTTGCTTGAATGCAGTTTGAGCACATTCTTTTTCCGCTGGACTTCTCCGAGCGCAGCTTGGCAATGAAGTTGGAAGTAGAATCCATTGCTCGCCGCTTCGGCTCCCAGGTGACGATACTGCATGTTTTCGAAATCCCTGCGACCTGGTATGGAAGCGCCGAGGCCCCAACAATCACCGCCGGCTACTTTCAGGAGTTCTACGATGCCGCCAAAGCGAACCTAGACAATTTCCAACTCGATCTTCCCGCAGATCGGGTTGAAAAGGTTCTGGGCGAAGGAGATCCGGCTTGGATGATCGCGAATTGGGCCCGCGAGCATCCAACTGACCTGATTATGATGGGTACCCGAGGCTTTGGCAAACTGCAGGGATTGTTGTTGGGTTCGGTTGCCGCAAAGGTTCTTCACGACGCTAAATGCGCTGTTTGGACCGATGCCCATGTGAAATTTCAAAACGACATCACGAGTATTCTTTGCGCGGTCGACCTAGATGCAGAAACGGTCCCGTTGTTGCGCTTCGCTAATGAAGTGAGCCGCCGATTTTCCGCGAAGCTTCACGTTGTGCATTGTATTCCCGAAACGGAGACTCGCCCAAACAAGTATCTTGATTTCGATTTAAACCGTTATCTGATAGAGGGCGCGCGTGTGGAACTGACAAAACTTCGGCGCTCAGCAGGTGTTCAATGCGAGCTTACAGTGATAGGCGGCATGCTGTCGAAAGTCGTCCGCAAACTAGCCATTGATCAAACTGCCGGGCTAATAGTGCTCGGTCGAGGCGAAAGCCAGCAACGCTTCGGGCGTTTACGAACACATGCCTATCAGGTCATTCACGATGCACCTTGCGCCGTGCTTAGCTACTGCCCGGCTCTGCCAGGCCATATTTCTTCATCTTATAGCGAAGAGCGTCGCGCCCAATCCTCAGTAAACGTGCAGCCTCCGATTGGTTCCACCCGGCCTTAGTCAAAGCATCGGATACAAGTCGTCGCTCATTGTCCTCCAAAAGGGAGTCGTTCATTACTGCAAGCAACGGTTCATCTGATGTCCCGTGAATGCCGCTCTCTTCTCCCCTCAGATACGGTGGCAAGTCCGCCACATCTATAACTTCGCCAACCGTCATCATGCAAGCGTGACCTATCGCGTTCTCCAACTCGCGAACATTCCCAGGCCAATGATAACGGCTGATTGCGATGCTGGCACGTTGCGTGATCCGTCGAACCGGCTTGTGAAATTGTTCCGCAAACTTTGCAATAAAATGACGTACCAAAAGCGGTAAGTCCTCCTTCCTCTGTGCCAACGAGGGGATGGTCAGCTCCACCATCGAAAGCCGGTAGTAAAGATCCTCCCGGAATTTGCCCTCGCGGATCATGAGGCGCAAATCGCGGTGCGTCGCCGCAATCACTCGAAAATCAATCTTGCGGGGCTGCAACGATCCCACGCGCTGGACTTCCTGATTCTGGATCGTTCTTAATAACTTTGCCTGCGTGCCGAGTGGCATGTCTCCAATCTCGTCCAGAAACAGTGTCCCTCCGCTCGCATGTTCCACCAGACCAATCTTGTCGGCATTTGCCCCAGTAAACGCGCCCTTAACATGCCCGAACAATTCACTTTCAAACAGCGTCTCAACAACCGCTGAGCAATTCACTACAACCAAATTTCCTTTATTCGCGGGGCTCAATTTATGCAAAGCTTGCGCCACCAAGTCTTTTCCAGAGCCAGTGGGCCCGGTTATGAGAACAGTGCGGAAATGCGGCGCAATTCGGCGGATTCGCGAATACAATTCCCACATTGCCGGACTTGCACCAATTATGTTTTCAAAGGGCGAATTGGCCGCCAGTTCGTCTTCTAACTGACTGTTGCGTAGACGCCGGCGCGCATCTTCAATCATCGTGCCGATTCGACTCCGCAGTGCCGTAATCGAGACTGGTTTGTTGAGATAATCGCTCGCTCCTTTGCGAATTGCCTCCACAGCAGATTCCGACGAGTAATGTGCAGTCATCAGGATCATTTCTATGGATGGATCGAACGAAATCGTTCGCTCAAGCAACTCTAAGCCGGTCATCTTCGGCATAACCAGATCGGTCAACACAATTTGCGGATGCTTTTCGAAGATAAGATCAAGCGCTACCTCCGGATCGCTCGCCGTATAAATGTCTAAACCTGGTTGCTCTAGCGCTGTTGAAAGCAACTCAAGACTGCCTGCATTGTCATCCACAATCACCAGGGTGACTTTATCTTTCATGAACGAACCATCTTATCCCTTGGGATTGTGAATTCGAAAACACTCCCCATTCCGGGCTTGCTCCTGACGTGAATTTCGCCACCGTGTAATTCGACCAGGCTCTTTGTGATTGCCAATCCGAGGCCGGTACCCTCCCTCACTCCCTTGGTCGTTGCACTCAATTGGTAGAACTTGTCGAAAATCGCTGTGTGCTCGGATTCCGCTATGCCGATACCTGTGTCCGCCACGCGAAATAAGGCTCCATCCCCGCTTTGCTCAGCTTCAATAGTGATAGTTCCTCCGTCGGGAGTAAATTTGATTGCATTGCTTACCAAGTTGTAGAGGATTTCTTTGAGCCTAATGGGATCAGCCCAAACCATTAAATTCGGCTCACATTTTTCAACAAGTTCTTGCTTCTTATTATTTGCGAGTGGCCGCAATCTTTCCATCCAGCCGGCGATTGCCTCGGACACATTGAATTCCTCGGGGTGCAAGGCTAAGCGGCCAGCCTCGATTTTGCTCAGGTCTAAAGTATCGCTAATCAGCTCAAGCAAATGGCGTGAATCGTTCCTAATGTGTTCTACAAAGCGCTTTTGCACTTCGTTCAAGGGCCCTTTTCGTTCCTCCGCCAGCAAGTCGGCGAAACCGATGATCGTGTGCAAAGGAGTACGCAATTCATGACTCACACTCGCCAGGAACTCATTCTTTAGGCGTTCGACTTTCTTCCGGTCCGTGATATCCCTGACGATTGCGATGACCCGGCTGCCCTGTGCTGAACGGATTGGGCTCAGGCTGATTTCTACCGGGAATGTGGCGCCATCTTTGCGAAGCGCCAAGAGCTCCAAACCAGCGCCCATGGGACGGACTGACGGATGCTCGCCATATTGAGCGCGCTGCTCAACATGTTTGGAACGTAGCGCTTTGGGAATTAACTCCTCCACCAATTGTCCTAGCAGTTCTTCGCGCGAATATCCAAACAGATGTTCGGCCGCTGCATTGAGCAAAATAATCGTACCGTCTTGCTCCACTTCAAAAATGGCGTCTGGCGCAGCCTCCAACAAATCTCTGAAACGCAGATAAGATTGCGCTTCAAGTCGCGGCTGAGGAAGCGGAGTGTTGTGCTCAAATTCGTTCAAGCTATTATTCTATTCGCCCATCTTCTAGCCACAAACGAAGTAAGCTAAGAATGCTCGCATATACGATTAACATTCTGTAGCGCGGGACAAGCAACTGGGCCTAGCTGTGCTCCTGCGATGAGTTAAATTTTCGAACGCAATTGATTTATAAACAAATGCAAAATGAAATGCGAAAAACTAGGGGGCTGGAAGTGTTCTTCAGACCCCGGTCGGTGGCCGTCGTTGGCGCTACCGCGAAAGAAGGATCGGTTGGCAGGTCGGTGCTCTGGAATTTGATCAGCAGCCCGTTCGACGGCACTGTCTACCCAGTAAATCCGAAGCGCAACTCTGTCTTAGGAATTCGCGCGTACGCTTCGATCAAAGCGATACCCGACCCAGTTGATCTCGCCGTTTTGATCACTCCGGCCGAATCAATCCCCGGCATGATCGAAGAGTGTGCGGAGGTCGGAGTCAGTGGTGCGGTTATCATTTCTGCAGGTTTTCGCGAGACTGGCGCGCACGGCGTTGATTTAGAACGTCAGGTTCTTGCGACGGCGCGACGTGCCAACATGCGTTTAATTGGTCCGAACTGCTTGGGCGTGATGTGCCCAATTTCTGGCCTTAACGCAACCTTCGCCCCCACTATTGCTAAGCCTGGATCGGTTGCTCTGATAAGTCAAAGTGGCGCCATATGTACAGCCCTTCTCGATTGGAGTTTGCGAGAGCAGGTAGGCTTCAGCGCATTTCTATCCATTGGCTCAATGCTTGATGTGGGCTGGGGCGCTCTGATTGACTATCTGGGAAACGATCCACACACCCGCAGCATTGTGATCTACATGGAGTCTGTGGGAGACGCCAAGTCTTTTCTCTCGGCGGCTCGGGAGGTGGCTTTGGACAAACCAATTCTAGTGATCAAAGCTGGTCGAACCGAATCAGCGGCCAAAGCCGCGGCCTCCCACACGGGAACGCTTGCAGGCAGCGATGCCGTGCTCGATGCGGCCTTTCGCCGGGTCGGAGTATTGCGAATCAACGAACTCGATGATGTGTTTCACATGACAGAGGTGTTGGCGCACCAACCACGTCCCGCAGGCCCTAGGCTCACAATTGTGACGAATGCGGGTGGTCCTGGCGTGCTCGCAACAGACATGCTGATCGGGCTTGGCGAGCAACTTGCTCCCCTTTCCGAGGCGACAACGGACGCTCTCAATAAGGTCCTCCCGCCCCACTGGAGCCACAATAATCCAATTGACATCATCGGAGACGCGGGTCCGGAACGCTATGAAGCTGCCGTGCGGATAGCCGCGCAAGATACTAATTCCGACGGCTTGTTGGTCATTATGACCCCACAGGCGATGAGTGATCCAGTGGCAATCGCCCACAAGCTTACTCCTTTTGCCAAATTGCCTGGTAAGCCTATCTTAGCTAGTTGGATGGGCGGCGCCAGCGCCAACGAGGGTGAAGAAGTTCTGAATCGGGTGGGTATCCCCACCTTTTCATTCCCTGATAACGCGGTCCGCGCCTTTCACTATCTGTGGCGCTATAGTTACAACTTAAATGCGCTGTATGAAACTCCGACCTTAGCGGAGAGCGACAAGAATGCTGCCTCCCAAGCTGCCGATTTAATTGCGCCTGCCCGTCGCGAGGGCCGCACGCTGTTAACAGAATTCGAGTCGAAGCAACTATTGCAAATCTATTCCATTCCAACGGTACCTACACGGCTAGCTTATTCTGCAGACGTAGCAGTAGATCTGGCCAGCGAAATTGGTTTCCCGGTGGTTCTCAAGTTGAACTCGCTTACCGTTACGCATAAGACCGACGTGGGAGGAGTAAAGCTCAACCTAAGAGATTCCGATGCCGTGAAAATCGCGTTTCATCAGATTCAAACGTCCGTCTCCGAAAAAGCTGGCCCTCAGCATTTTCAGGGAGTCACCGTCCAGCCAATGGTGCAACTAGATGGTTATGAGCTAATTTTAGGATCGAGTATTGATTTGCAATTTGGTCCTGTCCTGCTTTTCGGTATGGGCGGGCAGTTGGTTGAGGTATTCAAGGATAGGGCATTAGCATTGCCTCCACTCAATACAACGTTGGCTCGCCGCTTCATGGAACAAACCCAGATATTCAAGGCGCTTCAAGGTGTGCGAGGAAGAAAATCGGTAGACATGGGCAAGCTGGAACGGCTATTGGTTCGATTTAGCCAACTCGTGTTGGATCTGCCTATGATTCAGGAGATCGATATAAATCCTTTGCTAGCTTCGTCTGAAGGATTGCTCGCCTTGGATGCTCGAGTCGTACTATTTCCAGACTCAACCGACACTGCAACGATCCCTAAACCAACGATCCGAGCTTATCCCACGAAATTTATCGAAAGCATTAAGCTTCGCGACGGCAGTTCGCTAGTGATCAGACCGATTCGTCCCGAGGACGAGCCCGCCGTTGTGAATTTCCACGCGACGCTATCCGACGAAAGTGTTTATCGCCGCTTTTTCACGCAGCTCAAATATGAGAGTCGAGTCCGCCATGAAAGGTTAACGAGAGTCTGCTTTATCGATTATGATCGTCAGATGGCGTTAGTTGCTGAGACGTTGAAGTCTGCTGGAGAACCCTCGCAAGTCATTGGCATTGGCCGTTTAGTGAAGTCGCCCTTAAAGAACGAAGCAGAAGTGGCTGCCATCATAACTGATTCATTCCAACGGAAAGGAGTCGGCCGCGAACTGGTATCGCGGCTCGTGCGTTTTGCTCGGGAAGAAAAGCTTGACCGTTTAACAGCTTCCGTGTTGACGCAAAACCCGGCAATGCAGAAACTCCTAGAAGGTCAAGGTTTTGTGTTCTCATCCGGTCAAGATCCCGATATTCTGGAGGGTGAGCTGAACCTCCAATCGTCATAGGCTGCTGAGATATGAAACAAGAGCTTTCATATCATCAGGGGGCAAATTCGTTGGCTGCATGCCACCTGTGATCATCTTTGGTGACGGAGTCTTCATCAGAGACGATAGGTGATCGGCATCGAGCCGCTGATGGATACCCGTTAGGGATGGACCGGCGGCCCCACCCACCCCCCCATCTCCATGGCAGGCGTTGCAGCCATTTGATTCGAAAATCTTGCGGCCCTGAGTTGTCACTGGGTCGGCTGCGGCCGCCTGAATGGCAGCGCCGGTCACGCCCGATAATTCAGCCTCGAAGGGCTTGTTCATGAAGGCCTCTGTGGCTTTCGCTTGTGCCTTGAGTTGCGCGTCGTAGCCTGGGTCTCCGTGGTCACTCTGGTAGCTCAAACCTCCAAGGCCAAAAAGCGCCAGAAAAATGAAAACGTAGGTTCCCACGGCAACTGGCCGTTTCCATGGACGCCGCTCCATACGTCGATCGATAAATGGCAAGCTCGCGAAAAAGAATGCAACCAGACTAGGAATAACGACCACACCTAGGAAAGACAATGATCCCGGCCAATACTTCAACCATTGGAAAATTGGAATGTAATACCATTCCGGCCTAGGCAGATAATGAGCGTCTGCGGGATTCGCTTTCGGCCCGAGTTCGAATGGAGAAAAGTGGGATAGCGTAGCGAGAATCGCGATAATGATTAGCGCGAATATGCCATCGACGATCACTTGCTTTGGGTAGAACGGTTCGGGAGCGAGTGTAGGTTCAACGGCGCTCTCGCTAATCGGTCCGGCTGCGCCCGCCTTACGGAAAAGATAAACGTGCATCGCCACAAAGCCGAAAATTGCTGCGGGCACAACTAGAATATGGGCTACAAAAAAACGCGATAGCGTTAGCGTTCCCATGTCGGCACCCCCACGCATCAGGCTCTTAAGCCAGGAGCCGATTAGCGGCACTTCTCCAGCGATGTTCGTTCCTACCGCCGTAGCGAAATAGGCCTTTTGATCCCAAGGCAGCAGATAGCCAGTGAATGCCATGCAAAGTACTAAAGCAAAGAGACCACAGCCAGACAGCCACAGAAGCTCTCTTCGGCCTTTATAGGAACCGTACAGGAAAGTCTGTGTCACATGCAGGAGTAGCAGGATCACCATTGCGCTTGAACCATAAGCATGGATGCTACGTATAAATGAGCCGGATGCTACCGCCTTTGTGATATATGCGACAGTGGTGTGGGCGTGGTCTGCTGAGGGAACGTAATAGAGCGCTAAAAAAACTCCAGTGATTACTTGAGATAAAAAGATAAAAATTAAAGCCGACCCGAATACATAGGCGAATCGAGCCCCTCCGGGAATCGGCTCATCGAGTGTCTCCCGCAACAGACTATCTAGCCCGGTTCTCTTGTCAAACCAGCCGAAAAGTCGTTTGCTCGTGGTTGCGTTTGTGGCCATTAACCGATGACCTCCTTCGTCGGCACCAGTTGGCGGAAGTATTGATATCGCACCATAAGATGGCCATCTTCAATCTTTGTCTCAAGGCTGTCCATTCCGCGGGGTGCTGGGCCTCCCGTACACTTGCCGCTTGGGTCAAAGACAGCGGAGTGACACGGGCAAACAAAAGCATTTCTCGCTTCTTGCCACTGCACCGAACATCCGAGATGTGGGCAAACGGCGGACAAAACGCTCAATTTGCCTCCGGAATCCTTGGTAATGTAAACGATCTTTTCGGAGATGGTTTTGCGCCATCCGTCAACCTGCTCAACTGTCACCGTGCTTGTTTTGGGTTTATTGGAGCTCTGCAGGTCCGCTACCGGACCGGCGTCCGACCATTTCGTTTCAGTTGTTGTCGACGTGAGTGGAAATAGTGTGAAACGGATGAGTGGCACTGAAAGTAGGGCACTAACGGCGGCTCCACACAAGCCGAAAAGCCAGCCGATGTAGGACCTCCGAGTTGGTTCAGTCGATGCTGCGTTTGAGTGACTCACTGTTAGTCCTTTAGTCCGATCTTTACTTGGCGGCTATGCTCCGGACATAACCAACCAAATCTTTAATCTGCTCGGAGGTCAAGCTCTTGCTGAACGCCGGCATCGCCTTTTGGCCCTTCGCAATAATCGCGGTAAGCGCGGCATCACCCTGCTTTTGGACCTCGGTTGAACGCAAGTCGCGAATCTTCATGCGCTGTCCCACCGGCGTGTTTCCGCCGCCGTCCTGCCCGTGGCAAATGGCGCATTTCGCTTTGTAGGTATCGGCGCCTTCGATAGCGGCATACGACGGGGCGACGCATACGATTAAAATTGCCGCCGCGTAAGTTAGAACTCTTTTCATAAGCAATATCAACATCCCCTCGGTGAAGTTATCAATCAGTTCTGGCAAACCTGAATCCTGGCACAGTTGGACGAATGTCGTCAGTGATGCGAATCACAACTTACGCCACTAGTTTTTCAATGGCCTCACGGTTCTGAATTACCAATTTCGAAGCGGCCAGAGACGCCCAACCCTTTTTCCGAAAATGTCCGAGGGTTCTCGTCACAGTCTCGCGCGTGGTTCCAGCAACTTGGGAAATTTCCTCGTGCGTCAAACCCAGCCAAACAGAAAGTCCATCGCAGTATGCTTTCGGGCTTGACCAATTCAGCAGGAACTGCGCTAACCTTTCACTCGCGGAGCGGCACAATCCCAAGAGGCTTACCTGACGGCAGGCCATCTTGTAGTTTAAAGTCATATGAAAAGCAATACATAAAGCCGCTTCCGGATTGTGCAGCAAAATCTGCAAGAATTGCTCTCGCTCAACATACGCCACCTCGCAGTCTTGTAACGTCTCGGCGGTTGCGATGCATGGTTCTCCAGATAGTACAGATGACAGCGCCAGAATCTCTCCACTCTGGGCAATTCGGAGAATGATAACCCGACCCTTACTAGATGTGATCGAGAGTTTCACCGCTCCGCACTTTAAGATAAACACTCCGGAGGGTTGCTCGCCCTGATGGAAAAGAATGCTTCGGCTTTGGTAATACTGTGTCCGCTTGATCTCGTCTAACTCGAGATTGGCTTTGGCGGGTAGGTTCTTGGATAGGGTTGGAGTTGTGACGGCACTGGTAAAATCACTGGAAAATGGAACGATCGGTTTAGAGCTTCCGACCACCGCCGCCGTTCGCATTTCTTGTGCTGTCTTTACGCCGGATACTGCGCCAACAATGGGCATCGTCTTCTCCTTGAATTCAGAAGTACCCTTTGATGCACGTGCGGGGCCAATGCTAAATGACTGATCCAGCGGCTTTTGTGTTCGGCTTCCAGATCTAGGTGCGCCATCCAACCCACATGCTGTATCGCGCCACAACGCAGGTTCACTTAGTGAAAGTCTTCTCGTAAACCGTGTGACTGCTGTCACTGACAGGCTAGTCTTTGTTGATTAATCTAAAACCACGTGATTCTACGCTGCTTGAAGCCTTAATCGCGAGGAGACATACCAGTGATGAGCAAAGCGTACTGGTCGCTAGGAATTGCAATCTGCTTCTCAATCCTTTTGATTCCGAGCGCGCTTTTTGCCGATAAAGCGAAGAAGGATGCCAATCAAGTTTCGCAGCCGCCGGACCCCTCACTTTACGTTGGCGCAGAG
>Ga0182012_10005202_pt1 | contig 13486 bp, 11 predicted proteins | sample 612S2SmetaG_FD_120486 | JGI IMG/M metagenome (GOLD analysis project Ga0182012, IMG submission 120486) | Permafrost microbial communities from Stordalen Mire, Sweden - 612S2S metaG | ecosystem: Environmental > Terrestrial > Soil > Wetlands > Permafrost | place: Sweden: Stordalen | collected... | reverse complement strand
CGACCGCCGCCGCCCCGGCCGCGGCGCCCACGACGAGCGAGATCGTCCCGGCCCGGCGCGCGTAGGCGGCGCTGCGGGCGTCGAGTTCCGCGTTGCGACCCAGCACCAGGCCCAGCGCGAGCGTCGCCCCAAAGACGAGCGGCGGCGGGAAGGGCACGCCCGAAGTCTCTTCGCTCACCCGAATGCCTTTCTGAATGCGTCGTCTAGCTGACGGCGCGGTTTTTGCGTATCCCGAAAGCCGCCTCGTGGATGGCGCGGTTCTTAGGTGGAAGCCGGTAGGCTCCTGACGCTTTCCGCAAGAGCCTGCGCCAGCAAGGCGCGTTCGCCTTCCGCCCCGACCGAGATGCGCACGTACCGGTCGAGCGGCGGAAAGGCCGGCTTGCGCACGTGGATGCCATGTCTTAGAAGCGCTTCGAGCGTCGCCTTGGCGCGAACCCGCGTACCCAGATCGAACAGCACGAAGTTGGTCGTGGAGGGCAGCGTGGCCAGGCCCAACTTCCGTCCCAGCGCGTGGTACTCTTCGCGGCCTTCGCTGATCCGGCTCACCACGCCGGCGACGAAGGCCTGGTCCTCGAGCGCGGCCGACGCGGCGGCTTGCGCCGCGCGCGAGACGCCGTAGAGCAAGCGCACCGCGTCGAGGGCGGCGATCGCTTCGGGCGCGCCGAGCGCGTAGCCGACGCGCGCGCCGGCCAAGCCGTATTCCTTGGAAAAAGTACGGAGCCTAAGCATTCTCGGATCGATCGCGCCGCGGGAAAAGGCCCGTTCCGGCGGCAAGAAGTTCGCGTACGCCTCATCGTGGATCACGAGCGAACCTTCGGGCAGCGCGTCGAGAAACGCGAGAACATCGTTCCAGGCGTAGACCGAGCCACTCGGGTTGTCGGGGTTGGGCACGAACACGAGTGCGCCGGCGACGCGCTCCGCGGCGGCCAGCATCGCCTCGAGATCGAGCCGGCCGTCGGGCCTGTACGGCACGCGTTCGAGCCGCGTCCCGTAGCCGACGGCGTGCATCTCGAAGGTTGGAAAACTTCCCAGGCCGGCGATCGTCGGGGCGCCGGGGCCGGCGTAAGCGCGCACGATCCAGCCGAGCAGATCGTCGATCCCCGCGCCGACCGCGACGTTGTTCTCGGCTACTCCGTGGTGCGCGGCCAGCGCCGCGCGCAACTCGGCCACCGACGGGTCGCCATAGCGATTCTCGTCTGCGGCCGTCGCCTGCAAAGCCGCGAGCGCCTTGGGCGAGGGACCGAACGGCGACTCGTTGCTGCCCAACCGGACGATATCCGGCAGGCCCGCGGCCCGGGCCAACTCCTCGGGCCCGGCGAGCGCGGCGTGCGCGACGCCTTGAGTGATTCCGAGCGGCTGGAGCGGTCTTTGCACCGCTCGTTCGTTCGCTAGCCGGCCGTGACTCCCGCCGGATAATGCGCGACCGCGGCGCAGAGGGGTTGCGCCGCGGTCGCGCGGGCCACTATCGGGACTAACGCGCTTCGCGCTCGGAGAATAGCGCCCTGCCGAGGCCACTATTTTCTGCCAGCGGTTAAACATTTGAACTACATCCGGGTCACTATTGCGCGGCCTCGTCGAGGCGGTCGAAGCGGCGTAGGGGTGGGAAGAAGACGGTCCAGAGCGCGATGACCAGCAGCGTGCCGACCCCGCCGATGACGACGGCCGCCGGCGTTCCCGCGAATTGGGCCAGCGTGCCCGACTCGAATTCGCCCAATTCGTTGGAGGCGCCGATGAACACGTTCTCGAGTGCGCTGATCCGCCCGCGCAATGCGTTTGGCGTGCCGAGTTGAACGAGCCCGACTCTTATCACGACGCTGACCATGTCGAAGGCGCCGGTTGCGGCGAGCGCGGCCAGCGATAGCCATAGGTTGCGCGAGAGGCCGAAGACGATGGTGGCGCAGCCGAAGCCCGCGACTGCGACGAAGAGCGTGCGCCCCACGTGACGGCGCAAGGGTCGGCGGATCAAGGCTGCGGCCACCAAAGCCGAACCGAGCGCGGGCGCGCTGCGCAGCAAGCCGAGTCCGGCGGGACCGACGTGTAGGATCGCGTCGGCGTAGACTGGCAGCAATGCGGACGCGCCTCCGAACAGTACCGCGAAGAGATCGAGTGAGATCGCGCCGAGAAGCACCTTGCGCGCGACGATGAAGCGCAGCGCTTCGCCCGCGCCTCGAATCAGCGTCAGTTCTTCGCTGGCGGAACCACGCGGGCGCAGGATAGCGAAGGCGCACGCCACCGCGGCGTAAGCAGCGGCGGCCGTACCGAACGCGATCGGCGCGCCGAGCAATAAGAGCGCTCCGCCCAAAGCCGGGCTCGAAATGGCGATGAATTCGTTCACCGACGACGTGATCGCCGCAGCCCGCAGAAACTGACCGCCGCGAACGATCGTGGCCAGCAGCGAACGCTCGGCCGGTGCGGCGACCGCGTGCGCAGAGCCGACGAGCGCGGCGACGGCGAGATAGAGCGCCAGCGACTTCGTGCCGCCGTGCGCCAGCCACGCAAAGAGCAGCAGGCCGCCGCCCTGCACGACGGCAGCGCCGAAGCAGATCAGACGGCGATCGTAGCGGTCGGCCGCAAATCCCGCGGGGATCGCTAGCAAGGCTTGCGGCAAGAACAGCACGAGCCCGACCAGGCCGAGATCGAACGGTTGATGCCGCAAGAGAAAGACTTGCCAGCCGATCGCGACGCTCTCGATGCCCGTCGCGATGCCGCTCCCTTGGCGCGCCGCGAAGTACGCGACGAAGTCGCGCTGCGTGAGAATCGAGCGCAGTCAGCGCACCTCGCCGTGCAAAGCCACCGAGCCCCGCTTCGCCCGGCTCGGCGCGAAACCCGCCGAGGTCGTCGCCCTCCGGCAAAGCGAGCGCTTTGCGTCGCCGATTTTGGCGTACGTCCATACCCTTAATAAGCTTCCGCTAATCGAGCAAAGTGCGATTAGTGCTAGTCACCACCCCGCGCGCTCGAGGCTGGAAAGCGCCACTCCGAGGGCCGACAGGGTGCTATATGGAACAGATTCCGCTTCCCTCGTGCGGAAGCCCGCCGTGAAAGAACTCACGATCCTGCAGCGCATCGTCGGCGTCTTCGCGCTCATCCTCTTTTTGATGAGCGTGAACCAAGCCATCGCTTACGAACGGCTCATGGCCATCGATAGACAGGCCGGGAAACTCCAGAGCAACTCGTTGCCGGCTCTCTACGAATCGGCCGAGTTGGCCAGCGCGTGGGAAACACGCTATACCCTGACCGAGCGCATGGTCTTCGAGATCGGCGGTTCCGATCGGGCCGGCGCGCAGTACGCCGCCACCGTTGCCGACGAGAACAAGATCGCGGCTCTCTACGGCGAGCAGGTCGGCAGCGACGAGGGGCGCGCCCGCTTTGCGGCTTTCTCCGCGTTGCGAGACGAGTACGACGCTGCTGAGGCCAACGTCCGCCGGCTCAGCGCCTCGCCGAACACCAAAGCCGCCGCGGCGACTGCGCTGCGCGACTCGCTCGATCCGGCGTTCGCAAAGGTGCGCGCTTCGTTACAAGCGCTTCTCGATTCCGACCGGGCCGCAGCGGTCGACTCCGCCTCGCTGGTGAGGCGGACGATTGCGTCGGCGAGGATCATGATCGCAGCCGTCTTCGCGGTAGTCTTTCTGCTAACGCTCTTCTGCGGATACTTCGTGCAGCGTGGCGTCACCGCTATCTTGCACCGTGTCGCCGCGATCGCGAACCAAATTGCCGGCGGCGACCTGAACGTCAAGCGCAGCGAGTATGCTTCCGGCGAGATCGGCGATCTGCTTGCGGCCTTCGACCGAATGGTAGATTCCTTGCGAAATCTGGCGAACTCCGCCGAGTTGATCGCAGCCGGCGACCTGACGGTGGCAATCATTCCTCAGTCGGCCCACGACGTCATGGGCAACGCCTTCGCCCGGATGGTCAACTCGCTCTCGAAACTCGTCGGCGAAGTGCAGAAGTCCGGCATCGCGCTGAACTCCTCGTTGACCGAGATCGCCGCCACCTCCAAGCAGCAGCAGGCCACGGCGACCGGCACCGCCGCGACCGCCACCCAGATCGGCGCTACCTCAAACGAGATCTCGGCTACCTCGCGCGCGCTGGTCAAGACGATGGGCGAGGTATCGCTGGTGGCGGAGGAGACGGCCACTTTGGCCGCGAGCGGACAGGCGCGCCTGGTCCACATGGACGAGACGATGTTCAGCGTGATGGAAGCGGGCGCGTCGATCAACTCCAAGCTGACGATCCTGAGCGAAAAGGCCGCGAACATCAATCAGGTCGTCACTACGATCACCAAGGTCGCGGATCAAACCAACCTGCTCTCGCTCAACGCGGCGATCGAGGCCGAGAAGGCGGGCGACGCGGGCCGGGGCTTTTCCGTCGTGGCCATCGAGATCCGCCGGCTGGCCGATCAAACGGCCGTGGCGACCTACGACATCGAGCAGATGGTCAAGGAGATTCTGTCGGCGATTTCCGCGGGCGTCATGGGTATGGATAAATTCTCCGAAGCGGTCCGTGCCGGCAAGCAAGAGGTGGAGATCATCGGCGCCCAGTTGTCCCAGATCATCGAGCGCGTGCGGGCGCTCGCACCGCGCGTCGAGTTCGTCAACGAGGGAATGCAAACGCAGGCCTCCGGAGCGGAGCAGATCACGCAGTCGCTCAGCCACCTCACCGAAGCGGCGCAACAAATGGTCGAGTCCCTGCAACTCTCGACTCAGGCCGTGGACGAGCTGAATCATGTCTCTACGGGTCTGCGCGGCGGCATCTCGATCTTCAGAAATGCGTAAGAGCGGCAAGGCGCGATGCTCTTTCTTTTGCTAGAAATCGGGAGCGATCGCTACGCCCTGGAAGCCGACCGCATCGTCGAAGTTCTGCCGCTCGTCGCGATGAAAGGCATCCCGCATGCGGCGCGTGGAGTGGCCGGTGCCTTCGACTACCACGGCACGGCCGTGCCCGTTATCGATCTGAGCGAACTCGCTTTAGGGCGGGCGGCGCCGAGCCGCTTGAGCACGCGGGTCATCGTCACCGATTTCACCGACGCTGCCGGCGGCGCGGGATTGCTTGGGCTCATCGCCGAGCGCGCGACCGAGACCGTGCGGCTCGAGGCGGCGGATTTCGCGGATTTCGGGCTCTCGAACGGGTCGGCTCCGTATTTGGGTCCGGTCACGCGCGGTCCGCGCGGCTTGATTCAGCGCATCGACGTCGACCGTTTGCTGCCGCAGGCGGTTCGAGACCTGTTGTTTGCGCCGGGTGGGCCCGCATGACGGAGGCGAACGCTATTCAAGACGAGTTGATGCGGGCCATGGGCCTCAACCCTGCCTCGATCGGCCGGTACACGCTTGCGCGTGCGATGCGCGAACGAATGGCCGCGCTCGGCCTATCCGAAGAAGTCGCCTACTCCCGGCTGGCGCAGACATCGATGCCCGAACTGATGGATCTGCTCGAAGCCGTCTCGGTGGCGGAGACGTGGTTCTTCCGCAACCCGCAGGCATATGCGGAGATGATCAAGTGCGTTCGCGCGATGTCGTCGCGCGTGACCGAGACTATACGAATTCTCAGCGTACCCTGTTCGACCGGTGAGGAGCCGTACTCGATTGCGATGGCCATGCTCGACGCCGGCTTCGCCCCGGCGCGCTTCCACATCGATGCCATCGACGTCAGTGCGCGGGCGCTTGCGTTAGCGCGTGAGGCGCTCTACGGCCGCAACTCGTTCCGCAGCAAGGATCTCGACTTTCGGGCGCGCCACTTCGCGGCGACGGACGAGGGTTACCGCCTTTCGGAAGCGGTACGCGAGGCCGTCGTTTTCGGGCGAGCCAACGTCCTCGCCGCCGGCTTTCTGCACGGCGTCGGGGCCTACGACGTGATCTTCTGCCGCAACATGCTGGTTTATTTGGATGTGGCCGCGCAAGAGCGCGCGATCGCGGCGCTGCGGCGAGTGCTGAAGCCGGACGGGTTGCTCTTCGTCGGTCCCGCCGAGGCGGGCTTGATGTTCAAACACGAGTTCGTCTGGTCTAAGGTACCCTTGGCCTTCTGCTTTCGGCCCGGGAACGCGGTACAAGCAAAGCCTGCGCCGGCGCGAGCCGTCGCGCAGCGAGTCGCTCGCCTAGCGGCGCGAGCGGAACCGCCGGCGCCGCTGCCCCTCGCCGTCGCGCGAGTCCCCGCGCCGCGGAAACGCGCCCCCGGGCCAGGGAGCGCGTCGGCCGCGCTCGACGAGGTCGCGCGTGCCGCCGATCTCGGGTATCTTCTCGACGCGGCGAAAGCCTGCGACCTCTCCATCCGCGTCCACGGGGCGTCGCCGCGAGCGCTGTACTTGCGGGGCTTGATCTTTCAAGCGGGTGGAGATGTGCCGTGTGCCGAGGCTTACTTCCGCAAGGTGCTCTTCCTCGATCCGAACCATCAGGAGGCGCTCTTGCACCTGGCGCTATTGCTCGAACGGCGCCGCGAACTCGGCGAGGCGCGGCTGCTACGCGACCGTTTGCGTAGACTCCCGGCGCGCGATCTCCGGTCGGTGCGATGAGCGTCGACGACTGTTGGAATCACGTCGGCGTCTACGGCGACGGCTCGTGCCCCAAGCTCGTTTCACACGTTCACTGTCGCAACTGCCCGATCTACTCGAGCGCGGCCGCCTCGTTGCTGGACGTAGAGGCTCCGGCCGACTACCTGCGCGCCTTGACCAATATCGTCGCGCGAGAACGGCCACCCTCGGCACCGGTGACGCACTCCGCGGTCATCTTCCGCATCGCGGAGGAGCGTCTCGCATTTTCGACCGCGAATTTCCGTGAGATCGCCGACGCGCGCCCCATCCGCAGCCTGCCGCATCGCCGCGGCGGATTGGTCCTGGGCCTGGTCGGCGTCAGGGGCGAACTCCTGGTTTGCGTCTCTTTGCGCAAACTGCTCGGCTTGTCCGCGCCCGCAGGCGCGCTCGAAAGGCGGTCAGCCTGGGACCACCGCCTGCTGGTCGTCGAGCGCGAGTCGAATCGTTTCGTGATACCGGTCGATGAGGTCTATGGCGTCGAGCGCTATCGAGAGGCCGATATCCAGCCCGCGCCGCTTGCCGCGAGGTTGGGACCAACGTACGCGACGAGTGTGATTTCATGGCAGAACCACGCGGTGGGCCTGCTCGACGACGAGTTGCTCTTCCAAACGCTGGGGCGGAGCCTGCCATCGACCCGGATCTAAGCCACATGTCCATGCTCGACCTCTTCCGTCTGGAGACGGAACGGCAGGTCGACGCCCTGACCGCCGGTCTGCTGACGCTCGAGCGGTCGCCGGCCGACGTGGTTCAACTCGAGGCGTGCATGCGCGCGGCGCACTCGCTCAAAGGCGCCGCGCGCATCGTGGGCGTGACGGCCGGCGTCAGCCTCGCTCACGCTCTCGAAGATTGCTTCGTCGCCGCGCAGCGTGGCGAGATCACCCTGCACCGAAATCACATCGATCTGGTGCTGCGTGGCGTCGACCTCATCAAGCGGATCGCCGAGACCTCGCAAGAGAGGCCGGGCGATTGGGCCGGCGGTCAACTGCGCGAGGTCGAGGCGTACTTATCCGAACTCGCCCTGGCGCTCGCGCAATCCGGCATTCCCGATGTGCCGGCGACGGTGCGCGCGCCGGAGTTGGCCGCGCCGGAACCGGCAATGCCCGTCGGCTCGTCGCGCGCCTTGCGCGTGAGCGCGCAACGCCTGAACCGGGTAGTCGGGCTCGCGGCCGAATCGCTGGTCGAGTCGCGTTGGGTCAAGCCCTTTTCCGAGTCGCTGTTACGGCTGAAGCGGCGGCAATCCGAGGCGACGAAGGCGTTCGACGAATTGTGCAACGCGTTGCCCGTGCAGACGCTCGACGCGCGCGCGCAGACCGCGCTTCAAGACGTCGGTTCGCGCATCGTCGAGATGCATGGCTTTCTTTCGGCGCGGCTGGCGGAGGTCGAAGCGTACGATCGGCGTTGTTCGAACCTCGCCGGCCGCCTCTACGACGACGCCTTGGCCTGCCGCATGCGGCCGTTCGCGGAGGGCATCGCCGGCTTGCCTCGGATGGTGCGCGATCTCAGCCGCACCCTAGGTAAAGATGCCCGGCTCGAGATCGTCGGCGAGTCGATGCTGCTCGACCGGGATATTCTGGAACGGCTCGAGGCTCCGCTCGGGCACTTGCTGCGCAACGCGATCGATCACGGCGTGGAGTCTCCCGCCGAACGGCGCGCCGCCGGCAAAACGCCCGAGGCGGTCGTGCTGCTGGAGGCTTCGCACGCCGCCGGGATGCTGCTGGTCACGGTCGCCGACGACGGTCGCGGCGTCGACCTCAAGGCCTTGCGCAAGGCGATCGTCTCGCAACGCATGGCGACGCTCGAAACCGCGCTCACGCTCGGGGAAAGCGAATTGCTGGAGTTTCTCTTTTTGCCCGGCCTCAGCATGAAGGAGACGGTGACCGAGATTTCGGGTCGCGGCGTCGGGCTCGACGTCGTGCGCGACATGGTCAGGCGCGTCGAGGGGACTATCGTGGCCTCTACCCGCGAGGGCAAGGGCACGCGCTTCCAGCTCGTGCTGCCCCTGAGTTTGTCGGTGGTGCGCACCCTACTCGTCGAGGTCGGCGGCGAACCGTACGCCTTTCCGCTCGCGCGCATCGAGCGCACCTTGAAGCTCCGGCAAGACGAGGTCGAGACGCTCGAAGGCCGGCGAGTCTTCACCTTCAACGGCCGGCCCATCGGGCTCGTGAGCGCGCACGAGTTATTGCGCGACGGCGGCTACGCCCAGAGTTCCGGGGATTTGTCGGTCATCGTCGTGGGCGAAGCGCGCGGCACGTATGGGATCGTCGCCGACCGGTTTCTCGGCGAGCGCGAATTGGTCGTGCAGCCGCTCGACACGCGGCTGGGCAAACTTCAGGACATCGCGGCTTGCGCGCTGATGGAAGATGGTTCGCCGGTACTGATCGTCGATATCGCGGATTTGATCCGCTCGTTGGAACACTTGGTTTCCTCGAGCAGCGATGCGGCGCAACGTAATCAAGACGACGCGAAGCGCAGCAAGCGCGTACTCGTCGTCGACGACTCGTTGACGGTTCGCGAGCTCGAACGCAAGATTCTCGACAACGCCGGCTACGAGGTCGAGATCGCTGTGAACGGCATGGACGGCTGGAATGCGGTGCGTAGCGCGCCCTTCGATTTAGTCATCACCGACGTCGACATGCCGCGGCTGGACGGCATCGAACTGGTCGGTTTGATCAAGAGCGATCTACGGCTGCGCTCGGTGCCCGTGATCATAGTTTCGTATAAGGATCGGGAAGAGGATCAGCGGCGCGGCTTGGAAGCCGGCGCCGACTATTTTCTTTCTAAGGCGAGCTTTCACGACGAGACGCTCTTGCAATCCGTCGTCGATTTGATCGGCGCGGCGCAGGCGTGAGGATCGGAATCGCCGGCAGGCTGCCGGCTGCGGTCGAAGCCTTGCGCCGGGTGATCGCCACGAGACCGCAACATCGCGTCGTCTGGAGCGCTATGAACGGGAACGCGGCCGTTGATGCCTGCGTCCGCGAACACCCGGATCTCGTTTTGATGGACCTGGCGCTACCCGAGGTCGACGGCGTCGAGGCCACGCGCCTGATCATGTCCGCCGCGCCGTGCGCGATCGTCATCATGACCGCGAACATCGGCGCCAACGCGAGCCGGGTCTACGAAGCGATGGGCTACGGCGCGCTCGACGTCGTCGTCGTGCCTGCCGCGGGTCCGGTCGAGACGAGCGCGGATAGCGCGCGTCTGCTGGCCAAGATCGAGACGATCCGCAAGTTGGTCGGCGTCGGCACACCCGTGGACCCGCGGCGTCGAGCCTATGTCAAGCACGTGCCGCCGGCGGATTTGGTCGCGATCGGAGCCTCGGCCGGCGGACCCTCGGCGCTTGCGGTTCTGCTCTCCGGCCTGCCCCGGAGTTTCCCCGGTGCCGTGGTCATCGTGCAGCACGTCGATCAGCAGTTCACCGCGGGGATGGCCAACTGGCTGAACGGACGATCGCTCCTGCCCGTGCGGGTCGCCCAAGAGGGCGACGCGCCCGCCGCCGGAGCGGTACTGCTGGCCGCTACGGATGGACACTTGAGCTTGAACCGAGCCGGACTTCTCGGGTACTCGGTCGAACCCGCGGGATACACTTACCGGCCCTCGATAGACGTATTCTTTCGCAGCGTGAGCCGTTATTGGCGCGGCCGGGCGGTCGGGGTCGTGTTGACCGGCATGGGTCGCGACGGAGCCTTCGGCTTGAAAGCGCTACGCGAGGCCGGCTGGCCTACGATCGCGCAAGACGAACGCAGTAGTGCGGTCTACGGCATGCCCAAAGCCGCAGCCGCTCTGGGCGCCGCCGAGGTCCTTCCGTTGGACCGGATCGCCCCGCGGCTGAGCGCGCTCTGTGGCGAACCGACCGCGCTCGGACTCGCGACGTGAACGGGAGGACGTCGCGACTCGGTCCGGTGACGGATTGGGAGCCGATGCCCGATGGGCGGATCGTGGTGTTGCTGGTTGACGACCAACCGATCGTCGGCGAAGCCATACGCCGCGCGCTCGCCGACGCGACCAGCATCGAATTCTATTACTGCGCCGACCCGTACGCCGCGGTCGAAACCGCGGAGCGCATTCGACCCTCCGTGATCTTACAGGATCTGATGATGCCGGGGATCAGCGGTCTGACGCTGGTGCGCGAATATCGTTCCAATGCCGCCACCGCCGACGTTCCGATCATCGTGCTGACGATGGAGGATGATGCCGCCATCAAGAACGAGGCGTTCGCGTGCGGCGTGAACGATTATCTGGTCAAACTGCCCAACTCCATCGAGTTGATCGCGCGCATCCGTCACCATGCGATCGCCTATCTGAGCCGGATAGAGCGAGATGAGGCGCACCGGGAACTCCGCGAGAGCCAACGGCTCTTGCTCGAGCAAAACCTCCAGCTCGAACGACTGACCAACGTCGACGGGCTCACCGGTCTGAGTAACCGGCGCTATTTCGACGAGTTCACGAGCGTGCAGTGGAAGCTCGCGATCAGGGCTCAGTGTCATTTCTCGATCCTCATGATCGACGTAGACGACTTCAAGCACTACAACGATACCTACGGCCATCTCGCCGGCGACGTGGTGCTCAAGCACATCGGCGAGACGATCAAGAGTTGCTGCAACAGGCCCGCCGATATCGTGGCCCGCTTCGGCGGCGAGGAGTTCGTGGTTAGCCTGACGGCGCCCCTCGGCGGAACGCGGATCGTAGGCGAGAAGGTCTGTTTTGCCATCCAGTCGCTCGAGATCCCGCACGGGGCTTCGACGGTGGCCGACAGGGTGACGGTCAGCATCGGGGGAGCCACCACGCTGCCCGTTCACGGCGAGCCGTACCTGCCCCTAATCGAGGCTGCGGACGTCGCGCTCTACGATGCCAAGCGCTCGGGTAAGAACCGGGTCATCGTGCGCGCTCACGCTCGCGCGGGCGCCGCCGCTTCGCCGCGCGCCGACGAACCTATTGCTGAAGGATCTATTGCTGCTGTTGTGCGACCGGCAAGCGATCCATCGCCACGTTGACCGACATTTCGCTTTCGCTCGCGCCGCGGAAGACGCCGCGAACCGGGCTGACGTCGCCGTAGTCGCGGCCGATGGCTACGCGCACGAAGTGGTCGTTGACCAGCAGCGCGTTGGTCGGATCGAATCCGACCCAGCCGTACGGGGGCAGATAGGCTTCGCACCAGGCGTGCGAGGCTTCCGCGCCGAGGATCGTGCTGGTCCCGCGAAAGATGTAGCCGCTGGCGTAGCGCGCCGGAATCCCCGCGCTGCGCAGCACCGCAATCATCACGTGCGCGAAGTCTTGGCAGACGCCGGCCCGCGCCGCGAGCGCGCCGCGCACGGTCGTGCGCACGTTGGTCGCGTCGGTGTCGTAGGTGAACGTCGCGTTGATGCGTTCCGAGACGCGGTGCACCCAGGGGCCGATCGCCTCCCCCGGGCCATCGAGTTGGGCCCAGAAGCCTGCGAGTTCCGGCGAGAACTGAACGTATGCGCTCTCGTGGAGAAAGTCCCAATAACCGCCGAGGGCTGAGTCGCCGTCGAGCAGCGCCCGGGTCGCGCCGTCGGGCGGCGCCGGGTCGGCGGGAAGCAAGGTAACGATCTGGGAGTGCGTCGTAATCGAGAGGCGTTCGTGCGCGCGAAGAATCTGGAAGTGTTCGACGTCGTTACCGAAGCGGTCGGTGTACGCGAAGACTCGAGCCGACGGCGAGACCTGCAACTCGTACTTCGAGCAGAATTGGTGCTCGTCGCTGCGCGGCCGCAGGTGCAGCAGAGTATAACTTTCCTGGACGGGATCGGCGTACGAGTAGGCCGTCTGGTGGGCGATCGTGTACTCCACGCTTCAGGCTCCCAAGGCAGCTACCGCGAGTCGCGGGAAGTACACGTGCTCGACGTCGTGAGAGAGCAATTCCAACTCGCGCCGCACGTTAGAGGCGAAGACGCGCACGCCGACCGTCGCGATCTCGTCGATTGAGGTGAAGTCGAAGAGCGCGCGGAGCCGGCCCAGGCGCCGCTCCGCCGGGCTGCCGAAGGTGCCTTCGGGATTCCCCGAGATGCGGTGCATGGCCGTGTCCAGTTCGCGCGCGCAGAAGCGCAGCGAGCGCGGAAAGTCCGCCGAGAGCGCGATGAACTCGACCGCATCCAGCGCTTCGGGCGAGCGGTGCGAGGCTTGCGCGAAGGGAACGCTGGCGCAGCACATCTCGAGCAGCCGCTGCGATTCACGCCAGCCCTCGAGGGTGATGTCGATGGCTTCTAGGATGCGCGCGGTCATATAGGCCCGCTCGAGAAAGCGCCCGGCCTGCAAAAAACTCCAGCCGTCGCCGTGGGCCATCGTCGAGTCGGCGACGCCGCCCATCGCCTGCATGAAATCGCGTACGCGGCGCAAGAATTTCGAGGGCCCCTCGCGGGCCACGCCGCGCACGTTCTGGCGCTCGACGTGCAGGTAGAGCACGTTGATCGTCTCCCAGACCTCGGTCGTCAGTTCCGAGCGGATGCCCAGCGCGTTGCTGCGCGCGATGCGCACCGTCGAGACGATCGAACTCGGGTTCTTGGGGTCGAAGGCGCAGTGGCGCAGGCACTCGATCGCCGCGCGTTCGCCGCCCGCGAGCGACACGTCGGCGTCGAATCCCGCGCACTCCATCACCGAGCGCCAGAGCCGCTCGGCGCGCGCCGGGCGGCGCGCCGAGAGTTCCATCGCGCGCGAATAGTTGACGTCGAGGATGCGCGCGACGGCCTCGGCGCGCTCGACGTTGCGCCCCAACCAGAAGAACGATTCCGCAACCCGGCTCAGCATCAGCCTTGCAGCACCCAGGTATCTTTGCTGCCGCCGCCTTGCGAGGAGTTGACCACGAGCGAGCCTTCGCGCAGCGCGACCCGCGTGAGCGCGGCGGGTGGCACCTCGACCTTGGTTGCGTAGAGTGCGAAGGGTCGCAGGTCCACGCGGCGCGGCTTCAAGACGCCGTCGACCAGGGTCGGCGACGACGACAGTTCGACCAATGGT
>Ga0182012_10005201_pt1 | contig 13487 bp, 12 predicted proteins | sample 612S2SmetaG_FD_120486 | JGI IMG/M metagenome (GOLD analysis project Ga0182012, IMG submission 120486) | Permafrost microbial communities from Stordalen Mire, Sweden - 612S2S metaG | ecosystem: Environmental > Terrestrial > Soil > Wetlands > Permafrost | place: Sweden: Stordalen | collected... | reverse complement strand
GGAAATGCGGGAAATTGTGACGTTGCAGTGCACTGAGTGCAAGGAGCGGAATTACTCGACGACTAAGAACAAGAAGACGACCACGGGCCGTCTCGAGTTCAAGAAGTTTTGTAACCGCTGCCGCAAGCACCAGCCGCACAAGGAAACGAAGTAACAGCAGGGATTAGGGGTTAGGGATTAGGGATTAGTTTGAGCATCGGCGGGAAAGGTGCATAGCCTTTGATCCGCACGACAAAAACTAATTCCTAATCCCTGATCCCTAACCCCCTGCTCTTAGGGGCGTAAGCTCAACGGCTAAACTGTCGGTCTCCAAAACCGAACTTGGGGGTTCGAATCCCTCCGCCCCTGCCAGATTAAGATGAGATGCGACCGGCACGACGCCGGAAGCGAAGGACAAAGAAGTATGGCGACCAAAGCAGCACTCGCGAATGGTGAAGAACGGCCAGCCTCGGGCAAGTTGACGCCCAAGCGTCAGGGGCCGAATGCGGAGCCGAACATGTTAGACAAAGCGGTTGGTCAGTGGAAGGAATTCACACACTTTCTGAGCGACGTTCGCGGGGAGCTGCGCAAGGTGGTAACGCCCTCGCGCAAGGAAGTGGAGGCGACTACGACAGTGGTTCTCGTGGCGGTCTTCATTTTCGGCTTGTTCTTCTTTGTGGTGGATAGTGTATTCGCTTACGGTCTTGACCGGCTGCTGAAGCAGCTGGGCGGAGTGCAATAAGCGCAGGCCTGGAAACGAGAGCATGATGGCAGATGAGTTAGAAGTTCCCCCCGAGCAGCCAGAGCCGCAGCCGGAGCGCAACGAGCGCTTCAAGTGGTACATTCTGCACGCCTACTCGGGCTTTGAACGCAAGGTGCGCGAGTCCATCGAGAGCCGTGTGCAGGCATTCGGCCTGAAGGACAGGGTGGGGCGGGTGATGATTCCCACCGAGCCGGTGACGGAGATTGTCAACGGCAAAAAGCGCACGGTGGAGCGGGTATTTCTGCCTGGCTACGTACTGGTGGAAATGGAATTGGACAACCATCTTTGGCACGTGTTGAAGGACACACCCAAGGTGACAGGCTTTCTGGGCACGGGCGACAAGCCGGTAGCTCTCAGCGAAGAAGAGGTCAGCTCGATTCTCTTCCGCAGCGAAACGGCCAAAGACAAGCCGCGGATGAAGATCAAGTTTGAAAAGAACGAGCAGGTCCGGATTACAGAAGGACCGTTTGCCAACTTCAACGGCGTGGTGGATGAGATCAACGAAGATCGCGAGACAATGAAGGTCATGGTGACCATCTTCGGACGCTCCACCCCGGTTGAACTGGAATTTGGCAAGGTCGAAAAGATTGATTAACTGCAGCTTCTAGCTACTAGCTTTCAGCTTCTAGCCGGTTGTGCTCACCTAGCGGGCGCCGGTTGAAAACGAATGCAGTCGTTGCAGTCTCAAAATTTGAACAAGGAACCGACCGGCTGATAGCTAGCAGCTAGGAGCTAGAAGCTGGTTCCAAAGGAACAACATGGCACCTCCGAAGAAAATTACCGGGTATGTGAAGCTGCAGATTGTTGCCGGCAAGGCTACACCCGCTCCTCCTGTAGGCCCGGCGCTGGGCCAGGCGCAGGTCAACATCATGGAGTTCTGCAAGCAGTTCAACGCGCGCACCTCCAACAAGGAGATGGAAGGGCTGGTTATTCCGGTCGTCATCTCGGTCTATGCCGATCGCAGCTTCAGCTTTATCACCAAGACGCCCCCGGCGGCAGTTCTGCTTTTGAAGGCGGCAGGGATTCCGAAGGGCTCCGGAACGCCGAACAAGGAAAAGATCGGCAAGGTCACGGAAAAGCAGGTCCGCGAGATCGCCACACAGAAGATGCCGGATTTGAATGCGGCGTCGGTTGAGACGGCGATCAAAAGCATCAAGGGCACAGCGCGGTCGATGGGGATTGAAGTGGTCGCGTAGCGGCAGAGATTTTCAGGGAATTGGAAGCAAAAAGGCCTCACCCTCGCGGGTGGGGTTTTTTGCGTCTGGGAGCAACTTGACACGGGGCCGAATAAGGGGTCACTCTTCCATAGAAATTTAGGGGAGTGTGTTGATGCCACGAACGAAGGGCGACAATCTGCAGGGCGGCGCCGTCGGCGATGATCGGTTAGAACTACTGGCAGCGGCGTTGTTGCCATCGCGGCGGGCGATGCGGATCGATCCAATGGTGGCGCTGAGGTACGAGTGAGTTGTCGATCCATTGCTACTCTGTGCGCAGAGCTCGCATGGGATCGACACTTGCGGCGCGCCTTGCGGGAATAGCACTTGCTGTCAAAGCGACTAGAGCTACGCCCACTACGGCGACTAGGTAGCTTACTGCATCGAGCGGCTTGATGCCATAGAGTGACGACGCCAGCGCGCGGCCTACGAGCATGGCCAACGGAATGCCGACAACCACGCCTGTCGCGGTGAGCAGCAGACTGTCTTTCAGAATCATCCAGACCACCTGGCCGCGTCGGGCGCCGACGGCCATACGCACACCGATCTCGGCCGTCCGCGTGTTTACGCGATAGGCGAGCGTTCCATACAGCCCGGTTGCTACAAGCACGACTGCGAGGAAACCGAAGAACCCGGCGAGCCGTGCGAAGAGGACCTGGTGCGAGATTGTCATATCGTATTGCGCACGCTGTGTCATGGGCCGAATGAGCGGCAGATTTGGATCAATCTGCTGCAAGATTTTGCGCGCGGATGGCAGAATCGCAAGGGGATCTCCATGCACGCGCATCTCAACGTCCATAGGTCCGGTGATTGGTATTTGTGCGTACATGTACCAGGCCATGGGAATTGGCATTTCGTCAATGCTGCGATATTTGTGGTCTTTCACGACGCCGACGATGGTCATTGTGTATTGAAAGTCGTCCGGACCGGTGGTATGGCCCAGCGGATTCACATTGGGCAGAAAACGTCTGGCGAACTCCTCATTGATGATGCCGGCGTGGGGTGAGGCAGCAGTATCGGAATCGGCAAAGTCGCGACCGGCAAGAACCGGCACGCCAAGTGTGGTGAAAAAGTTCGGCCCCGCCACATTACTGCGGACTGTTCTGGACCCACCGTCCGCCACATCCGGAAGCCTGCCGTCGACCACCATGTTGCTATTGTCTGACCAGCCCGCTCCGAGGCGTTCCTCCATGATGGTGACCGATTCAACCCCCGGCAGAGCGCGCAATTTGTACATCAGGTTTTGATAGAAGGCGATACCTTCTGGAATCGCCGTAATGTTTGGTTTCACGCCGAAGACAACCAGTCCGTCGACGCGCATACCCAGGGGAGTGTTCTCCAGATTGCGAAGGGTGCGAATGAGCAAGCCTCCGCCAACCAGCAAGACTACGCACAGCGCCATTTGCAATATGACAATGAGCTTGCCAGTGCGCGATTTGCCAGCGTCCGCATTGGACGTTGCTGCGGAAGTTTTCAGCGCGAGCCCTGCACCGCCGGCGAGGGCTACACGTAATGGCGCCAAGCCAAACAACAGTGCTGCCACAACAAGCACACCGAGCGTGAAAAGCAACACGGTCTTGTCCGGTGCAAGGCTGGACTCGATCTGAGCCCAGCGACCCAGCAGCCGCGTCGCCATCTCGGCGAATCCCCATGCGAGCGCACCGCCGGCCGTGACTAGCAGAAAACTCTCGATGAGCAACTGGCGCAGCAACTCGCCACGGCCTGCACCCAGCGCCAGGCGCAAGGAGAACTCCCGTTGCCGCGTAGCATTGCGAGCCATCAACAGCATCACTACATTCGTAAGCGCAATCAGCAGCACCGAGGCTACCATCGCCATCAATATGCGTAGCGGGCTTCCGTACATCGCGTCGTACCCGGGAAAACTCTTGGCATCGGCCAGGCTCAGAACCGGTGGCTTCTCGCCTTGCTTCGGATTGCCTAATCCAACGTAAGCCGCTGTCTGGTAGATAGGCTGCAATTGGGCTACCGCCTGCGTTCTGGATACTCCGGGAGCAAGACGCCCAATCAGGCGCAGGCACCACCACGTGGGATTTGTGAAATACGTCTTGCCGTCTTCGAGTGGATTGCCATATGCGTTGAGCTCGGGGCGGCTCTGCAACGGAATCCAGAAATCGGTCGACCCGCCTGCTTCCACACCTTCAAAGCCTTCCGCGGTAACACCGACGATGGTCAAAGGCACGCTGTTCACATAAAACGTAGTGCCCAACACATCGGGATTGCGGCCGAAGCGGCGCGTCCAGTAGTTGTAGCTGACGACGGCTATGGGCGCATGGTTTGTCTCGTCGTCCGTGCTGAAGCCGCGTCCGCGTGGAAGGTTCACGCCGAGACCTGAAAAGAACGTGCCGCTCACCATGTCGCCTTCCGCTTCTTCCGGCTGCGCTCCGTAGCGGACGGCGACTTTGCTGCCAGACAGGGGGACGTAGGCGATCACTGGTGAGAGGCCTCCGGATTGGCGCCGGAGTGCGTCGTACACGGGGTAAGAAAACGTCGCGGTATTATCGATGGTGCCGGTTCCCTGCGGTGGGTTGGTGGTTCGCAAATAGACTAGCCGGTCTGGATCGGACACAGGCAGCGACCTGAGCAGCACCGCGTTCATGACACTGAAGACCGCCGTGTTGGCGCCGATGCCGAGCGCAAGGGTGAGAATTGCTGTGGCCGCAAAGCCGGGACTCTGGAGCAGCGAGCGCAGGCCAAAGCGCAGGTCGCGCAGCAGCTTGTCCAGTCCCTCCCATCGGCCTTTCAGATAGAAGCGTTCCTGGGTGAGACGCACGTTGCCGAACTCGCGGCGGGCCTTCCAGCGGGCTTCGTCTTCGCTCAGGCCTTCGGATTTGAGCTCATCGGCTTCGAGTTCAAGATGCGTCTTGATTTCTTCCGCAAAATCCTTTGCACTGCGCTTGCGCTTGAACATCTTTATGCCTCCTCGCCAGCCGGTCCCATGCTGTTGTCCAGAATCAATCCCATGGCCCGCGACAGACGACGCCACTCGCTCACCTTATCGACAAGCTGCTCGCGGCCCTTCGCGGTCAATGAATAAAACCGTGCCTTGCGGTTGTTCTCGCTCACGCCCCACTTGGCAGAAATCCATTTCTTGTCCTCGAGACGTTGCAGCGCCAGGTAGAGTGATCCGTGGTCGACGAAGAACACTTCTTCCGACTGGCGCTGAATCAGGCGCGCTATGCCCTGGCCGTGGCAGGAGCCGAGAGCAAGGGTTTTGAGAATGAGCAGGTCGAGGGTACCCTGCAGCAGTGCAATGCGGTCATCGTTATTTTCTTGGGTAGCCATCCGACCCAAGTAGACACCTCTTTGGGTCGGATGTCAACCCGAAGGAAAAAAGCTCTACTTGGTATCCCCCGCTCGGCTGGGGCAGGAAATTCATCGATGGCTCGCCCAAAGCCGCCTTTAATCCTATTCGTATCGCTGCGTGGAAGAGGTTTGCCTCAGCTCAGCGAACTTCGAATTCGAGGACTCCCTCCCCACTCCCCTATTTCGCGCCATTGGCATCCGCGTCGCAGCTCAAGTTCGCTAGCGGGCCTGCGTTGTCTTTATACCCGTAAATTTGTATGGACGTTTCACTTCCCGAGGCTGGAAGTACGTCGGGCGTTGCGCGAAATACCCATACCCCTTTGCCTTTCTGCGTGACGATATGATCTGCGATCTCCCTCGGAGTGGCGGACTGCATCTCGAGATTAATGCCTTCTGCGGAAGTACTGGAGAGAGTGTCTATTGCAAACCCCTTCGCCCCCTCTGCGACAGTCGCAATATAGCCGGCGAGAAGGGCACCTGCGTCAACCATTGTTGAATTCTTGGCCGAGAAACGGTCGAAGTGATAACTCAGCAGTTTCGTCTCATGTGTTGTGGGATCGGGTGGTTCAAGGACGTATACATCGCTCTCAAAAATCACTTTGTAGCCAGTTCCAGCTACCGCCTGATAGAGAGCGTCCTTGAAGTCGAGAGCCCTTATAGCAAACGAGCGTTTTTCTCCGCACAGGATCGGGTGGGCGCCCATGATCACCTCCAGCGGAATCCTGTGCTCCATGCCTATCCTCAGAACGGCCGCAAGAGGCGTAATCTCGCTGGCGAGCAGCTCAATTGGATGACTGTCCGGCACCGCTTGTCCGTTCTCATATCCTGCATTCTGCGCTGTACAAATAGAAACTGCCGCGAAAAAGAGCCCGGCGATCAGGTAGTCACGCTTCATCTCAAGCCTAGTTTCCGTTGACTGTAATGCTGGTGCATTTGAACGTTATTGTGTTGGGAGTTAAAGTGTAGGTTTTCGCGTTGTACACATCGGTTATAACCTGAGTGGCAACTGAGGACCCCGTGCTTTTTGGACAGGCAGTGGAGCAGACGAGGAAATGGTCATTGAAGTTTCCCGCAGCATTGGTCGTGGCGGAACTGGTAGCTATGTTGGTCATACCGAGGGCATTTGGTGTGCCAATTGTAACGACCTCTGTCAGGCTTTGCCCAGCTGCGACTATGCCTTGGGGCGGGGTCTCTTGGTCGGTCACGATCTTCGTCACCACCCTGTCCCATCCGGCATATCCAGAAGGGCAACTCGCCGCCGCGCTCGACACCGTGGATACGATCGCGCTAGCCGTAGGGATTTGGACAACCGCTGGCCCCGAGCCACCAGATTGGCAACTCCCGCCCTCCACTTCGGCATAGCCGCTTCCCGTACCGGCTGCAACGCCGAGGACTTGCGGCGATTCAACGGTAAGTTGCGATGATGAAGCAGGCGCGACCATGCTTGTTGCCCCGATTGTCCAGTTGTAGCTGGCGCTGCCGTTTGAAACGCTGTTTCCTCCCGAACATTCGCCTGGCGACCAGGCGCTGCAGAACGATGGAAGGGCTGCCCATACGTCTCCATAAGAGTTTACGGGGAGGTAACCGTTATCGTAAGTCTCGAAGTCGACGCCGCAGACAACAACGAAATTGCCACAGCTGAAGTTGCGCGCCAAGCCTCTAGAGCGGCTGGTGACCATGAGCCGCCCGGTGGCGTTGCCGGAGTCGGGCACCATCCAGTTGACCACGCCGCGTTGGAGAGCCGGATCTAAAATGCGGCCCTTTTCATCCGGTACTTTGTCTTGAATCAGCTACCATCCCTGCTTGTTCACCGGAATGCTGAGGTAGGCTTTATTTCGAAGAAGACATCTCTTTGAGTCCTTCAGCGGTTGCCACAGACCGCACCTCTCGCAAAAAGTCCGAAGCGGACATGCCCCCGTATCTCTTGGCAAGCGGATCATGAGCATAGGGAAACAACACAGGACTCTGGCTGGTTTCCACGTAGGAATTGCAGTGTCCCACGTTCCACTTACGAGAGCCGTTGCAGTATCTCTCCGTGTCGGTTGGGAGCGGGGCCGGGACCTGGATCATGAATATTCCCTGGACACCTTCGCCCGCTGCCAGGCGGAGACCTTGAACCAACTGCGTCTCGTTGCCTTTGGATTGCCGCAAGAACAGGAGATATGCATAGGGCGGAGAGGCTGTTACCCCGAAATCGGCCGGAACAAAGTCGAAACGAGGCGTGGGACTCGACGGAGGCGGCTGCTCGCAGGGAAGGCTGCCAAAGGGTACTCCGTAGGTAAGCACGTCACCAGCGCGATGCGGACCTTTCCAACTGCGTACTATCTTGACCTCTGTATATGTAGCCGGTCTTTCGCCGGAGGGGGACGGCACGACGGCGTAGTCAAGCATTCCCGCCAGAATCACCTCGTCGCTTCTCTCCATCAGGGTATTCAGGTCCTGTACGAGTGTTTTCGGATCAATCGCGTGGGTTTTGATAACCCAGCCTTGCGAGTCTTCTCTGGCGCGCTGGCACAGCTCGCTCGCGAAGATTGTCTCTTTGGGCTGTTGGGCCCTGATATCGCTCAGGCGCAAATCCTGCGTGGTGCTTTGTGGCGCTCCCGTTCCGAGCGCTGCCGCGGCAACGAGCAGCCCGCCGGCCAGATTGCAGATCGCCTTCATACGTCCTCCTTTCGGGATCACCATCGTAGAATTCGTTCGTCCGAATCGGCATTGAAGTTTGGACGCAGTAAACTGATTCAGGTTGGCTTGGTCACCGTTATGACGCATTGTTCAGAGGTACTCGTGCTGTAGTTGGCGTCGCCCTGATACGCTGCCGTCACCGTGTACTGGCCTGCTGCCGTTAGCGTAATTTTAATCGTTGCTGTAGACGGAACTCCAGGGATTCCTTGGGACAGCGTGCCTGTGCCCGTGATTGAGCTTCCGGAATAAGGATTGGCATAAAGGATGACCTGGTCCGTCGGTTCCACTGCTCCAGTCGCAGTCGGGTTGTTAGTCCAGCGTACGCTGACGCTGAAAGATTGAGATCCTGCGACCACGCTTGACGGGCAACTACTACTGCTGATCGCCGATGTGGAGGAAGCCTTCTCAACGGCAAAGGTATTCGTGCCAGTGGCCTCGGAGTAGTATTCGTCATCCCCGAGATACAGTGCGGTCACAGTGTAGGAACCCACAGGTATGAGCGTACCTCCCTCCAAGGTTGCCATGTCCCAGGCGGCTGTACCGCTCTCATTAAGAGTTACAGTAGTAGCTTCCGTCCCCCCTGCGGGGTTCATTGAAAATTTGACGTCTCCGGCAGGAACCGGGCCGCTGTTGGATGAGACCGTTGCGCTAATTTCTGGGAGTTGTCCATATGGAATGTTTCCACCTGTGTTAACCGTGACCTTCGGCTCAGATTGCACGTATCCCTGGTCCGGACCCACCAGCACCGCAGCTTCCGCCCTCCACTGAGGCGTACCCACTGCCTTTGCCAGGGCTAACACCCTTGACCTGAGGCGATTGATCGGTAAGTTGCGCTGATGAAGTGGGCGCGATGATGCTTGTTGCCCCGATCGTCCAATAGTAAGTGGCGCTGCCGCTTGAAACGTTGTTTCCACCCGTGCATTGGCCGGGCCCCCAGGCGCTGCAGAACGTCGGAAGGGCTGCCCATATGTCCCCATAAGAGTTTACGGGGAGGTATCCGTTATCGTAAGTCTCGAAGTAGACGCCGCAGACAACAACGAAATTGCCACAACTGAAGTTGCGCGCCATGCCTTTAGAGCGGCTCGTTACCATGAGCCTGCCGGTGGCGTTGCCGGAGTCGGGCACCATCCAGTTGACCACGCCGCGTTGGAGAGCCGGATCTAAAATGCGGCCCTTTTCATCCGGTACTTTGTCTTGAATCAGATCGTTGATGCTGATTTCGCGGGTCTCGTTGGGCGCGAGGGTGTACTTCTTATTCCAGAGAGCGCCGCCGTTCCAAACGCCAACGCCGAAGACCTGTGGCTTCTTGCTGTGATTGAAGAACAGAAGGTGCGACTCGGAGTCTCCTTCCACGGACCAGGGATGGATGCCACCGTTGTTTTCGTCCATCTCGTCTTTTTCCAGCAGCTCAACTTCATAAAGACTCCCATCGCTTCGCGAAACAGCCTTGCCCAGAACCTCGCCCGGCTTCTTATCTGTCTCGACGAAAAGCGATTGCAGCAGGCCGTTTTGCGAAACTGTATCGCTCAAAGCAAGTTCCACGGAGCGTCGCGGGGCAATGGTCAGTTGCCGAATTGTAACCTTTTCCGGGCTGTCCCCGGGCGCGGAAGAGACAGGAGCATCGCCTGGCTGCGTGGCCGCAATGGAAATAGTGACATGAGCGGGAGTCGCAGCGAAGTTGGTGAAAGAGATGCGTGGCTTATAGACACCGTTAGGCAGAGCATCCTGAACGCCAAATGGAACGCCCGCAAATACGCTGTTGGGAGAGTGGATTTCCGCCGGATCGGTAAACGGAATTGCGCTAAACACAAGATCCTGATTCCGAAGATGCGGGGCGAGACCAAAGGCAGTGATTGCTCCGGGACCGCCATCCGTGACAAGTTCGTACCCTTGAATTCCGCTTGCTTGATGCTGACTTATGCTCTGAGCGTAGGACTCCATGTCAGCGAAGGCCTCGCCGGAGCAACTCGAGACTACCAACGTTGCGTACGGAGCAATCGTGATCGTCGTGGGTTTATGCTCCACCTTCTCAGACAAGCAGCGCAGGGTAACTTGCTGTTCCCAATTCACGATGCTGGTTATTGCAATGAGTGCGGTTCCGGCTGCTTCATCGGCTACCCCGCGAAGAGTTGCGGAGCCACTTACGCTGGGCATGGCAAGTTCTTCGTCTACGTAGGAAGGCAGCGACGTTTTGAACTTTGTGAGAAGAACTTGCGCGGCAACAGCCATACCCTTGAGGCTCGCGTCCTGAGTGACCGTAATGCTGCCTGTGCTAATGGGGCTGGCGAACTGCGCGAGAAGCGATTGCACCGGTATTTCCTGCTGCTCGTGAGGCGCGAGCTTCCTGTGAATGGTGCCAACTTCGCTGCCGGATAGGCTGCGCACAGTGATGGTCGCCCCAGCGATGATTGCAGTGCTGTTCGCGATGACGAGTGAGCTGGAGGTTTTTCCGTCTTCAATGAAGATAGGCGCCACTAACGGCATTGGCTCCATCTCGGTCTGCGTCGCCGGCACGCTGCCGCTCTGTGTGCCAATTGGACTCGCAGGGAACCATTTCGTGCTGGTTGGAGTCCTGGCGGGCTGTGACTGCTGAGCGGCGAGAACGGCAGTCAGGCTGAGTGTGACGAGAAAGGCGGGGGAGGACAGGAACACTGCAGTGGGAAGCTTCACGATGCGACCTCCAAATTAGGAGCCCGGAAAATGCAACGAATGCTGACAGTTCCGAACGTAATAGTCAAATAAAAACTTTTGTTCGTAATCTAATAACTAGGGTAACCATGTGCTGGGCTAGACTGCTTGAACGCTCAAGCAATGCCTATCTTTCGCATCCCGAATTGTCCCGACGGGAGCCGGCGTTGCTCAGCTGGAGCGCGCTTCAGAACAGGCGGCCAATGGTTAGGAAGAACTTGCGGTGGCCGGCGTCGCCTACGGAACCTCCAACTGAAATGGAACCCAGAGGCGTAACGCCGAGCAATGCGGCGGTTCCGTCCTGGCGAAGAATGGCGTGGTTTTCAGGAGACCAGATTTCGCCCGCTTCGTACCCGAAGACGGCGTAAAGGCCTTGGCCCAGGCCGGTGGGCAGCGCGGCAATACGGTGCAGATAGCCGGCGCGGGCAAGGTAGGTGTCGGTGCCGCGGTACTCGTCCATAGACGAGGCGGACAGGCGGCGTGGCCCGCCCAGCGTGAAGCGAAATGGCTCGGCCACATTGGCGCGGAGGTAAGAATTGATGTCGCCGGTGAGGCCGAAGATATTCTTGTCTCTCCACTGCCACGTGTGCGCAGCCGAGGCCATGACGAGGGGGGCGTTGGCGCTATCGACGGCATGATAGAGGGCTCCTGCGGAGGCACTGAGGCGGAAGCCCGAAGGAGAGACGGCGCCGGAAGTTTCCTTGTCGATGGTGAAGTGAAGCAGGCCCTCCTGGGCGGTTCCGCTGATGTATGGGCCGCCGCCCGATCCTGTCGTCAGACTCCACCTGGTGTCCAGAGCACGCCAGCCGGCGGAGATCTGAAGGGTGTTGCCGATGGTGCGGCCAGCTTCAACGCCGGCGTCGAGATTCTGTTGCAGGCGCTCGGCAACGCGCTTCTGATTGGCCCAGATATAGACCGGCTCGCGAATGAGGCCGGTGCGGGGTTCAATGAAAAATCCACTCGGCGTGAGCAGGCGGTAGTACTCGGCGTTGAGAACGGTCATAAAACCTACGTCGGCGTTGGCACGGAGTTCGGAACCGTATCCACCGAGGTTTTGAGCGACCAGGCGGAGGTTGAGTTCCATGCGAGTGATGTTGGAGGTTTCAGCGGCCAGATCGGGACCGATGAGCAAATAGGGCGGCCCGGTGGGGTCTTTGCTGAGATGGACGAGAATGCCGCTGTCTGGACTGTTTGCAGCTGAAGCGGCACTGCCAGGACTGGCGGCGGCAGCTTCTGAAGGGGGTGTGCCAAAGGTCTGATAGGTGGCCCTGTAGATTCCGTTGGACTCGACGGGCTTCAGAGCGGCATCCACATTTGCGGGCGAGATCAGTTGGCCTTGAAGTGGCTTCATGTCGGCAAGGACCTGCTGCTGAGCGCCGGGCACTCCGCCTTCGACTCTGACCTGGCGCAGGACGCCGGGCGCGGGAAGACGTCGCGAATCGCGCGCGGCCAGATAGGTGGCCCAGTCCTGCGGGTTGAGAGCATATTTGATGAGTGCGGCGCGGTTGGCTTCGGCGGCAAGATACCCCTCGCGGATGAGCTGGCCTCCCTTGGAGTAGTCGGCGCCGGAATAGGCGGCGACGGGAACGGTGACGACGAGGTCGGCGATTTTTACGGCGCGGTCGACGTTGCGCACGATGCCGACAGAGAATGCGCGGTTGAGCACGCCAACGATGGATGAAACGTCAGCCCCGCCGAGGGGCGCGTCCTCGAGCCGGATGGCGATAACGACGTCGGCGTGCAGGTCGTTGCGCAATACGTCGGTGGGCAGGTTGTCGACAATGCCGCCATCCGCGAGGAAGTGCCCGGCGGGGCTCTGAAACGGCGGAAAGACGCCGGGGATGGAAATGGAGGCGCGAACGGCCTGCGGCAGCGGTCCGGAAGCAAATGTTATTGGCTCAAAAGTGTTGAGATCGGTGGCAACGCAGCGAAAGGGGATGGGGAGCTGGTTGTAATCCACCTGCGCGCTGTTGTAGCCGAGTAGGTTGGTGGAGAGGAAGTCATTGACGCCGTGATCGGTGAGGATGGAATTAGGCAGGCCGGGGCCATGTCCCATCCCAACCGTTATGGCAGAAGGGGTTTGGCGGCGGTCCTGGCGGCGGCGGAAGCTGGAATCGACGTACGGAATTTGCAGGGTGAAGACTGCCATGAAGTCGCTGCTGGTGGCCAGGGCGCGCATTTGCGCGGGAGTGTGCCCGGTGGCGTAGGTGGCGCCGACCAGGGCGCCCATGCTGGTTCCTGAAATGCGGTCGATGGGGACGTGATTGTCTTCAAACCACTGGATCACGCCGATGTGGGCCAGGCCGAGTGCGCCGCCGCCTTCAAGTGCAAGGCCAATCGCGGGGCGGTTGGCGGGGGTTACCGCCGGCAGGGGGGATTGCTGGGGAGCCGGCGGCAGGTTGGTTTGCTGCGCGGCGCCTATAGCGGCAAAGAAAGCGAGAGCGAGAAAAAAAGCGGTACGGTTCGACAGCACGGTTGCACCCCTTGAACGATGTGGCTCCTTCAAGGTTAAGCGGGCGATGCAAAGAGCGTGGGCTTTTCTGGGGCGAATACGGCGGCGGTTCGGTATCGGGACTCACTCTGGGTCGAGAGCCAAACGTAAAAAAGGCCCTCCGCGGACAAGGAGGACCTTTCTGCGTCCCAAGAAACGAATCCGGGTGACGCAACCGAGAGAGCGTGGCAGCCGTTGCCGCGCTTACTTGGGCGGGGCTGGTGTGAACCCTTCGCGCTTGCGGCCGGGTTCTGGTTTGGGTTTGGGCTTCGGCGCTTTCTTAACTTCCTTCTTACCTTTGTCTTTGCTTCCCATGGGTAGAAGTGTGACACAAAAGGGGTTTGCG
>Ga0182012_10005200_pt1 | contig 13490 bp, 9 predicted proteins | sample 612S2SmetaG_FD_120486 | JGI IMG/M metagenome (GOLD analysis project Ga0182012, IMG submission 120486) | Permafrost microbial communities from Stordalen Mire, Sweden - 612S2S metaG | ecosystem: Environmental > Terrestrial > Soil > Wetlands > Permafrost | place: Sweden: Stordalen | collected... | reverse complement strand
CTCCACGTTCAGCGCCTGCATGAGGTTGTACATCTCGTCGTTCTTGTACATCACGTCGCGCTTGAGATCCCAAACATTCAGCGGCTTGCCCTTGAGCACGAACACCGCCTGCGTGTTCACATCGCGGCAGCTCGTGATCGAGCCGGCCGCCGACTGCCCTTCGCAAATGAACACCATGCTGCCCCGGCCCTTGTCCTTCTTCTGATCCAGGTGCTGCTTGCAATCTTTCAATTGCGGAATGCGGTACGTGATCGCCTTGGCCCGCTCGCGCGCCAGCTTCTTGACCTCCTGCAGCTCCTTGCGCAACTGCTGGGTGTCCTTCACCTTCTCCATGATTTTCTCCGCAATCGCCTTGTTGCGCTGAAAAAATTGCAGCAACTCCTGGCGCACCGAGTTCACCAGTTCCGTCCGAATTTCCGTGTTGCCCAGCTTGTTCTTCGTCTGCGACTCGAACAGCGGATCTTTCAGCCGGATCGCCACCGCCCCGACCATCGCCTCGCGGACGTCGTCGCCCTCGTATTTGCCGTTGCAATACTCATTCACCGCCTTGAGCAACCCCTCGCGAAACGCGCTCAAATGCGTCCCGCCATCGCTGGTGAACTGGCCGTTGACGAATGAATAAAACGTCTCGCCATAACGGCTGTTGCTGTGCGTGAAGCAAAACTCCAGCGTCTTGCTCGCGTAATGCAGCGGCGGATAAATCGGCTCGCTGCCGTCGTTCCCCAGGTCCTCCAGCACCAGGTCCATCAGGCCGTGCCGGGACACAAACACCTTCGGCTCCGGGGAATCCGGCGTCTTCAGCACCAGCCGCAACCCGTTGTTCAGGTAGCTGTAATGCCGCAACCGGCGTTCGATGAATTCCAGCTTGAACTCGCTGTCCTTGAAAATCTCCGGGTCCGCCTCGAATTCAATCAGCGTCCCGTTCGGCTCCTTCGTGGCCCCGGAATTCTCCTTCTTGAGCTTGCCCTGCTTGAACTCCGCCTCCGCGAACTGCCCGTCCCGGTGGCTGCGCGCCAGAAAATATTTCGAGAGCGCGTTGACCGCCTTCGTGCCCACGCCATTGAGCCCCACGCTGAACTGGAAGACATCGTCATTGTACTTCGCCCCCGTGTTGATCTTCGAGACGCAGTCCACGATCTTGCCCAAGGGAATGCCCCGGCCGAAATCCCGCACCGTGATCCGTCCGCCCGGCGCCATGGTGATCTGCACCTCCTTGCCGTGCCCCATGATGAACTCGTCAATCGTGTTGTCCACCACCTCCTTGAGCATCACATAGCAGCCATCGTCCTGATGGCTGCCATTGCCAATGCGCCCGATGTACATGCCCGTCCGCAGGCGGATGTGCTCCAGGGAGGACAGCGTCTTGATCTTGCTCTCGTCGTAAGTGTTCTTCGGTTTTTCAGCCATACAATGCGCCCGGGAAGATGAAACAAACCCGCCCGAATGCAAACAGAAATTATTTTCCAAAAATCTAGACCCTGGACAGCGGATGTCCAGGGTCCCCCGCTAAACTCGGGCGTGATGAATGTCCTCAGGACCATCTTGAACGGCCGTCCGGTTAAAAACCCGGCGGCGGTCCGGCGCGCGCCCGCGAGGCCGACCGCCGCCCGACCCGAGGCGACATCTTCAAGTTTCGCGTTCTTTTTTGACCCCGCCCCGCCGCCAAAATCCATTGTCCCCCGCCGCCTCCCCTTGTACCCTCCGCCCATGCCTTTCCGCGCATTGTTATTGTGCCTATTAGCCGCGCTCGTTTGCGCCGTCCCCGCTTGGGCCGGGGAAAGCGGCTTGAACGTCATCGTTGTGGTCAACCAAAACAGCGCCAACTCCGTAACCTTGGGCAATGATTACTGCGAACTGCGCGAGGTCCCGCCGCAAAACCTCCTGCGCCTCACCAACTGGACTGGCGGCAACATCAACTGGACCCCGGACCAGTTCACGAGCTTGCTCCTGAATCCCCTCCTCAATTTCGTCCGGGCGCGTGGTCTGACCAACCAGGCTGACGTGATCCTGCTCTCCATGGACATCCCCTACCGGATCACCGATGGCAACAACGTAAACAGCACCACTTCCGCACTATTTTACGGCTTCAAGCCCAACGGCGCGCCGGTGTCGGGTTACGCCTCCTGCTCATTGCCCGATAATTCCTCCAACAGTTTCTGTTATGCCGAGCTGCCGTTCCGGTTGGGGACGCCAGGCACGGCCCCCACCAATGCCTTCCTTGCCATGATGCTCACGGACACCAATCTCGTCGCCGCCGAGAACACCCTGCGCCGCGCCGTGGCCGCCGATTCCACCTACCCCACCCAGCCGGTGTATCTCGAGAAAACCAGCGATAACGTCCGTAATGTCCGATTCGTAGCCAACGACAATTCAGTGTTCGAAAACCAAGTCGTGGGCAATACCGCCGTCACCCGTACGACCTCCGATGCCATGATATTCACCAATCTCTTCGGCTTCCAGACCGGTCTGCAAAATTTCGACCTGGCCACCAATGAATTTGTTCCGGGGGCGGTGGCCGACAATCTAACCTCGTTTGGCGGATATATTTTGGATCCCACTTATCAAACGGAAATGCTGGTCTTTTTGGAGTCCGGCGCGGCCGGCACTTATGGCACGGTGGTGGAACCCTGTAATTACACCCAGAAATTTCCCGATCCCGTGGACTACTTTTACCAGACGCGCGGATTCTCCGAGGCGGAGTCCTATTACCAGAGCGTGCTCAATCCTTTCCAAGGCCTGATGGTGGGTGAGCCCCTCTGCGCCCCGTTCGCCCGGCCCGGCACCGGAACCTGGAATGCCCCCGCCAATAATGCGCTGCTGGCCGGCCAAACCACGCTCAGCCTCGCCTTCTCCAGCGCGGCCACCAACCTGCCGCTGGCGCAGGCGGATTTGTTTGTGGACGGCACCTTCTTCGCCACCATGACCAATGTCCCGCCCGCTCCCGGCAATGTCCTGGCGGTGACCTTGAATGGCACTCCGGCGAGTTATGTTGTGCAGGCCACGGACACCCTGGCCAGTGCCGTCAGCGGGCTGGCGACCGCCCTGAATCTGCAAAGCAATTTGACGCAGGTGGTGGCCTATCCCGTCGGCGACCGGATCGAACTGCAATCCCAGGCGATGTACGTTCCCGGCACGAACGTGACGGTTACCACCAGTGCCAGCCCAGGCACCGCCACCCGTTTGACCACCAAGCTGACCGACGCCCGCCCGGCATTTTTAGACACCATCGCCACTGGTTACCATGGTTTGCTGATTGAGAACACTCCGAACACCAATGACTGGTTGCAACTGACCATTGTCAAAACCAATGGGGTGACCGTGACGCTAGGAGTGACGAACACCACGGCGGGGACCACGATTGGCGCAATGGCCCAGAGTCTCGTTAACTTAATCTACGCCAACCCGGCCCTGACCACCCCCGACGGAGTATTGGCGGGGGATTTTTTTGATTATGACTCGTTTGGTCAGGCGGCCGTGATTTTCAATCTGTACGCCCGCACGCCTGGCTGCGCCGCCGCGCAAATCCTGGCGACCCTGACCACTTCCACCACCAATCTGGCGTATGATCCTTCCGGCACCTATCCGCTGGCCGATAACCTCAGTGACCTCATCCCCCGCAACCACCTATATCTTTCTTCCGGCCTGAACACTCTGGCGGTCAACTACCCGCTGGACACCACCCGGCTGGCCGATGGCTGGCACCAGTTAACCGCCGTGGCCTATGAAGGCACCAGTGTCCGCACCCAGACCCGGCTGGTGGAAAATGTGTTGGTGCAAAATACCAGTCTGTCGGCCACCTTCGCCGCGCTGCCAGCCGGCGCCAACATCTCGCTGACCCAGCCGCTGCAATTCGCCGTCACGGCCAACACCCCGAATATTGCGAGCATAAACCTGTTCAGCACCGGCGGCCAAATTGCCACTGCCACCAACCAAGCCGCCGTCACCTTCACCCTGAACGCCACCAACCTGGGCCTTGGCCTGCATCCCTTTTACGCGCTCGTGACCGACACCGCCGGTCATCAATATCAAACCCAGTCCGTCTGGTATCGCGTCTTTCCTGCCATCACCCTGACGCTGGACGGGAGCCCGCCCGTGCTATCCTGGCCCGCCACGCTGGATTCCCAGTACACCGTGCAAGCGACCACCAACCTGCTATCGGCCTTCCAAACCGTGGCCACCCTCACCGCCACCAACACCCTGGTCCAATGGCCCGTCACGAACAACACCGGGGCCGCCTTCTACCGCGTACTCCTGAGCCAGTAACTTCTGCCTTTTACATTCAGCATTACGCCGTTACCTCGGCCGGTTCCGGTATTTGTCGTATAACCGCGTGTGCCGGCTTTGCAGGCTGATTTCGTGTCCGGCAATCCACATCCGTTGCACGTTCGTCCGAATGTCAAAAATGCTGCCGTCACAGATGAACAGCGTCGCGTCGCGCCCCGGTTCGATGACCCCCAGCCGCTCCGTCAGACCCAGGATTTCTGCGGGGTAAAGCGTCAATCCCTTCAACGCCTCCTCCTCGGGATAGCCATAAGCAATGGCCTGCGCCGCGTGGTACGGCAGGTTGCGCGCCATGGCGGCCTCAAAGGCACTGCCGCCGGTGGAGAAAATCACGGTTACGCCGGCCCGCCGCAGGGTTTCCGGCGCGGTGTAATGCACGTCCAGCGGCTCAAAATCCCGGGTCGGTTGGGTGAACTCCTGCTCGTACACCACGGGAATGTTATTGGATGCCAGCAGGCCCGGCACCCGCCAGGCATCCAGCCCGCCATCCAGCACCATCCGCAGATGATTGGTCGCCGCCCATGACACCGCCGACGTGATCTGCCGGAGGTCTCCCGCATGGATCACCACCGGTACCTCGCCCCGCAGCACCGGCAGCATGGCCTCCCACGCGGGGATTGTTTCTCCGGGTTGGTGGCTGGACCGGACCCGGGCATAAGCGCGAGCGTCGTCAAAAAAACTCTGGATCGCCGCGAGCTTTTTCCGGCGTTCCTTGTCCTGGTCGCCCAGGGACTTCACCGTCGCCGTGGCGGGCAGCCGTTCCTTGGGCGTGGTATCCAGGCTGAGGTCTGGCCAGAAGATATGCAGACCCACGGGGCTTTTGACGAGCATCTGCTCCCACGTCCAGCCATCCATCGCGAGCAGCCCGGACTGCCCGGCCACCAGATTGCCCAGCGGCACCGGCTCGAAATAGGCAATGCCATTCGCCCGGGCCACGGGCAGCAACTCGGAATCCGGATTGACCGCCACCCACGATTTCACATCCGGCGTGAAATCACCCACCTCGCTCAAATCATCCGTCGCCCGCACCGCCTCGACCTCCGTCAGACCCAGCGCCGAATCCAAATCAATCAAACCGGGATACAACTGCGCTCCGTTTAGATTGATCACCGTGGCATCCGCTGGCGGGAGCGGTGGCCGCCCCCCCCGGGCCGGATCAAAAACCCCCGCGATGCGATTGGACTCCACCAGCACCACCCCGTTCGTGATGGTGCCATGGCTCGCGGTGTGAATGACACCATTGGTGAACCACAACGCCGGTGCGGTCCAGCCGGTGGTGCCGGCGAATACCGCCAATGCCAGGACGGCGGCGCCCATTATTCCCGAATGGCTCCGACTTCCCGCCCCCGCATCTTTCCATCCGTGTTCAACCATGGCGATCTGCGTTCACGTTGTTAAAACTTTTTTTGTTTCCGGGTTGATAGCAACCGTGGACCGGCACTGCCACCAAAGGCATCAGCCCTTGCGCGAACGTTAAAACATTTCTCCGAAACTGGCCAGCACTTGCTAAAAATCCGCCGCCCCGCAAAAAAGGCTTGCGTAGTTAAATAGCTACACGTAATGTGTCGTCAAATAGCTACGCTATGGATTTAAGACGCGACGTGTTTCAGGCCATTGCCGACCCGACCCGCCGGGCCATCCTGCTCTCGGTGGCCTCGCAAGCCATGACCGCGGGCGCCATCGCGTCGCAATTCGACACCGCCCGGCCGACGATTTCAAAGCATTTGCAAATCCTCACCGAATGCGACTTGCTCGCCCGGGAGCAAATCGGCCGGGAAATTTATTATCATATCAACGCCACAAAAATGCAGGACGTGGCCGATTTCATTGAATCATTCCGCAACCTGTGGGGTGACCGGTTTAATAAATTGGAAACTCTCATGAAACAGCATAAAACCAAAAAATAACCCAGCGTATGGAACGAAAAACCCAAGTTATTGCCGAAGCCGGCCGGTCGGATTTGCTCATCACCCGGGAGTTTGCTCTGCCGGTGGCCCTGCTGTTCCAGGCCTATACCGAACCCGACCTCATCGCCCAATGGATGGGAACCACGGTGCTGAAACACGAAAGCAAAAAGCACGGAGGTTATCGGTTTCAAACCTCCTATGGGGGAAACGTGGTCTTTCAGGCCCATGGCGTTATCCATGAGTTCATCCCGGTTAAAAAAATCATCCGGACCTTTGAAATGGAAAATGCCCCGTTCGGTGTCCAGCTCGAGCTGTTGGAATTTGCCAGCCTGGCGGATGACACCAGCAAATTAACCATCCACTCCATTTATGAATCCGTTGCCCTCCGGGACCAAATGCTGCAGTTGCCGTTTGCTCACGGCATCAACCTGGCGCATGACCGATTGCAGGCAACTGTCAGCAAATTAACCTGATATTCTATGAATAACGATGAATCTTCAAAGCCCTTGTCACCCAAACAAAGTTCAGAACTTCTGGCCGCGTTAAAATCCCGTTTTGAGAAAAACCTGGGCCGCCATAAAGGCCTGGCCTGGCCGGCCATCCAGACCCGACTGGAAGCCAATCCGGGAAAGCTCTGGTCGCTTTACGAAATGGAACGAACCGGTGGCGAGCCGGATGTGGTGGGTCAGGACCCGGTGGGAGGCGGATTTATCTTTTTTGATTGTTCAGCGGAAACTCCCACCGGCCGGACCAGCCTCTGCTATGACCGGGAGGCCCTGGATTCGCGGAAGGAACATAAGCCGAAAAGCTCCGCCCTGGACATGGCGGCGGCAATGGGCATCGAACTGTTGACTGAACCGCACTATCTGGAACTGCAGAAACTGGGCGAGTTCGACACCAAAAGGTCGAGCTGGCTAAAAACCCCGGTGGAGATGCGAAAACTCGGCGGCGCGCTCTTCGGCGATCGCCGCTTCGGCCGCGTCTTCGTTTATCATAACGGTGCGGAGTCTTACTATGCCGGCCGGGGATTTCGCGGCTGGCTCAAGGTCTAGTGTTCGCCTGGAACTTAATTCTGCACCATCGAACCGCGACTTTATAATAACGTGCCAACCGGCCTAGCCGCCACAGCACCAGCCCGAGCAGCGTGGCAACGCAGAGAACCAGCAGCGTCATGCGCAGGTTGGCAGCGCTGGCAACCGATATGCCGACGCCGCTGAACGCCACAACATACATCGCCACACACACCGGGCATTTGGGCAGCAAAACTAGCGTCGCACCTGGAATGATCCAGCCGGCCAACTCGCCGCCCCGCCGCCAGCGCGCCGCTGGACCGGGCCGTTCGTGGCCGGTCCGCGACGTCATCTGGCGACAGTGGCAAGGCTTCACAAGCTGGCTTCCCCCGGGTGACAACAGGCGGCGGGGTGACGCGGCGCCTCGTATTCGTCATTTCGCCGCCACCAGATGCCATCCTCTTCGTTGCGCCCTTTGGGCGCGCGGTCCAGCCACTGGTACATTCCCCAGAGACCGTCCAGCCCGCGGGCATAAGTGGAATACGTGTGGTAAACCATCCCCGCCTCGAGCGCAAAGGCGCTCATCCCCGGCCGCTCGCGAATGTACGTGGCCGGATCCGTTCCGCACATGGCCGCGAACTGGCCCAGCGGGCTGTCATCGCCATACTTTGAGCTCCAGCTCGCTTTCGCGGCCGCCTCCTGCCGGTAATTGTATTCCGCGCCGCCCTCCCGCTGTTGTTCCTCGGTGACCTGCACGTTGAAATCAAAGTTGAAGTCACCGTTGAAGGAGGATGCCCACGGAAACGTCCAGCCCATCCGGCGTTTATACGCCTGCAACTTGGCTAAGGGCGCGCGCGACACCGCCCAGAGCATCACGTCATGGTGGGAGAGATGGGTTGCGAACCCGTTGAAGCCATCCGCGATGGTTGAGCAGGAAGGACAGCCCGCCGTGTAATCGGGACCAAACATGAATTGGTAAATGAGCAGTTGCGAACGGCCCTGGAAGAGGTCGGCCAGGGAGACCTTTCCTGCCTCCGTCTCGAAACGGTAATCTTTTTCAATGCGAACCCACGGCAGCTCCTGCCGTTGTTTCGCCAGCTCATCACTACGGCGCGTCAATGCTTTCTCGGCCTTGAGCAATTCCGTGCGGGCCGCAAGCCATTCCTCCCGTGAGGCAATCGGATGTCCGGTGTCAGTGGTTTTCATAATGGATGCCTGGATGGTTAACGGCGTGGCTCAGGCATGGGCCACCTCAGCCGCGTGCTTGGATTGGCACGAAGCAATGGCCAGCGGCTTTCCCGTTTCGAGGAACGACTTCAAGCTGGACAGCACGCGCGGCCACCCGCCGGAAACCTTGTTGATCATGTCCGAGTCCGGCTGAAAATCGCCGTGGATGACATCCAGCCGCACCGCGTCCTCCAGGGGCTCAATCTCAAACGTAACCCGGGAAACGTCGCCTTCGTTGGCCGGATCGGCCCAGGTCAGCACCAGCCGTTTTGGCGGGACGCTTTCCACCACCTTGCCGGTGATTCGGATGGCGCGCTCCGCGTCGCCCGTAACATGCACCCATTTCGAGCCCGGTTTCCAATCCGACACATTTTCGTTGCCGCCCCAATACTGGCGGGCGAATTCCGGGTTGGTGATGGCGTTCCATAGTTTCTCCGGCGTGGACCGAATGTAGGTGGTGTAGATCAATTCAGGTTTGCTCATAATCATTCATTCTCCTTCAGTGCTTGTTTTAGGTTAAAGAGCGCTTGCACCTGCTTCTGCTCAAACTTCCCGATCCAACGCATGTAGATTTCGTTGATCGGCACCGGGTTGAGATAATGCAGTTTCTCGCGCCCCTGCTTCACCGAGACGACCAGATTGGCCGCCTCCAGTAAAGCCAGGTGTTTGGTCACGGCCTGACGACTCATGTCATAACTCTTGCACAGCTCGCCCAGGGTCAAGCCGCCTTGCCGGCGCAGCCGGTCCAGCAACTGCCTGCGACTCGCATCCGCGAGTGCTTTGAACACTTTGTCTTCATCAGCAACCATACTTCCTACATTATGCAACCTTTTGGTTGCATGTCAAGGGTGAATCTTTGAGAAATCCGGGATTTGCCGGCCATCGGGTTGGCTTTCATTAAGGATGGCTTGGTAACAGCACCTGCCATTCTATTGTATCTTATTCGCGCCCGCTCGTTCCATCCAGGCAATCCCGGTCCACGTTGTCGTATTGGTGTTCCAGCGACACCTCGAAGAATCCTTTGCCATCGTCACCGCAGGCCGCCGCGCCGCCGCCGGCAAGCTTGGCGACTTTTTTGGCCTTGGCCAGCAGGTCGTTGTATTCCTGCTGCAACCGCGCGTCGCGCGCCGGTTCCAAGGCACGGTCATAATACTTCTTCCCGTCAATCCAGGTCTGCTCGCACACCGTGGCGGAATCCAGCGGCGACCGCGTCCATAGCACAAAATCGGCGTCCTTGCCCGCTTCCAGCGACCCGGTGTATTGATCAATCCGGAGCTGTTTCGCGGCGTTGAGCGACACAAATTTAAACGCCTCCGCCGGCGGGGTGCCGCCGTATTTTACCGCCTTGGCCGCCTCCAGGTACAGCGTGCGGGCGAGTTCCGAGGAATCCGAGTTAAAGGACACCGTCACCCCCCGTTCACGCAACAGGCTGCCGTTATACGGAATCGCGTCATACACCTCAAACTTGTACGCCCACCAGTCCGAGAATGTCGAGACCCCCGCGCCCGCGGCCGCCAGTTCGTCGGCAATTTTGTAGCCCTCCAAGCCATGCTGAAAGGTTCCGATCCGCACGCCAAAACTCTGCATCAACCGTGTGAGCATCAGCATTTCATCCTGGCGATACGCGTGGCAGTGAATGAACCGCTGCCCGTTGAGCACCTCGCCCAGCGCCTCCAGTTCAAGATCACGGCGCGGGGCCAGTCCGCCCTCGCGCCGGTATTTATCCCACGCCGCCAGGTACTGCTGCGCCGCCGTGAAACGATTCGCGTCAAACGTTTGCACCCCCATGCGGGTTTGCGGAAACCGCGTCACGAATTTGTCGCCCCAATTCGATTGCTTCACATTTTCCCCCAGGGCGAACTTGATGCCCGGCGCGGCGTTGGAAAAGATCAAATCCTCCGGCCCCTCTCCGTCCCGCAGTTTGATCACGCACGTCTGCCCGCCAATCGGGTTGGCCGAGCCGTGAAATAAATTCACCGTCGTCACTCCGCCCGCCAGTTGCCGGCGGAGGTTCGGACTCTCCGCATTCACCACGTCCCGGATGCGCACCATCGCCGTGGAGGGCAGTGTGGATTCGTTAACCAGCCCCAGAATGTCGCTGTGACTGTGGCAGTCTATGATCCCCGGCGTGACCGCCCCGCCCCCGGCATCCAGTTGAAACGCATTGGCCGGCACGTTCGGCAAATCCTGTCCGACCGCCACAATTTTGCCGCCGGCCACCAGCATTTCCGCATTGGTTAAAATTCCTTGCGGACCGCCCGTCCAAATCGTCGCATTGCGGACCAGCACCACCGGCGGATTGGTGATCACCCCGCGCCCTTCGAGCGAGGAATGCGCCACCCGCTGTTTTTGGAGATCGCGTAATTCATCTTTGTCCGCGTCTTTCTTTGAGTCTTTGGCGGCCGCCACCTGGTTGGTCGGGCTGGAATTCGTGGTTTCCGGGGCGACGGGTGGTTTCAGCCCTTCCGGCGGCTGGGGAAACATCCGCCCCTCCACCCACACGGCGGTCACAGTGGCGGCCGGATCAAAATAACTGCCGCCGCTCACCACCGTCAGGTTTGCCAGGCGGCCCGCTTCAATCGTGCCTAGCTGGCCATCCACGCCGCACAAATGCGCGGGCACCGTCGTGAGCGCCGCCAGCGCGTCCGCCTCGCTCAACCCCCGGTCGAGGGCCAGCCGGAGATTCGGACGAAAATCTTTCAGGTCCGCCAGCCCGCGCGTCGTGAGGGCGATGGTCAGGCCCTGCTGCCGGAGCAGCGCGGGATTTTCCGCGGCCCAATCCCAGGCGCGCAACGGCTCCAGCGTGACCTGCGTCCAGTCATCCTCGTCCGGCATCTGCGGCAGGGTCGGGAAATTGACCGGTACAATGAAGGTGGCCCCGGTGGCGCGCACCAGGTCCGGCCGCCGCCATTCCTGGCCGCAGGCCACCAGCGCAAAGTTCAGCCCCAGTTCCGCCGCCACCCGCGCCGCGCGGGCATCCATCAACACGCTGCCCGGTTCAAACAGCACCGGCATTTTCCGGTCGAGCGCCGGCCCCAGCGCCTCCAGCGCCGGATTGTATTCCGGGCGTTGGCGACCCGCCGGATGCCGCGCGTAATCCGCGTGGTCGAGCGCGTAAAATTGCGCGTCAAAAAAACTTTGCCGCACCGCCGCAATCACCCCCATCAACGAACCCGGGTACGTCGCGTCGTCATCATCATGCGTGTCAAACGCGATGTGCTGAAACACCTCGGGCCGGAGAATGGCCGCATTCGGCTCCCCCTCGGCCAGTTGCACGAAAGCACTCGTGCCGCGCAAAATGCCCCGGCCCGGCGCCACCAAAGCCGCCGTGAAACCCAGTTCCCGCAAATCGGCCACCGCTTTTTGACCCGGGGAAAAATTTCGCACCGCCCGGTATTCGGGCGTGAACCCCGGCCAGTACGCACCCGGACCGGGTTTGTGGCCGCTCAGCAAATCTCCCGAGGTGCCGAAGAACGAGTAACCGCCCGCCGCCAGGGTTCGTTGGGTGATCGGCTCGGTGTCCTCTGTGGAAATCGGCGGGTTAGTGGCGTCCTGTACCAGGTAAGGTTCGATGAACCCGGCATAAATCGTGTTGCTCGTCATGTCCCATACCCGCGCGTCGTCGGGAATGGCCACGTGGGCGCCGACCGCCTCAATGAGTCCGTCCCGCACGAGGATTGTGCCATTGGTGATGACCTCGCCCGGCCGCACCACAACCGTGCCCCCCACAAGCGCATGAACCCCCGGCGCCAGGGGCCGAAACCCGGGCGCGAGGAAATCCGCCGCCGGCGCCAGGCTCGCGAACCACAGCAACGCGAATCCCAGCCAGCGACCGAGCCAGACCCGGCATGTGTTAGTTAAACCAGCCATCGCCGCAAAGCTTGAAACGAAAGTCCGCCAAAAGCAAGCGGGGCGCGCTCAAAATCAGTTCATATGCTTGTGCGTCCAATCAGAACTTTTCCGGTTACAGTGGCACCACAAAAATCTGGTCCCCGCCCACGCTCTCGCCTCCCAGGTTGAATGCCACAATGCGATAATGCCAGGTGCTGCCCGGCGGCAGATTCAGTGTGCTGATATCGAAGCTGTAGGCTTGCGTCGAATAATAGTTGTAATAACTGTAGAACTGCTCGGCACGGGTGTCGCTGCCGTAACTGGACGTCGGCCCGTATTGAAAATAACCCGCGATGGGCTGGCCGTTGCCGTTGACGGTTCCGTTCATTTCCACTTGGGGCGCGCAGTCAATGCAACTCGTGTTGGTGGAGGCGGCTAGGGTGACGACGGTGGGCGGCAGCCCCGTGGCGGTGAAAGTCTGGTCGCCCCCGTATTGGAGTCCATCGGCATCCGCCACTAGTAGTTGAAAATGGTAGGGATACAAGGGCTGCAACCCGCTAATGGCCACGCCCAAACTGGCCGGGTTGGTGGACGCGGCCAGCGTGTTGGTGGGCGTCGCCAGCCCGTAAGTGGTGTCGAAGCCATATTCAAACCAGTAAACCGTGTTGTCCCGGACCGGCGTGGCCGTCCCGGTCAAAGTGGCCCCGCTGGCCGTGACCTGGATGGCCGTCCAGGTGGTGGCGGAGGGGATGAAAAACGGATTGGTCACCGTGTTATTCAACCGGTAAAAGGCCACGCTGCCAATTTGATCATCCGCCAGCAGATCGCCGTTGATCCGCCGAATAAATCCATTGGTATAGGTCGTCCAGCTTCCGGTGCTCAAGGCATTGTCCCCCGTCAGGACTTCCAGCCCGTAGAGAGGCGGATCACCGGACATCCCCGATCCCAAACCGGCTTCGCTCCAACGAATTTGCAACGGGGCGTCAATCAAGCCCGACCGGATGCTTAACGATGGCCCGACCGGATAGACCGTGACATTGAAGGTGGCGTTGGTCGTGTCGCCACAATCATCACTGGCCGTCGCGGTCACGGTGTTGGTGCCAATCGGAAAAACACTTCCACTCGGCGGGTTGGCGCTCAGGTACGGTGGCGGACTGCACCCGCCGCTGGCCGAGCAGGTAAAGTAAACCACCGCCCCATTGGAACTGGTTGAATAAGCCGTGAGCGTGTTCGT
>Ga0182012_10005198_pt1 | contig 13492 bp, 8 predicted proteins | sample 612S2SmetaG_FD_120486 | JGI IMG/M metagenome (GOLD analysis project Ga0182012, IMG submission 120486) | Permafrost microbial communities from Stordalen Mire, Sweden - 612S2S metaG | ecosystem: Environmental > Terrestrial > Soil > Wetlands > Permafrost | place: Sweden: Stordalen | collected... | reverse complement strand
CGACGGGGCGCATCCCAAGCTGGCGCTGCGCACTGATGGCAAAGTCCACCATCATGATGCCGTTCTTCTTGACGATGCCGATCAGCAGCAGAATCCCGATCACCGCGACCAGCGACAGGTCCTTGTGGAACAGCATCAGGAACAGCAGCGCGCCGACACCGGCGGAGGGCAAGGTGGAAAGAATCGTCAGCGGATGGATGAAGCTCTCATAGAGCACGCCCAGGATGATGTAGACCGCGACAAGCGCCGCCAGAATCAGATACGGCTCGGAAGCCAGGGATTTCTGGAACGCCTTGGCCGTTCCCTGGAAGCTGCCGGTCAGCGACCCCGGCATGTCCATCGCCGCCGTGTCGCTATTGATCGCATCGACCGCCTGGCCGAGCGAGACGCCGGGCCGCAGGTTGAAAGACAGGGTGACGGAGGGGAACTGGTCCTGGTGGTTGATCGACAGAAAGCTGGAATGGGTCGAATCATATTGAACGAAGGTCGATAGCGGCACCTGCTGCCCGGTGACGGGAGACCGGATGTAGATCTTGTCGAGCGCCGCGGTCCCCTGCTGGAATTCCGGCAGCACCTCCAGAACCACATGGTACGAGTTGAGCTGGGTGAAGTACTGCGTAACCTGCCGCTGGCCAAACGCGTCGTACAGCGTATCGTCGATCAATTGCGGCTGGATGCCGAACCGCGCCGCCTGGTCGCGATCGATCACCAGGCGAAGTGCCGCGCTTTTGGACTGCGCATCGGTGGCGACGTCCTGGATCTCCGGCAGCGTTTTCAACGTTGCCAACACCCTTGCCGCCCAGACGTTCAGCTCATCAAGGTCCACTTCCTGCAGCGTGTACTGGTATTGCGTCCGGCTGGACCGCCCGCCGAAATTGAGGTCCTGCGGCACCTGCATGAAATAGTTCACGCCGGGAACGCCAGCCAGGGGCTTGCGCAGCCGGGCGATGATCTCGTCGCCGACCGCGTCGCGCTCGCTGCGCGGCTTCAGGCCGATGCGGACAAAGCCGGTATTGGGCGGGTTCGTCCCCAGCCCGCCGATCGTTGATACCCAATGGCCGATCGCCGGATCGCGTCCCACCACATCCGTCACGGCCAGTTGCCGATCGACCATGTCGGCAAAGGAAATATCCTGCGCCGCCTCGGTGGTGCCGTAGATGACCCCCGTGTCCTGCTGCGGGAAGAAGCCTTTGGGAATGACCACGAACAGGTACACCGTCGCCGCCACCGTCGCCACGAAGCTCAGCAAGGTCAGACGCTGGTGCCGCAGCACCAGATCAAGCCCCGTGCGATAGCCCGCAAGCAGGGCGTCGAACCCGCGTTCGAGCAGCGTGTAAAACCGGCCGTGCTTCGTGGTGTGATCATCCTTCAGCACGCGCGAGCACAGCATCGGCGTCAGCGTCAGCGAGACCACCACCGACACCAGGATGGTCAGCGCCACGGTGATCGAGAACTCGCGCAGCAGGCGCCCGACGACGCCCGACATCAGCAGGACCGGGATGAACACCGCGATCAGCGACAGGCTGATCGAGATGATCGTAAAGCCGATCTCCGCCGCCCCCTTCAGCGCCGCCGCCATCGGATCGAGTCCGTCCTCCAGATGGCGGTAGATGTTCTCCAGCATCACGATGGCATCATCGACGACGAAGCCGACCGAGATTGTCAGCGCCATCAGCGACAGGTTGTCCAGGCTGTAGCCGAGCGCATACATCAGGGCGACCGTGCCCAGCAGGGACAGCGGCACCGCGACGCTTGGGATCACCGTGGCCCACACCGTGCGCAGGAACACGAAGATTACCAGGACGACCAGGACCACGGTGATGAGCAGGGTCTGCTCCACGTCCGCGACCGACGCGTGGATGGTGATCGTCCGGTCGATCTGGATATTGACCTTTATCGCCGGCGGGATCGAAGCCTGGATGCCGGGAAGCAGGGCTTTGATCTGGGCCACCGTGTCGATGACGTTGGCGCCTGGCATCTTAAAGATCGCCAGGATGACCCCCGGACGGCCGGTCTGCCACGCAGTGCTTTTCGCGTTCTCCGCCGCCTCGACCGCCTGGCCGATGTCTCGGACGCGCACCGGCGCACCGTTCCGGTAGGCGATGATGACGTCGTTCCAGGGCTCGGCCGTGGTCAACTGGTCGTTGGCGTAGATCGTGAAGCTGCGGTTGCCGCTATCGACGGTGCCCTTCGGCGCCGCCACCGTGACATTGGCGATCGTCGCGCGCACGTCTTCAAGACTGAGCCCAAGCGACGCAAGCTTCGCCGGATCGGCCTGCACCCGGATGGATGGCTTGCGCTCGCCCTGGATCATCACCTGACCGACGCCGGAGATACGGCTGATCTTCTGCGCCAGCACGTTGTCGGCGTAATCGTCAACGGTGGTCAGGGGCAGCGTGTCCGATGAGACGCTGAGGATCAGCATCGGAAAATCGTTCGGATTGACCTTGCGATAGGTCGGCGGTCCCGGCAGGTTCTTCGGCAGCGAAACGGCGGCGGCATTGATCGCCGCCTGAACATCCTGCGCCGCGGCATCGATGTCGCGTTCCAGATCGAATTGCAGCGCGATGGTCACCCCGCTCAGCACGCTGGTCGAGGTCAATTGGTTGAGGCCGGGAATCTGCGAGAACTGGCGTTCCAGCGGGGTTGCCACGGTGGCCGCCATGACCTCCGGATCGGCGCCGGGGAAAGTTGCCGACACCTGGATGGTCGGCAAATCGACCTGCGGCAGCGGCGCGATCGGCAGCAGCGGAAACGCCACCAGACCACCGAGCAGCACCGCGACCATGAGCAGCGTGGTGGCGACCGGCCGCTTGATGAAGGGCGCGGAGACGCTCAACGCTGTTGGTCCGGCGTCGCGCGCGCGTCGGCGACGGCGGCGCCCCTCACCTCGACGCGCGTTCCGGGCTGCAAGCGGTAGTGTCCGCTGGTCACCACGGTCTCGCCTTCGGCGATCCCGCTTTCCACCACCGTCCGGCCGCCTGCGGTCTCGCCGACCTTCAGCTTGCGCACCTCCACGGTGGCGTCGGGCTTGACCACGAAGGCGAGCGCGCCCTCGGGTCCGCTCTGCACCGCGGGGGCTGGAATGGTCACCGCTTGTGGCTGGGTTTCGACCAGCAGGCGCGCATTGACGAACTGGCCGGGCCAGAGCAGCCCGGCCTCGTTGGGCATAGTGGCTTTGAGCCGGATGGTGCCGGTCGTCTGGTCGATTTCGTTGTCGATCAGCAGCAGCGTCCCGGCGTCGAGTTGCTGCTTGCCGTCGCGGCTCAGCGCCACCACGGGGACCGGCCCACGCTTCACCGCCGCGACGATCCGCGGCAGCACGTCTTCGGGCAGGGTGAACAGCAGCGCGATCGGCCGGGTCTGCGTGACCATGACGATCCCGGCAGTGGTGCTGGCATGGACGATGTTGCCGACATCGACCTGCCGAATCCCGGTCCGCCCGTCGAGCGGCGATCGGATGGTTGTGTAGTCGAGATTGACCTGGGCACTCTCGATGGCGGCAGCGTCGCCCTGCACCGCGGCCTCTAACTGGGCAACCTGTGCGCGGGTCGTGTCCAGTTGCTGCCGCGACGCGAAGTTCTTTTCGGTGAGGACCGCGTAGCGTTGCAGGTCGAGGCGCGCATTGGCGAGCTGCGCCTCATCCTGCGCCTTTTTGGCGACCGTCTGATCCAGCGCCGCCTTGTAGCTGCGGCGGTCGATCAGCGCGAGGATGTCGCCGGCATGGACCTCCTGGCCTTCCCGGAAGCCGATGGTGACGAGCTGGCCATCGACCTGCGGCCGGATGGCGACCGTGTTGTAGGCCTGCACCGTGCCGATAGCCGAGAGGTAGACCGGAACGTCGCGGCGCGCCGCGGTGGCGGCGCCGACCGGCACAGGCGGGGCGTTCGACCGGGCCGGCGCATCGGCCTGGGTTGCCTGGGTACCATAATGGATGCCGAGCCCGACCGCGCATCCGACCCCGAGCAGCAGCAATGCAAGGCGCGATCTGATGAACATGGTTAGGATGCTCTTTCCGTCGGCGGTGGGATGGCTCCCGCGGCCTAGTCACTGCGGCTCGCAGTTATATCATGCTATACACGCGCGACCGGTGTCGAATGCAAAATGCCTGCCGAGCCGGCGCCGGAGCGCTTGCCAGGCCTGCGTCCGACGTCACCTGGCGACGGGAATATGGAAGTCGGCCAGGGACGGCGGCACCACCGCCTGTTCCGAATGGGGCGTGCCGGCGGGCACCCAGTCGTACGGAACCGGCTGCGCGCGATAGACCCAGTTGCTCAATGCGGTCCGTCCACCCCGCAGCCCGGTGGGAGCGAAATGCGGATTGACGTATTCCCAGACGATATCGCCCTTCGGCGTCACCTGAAAAATGCGGCCGGTCATGCCTTCGTCGATCAGCGTGTTGCCGTTGGGCAGACGCCGCGCGCTGCTGATGAACGAACTGTAGAAACCCCAGTTGGGCTGTTGGGAGTCCAGCGCGGTGTACTGCCAGACGATCTCGTTCTTGATCGGGTCGATCTCCAGCACACGCGAGCCAAGCTGCACACTCAGCCGGGTCGGCGGGAAGCCTGAAGGTCCTTCGTTGTCGAACACGAGCAGATTCCCGGCGCCAGGCAGCCCCTCGGGGATGATGTGTGCGTCGTGCTGCCCGCTGGTCTGGTCCACCGGACGGGGAACCGCATCGCTGAACACCGGGCGCAGCGGCGCGATCTGCGCGCTGAAGCCCGGACGCGGCGCCGGCGGCCGGGTCGTCGGATAGTCGGGACCCAGCCGCCACGCGATACCGCCAGTTTTCTTGTCGATGATAGCTATGAAGCTGGCTTCGCGTGAATCCACGACGATGTTGTCCGGATTGAAGCGGTCGTCGCCGGCCTCGGCCCATTTGTTGGGACCGATCACCTCCATGTCGTTGATGGTCAGGAAGCCGTGGCCCTCGAAACCATCGGCCAGCGCTTGTTGCAGGAGGCCGAGCCCTCCGGCTGACAGGCCGAACTCCTTGATATGGTCGGAGACCACCCAGGTCCAGACGATCTTCCCCGCCGGCGTGACCTCGTAGATCGCCTGGTCGGCGATCGGCTTGTCGCTGAAGGCGGGGATAACGTGGTGCAGCGTGGTGACGACCAGCGTGTTGCCGTTGGCCAGGCGATACCAGTCATGGTTTTGTCGCGCCGCGCCGCCCGGTGCCTGATCGCCCCATTGCCAAACGACGTTGCCGTCCCAGTCAAGCTCGCCGATGGTCTTGTTGTTGAAGATGCCGTTGAACGCCTGCTCCGACCGGTCGATGGGTGTTAACTGCACCAGCACATGGCCCTTCTTGCCGCCGGTAACCTTCGGGTCGAGGATTTCGGTGGGAAAGCCCAGATAGGGCCACGTGTGGACCTCGGTGCCGTTCATATCGATCAGGTGGCTCTTGCCGTCCGGGGCGCCATAGGCGACGTACGTGTCATAGGCCTTGGCCGGGTCGTAGACCGTGACGCCGGTGGGATAGACGCTGGGCGCGGCCTGGGCCGCCGTGAAGCAAAAGCCGCCGATCAGCACAGCCAGCAGGTTCAGTCTAAACGTTTTCATCGTCGTCCATGCCTGTTCTGAAGATTGGCTTGAGCAGCCATGTTCGAGCGGGACTGCACTTGCTGGCCGCGCCTTCGGTCAGATCTTCGCCCGGAACGTGATGCCGAAGGTGATCGGCTGGCCGACCTGCGCACCGATCGCGCCCGAGGTCGGGCTCCACACCGTTTGCTGCGTCACGTATTTCGTGTCGGCGGCATTGTGCACCCAGGCCGACAGGTCCCATCGGCCGGACGCCGGGGCTATCCCGGCGTGGAGGTTGAGCAACCCATAGGCCGGTACGATGGCGTACCGCGACGCGTCCGGATTGGAGAAGAATTCGCTCTGCCAAGTGTAATCGAACCCGCCATATCCATCCATTTCCTGATTGAAGAGAATGCCGATCCTGTGTCGGTACTCGGCGCCAACCGCGGCTGCCCATAGCGGGGCCAGCGCGATCGCCGAGCCGCTCAGGTTGCAGGTCGGCTTATTGCTCCATTCGATTGGGCACGGTGAATTGGCAAACGAGTTGTAGTAGGCGTCGTCATAGGCCACGTTGGCGAAGGTGGTAAGGCCTTCCACCGGGGTCGCCCGAGCCGACAGCTCCAGGCCACGCGAGATCACCGACTTGGCGTTTGCCAGATAGGTCTGGGTGATGCCGTTGGCGACCGACGCGGCTGTCGTCTGGTAGTTGTGGTCGTTCATCCAGTATGCCGCGGCGTTGAGCAGCAGCCGATTGTCGTAGAAGGCGTTTTTGATCCCAACCTCGTAGTTGTCCACGAACTCGGGGTACACGGTGGCCGGGGCGCCGGCCGGCAGGTTCACCAGGTTGACGCCACCCGACTTGGCGCCGCGCGAATAGGTCGCGTAGACCTGCGACTCTGGGGTGATGTGATAGGCGGCCGTCGCCAGCGCGGAGAACAGCGCATTCGAGACGCTTGCCTCATAGAAATACTCCCGGCCAAGCGCGTTCCGCTGGGTCTGCGCGATCAGCGCGTTGGCCGGCGACAGAAGCGACAGCGGGAGTCCGCCAAGTTGCTCTTGGTTGAAGCCGCCGCTCTTCCACTCGTATGTCTCGCGCAGCCCGGCAATCAGATCGAGCTTGGGCGTCGCATGGAAGGTCGAATTGCCATACCAGGCGATCGAATTGGTGATCGGCTGGGCTTGCGTCGCGTAATTCAGATTGCTGAGTGCCACGGTGGCGGTGTTAAGCTGGGCTACGGTTTTCGGGTTGTAGATGTACTGGCCCGCCTGATCGCCGTACCAGGTACGGCCGTTGTCGAGAACCTGCTCCCAGAAATAGAACAGACCGGTGGTGGACTCCACGCGCTCCCCGCGCGGCGTTTCGAGGCGAAACTCCTGCGTCGCCTGTTTCTGATGAATCTGGCCGGCTGTGTTCGTTACGACCGAAAGGCCGGTGTTATCGCCGTCGTTGTGCGGCCAGAAGTCATAATAACTGGCGGCAGAGATCGACGAGAGTTTGAAGCCATCCCAATCATAATCGATGTGCAGTGAGGCGCCGGCGGTCTCCTGCTCAACGCGAGTGACGGAATTGAGCGCGATTTGATAGGGCGTCGATTCAGCAGGAAGCGGCGTGTACTTCAGCGCAGCCGCCCGCGCGTAGAAGTTGTTCGGATAAGGCGCGCCGTTGGCATAATTGGTCAGGACGCTCTGCAGGCCATAGACGCAGCACTGCGTATCGACATGGCTATAATCTGCTATGATCCTGACAGTAAGGTTGTCCGCGGGCAGCAGCAGAACCTGCCCACGTAGGCCGGCGCTCCGCCAATCCTGATATTTCTCGTTGTTCAGGACGTTGGTCACGTAACCGGTATTGTCTTGAATAAGACCATCGAGCCGGATTGCGGCCTTGTCGCTATCGAACATCCGGCTGCTTGCGCCAACCTGCGCGTTATAATAGCCGTAGTTGCCAAGGGAGAGTTGGCCGTAGGCTTCCGGCGTGAACGACGGCAGTTTTGTCGTGACATAGATTGCACCGCCGGTGCTGTCGGCGCCGCCCGTGGTGCCCTGTGGGCCGCTTTTGACCACGATGCTCTCGAGTGACGGAACGTCGAATATCGACGCACCGGGACGCGCCTGATAGACGCCGTCGAGATAGACCGCGACCCCATCCTCGATGCCGTCGAGCGCACTGGCCGAAGCCTGTCCAAGGCCGCGGATGTTGATTGCGACGTTGCGGACGTTGATGATCCGGATCTGCAGGTCCGGCACGAGCTTCTGCGCCTCCTGAACGTTGGTGACCTGATCGGCCTGAAGCTGCTCCGGCGTCAGCACAGTGGCAGGCGTCGGCTGCGCCTGCTCCTTCTGGATCACTGCCTTCGATTGCGAAGGCGCCGCGACCACAACGTTGGACACGCCGGAGGCATCGGGCGCGGACACACCATTGGCGTCCGCGGCGGGCGCGCCGCCTGAAGCGTCTGCCGGCGTCACAGTGCCGGCGCCGCCCGCCGCCGCGGTTTGCGCCCAGGCGCAGGGCGCGGTCATCATTACGGAACCGAGCGCCAGCGGCACAACCAGGCCGACCGGCATCCAGGATGGGCGGGAAGACAGGGTTTTAGTCATCATTCAGTCCTTAACGAAGCCGTCCCGCTTGGGAGACTTACTCAGGTTGATTCAGTTTGCCGGACGACATCAGCCACCCTTCTCCGGCGGAACGGGCCTTGGTGCGGTTAACCTGGTTCGGGTTGCTGATCGAGAAACGGGTTGAGCGCATTGGTGTAGATGTCACGAGGCCTCAGTCGGCCGATCCCCGGCGACCCGTTCTTGGCGTACCAATCGATGAACAATTGGAATGCGCTGTCATCGAGCAGACCGCCGCGACGCGTGATGCCGGCCGCACGCCAGTAGCGTACCAGCTTGTCGGTCTCGTGCCGGCCGCGCCGCAGAACGATGCTGCTGAATCGTTCGACCACCTCCTCGCGCGGATGGGTCTGTACCCAGTCGATTGCGCGCGCCGTCGCCTCGACGAACCGGCGGGCCGTGTTCGGCGCATCGCGTATGAAGTCGGTGCGTAACACGTAGGACCCTAAGCTCGCCACGCCGTACAGATCGTATTCGTTCACCAGCAGGCGCAGTCCACCCCTTTCCAAAGCCAGGTCACGCAAGATGCCGCCGAGCAAGACGGCATCGATCTGCTTCTCCCGCAGCGCCTGCTCGGCGTTGAGCGGGGGCAACACGACTTCCACAACCCGCGCGATCTCCTCCGCCGAGGCGCCGTTGCGTTGCAGGTAGGTGGTGATGTCGAACTCGGCCTGGGCACCCAGCGTGTTGATGCCGATCTTGGCGCCGATCAGGTCTCGGGCCTGCCGGATCGGGCTGTCTTCGAGGACATAGATGCCCGACCAGGTCTGTTGGTCGGAGCCTCCTAAGGCAATGACGGATTTGATCTTCGCGCCGGCCGCAATCAGTCTGATGATCGAGCCGTTGAACGCGCCGCCAAAATCCACGTCGCGCGTCACCGCTGCCTGGATGTCCTGTGGCCCGCTGATGGTGTTGCCCACCCATTTGAGCCGGACGGGGGCAAGATAGCCAAGGTCCTCGGCGAGTTCGGGGTAGGTGACGGCGTAAGCGGATCCCTGATAGCGCAGCTCCGCTACTTCGATGGTGCCTGGAATCGTGTCGGTTGCCATGAACTGATATGGAATTGACCGTCGGTGAGGCGCGATCAGCGCGACGGTGCCCCAAAGGCCGGTTGCTCTCGATAGGAAGGCTCGTCTCTGCATGGCCGTCGCCTCACTGCCATCGGCGAATTACGATCGGAACAGCCGTTGATGTATCGGTCGGCTGCCAGGCCCGTCGGCGAATTCGGCACGTTAAAGCCGACAACGCGGTGCGGGGGCAGCACCACAGCAGCACGCACAGCCGAGGCAAGCGAAGTTTAGCGATCCTCTCATAGCCGTGAACATATACCGCGCCGGAGCGCCGTGTAAACAGCAAACCAGCGTGCTCTGCACGTGGAACGGTTGTCATGGCGTTCGACTGCGCGACCTGGCGTCGTTTCGTACGCCTTTCGAGACAGGCCGATATGCTCCCGCAGTGGCCGGTCCTTGTCGCCCTCGGTCACAGTCTTCGCCGCCGCGGTCCACACCGCCTGGGGGCTCGGCAGAACACGTCCGGCACCAGCCCGGCGGTCGCGACAGAGGCCCATGCGGCGACCAACAGGAAACAGCCGCCTTGCGTCGGGTCATTCCCTGGCTGGCGCCTTGCTCCCCACGCTCGACCCGGCGGAGAGACCGATTAACATCCAGGATGCGCCAATCGGTTGACCAACTCCGCCTCATCGTACATTGTGCGGCAAGCGGCCTTGCAGATTGGCGGCAACGCGCCGCCTCGCGCAGGCTCGACAGGAGGACGGTCATCGTGAGCACGGTTTCGGCACAAGCCCTCCGGGCCCTTCGGGCCGGACCGCAATTGGGCACGCGTGCGACAACATCGGGGCCTTGGCCGTTCGCTCGCCGGTCGTGTTGGGGTTGTCGTCAAATCCCGTTGTAACGCTCCCGAAAGCAAGCAAGTATTGACAGGAGGCCCATATGCCCGACCATCCCGTCCTTGACACGAATGCCGCCGCTCTCGTCATCAACCCCGTCGCCGGCCGCATCGGCGCCGAAGTGGAGGGGGTAAGGCTGTCCGGCGACCTGCCAGGCGCGACGTTCGATGCCATCCGGCAGGCGCTGCTACAACACAAGGTGCTGTTCTTCCGTGGCCAGCACCATCTGGACGACTCCGCGCAGCAAAGCTTTGGTCGGCTGTTTGGCGCGCTGGTGGAGCATCCCACCCAGCCCTCGCGCGACGGCACGAGCATCCTGGAACTGGACGCCACGCGCGGCGGCGGCCGGGCGGACCGCTGGCACACAGATGTAACGTTCGTCGCGGCGTATCCCGCCATTACCATCCTGCGCGCCGTCGTCGCGCCCTCGCGCGGCGGCGACACGGTGTGGGCCAATACCGCAGCGGCGTACGCCGATTTATCGCCGGAGCTGAAGGCGCTGGCAGACCAGCTCTGGGCCACCCACAGCAACCTGTACGACTATGCCGCAGAACGGCCGCGCGCATCAGCGGCCGATCGCCGCGCTTATACGGAGGTCTTTGCCTCTACCGTCTACGAAACCGAGCATCCGGTGGTTCACGTGCATCCCGAGACCGGCGAGCGCTCGCTCATCCTGGGCGGCTTCGTCCGCAAATTCGTCGGCCAGTCGCGTGAGGCGTCGGATGCCTTGTTCCGCTTGCTTCAGTCGCACGCGACGCAACTCGAGTACACGGTGCGCTGGCGCTGGGCGGAAGGCGACGTCGCGATCTGGGACAACCGCGCGACCCAGCACATCGCAATCAACGACTATGACGACCAGCCGCGGGTGGTGCGCCGCGTCACAGTCGCTGGCGTGGCCCCGGTCGGCGTGGACGGGCGCCGCAGCGTCGCCCGGTCCGAGGCGAAGCCGGCCGCGGTCGCCGGCTGAGCGGTCCTGCGATGACACGCGCTCTCGCCGCGGCGCTGGTCGGGCTGCTGCTGGCCGTGGTGCCGGCGTTGGTCCGGCGCGGCCGGGAACACGGTGAGCGACCACAGGGTCGGGCACGCCAAGGCGGCGGCGAAGTGACAACAGCAGGTCGGGCGGATAAGCGTTGCGCCATCCGCCAGTCTCGCTTGCCGCACCGCGAGCGGTGGATAGCGCTTTGCTTATCCACCCTGCGCGACCGGTCAGCTCATGGGTCGCTTGCGTGAGTGGTGACCCAACAGACCCAAGTCGCCTGATCCGGCGCGTCGCTTTGCTCGGGGCCGGCGCGGCGGTCCCCGTCGCGCTGCTGGCGGTTTGGGTCCTTTCGGCACGCCAGGGCTGGCTCACCGAGCAGATCCTGCCGGACCCGCGCGAGGTGCTCCAGACCACGCGGGACTACGTCACCAGCGGCGAATTGCTGGCGGACACCGCGATCAGCCTTCGCCGCGTGGCGGAAGGCTTCGCCGCGGGGGCCGTCATCGGTCTTGTGATCGGTGCGGCACAGGGCCTCTCCCAGGGCGCGCGTGCAATCCTTGAACTGCCGTTCTTCGTCATCAGCCAGGTGCCCATATTGGGCTGGCTGCCGCTGCTGATCCTGCTGGTCGGCATCGACGAAGAACTGAAGGTCATCGTCATCGCGTGGTCGGCCTTCGTCCCGGTGGCGCTCAACACCGCCCAGGGCATGCGCGATGTGCCGCGGACGTTGCGGGAGGTCGGACAGGTGCTGACCTTCGACCCATGGTCGATGCTGAGCCGCATCATCCTGCCCGCCGCCCTGCCCTCCATCTTCACCGGCCTGCGCGAGGGCCTGGCCCATAGCTGGCAAACGCTGGTGGCGGTGGAGTTGTTCGCGTCGTCGGAGGGGCTTGGCTACCTGATGTCCTGGGGACGCCAGTTGTTCCAACTCGACATCGTGGTGATGGCACTGGTCGTGGTCGGCGCCATCGGGTTGGTGCTGAACTGGACGCTGGGCCGCGTGGAGCGGCGGCTGCGCCGCTGGCAGGTCCAGACCGCATGATCGCCCGCCTGCCCCTTCCGCCCTGGCGGCCTCTGCTGATCCCGCTGGTCGTGCTGGCGCTGTGGGAGCTGGCGAGCCGCGCGGGATGGAGCGACGCGCGCTTCCTGCCGCCGCCTGAGACGGTCCTGCACCGGGTCTGGTTCGAGACCACCCAAGGCGGCCTCGCCACCGACCTGGCGGCAAGTCTGCGACGCGGCGCCAGCGGGCTGCTGATCGGCGCCAGCGCCGGCGTGACGCTCGGCCTGCTGTTGGGGCTGTCGCGCGTGGCGGAGCGGCTGCTCGGGCCGCTGTTCCTCGCCTATCGGCAGGTCGCGCTGTTCGCCTGGGTGCCGCTGCTCTCCATGTGGTTTGGCGGCGCCGAGGCCGGCAAGATCGCGTTCATCTCGCACGCCGCGATGGCGCCCGCAGTGGTGAACACTTGGCGTGGATCCCGCGACATTCCGCGCGCGCATGTCGAACTGGCGGCCGTCCTGACCTTCGGGCGCCTCGATTTCATCCGGTTCGTCGCGCTGCCCGGTGCGCTGCCGTTCGTTCTCGTGGGGCTGCGCAGCTCACTGATCTACGCGTGGCTCGCCACCATCGGGGCCGAGCTGTTCCTCAACATCGCGCCAGGGCTGGGCGGACGCCTGAACGAAGGGCGCGAGACGTTTCAGATGGACCTTGTGCTGGCCTGCATCGTCGTTCTCGGCGCGCTGGGCGTTGCGTTCAGCCGGGTCGCGGCGATCGGCGAAGCCCGGCTGTTGCGACGGAGAGGCTGAATGCACATCCCGCACGACACGAAGCCTGTCCTGGAAATCGACCGCGTGGACAAGACCTTCCACGTTGCCGGCCGGCCGGTTCCGGCGCTGCGTGACGTGTCGCTTGATGTGCGGCCGGGCGAGTTCGTCGCCATCGTCGGCGCCTCGGGCTGCGGCAAGTCCACCTTGCTGCGCCTGATCCTGGGGCTGGACACCGACTACCAGGGCGAGGTCCGCGTCGATGGGCGCCGGGTGGAACGGCCGGGCCTCGATCGCGCCATCGTTTTCCAGGAGCCGCGGCTGCTGCCGTGGCTGAGCGCCGAGGGCAACGTCGCGATGGCGCTGCGGCGCAGCGGTCTGCCGAAGGCCGAACGCCGGCAGCTTGTGTCGGAACATCTGAAACTGGTGGGTCTGACCGCCTTCGCGGACGCCTGGCCGGCGCAGCTTTCCGGCGGCATGGCCCAGCGGGTGGCGCTGGCACGGGCGCTGGTCAACCGGCCGCGCTTCCTGCTGATGGACGAGCCGCTGGGCGCGCTGGATGCGTTGACCCGCCTGCGGCTGCACTAGGGGATTCGCACTTCTCATTGCAACATCATTCCGGGTTGGTTGGCGCCGTCAAGGCAACGGCCTCGATGTATGTCGTTGAACCGTTCCATGCCGCGTCGCATGGTGGTGGGACCTGGAGG
>Ga0182012_10005196_pt1 | contig 13495 bp, 10 predicted proteins | sample 612S2SmetaG_FD_120486 | JGI IMG/M metagenome (GOLD analysis project Ga0182012, IMG submission 120486) | Permafrost microbial communities from Stordalen Mire, Sweden - 612S2S metaG | ecosystem: Environmental > Terrestrial > Soil > Wetlands > Permafrost | place: Sweden: Stordalen | collected... | reverse complement strand
GGGATCATCCTCGTCGTGTGTCTCTTCGCGGCCTTCGTCGGCGAAGGATTTCACATCGCCCAGCGCGCGACGTCGGACTACGTCCGACTCGCCGCCACGGGGCTCACGGCGCTGATGGGCTTCCAAGCGTTCTTCATCATGGCTGGGGTTCTGCGCGTTCTCCCCTTCGCCGGCATCACGTTGCCCTTCGTCGCCTACGGTGGCAGTTCGCTGTTCGCCAACTATCTGGTCGTGGCGTTGCTCCTACGAATCTCGGACGAGAACAGCCTTGATCGACGCGGTGGCGAGATCGTCGCCGTGAAATTCAAGAAACCGTAATCAATTTTTTGCCGGCACGGGTCCGGGCGGTCCCTACCATCGTAGGAAGACCACCGAATCCACTGGAGCAGCATTGGCCCACGTCCGCTCGCTCATCGCCACAACGATCGCGACGGCGCTCTTGATGAGTGTCGTCTTCGTCGCTACCTTTCGGGCCGATCGAGCGTACGCGAACGCCGTTGGACAATGTCAGGAAACGCAGTTGGACGTGAAGTGGGTACCGGACGGCGCCGGACTCGGCCACGTGGCCGATCTCATTGTCGTCACGAACATCAGTGCGGACACCTGCACGTTGTCGGGCTACCCCAGCGTGAAGATGACCGGCGCGGCGAAGACCGCGTCGGTCGTGGTGGCGAGGAAGACCCAGAACGGCTACTTGGGAGGGCTGGGCGGCACCGGCGCGGCGCTCGCGCTACCGGTGGTGAAACTTCGAGCGCACGGCGGCATCGCGTCCAGCATGGTCGAAGGTGATGACACTCCCCCCGGCAACGCCGTCACGTGCTTGCTGTTCACCAAGGTGTCCGTAGCGATCCCACGCCTCAGTCCGACCTACAGGTTGACGATCAAATTCCCCGGCTGCATTCGGCCCGAAGTCCACCCCATCGTGAAGGGAACGAGCGGTACGTCGGTGAAATGAACCCCGCGTCGCTCTTGATTCCTTACGCGTAGAAGGCCTGGAGCACCGACTCCGCGCACAGGACCGGCGCGCGGACGCCCTGGCGCGTCGCGAGTATCAAGGCGTCGCTCGTGCGACAGTCGAAGATCTCGTGCCCCCTCGAGGTCATGAGGTCGAGCTCAGCGTAGAAGACCCCCGCATCGTAACGGATGATCCGCGCCGCGACGATGTCGGCATTCAGTCGTCGCAGGACCTCGGCCATCACTTCATGGGTGCCCGGACGCCGTCCGTCGATCTTGTCCAGGGCGTTGTGCAATGCCACGGCCTCAACCAGAGCGATGGGGATCGCGAGGTACCGGTACGGCGTCTCCTCTTCGATCAAGTGCACCAGGGGCGAGGAGTCCGACAGATCAAAGAGCACCGATTCGATGCTCATCACGTTGAACTTCAACGTGTCGGGATCGACTACTTCAACCGGCTCGGCGCCTGGCGTTTCGGACGCGAGCCTTTCGGTCGGTTCGTCGCTCGCCGGCGTTGGTTCGTCGCTCATCAGGGGTCCAGCCTAATTGCCGGTCCGCCGCGAAATAGAGAGCACCAGTCCACCGGCCGTGAAGAACACCAGTGCCGAGGACCCGCCGTAACTCAGCAGTGGCAGGGGGATGCCGGTCACGGGCATGATGCCCATCGTCATCCCGATGTTCTCGAAACAACTGAAGGCGAAGAAGACGAATACGCCGATGCAGATGATCCGGCCCATCGTGTCCTTGGCCAGGCGCCCGATTCGAAAGAGCCGAAACGCCACGAAGGCGAGCAGCAGGATGATCAGCAGCGACCCGACGAAGCCCAACTGCTCCCCGATGGCGGTGAATATGAAGTCCGTGTGCTGTTCCGGCACGTACCCGAGATTCGTCTGCAGACCGTTGAAGAGCCCGACGCCGTGGAGGCCACCCGAGCCAATGGCGTTCTTGGCGTTGTCGACGTTATAGATGTACTTCGCCCATTGCGGGCTCGTCGAGTCCTGATGGAGGAAGGCCGCGAATCGGTCAATGGCGTAGCGCTGCACGAGGTCAAGATAAAACGCGACGACGACGCCGGCTAGTCCCAGTACGGCGAGCAGCGTCAACAGTCGAGGCGGCACGCCCGCGACCACCAACATTGCACCGACCGTCAAGATGATGATGATCGATGTGCCGAGGTCGGGTTGTAGGACAATGAGCAGCAACGGGACGGCCGCCATCACCAGTAGCCGCACCACGTCGTACATGGTGAGCCCCTCCGGTCTTCGCTGACAGAACGTCGCCACCGCGAGAATGAGTATCAGCACGGTGAACTCGCTCGGTTGTACCTGCAATATGCCGAGGCTGTACCAGCGCTGTGCCCCGAGGGCCGTTTGACCGACGAAATAGACACCGACCAGTCCCAGCAGGGAGCACACGTAGAACGGCGTCGTCAAGATCTCCAGCCGTCGATAATCGATCAACGAGACCACGTACATCACGATGATGCCGATCCCGACGAAGAATCCCTGTCGCTCGAGGTAGTAGTGCGGGTTGTAGCCGGCGTTGATGAGTCCCTGACGCGTCGCGCTGTAGATCATCACGACTCCGGTGACGCCGAGGGCGATCAGTCCGCACGCGAGACCGAGGTCCAGTCGGTCCTTCGAACGAATCCGTGACGACATCGAACTGAGCGTGTCGGTCATGAAATGGCCTTCAACAGTTGCGCGGCGTCAATGGGGACGTCCCACCACCACTGCAGCTGCAGCGCCGCCTGGTAGGCCAGCATGCCGAGCCCGTTGGCGCTCGCGCACCCCGAGCGTTCGTGCAATGCGCGCCAGGCGGACATGCGCGGTTCGTACGTGATGTCGACGGCGATCGTGTGCGCCCCGACACCCTGCATGACGGCGGCCTCTTCAACTCGACCGGCGATCGGCGTGGTGTTGACGATGAGGTCAACGGGCCGGTAGGTCAATGAGAAGTCGTAGACGTTCTTGTAGCGTGCGACGAGCTCTTCCACCCTGACTTCGTTTCGGCCGTGCACCGCCACCGACGCGACGCCGTGGCGAACCAGTCCGTCGACGATGGCCCTCGCCGCGCCCCCCGCGCCGAGGACGACGACGTGGAGGCCCTCGGGACTCGCGTCGAACTGTCCGCGCAGGGCGTTCACGAATCCGTCGCCGTCGGTGGAGGCGCCCAGTAGCTTGCCGTCACGCACGAGCAGTGAATTGACGGACTGGGTGCGCGTCGCCACTTCGTCGATTTCGTCGCAGATCTCGACGCCGAATGACTTCAACGGCATCGTGATCGAAAGCGCATCGAACTCTTTGCGCATCACCTTGTTCAGTTTCGCCTGGTCCTTGGGGCCTAATTCGACACGCCGCGACGAGCCTTCGAAGCCGGTCATGGCCAGGGCGGCGTCGTGGAGCTGGGGCGTGAGCGAGTGCTCGATGGGCGAACCCGCGACACCGAGTCGCCACTTCATCCGATGCCCCTCGACTCGGCCAACTTCTCCTCTTTCAACTGCTGGGCGAAGGTCGTCGAGAACGCCATCTGGCCGTCTTCGTTGATCAGGGTGAAGTAGAGCCAGGTGCCGACCGGCGGGTGCAGCGTCGCTCGCATCGCGATCGTCGAAACGGCGCAGATCGGCGTGGGCGTGAGGCCGGTATTGAGATACGTGTTGTACGGCTCTTGGGTCTGGAGCATGGTCGGGGTCACCGTGCCCCCGTCCATGCCGAGGTAGTAAAGCACCGTTGCGTCCATTTGCAACGGACCTCCGCGCGCGAGTCGGTTGTAGATCACCCGCGCGACCTTCGGCATATTCACAGGGTAGTAGCCCTCTTTCTCCACGATGGAGGCGGCGATAACCAGTTGGTACGCGTTGAGTCCCTGCATCGTCGTCGACGGCGTCAGGCCGACCGACGCGGCCTGTTCGACGAATCGCTTCGCCATGGTCGCCGCGAGCTGCGCCGGCGACTCTCCGGGCTTGATGATGTAGAGACCGGTGCCGATCAGACCTTCGAGCAGACCTGACGAGTGAAAGGGGCTCGGCGTCACGCTCGCCGTCGCGACGGCCACGAACTTGTCACCGAAGGAGTTACTCTCACCATTTGCAATGAGGTTGACGGCCACCTCGTGCAAAGTCTGGCCCGCGAGCACGTCGACCGCGATGACGTTGGGCGGTGCGTTGAATATTGAACGGACGTGCGAGAACGACGAACCCTGCGCGATCTCGTACGAACCCTGCGCGACTTGATACGAGCCGAACAGCGCCGTGTCAATTGAGAAGGCCAACGTCGAGGCGATAACTCCCTTGGCGTGCAACGCGTTCGCGACCGTCGACAGCGACTCACCGGCGCTCACCGTGACGATGACATTCTTGCCCTTGCCGTGAAAGATGGGATCGACCTGGAGCGCGAACCACGTCACCATGATCACGATGACGATGACCAGACCAGCAACAATCCGGCCCAGCGGCTTACTCAGCATTGAGCCCATCTAGATAGTTTTGCAGCATGATGACGGCGGCCGCGCTGTCGATACGATCACGGGACTCCTTGGTCGTCAATCCGGCCTCTGACAACGACTTTTGCGCCTCGCGCGTCGTCAGTCGTTCATCCCACTGAATGACCGGGACGACCACGTGTTCGCGCACTTGCGAGAAAAAATCATCGGCGTCGGTGGTGCTCGATGTCTCGTTCCCTGAGAGAGCGAGTGGTCGACCGATGACGACGCTGCCAATTGACTCGTCTTCGATCAGTTCACTGAGTCGCGACAGCGTCAAGCCATCTCGAGCGATGGCCGGCCGCGGAAACGCCATGGTCTGCGCCGAATTCGTGATGGCGACGCCGCAGCGTTTGGTGCCGGGGTCAATGCCGAGGACTCGTGTCATCGAGAACTACAGCGCCGCGGCCGCCGAGAGAACGGCGTCGATGCCATTGGGACTGCGCCCCCCGGCGAGCGCCAGGCGTGCGGAGCCACCGCCCCCACCGCCCACCAGTGTCGCCAGCTGCTTGACCACGTTCGAGGCATCGAGGGTGTCGTCGCTCGCCACGGCGATGGACACCTTGCCCTCCATCGCCCCGACCAACACGACGACGCGGCGACCACGACGTTGAAGGTCCGACGCGAGTGTTCGCAACTGTTCACCGGGATAGCCATCGACCCTCGCGACCAACACGTCGGAAGAGACTTGCGCGTGCAACTCCTCGGCGAAACGCGACAACTGTGCCTGACGAAGCGACGAGAGTTCTTTCTCGAAGTCGCGCTGTCGCTCCATGATTCGTTCCAACGCCGGCACGACGTCCTCGACCGAGGACTTCAATATGGTCGCCACCGAACCGAGCGCGGTTTCCATGTCGCGGCTTCGCTGGCAGGCACCCATGGCGCTCACGCCCTCGATACGGCGAGTATTCGAGCCGATCGAAGACTCGCTCACGATCTGGATTTGACCGATGTCGCCCAGGCGATCAACGTGGGTGCCGCCGCAGAACTCGAGGCTGTGCGCACCGGCGCGCACCACGCGCACGCGATCCCCATACTTGTCACCGAAAAAGGCGATCGCCCCCATCGTCTCGGCGTCCTTCTTCGTCGTTTGAATCGTATTGACCTCTTCGTTGGCGACCACGTCGGAGTTCACCAAGGTCAGGATCTCGGCGGTCTCTTGGGGTGTCACGCCGGCCCCGTGGGAGAAGTCGAAGCGCAATCGGTCCGGTCCGACGAAGGATCCCTGCTGGCGAACGTGGTCGCCCAACACCGTGCGCAGTCCCGCGTGCAAGAGGTGCGTGGCCGTGTGGTTTCGCCGCGTCGCCTCGCGTCGCTCCGGATCGATCGTCGCCACCGCCGCCTGACCGGGCAGCAGTTCACCGGTGAGCAGACCACGGTGAGCGAAGAGGCCACCCGCGACGTTCTGGACGTCCAGCACCTTGAAGCTCCCCGTCTCGGTGACGATCATCCCGGTGTCGGCCACCTGGCCGCCCGATTCTGCGTAGAAGGGCGTCGAATCGAGGAAGAGTTCGCCCACGCCGTCCTTGCCGACGAGTGAGGCCAGGACCTCGGTCTCGATGCTGTAGCGCGACACGTCGCGTCCGACGAACTCGGTCGTACCGCGACTTTCGATGAGGTCGCGATACTGCGCGTCGTCGGCCAGGTTCAGCGTCTTGGCCTTGGAGCGGGCCCGTTCACGCTGTTCGGTCATCGCCGCGTCGAAGGCGCCGCGGTCCACGCTCAGTCCCGACTCCGAGACGATCTCGTCGGTGAGTTCGATGGGAAAGCCGTGCGTGTCGTGGAGCTTGAAGGCCACGTCGCCCGGGAACACGGTCGCGCCACTGGACACGACGTCGCGTTGTGCCTCTTCTAGGAGCGACAGACCGGTCTTGAGCGTCCGGGCGAAACCGGTCTCTTCACGTTCGAGGACTTCGACGATGAGGTCGCGCTCCTTCACGAGATTCGGATAGGCGACACCCATCTTCTCGATGGTCGCGTCGACCAAGGATGACGTCAACGCTCGCTTCGCACCCGAACGCCGCGCGGCGAGTATGGCGCGGCGGATGATGCGACGCAGCACGTAGCCCCGTCCCTCATTGGAGGGCAGTACACCGTCGGCGACCAACATGGTCATCGCGCGACCGTGCTCGGCGATGCGTCGAATCGCGACGTCGGTCGTTTCGTCGTCGCCGTAGCGCTTGTCGATGGCGCGCGACGCGGTCTCGAGCAACGGCGCGAAGAGGTCGGTCGCGAAGACCGACTCCAGGCCGTTGAGTATCGCCAGGACGCGTTCAAAGCCGGCACCGGTGTCGATGTTCTTCTTCGGCAGTTCGCTCAGCGTTCCGTCGGCGCCGCGGTCGTACTGCGTGAAGACCAGATTCCAAAATTCGACGAATCGATCCTCACCACCGCTCTCGGGTCCACCGTCGGCCCCGAAGCGCGCACCCTTGTCAAAGAAGATCTCCGAACTGGGACCGCACGGTCCGGTCGGTCCCATCTCCCAGAAGTTGTCCTCACCGAGACGTTGGATGCGACTGGCGGGAACGCCAATGAGGTCGCGCCAGAGCTCTTCGGCCTGGTCATCCGAGGTGTGCACGGTGACCCAGAGGCGTTCGGGGTCCAGGCCGAAACCCTCGGTGATCAGGCCCCACGCGAAGCGGATGGCGCCCTCTTTGAAGTAGTCGCCGAAGGAGAAGTTGCCCATCATCTCGAAGAAGGTCAGGTGGCGCTGGGTCGTGCCGATGATGTCGATGTCGAGGGCGCGAAAGCACTTCTGCACCGACACCGCGCGCGGGTAGGGCGCGGGTTCTTCTTCGGTGAAGTACGGCTTGAAGGGGACCATGCCGGCGACGGTGAAGAGCAGGCTCGGGTCATAGGGGATCAGACTCGCCGAGGGCACGACCGTGTGGCCGTTGTCAGCGAAGTAATCCAGGAAAGTTGAACGAAGTTGAGCGGCTTCCACGGCCCTTACTCTACCGGCGCCTCGGAATTGACCTCGTCCTCACGCTGCACCGTCACGCGCCACTGATCGACCAACGCCTTTTCTCGTCCGTACTCGCTGGGGTCGTAGTAGCGCTGACCGACGAGCGCGTCAGGGAGGTACTGCTGGGAGACCCAGCCACGTGCAAAGTCGTGCGGATACTGATAGTCCGCGCCGAAGCCCTGCTCGGACGCGCCCCGATAGTTCGAGCCGCGAAGGTGATCGGGGACCTCGACCAGACCGCCCTCTTGCACCGCGCGCGTCACCGCACCGAGTGCGCGCGTGACCGAGTTGCTCTTGGGCATGAGGGCGAGCGTGATCGTGGCGTGCGCCAGCGTCAGGCGTCCCTCGGGGAGTCCAATGAACTCCACGGTTCGCGCGGCGGCGTCGGCGAGGACCAGACCCATGGGGTCGGCGAGACCGATGTCCTCGCTCGCGAGAATGACGAGCCGTCGCGCGAGGAACCGTGGACTCTCGCCGCCTTCGAGCATCGTGACCAGCCAGTAGAGGGCGCCGTCGGGGTCCGATCCCCTCACCGACTTGATGAACGCACTGATCTGGTCGTAGTGCGTGTCGCGTGACTGGTGATAGAGACGACCGTCGCGGGCCTGGGCGACGTGCTCGACCTCGACCAGGTCCGGCGACGTTTCATCGGCGCGCGCGAGCACGATCGCGGTATCGAGCGTCGTCAAGGCGACGCGCGCGTCACCGTCGCTAGCCGACGTGATGGCTTCGATCGCCTCGTCGGCGATGGCGCTCTGGCGAAGTTCGACTCCCCTTCGCACGAGTACCTCGAGGTCGTCAGCCGACAACGGGTACAGGCGCCACAACGTGGAACGGCTCATCAGCGCCGCATTGACCTCGAAGTACGGGTTCTCGGTCGTCGCGCCGATGAGCACGACTTGGCCGGTCTCGGTGGCCGGCAACAAGAGATCCTGTTGGGACTTATTGAACCGGTGGACCTCGTCAATGAAGAGCACGGTGCGCTGGCCCTGTTCGCCGAGTCGATCGTGTGCGCGCGTGAGAGCCTCGCGCACGTCCTTCACGCCACTCGTGACGGCCGACAGACTCTCGGTCGCGTAACCCGCCGAATTCGCGAGGATGCGCGCCAGCGTCGTCTTACCGGTGCCGGCCGGGCCCCACAGGATCATGGACGTCAGTTCTCCCGCCTCGACGAAACGCCGTAACGGGCCGTTGGGCCCCACGAGGTGGGCTTGGCCGACGAGTTCGTCCAACGTGCGCGGTCGCAGGAGATCAGCGAGTGGCGCGACCTGTTTCAGGCGCTGAGCGACGGCGTCGTCGAAGAGCGACGTAACTCACGAACCTTTCGGCGTGATGGTGATGCGCAGTTCGCGCATCACCTTGGGCGACACGCCCTTGGGCGCGCCGGTCATCAGATCGGCGCCCGACTGGGTCTTGGGATATGCGATGACCTCGCGGATGTTCTCCTCACCCGCGAAGATCGCCACGAGTCGGTCGATGCCGAAAGCGAAGCCGGCGTGCGGTGGCGCGCCGTATTTGAAGGCCCCGAGCAGGAACCCGAAACGGCTCTCGGCCTCTTCTTCGGAGATCCCCAACGCGCGAAAGACCCGTGACTGGATGTCGGCGCGATGTATTCGAACGGATCCACTGCCCAGTTCCCAGCCGTTCAGGACCAGGTCGTAGGCCCGCGAACGGACCTTCAGCGGATCGGTCTCGATCAGGTCCATGTCGTCGGGATGCGGCATCGTGAACGGATGGTGGGCCGCTTGAAGGTTGCCGTTCTCGTCGACACCTTCGAACAACGGGAACTCCGTGACCCAGACGTACTTATGCGGTCCCTCGCCGACCGGGGGCGAGCCGAGTGTCGTACGGATCGCGCCCAGGACGTGACAGGCGTCGGCGTACTCGTCGGCCACGCAAAAGACGATGTCACCGACTTCGGCGTCGTCGACGGCCGCGACGGCCGCACTCTCGGTCTCGTTGAGGAACTTGGCCAGCGGGGAGTCCAGTCCGTCGGCGGTGATGCGGAACCACGCGAGTCCCTTCGCGCCGAGGCCCTTGGCCTGATCGGTCAGCTCGTCCAGTCGGGCGCGCGAGAGGCTCGCGCCCCCGCGCACACGCATCGCCTTCACGGTCGGCGCCGAAAAGGCCTTGACCTCGGTGACGGCGAAGATGTCGGACAGGTCGTGGAGCAGCATCTCGAAACGAAGGTCCGGCTTGTCGGTGCCGTAGCGGTCCAGGGCCTCGGTCCACGTCATCGACGGGATGTCGTCGGGCCGTACGCCGGTCGCCGCTTCCGCCGCGTCCAACACCGCGACCGAGACGAAGCCGAGGACGTCATCTTGATCGACGAAGCTCGCTTCGATATCGAGTTGGGAGAACTCGAATTGGCGATCGGCCCGCAGGTCCTCGTCGCGCATGCATCGCGCGATCTGGTAGTAACGATCGAACCCGCCGACCATCAAGAGTTGCTTGGCGATCTGCGGGCTCTGGGGCAGCACGTAGAACTCCCCGGGTTGCAGACGTGAAGGCACGACGAACTCGCGCGAGCCTTCGGGCGTCGGGGCCCAGAGCAGCGGCGTCTCGACCTCGCAGAATCCCTGAGCGTCCATCGCCCGGCGCAGCGCACCGTTCACGACCGCGCGAAGGCGTAGGTTCCGCTGCATGTGTTCGCGACGTAGGTCGAGGTAACGGTAGCGAAGACGAACTTGCTCGTCGATGTCCACCCGATCATCGAGTTGAAACGGCGGCGGTTCGGCCGACGCCAGTACCTCGACGACACAGTCGGTCAGTTCGACCGACCCGGTATCGAGTTTGTCGTTGACCGTGCCCTCGGGTCGTCGCGTCACCGTGCCGCTCACTCGTACGACGTACTCACTACGAACGTCGACCGAGCCCTCGACGACTGCTTGGATGATGCCCGAGTGGTCGCGGACGTCGAGGAAGGCTAAGTGTTCGCCGTGTTCTCGGCGCTTGGCGACCCAGCCGCAGACACTCACCTGCGTGCCGACGTCGCTCTCGCGAAGCGACGCGCACAGCAGGTCACGCATGCTCGTGGATTCCAGATTCTTCGACATTCTCAGCTCTTCGTCAGTAGTTCGGCGACCACGAAGACGACCTCGCTTCGGGCGACACGGCGTTGCGTCTGCTCGAAGTCGTCGCTTCGCAAGTCTCTAATCGTAACCTCGCCCGCCGACATCTCCTGGGGGCCCACCAAGAGGGCGAAGCGCGCACCGGATTTATCGGCCACCTTCATCTGGGACTTCATCGACCGGTTGTCGTAGGCCCGAGCGACGGCGAAACCGGCGGCGCGCAACTCATCCACCAGTACCGTCGCGACGTCTTGGGTCGTCGTGTCGATCACGAACAGGTCCAGTGAACGACCTATGAGGTTACGTGGTTCAACGCCCTCGGCCGCTCGCGTGAGGAGCAGTCGCTCGATGCCGCTACCGAAGCCGATCCCGCTCGTGGGCTTACCGCCAAGTTGCTCGGCGAGCTTGTCGTAGCGTCCACCCCCTCCGATCGCGTTCTGCGCTCCGCCGAGGGCGTCGGCGACGAATTCGAACGTCGTACGGGTGTAGTAGTCGAAGCCCCGAACGAGTCGCGGGTCAAGTTGGGACTCGATACCGATTGACGTCAACCCGGCGACGACTTTGTTGAAGTGGGCTCGACAGTCGTCGCAGATGTGATCGATCAACATCGGGCCTTCGCCGGTCACCGCGATACAGGCCGGGTCTTTGCAGTCCAGCACGCGCAGCGGATTCACGGACCACGTCTTTTGGTGTTCGTCGCAGAGCCGATCGACGTTCGCCTCCAGGTGCGCGCGCAACAGTTCCACGTAGGCCGCGCGACAGACGTCGTGGCCCATCGAGTTGATGAGGAGACGAAATTGCCTCAGGCCCAGTGCACGGTAGAAACGCTCCGCCAGGGCGATCACCTCGACGTCGACCGCCGGGTCATCGGTGCCGAGCACCTCGACGCCGAGTTGGTGGTGCTGGCGATAGCGCCCGGCCTGGGGGCGCTCGTAGCGAAAGGCCGGTGTCACGTACCACGTCCTCCACGGCGTCGTGGGATTGTGCTGGATGAAGGCGCGAACGACGGGCGCGGTACCCTCCGGGCGCAACGCGTAGATCCGATCCCCGCGGTCTGAGAACACGTACATCTCTTTCTTGGCGACGTCGCTCTCTTCGCCGATGCCCCGATTGAACACGCCGACGTCTTCGAACATCGGCGTGATGATCAACTCGAAGCCGTAGCGATAGGCGAACTGGGCGAAGGTCGCGACGACGCCCTCCCACTCGGCCGAGTTCGGCGCGAGTACGTCGTGGGTCCCGGTGGGGGCTTGAAAGGGTGTGACGGCGTCGCTCATGAATTCTTGTTCTGTCCCGGTAGTTGTCGGAAGGCATCGAAGACGCCGTCGACGCTCTTCAGCGCCGCCAACAGGCTACTGAGGTGCGTCGGGTCCGCGAGCTCCACGTCGAAGACCATTCGCACGATCCTCGAGCCCGACGTCGACGTCGAACTCGAGATGATACTGAGGTGATACTCGGCCACGACCTTCGAGACGTCGAGCAGGAGTCGCGACCGGTCGAAGGCCATGACTTCGAGCACCGCGCGGTACTGACCGCTGACCGATCCGTCCCATTCGACGTCGATGATGCGCTCCCCCAGGCGTTGGGCCAGGGCGACGGCGTTCGAGCAGTCGTCGCGGTGCACGGACACCCCTCGACCCTGCGTGATGAATCCCATGATGCTGTCACCGGGCACCGGCGAACAGCAGCGCGCCAGGTGGATCATGACGTCGTCGAGTCCCTCGACGTAGACGCCGGCCGTACGCCGAGTGGTGCGACTGGTGCGCGGCATGCGCGTGACCGTGGTCGGCATCTGTTCGGTCTCGCCGCCGCCGCGCAGTTCGCGGTCCAGGCGCTGGACCACGGCGAGCGCCGAGATCTGACCGCTGTCGATCGCCATGAAGAGCGCGTCGATGTCCTCTAAGTTCATTCCCGTGATGACCGCGTCCAGCGCGCTCGACGAGAGCGACGTGGCGATCGGGAGGCCCTCGCGTCGAAGCGCCTTGGTCAGCTCCTCGCGGCCTCCCTCAATCGCGTCCTCACGACGTTCTCGCTGGAACCACTGGCGGATCTTCGATTTGGCGCGTGACGATTGGGCGATCGCGAGCCAGTCGCGTGACGGACCGGCGGAGTCGCTCTTGCTGGTCACGATCTCGACCACGTCGGCCGAGCGCAGGACCGTATCGAGGGGCACGAGGCGACCGTTGACCTTGGCGCCCACGCAGTGGTGGCCGACTTCGGTGTGCACGGCGTAGGCGAAGTCGATCGTCGTCGCACCTTCGACCAACGCGATCACCCGGCCTTTGGGCGTGAAGACGTAGACCTCGTCTTGACCGAGGTCGAGCTTCAACGCTTCCAAGAACGCGATCGGGTCGTTCTCTTCTTCTTCGACGTCGGCGAGACGCTGCATCCAGGCGACCTCTTTGCTCGACGCGCCCTCCTTGTAGCCCCAGTGCGCGGCGACGCCGAACTCGGCGCGCCGGTGCATCTCGAAGGTCCTGATCTGCACCTCGACGGACTTGCCCCGGGGCCCGATCACGGTCGTGTGCAGCGACTGATAGAGGTTGAACTTGGGCGAGTTGATGTAGTCCTTGAATCGTCCCTGGACCGGGGACCACAGCGCGTGAATCGCGCCGATTACGGCCCAACAGTCGCGGTCCTCGTCGACGATGACGCGAAGACCCACGAGGTCGAAAATGTCGTCGAACTCCTTGCCGCCGATGACCATCTTCTCGTAGATGCTCCAGAGGTGTTTCGGGCGTCCGCGGACCTCGGCCTTGATGCCGAACTCGTCGAGCTTGGCCGAGAGCGTCGCCATGACTTCACTGAGGTAGTCCTCGCGCTCGGGCTGACGGGCCGCGACCATCTGTTCGATCTCGGCGTAGCGCTTCGGGTGCAGGGTCGCGAAACTGAGGTCCTCGAGTTGCCACTTGACCTGTTGGACCCCGAGACGGTGCGCCAACGGCGCGTAGACGTCGAGGGTCTCTTGGGCGATCGCGCGCTGACGGGCCATCGGCATAACCGAGATCGTGCGCATGTTGTGAAG
>Ga0182012_10005194_pt1 | contig 13500 bp, 8 predicted proteins | sample 612S2SmetaG_FD_120486 | JGI IMG/M metagenome (GOLD analysis project Ga0182012, IMG submission 120486) | Permafrost microbial communities from Stordalen Mire, Sweden - 612S2S metaG | ecosystem: Environmental > Terrestrial > Soil > Wetlands > Permafrost | place: Sweden: Stordalen | collected... | reverse complement strand
ATGTCGCCGCCGGCGCCGGTGGAGATGTCGCCGGAAATGATTTCCTCGGCAATGCGCCCGGCCATCGTCATGGTGATGGTGTCCAGCAATTCTTTCTTGCGATAATTAAGAATGTCCTCTTTGGGGAGCGACATCGTCGAACCGAGTGATGGTCCGCGCGGGATGATGGTCACCTTGTGCAGCGGGTGCGTGTGTTCCAGCAGCACATTGACCAGCGCATGACCGGCTTCGTGCCAGGCGGTGAGCTTCTTGTTTTCGTTGGTCATGGCCAGACTGCGGCGCTCACGGCCCCAGCGCACTTTGTCGCGGGCTTCCTCGAGTTCGGGCTGGCCGACGGATTTCTTGCCGGTGCGGGCGGCGAGCAAGGCGGCTTCGTTCAGCAAATTGGCCAGTTCCGCGCCGGAATAGCCGGGCGTGCCGCGGGCGGTGACGGACAAATCGACGGTGGGATCCAACTTCACGTTGCGGGCGTGAACTTTCAAGATGGCCTCGCGACCGCGAACATCGGGCAGATTCACGGTGATGCGGCGGTCGAACCGGCCGGGGCGCAGGAGGGCGGGGTCGAGGACGTCGGCGCGGTTGGTGGCGGCGATGATGATGATGCCTTCCTGGGTGTCGAAGCCATCCATCTCGACGAGGAGGGCGTTGAGGGTTTGTTCGCGTTCGTCGTTGCCGCCGCCGAGGCCGACGCCACGGCTGCGACCGACGGCGTCGATTTCATCGATGAAAATGAGGCAGGGGGTGTTGCGGCGGGCCTGATCGAACATGTCGCGGACGCGGCTGGCGCCGACGCCGACGAACATTTCGACGAAGTCGGAGCCGCTGATGCTGAAGAAGCTGGCATCGGCCTCGCCGGCGATGGCCTTGGCGAGGAGGGTTTTGCCGGTGCCGGGGGAGCCGACCATGAGGACGCCCTTGGGGATGCGGCCGCCGAGGCGTTGAAATTTCTTGGGGTCTTTGAGGAATTCGACGAGTTCGGAAACTTCCTCGATGGCTTCCTCAATGCCGGCGACATCCTTGAAGGTGGTTTTGTTGCGGTCTTTGGCGAGCATTTTGGCCTTGCTCTTGCCGAAGCTGAGGGCGCCTTTGCCGGCCATTTTGATCTGGCGGATGAAGAAGAACCAGAACAGGACGCCGATGCCGACGAAAAAGAGGAGCTGCCACAGAATGTTCGAGAGCATGGCATTCTGGACGTTCAGTTCGTATTTGTCCGAGTGGAACAGTTCCTCCTGCATTTGCTGGGTGAGGTAGGCATTGGGACAGAAGAAGGGAGTTTCGACGAGATTGCCCTTATTGTCCTTCATGAAACCGGCGGTTTTGTTGGTGCCGGTGCCGGTGGTGGCGGCGGTGGTGTCCACGGTCAAATACTGGCCGCTAATCTCGGTGAGGGGAAACGAGGCCGGATTGTAGTTGATGACGAAATGGGAGATTTGATTGGACTGAAATTTGCCCAAAAATTCGGACAGGCTAATGGGGGGGGCCGGCGGGGTGCCGATTTGTTTGCGCAGAACCAGCAGGGCCGCGATGCTGCCAATGATGGCAATCCAGGCAATCCAAGTGAAGGCCGGCACTTTCATTCCGCCCGAGGGCTTCTTATTCTTGCCGCCATCACCGTTTTTTTGATTTTGATCTTCTAGCATTTGCTTATGGTCATACACGGTAACATGCCCCCGGGGGTGGCGCAACGCGGTAATTTAACTAACTTAGGGGGTGCGGGTGGGAGTCTCAAGTCTCAAGTCTCGGGTCTCAAGTCTGGGGGTGGGAAGTTTGGATGCGAATGGGGTGGAGAGGGGGTTCCAAGGGTCTCGCCCTTGCAGGGCAGTGAGGAAATTTGGGTCCGAATGACCCGGGCCTCCAGCCCAGGCTTTCACATTGCGGGCTTGCAGCCCTTCGAAAAGGGACGGGACTTGGGTGGGAGGTCAGGGGCAGTCGCGGGCAGGAAGCGGGGGAGCAGATGCCGCGAAAACGAGTCGTTTGGCAAGGGATACAACCCTACATTGGCAGGGCTTTTCACGTTGCTGCGGCTGAGACAGCCGCGCTCCGGGGCGGGGGGCGGAGGCGGTTTAGCCTTTTTCGATGCAGGCGTAGGCGTTGTGGTTGTGGATGCTTTCGTAGTTCTCAGCCTCGACTTTGTACCAGCTTACCCGGGACTCGGCATTGAGTTTGAGGGCGACGTTGCGGACGAGGTCCTCGACGAAGACGGGGTTTTCGTAGGCGCGCTCGGTGACGGCTTTTTCATCCTGGCGCTTGAGGAGGGCGTAGAGTTCGGAGCTGGCGGAGCTTTCGATGATGGCGACGAGTTCCTCGATCCAGACGGATTTGGTGGAGCGGATGGCGACGGTGACGAGGCCGCGCTGGTTGTGGGCGCCGTGGCGGGAGATGGCCTTGGAACAGGGGCAAAGGGTGGTGACGTGGGCCTTGACGGTGAGGATGAAATCAATTTCATTGCCGCAGGCGGCGGCATCGAAGCGGGCGACGTAGTCCATGAGGCTTTCGCGCCGGGACACAGGCGACACCTTGGTCATGAAGTAGGGGAATTCCATCTCCAAGTGGGAAGTGGCGGATTTGAGCTTTTCCTGGAGGGACATCAGGATTTGCGAGATGTTTTCGACGTGGATGACCGCGCCGTGGGAGTTGAGGACCTCGACGAAGCGGCTCATGTGGGTGCCTTTGAATTCCTTGGGCAAATCCACGAACATGCCGATGGTGGCGACGGTGTTTTGAATGGTCCGGGCCCGGTCCTGGACCTGGATGGGGAAGCGCAGGCCGCGCACACCGACTTTGTCAATGCGCAGTTCGCGATGGTCGCGCTCGCTTTGCTTGTCGTCCAGTTTAACGCGGACGGTTTTGGGGTTACGCACGCCGCCGGGGCGGCCGATTTTCAGCATGGAATCACTTTAGCAGATGCGGCGGGGTTTGCAAAAAGTTCTTTGAATTGGGGGGCGGGGATGGTTGACTCGCGGGATGAATTTTCGGGGTGCCGGAGTTTCTCTGAGGGAGCAACGGAGCGGGAGCGATTTGTGCCCGCAACGCGGCCATGCAGCGTCCCCTGAGGCGGGGGCAGTGAGGCAGGACCTATGCTCCGAACACGCAGGGAACTTGCAGGTCGCAGCCATCCGTATGGACGCTTCCCCCTCACCCCTGCCCGCTACTGTGAAAATGACTTGGAGCGAAGAAATCATGCTCGCGCCGGGGCGCTCGCAACGCCGGGTGAGGGCACCCGGCCCACAGGGACAAGGGCCTTTCATGCCCGGTGGTGAGTGCAAGCTCATGGCGACTCCCTCGGGGAGAGGGGGAAAAGTCCGCAGATTAACAAGAATGGCGAAGGGGTTGGAAGCAGGGCAGACCAGCCGGCTGCCAGCCGGCGATACAGCCGATTGCCAATCGGCGCTACTTGTTCGGCGCGTTAAACGGCAATTCTTGGGACTGGCACTGATCCTGGTGGTTTGGCTGGGGGCGGTCGCCTGCCCTGGCTACGCAGACATCTTTCGCGTGGCGACTTATAATGTGGAGAATTATCTGGATGAGCCGACTTATACCCGGCCGCACGTTAAATCCCCCGAGGCGCGGGCGAAGGTGCGGGAGGGCATCCGGGCGATGAATCCCGATGTGCTGGCATTGGAGGAAATGGGGACGACGAACGCCCTGCTGGAACTGCGCGCGTCGCTGAGGGCGGAGGGACTGGATTTTCCGTATTGGGAGCATGTCAGCGGGTTCGACACGAATATTCATGTGGCGATTTTGAGCAAATTTCCGATCACAGCCCGGCGGCCGCACACGAACGAGTCGTTTTTGCTGGATGGGCGGAGTTTTCAGGTGAGCCGGGGGTTTGCGGAGGTGGATATTCAAGCGGGGACGAATTTTAATTTCACAGTGATCGCGGCGCATTTGAAGTCCAAACGGCCGGTGCCGGAGGCGGACGAGGCGGAGCAACGGCTGGGCGAGGCGACGGTGTTGCGGGGGATAATTGACGAGCGGCTGCACGCGAACCCGGAACTGCCGCTGATTGTGCTGGGGGATATGAATGATGTGAAGGACGCGGCGTCCACGCGGGAGCTGATGGGCCGGGGGAAGTCCCGGCTGGTGGACACGCGTCCGGCGGAGCGGAACGGGGATAACACGCCGGGCACGAGCGCGCGGGTGGAACCGCGGGACATTACCTGGACGGATTATTTTGCGAAGGAGGATAGTTACAGCCGGATAGATTATATCCTGCTCAGCCCGGCGATGGCGGAGCATTGGGTGCCGAAGGAGACGTATGTGCTGGCGCTGCCGAATTGGGGCGTGGGGTCGGATCACCGGCCGATTGTGGCGGGGTTTGAAAAGTAAAACGGGGAGAAAGCGGAAACGGGGAGAAAGCTCCAAGCTTCAACTACCAACATCCAGTGAAGCTCCAATATTCAAATCTCAAACCAGAGGGGCGGCAACTGGAATGAAGAAACGGGGAAGAAAACTTCAAACTTCAAAATCCAATATTCATTGAAAGTTCAAAATTCAAGCTCCAACCAGTCCCTATTCGGTTGCTTGCCAAACGACTGCAGACGTTGTTTCTGATCATGAGCGCCTCCCCAACCCAACCCTCCCCTCCATTTCCGAAATGGAGGGGAGGGAGATTAAATTGTGGGGCGGGTACCCAGGGCGGCCCTCGCGATGCTCGGTTGCCTTGGGCTATTATCTGTCGCCCTTCCAGGGCTGGGGAAATGCGGCCGCCGGCCGCGCCAAGGAGTCCTCGTGAATAGGGTTTGCTGTTATTCAACCAACGGGACAGACAAGGAATGAAGCGGTTATTTCCGGCGGGGGCAGATGGGGAATGAAACTCACCATGCTCGCGCTTCGCGGCTCGCTGCGGCGGACGAGGGCGTCCGCCGCAGCGCCCGAGGCGGGCGCGGTCCCCGGGTTACTGCTTAGATCACGATTTTCAGGCCGTCGTAGGCGAGGCGGACGGTTTCGGGGAGTTCGGCCTGGGCTTGGTCGTGGTCGTAGTCGTGGGTTAGATGGGTGAAAAAGGTCTGGCGGGCGCCGATGCGGCGGGCGGCGGTCAGGGCTTCGTCCAGGCACATGTGGGTGGGATGGGGCTTGTAGCGGAGGGCGTCGAGCACGGCGATTTCCACGCCGCGCACGGCGGCCAGGGCGGGTTCGGGGATTTCTTTGCAGTCGGTCAGGTAGGCGAGGCGTTTGCGTCCGCCTTGCTCGAACAGGTAGCCGTTGGTGTTAATCCGGCCGTGCGGCAGGGTGAGCGGGGTGACGGTGAGGTCGCCGAGGGTGAAGGGGCCGGTCACGACATGGGGTTCAGGGATAAAATAGCCTTTGGGCCAGGGGCCGTTGTGGAAGGCGTAGAGGAACACGCGGCGCAGGTCGGTCATGGTGGCTTCGTTGGCGTAGACGGGCAGCGGTTTGGCGCCGCGCAGGTCGCAAAACCGGCGGCAATCGTCCAGGCCCATAATGTGGTCGGCATGGGAATGGGTGAAGATGACGGCGTCGAGCCAGCGGAGGTTTTCCCGGAGGCATTGCATGCGGAAATCGGGCGGGGTGTCCACGACAAAGCGGACGGCGGGCGTGGCCACGTGGATGGCGGGGCGGGTGCGCCAGTTTTTCGGATTGGCGAGGAATTCCGGGGGATAATCCACCCCGATGAGGGGCACACCCTGCGAGGTGCCCGAACCCAGAAACGTAAGCGTTAGCGACATGGTTGAACTTTTCTTTTGCCGAACGCGGTCGTAACCGTCAAATTCAGGCAACTGGATTTTACCGATGTTAACCACGTTGCGCATTAAAAACCTTGCCCTGGTCGCGGACCTGACGCTGGAGCTGCAGCCGGGGTGCAATGTCATCACGGGCGAGACGGGGGCGGGCAAGTCCATCATCATTGGCGCGCTGAACCTCGTGCTCGGGGAGCGGGCGGACCGCGCTCTGATTCGGAATGGATGCGACAGTTGCTCGGTGGAGGCGGTGCTGAATGTCACAGACCTGCGAGCTCCCCTGCCCGGCTTTCTGGAGGAAAACGGGCTGGAACCCTGCGATGACCATCAGCTTGTGCTTAAACGGACTTTTACCCTGGCGGGGACGAACCGGCAGTTTGTGAATGGCTCGCCCACGACGCTGGCCACGCTGGCGGAGCTGGGGAAGTGGCTGGTGGACATGCACGGGCCGCATGATCATCAATCGCTGCTGCATCCGGCGCGGCAACTGGCGATTCTGGACGCATACGGCAATCTGGCGCAGGCGCGGGCGGCCTTCGCGGAGTTGCTGCGCGAGCGCGCGGCGGTGGAGGCGGAAAAGGCGGCGCTGGTGGTGGATGAAAAGACGTACGCGCAACAACTGGATTTGCTGCGGTATCAGGTAAAGGAAATCGAGACGGCGCGGTTGCAGCCGGACGAGGAGGCGACGGTGGAGGCGGAGTTTAACCGCGCGAGCAATGCGGCCCGGTTGCTGCAATTAAGCCAGAATGTGCTGGAAGGCTTGAGCGAGGGGGACAATCCGCTGCTGACGCAGGCGGGGGTGATTGGGCGGGCATTGCAGGAATTGGCGCGGGTGGACCCGGGTGGGGCGCCGCTGCTGGAATTGCATGCCAGCGCGCTGGCGACGTATCGCGACTTGCAATCGGAGCTGTCGCATTACGCGGACAAAGTGGACGTGGATCCGGCCCGGCTGGCGGAGCTCGAGGAGCGGCTGAATGTGCTGCACTCGCTCAAGCGCAAATATGGCGCGACGCTGGCGGAGGTGATGACGTTCGGAGACGAGGCGAAGCGGCAGTTGAGCGCGCTGGAATCGCGCGACGTGGAACTGGAACGGCTCAACGCGGCGCTGGCGCGGCTGGACGAGGAACTGGCGCGCGCGGGTCGCGAGCTCACGGCGAAACGGCGCAAGGTCATTCCGCAACTGGCCCGCGCGGCGAGCCAGCAACTGGAGGATCTGGGTTTCAAGCAGAGCAAATTTGAGATCACGCTCGCGGCCGCGGCGCAACCGCTGGCGACGGGGTGGGATGAGCTTGAATTTCAATTCGCGCCCAACCCGGGCGAACCGGCGAAGCCGCTGCGGGCCATCGCGTCCTCGGGCGAAATGGCGCGGGTGATGCTGGCGCTCAAGACAGTGCTGGCGGCCGAGGATGAAATTCCGGTGCTGGTATTCGATGAAGTGGACGCGAATGTGGGCGGCGAGACGGCGCACACGGTCGGGAAAAAGATGCGGCAGATCGGGCACAACCGGCAGGTGCTGTGCATCACCCACCTGCCGCAGGTGGCGGCGCCGGCGGACGCGCATTACGTGGTGACGAAGCAGGTGCGGGAGGGGCGGACGATTTCGGAGATCGCGCTCCTAGGCAAGGCGGAGCGGGTGACGGAACTGGCGCGGATGCTGGGGGGGCAGAGCGAGGCGGCGCGGTGGCATGCGGAGGAGTTGTTGCGGCAGGGGTAAAGGCCGGATTTCGGCCCTACAGGCCACCGGCCATCGGGACGCGATTTCCCAGCCCGCCGGGCTGAGCCAAGGAATAACGGCCCGTTGGGACCAAGACGGGAACGGCTTTGAGAAGCATGACCAACCCGCGGTTAATCTGTGCCACCAGGCGGACACGAATGCGGTCACTTTTCCATTACATTCCACCGGCCTGGAGTTTGGCGACGCCCACTTTGGACACTTGGAGATCCTGCGGGGAACTGCCGCCGCTGAAGGCGGCGATCAACCAGCCGTTTTTGGCGGGTTCAATCCAGCCACCTTGGTAGCCAAATTCGCCGCGCCGGGCGGGGCGCACTTTGCTGCCGCTGGGTTTGAGGGTGTCGGCCATCTCGGAGGCCTTGGAATAGGCGATGGCCAGCAAATTCTGACCGGGATCGTTGGTGTTCGATGAATGACTGGTGAGGTTGCCCACCACAACCATCTTGGAGATCCAGGAATTCACGTCCTTGCCGGGCACATAGGCGACGAGGGCCACACCCTTGATCTTGAGGGACCCGGCTTTTTCTTTCATGGCGGCCAGGGCGGTATCGGCCACGAGGCCAAACTCGGGGCTGGCCTGGTCCACGGCAGGGACCACAGCACCGGGCGCGGGCGTTGGGGCGGCGGACGGCGCGGCGGGTTGGTCCTGAGCCAAGGCCACGGGGACGAGCGAGAGGACGCCCAGGGCCAGGGTGAGCATGAGGGTTTGCGGACGGAGCCAGGCAGATTTGGTAATCATATAGTTTCAGGTTAAAAGGGACGACCCAAGCTTGGCGGCAACGCACACGGCGGTCAATGGCGGAATGAACAAATCCCGGACCTAATTAACTCAAAACGATGGCGTTGGCGCGGCAGATTTGGCGGTAAAACTCGCCCAGCGGTTTCATGGTGCGGGAGAGGCGGATGTCGGCGAAATCCACGCTGATGAGGCCGAATTTTTTGGCATAGCCAAACTGCCACTCAAAATTGTCCAAGAGGGACCAGTAGAAAAAGCCGCGCACATCCACGCCGCGGGCCATGGCGCCGTGGAGGGCCTGGAGGTTTTCGCTCAGATCCCGTTCGCGAAAGACTTCATCGCCCGAGGCCGAGCCGTGCTCGGTCACATAAATGGGCAGGTGGTATTGGCGTTGCATGGCCACCAAGGCGGGTTCCATGCCGGAGGGGTGGCGCTCAAACATGTCGTCGCAGACCACGCCCAGACGAGCGAGGTGCGCGTGGCTGAAGCCAAAGGTGGGAATGAGGGGCTGGGTATGACGATAGCGCACCCGGCCGTAATAATTGACGCCCAAAAAAGTGGCGGCCTCGCGGCGGTGGCCGCCCATGAAACTGCGCAGGACAAATCGGTTAAAGCACTCATGACTGAGAGCGGCAATGAGTTGATCCCAAGGTGACCAGGAATGGTAGGCCTCGAACGCGGTCCAGTTCTTGGAAAAGCCGATTTCCACCGGCCCAGCGTCCGACCCGATATGCCGGATGGCGCGACAGATCTGGAGATGCGCGGCCGCCATGTGACGGATGACCCGGCGGTAGGCGCGGAACCGCCATCTTTGTTCCGGCGGAAATTCTCCGATGAGGTAGGAGCAAGAGGCGTAAGTGTCGGGTTCGTTAAACGTGTTCCAAAGCCGGACGCGGCCGCGCAAGGCCTGAGCCAGTTTGGTGGCGTAGTCCACAAAGGCGGTGACGGTGGCGGGGTTTTGCCAGCCGCCATTGCCAGTGATCCAGAGGGGGTTGGAAAAGTGATGCAGCACCACCATGGGTTGGATGCCGGCGACTTGGAGACGTTCCAATTGGTCAATGTAACGGTCTAATTCCGCCTGGTTGAGGGAGGCGAAGGGGCGGTCCTGGAGGCGCGACCATTCAATGCCCATGCGGTAGGCTTTCACGCCCAAGCGGACCATCCACTCAATATCCTCGGGGTAGCGGTGGTAGCTGTCGCAGGCGGGGTGGCAGGTGCGGCCATCGCGGGCGACATGGCTGGTCCATTCATTGGTGACGTGGCCCTCCACCTGGGTGGGCGAGGTGGCTGTCCCCCATAGAAATTGGGGGGGAAAATGCAAAACCCCGTCCTGGCTGCCGGTGGATGTCATTTAAAGCTGCAAAACATGGGTTAGAACTGCCGTCAGCGTCAAGCCTGCAAAAAGGGGGCGCGACAGGGACAACTGATTTAGCGCCACTTTCCGGGGTGAATTAAATATTTTCAAAATGTTTGAACAATAACCGGGTGGAGTAGTCTAAATTATCGCTGACCTTGTAATCTCGAATCGGCGGCGACGACAAACCGACGAGGGATTCTTCAATATCAACGGGACGGCGTCGCCGTTCGTCCCGTATTTTTTCTCCAGTTTCATCAGTTGCTTTTTTGTTTTGGCATTCGGCGGGTTCACCGGTTAACTGTGCGGGATGCAAGCTGTCATTGATTATCTAAAATCCAACCAGGACCGGTTTGTGGCGGAGCTGGGCGATTACCTGCGGTTCGCCAGTGTTTCGGCCCAAACGGAACACAAGCCGGATTTGGCGGCGTGCGCGGCGTGGCTGGTGGAGCATTGCCACAAGATCGGTTTGACGGCGGAAGTGCGGGAGACGGCGGGGCATCCGATTGTGGTGGCCAAAACGCCCCGGAGCGGCCAGACGAAAAAGCCGCATTTCATGGTGTACGGGCATTATGATGTGCAGCCGGTGGAGCCGCTGGCCTTGTGGGAGACGCCGCCATTTGAGCCGGTGATCAAGGGGCGTTCGATTTATGCACGGGGGAGCACGGATAACAAGGGCCAGAATTTCGCGCATTTCAAGGCGGTGGAGGCATATTTGAAAACGGGCACTCCCCTGCCCTGCGATTTGACGTTTGTCATCGAGGGGGAGGAAGAGGTGGGGAGCGCGAATCTGGACAAATTTCTCAAGGCGCACCGGAAAGAACTCGCGTGCGCGGCGGTGGTAATCTCAGACACGGGCATGCCCAGCCCGAAGCATCCGGCGCTTACGTATGCGTTGCGCGGGATCATTGCCTTTGAACTCAAGCTGCATGGACCGGCGCGGGACTTGCATTCGGGCGTCTTTGGCGGCGCGGTGGACAATCCGGCGCTGGCGCTCTGCCAGTTGCTGGCGCGGCTGCGGGACAAAAACGGCCGGATCACGATACCGGGTTTTTACGATGGCATTGTGCCACTGTCCAAACTGGAGCGGGAGCAGGCGGCGCGGTATCCGCTGAAGGATGCGGCGCTGAAGAAATTACTGGGCGCGCCGGAATTGTTTGGGGAACGCGGGTACACGCCGACGGAACAACGCAGCGCGCGGCCGACGTTTGAGATAAACGGGCTGACGAGCGGGTATCAGGGCGAAGGCAGCAAGACGATTGTGCCGGCCTGGGCCTCGGCCAAGATCACCTGCCGACTGGTGCCGGACCAGGACCCGGAGCATGTGCGCAAGATTGTGTGCGCGTATCTGAAGGAGATTTGTCCGCCGACGGTGAGGCTGGAGATCGAGGCGGGCCACGGGGCGGAGGCGTATCTGGTTTCGCCCGCCAGTCCGCATGCGCAGGCGGCGCTACGGGCATTGCGCGCGGCGTTTGGGTGCGAACCGATTCTGATGCGTGAGGGCGGCTCGATTCCGATTGTGAATCAGTTCAAGAAAATCCTGCGGGCGGATTCGCTGCTGCTGGGGCTGGGGTTACCGGATGACAACGCGCATTCGCCCAACGAAAAATTCAATTTGGATTGCTTTGCCAAGGGACAGCTTATGAGCGCGCATCTCTGGCAGGAGCTGACTTAGCTTTTTTCGCCGCTGGCCAGCAAGGTTTGGAAATGGGGGGGCTGGTCTTCGGCGGCGACAATGCTGATTTCCACGCGCTTGAAGCCGGCGGCTTCGAGCCAGCGATGGAGGTCGCTCTCGGCAAAGCCGGGCCAGCGGTCGCCGTAGAGTTCGCCGGCTTTTTCAAAGGTGTGCTGGAGCAGGTCCAAAATCATGATCTGGCCGCCGGGCCGCAAGATGGTGAAGGCGCTACGGATGGCCTCGGCGGGATCGGTGGCATGATGCAGGGCCTGACTGAGGACCACGAGGTCCACACTGTTCGCCTCGACGGGCGGGTTTTGCAGGTCGCCCTGGCGGAATTCGAGGTTCTTCACGCCGTTCTTTTTGGCCTTGGCCGCGCCGAAGGCGACGATTTTTTCCGAGTTGTCCACGGCAATGACTTTTTTGCAGCGACGCGCCAGCAATTCGCTCAGCAATCCCTCCCCTGCCCCCAAATCCGCCACCACGATGGGGGGCAGAATCCGCAAGAGGAGATGCCCGAAGGCCTGCCAGGATCGGCCGGGGCCGTACACGCGGTCAAACCGGCCGGCGACCTGGTTGAAATATTCCTGGGCCTGTTCGCCCCGGCGCTGGAGCACGCGTTTGAGATTGATCTGGTCGCTGTCGTGCTCGGGGAGTTCTTTGGCGCCGCGAATGGCGAGTTGAATGAACTCGCCGGTCACGGCATCGGCTTTGGGGTTGAGTTTATAAAAGGAACGCTTGCCTTCGCGCCGCGAGCACAGGAGTTCGCACTCGGTGAGCAGACCCAGATGGGTGGAGATGCGCGACTGGCCGAGCCGGGTGACTTCCTGCAGTTCGTTTACCGACAGCTCGTTGATTTCCAGCAGCGCGACGATGCGCAGTCGGGTTTGGTCGGAGAGGGCGCGGAGCGACTTGAGAGTGGAACTCATGGGAGAATTAAGAATGAAGAAACGGGGACACGGCCTGAGGCGGACGGGGTTATGGGAAGCATCCTCGCGTTAACCACAAAAGCACCAACGTCGGGGTATTCAAGGTTCATAGTTTCAATTTCTTCCAAAAACAATTTGACGCGCACTGAAAGTGTTATATCATCTTATCTTGATACGTCAATATGTCATTGGCGGAGATTCACAACATTGACTGAAATTAAATGAGCAACAACTACATATTCTCATCCGAATCCGTTGGCGAGGGCCATCCGGACAAAGTGGCGGACACGATCTCGGATGCGGTTCTGGACGCCTGCCTCGCGCAGGATAAATTCTCCCGCGTGGCGTGCGAAACGTACGTGAAGTCGAACATCGTGATTGTCGGCGGTGAAATCACCACGAAGGCCAGCCTGGATTTTGTAAAAATCGCGCGCGCGGCCATCCGCGAAATCGGCTACGTCAATGATGACGACGTGTTTCATGCGGACAAGGTGTTCGTGAATGTGATCGTCACCCAGCAGTCCCCCGACATCGCGCAGGGTGTGGATGCCAAAAAGGCGAAGGGGAAGAAGACGGCCAAGCAGGGCGCCGGCGACCAGGGTTTGATGTTTGGCTACGCCAGCAACGAGACCCCGGAACTCATGCCCGCCCCGGTGATGTTCGCGCATCGTTTGGGCAGCGAGCTGACCCGGATCCGCAAGACCGGCAAAGTGCCGTGGCTGCGTCCGGACGCGAAATCGCAGGTTTCCGTGGTGTATGAAAACGGGAAGCCGGTGGCCATTTCCAACGTGGTTATTTCCACGCAGCACGCCGAGAGCGCGGAGCATGCGGAGATTGAAAAGTTTTGCATTGAGAAGATCATCAAGAAGGTGCTGCCGGCGAAGTTGCTGACGGCGAAGACGGAATTTCTGATCAACCCCACCGGCCGTTTCGTGGTGGGCGGGCCCCAGGGCGACACCGGCTTGACCGGCCGCAAGATCATTGTGGACAGCTATGGCGGCATGGGTCGCCACGGCGGCGGCGCGTTCTCGGGCAAAGACCCGACCAAGGTGGATCGCAGCGCGGCGTACATGGGCCGCTGGGTGGCCAAGAACATCGTGGCCGCGGGTTTCGCCGCGAAGTGCGAAATCCAGTTTGCCTACGCCATTGGTTATCCTGATCCCGTCAGCGTGAGCGTGGACACTTTCGGCACGGGCACGGTGGATGATGAGAGCATCATCAAGGCCATCAACAAAGTGTTCAGCTTCCAACCGGCGGACATCATTGAGCAGCTCAACCTGCGCCGGCCAATTTACTCGAAGACCACCAACTACGGTCACTTTGGCAAGAACGATCCCGACCTCACCTGGGAGAACACCGACAAGGTGGACGCCCT
>Ga0182012_10005193_pt1 | contig 13505 bp, 2 predicted proteins | sample 612S2SmetaG_FD_120486 | JGI IMG/M metagenome (GOLD analysis project Ga0182012, IMG submission 120486) | Permafrost microbial communities from Stordalen Mire, Sweden - 612S2S metaG | ecosystem: Environmental > Terrestrial > Soil > Wetlands > Permafrost | place: Sweden: Stordalen | collected... | reverse complement strand
TTGTAGCCTGAGGGGTGCAGTATGTGTAGTTGCCGAAGTCGTCGATCGCGGTGTTCACCACCAAGTTGGGCACCGTCACATTGATCCCGCTGGACGTGACGGTAAAACCGCTAATCTGGTCGGTTGCGGTAATGGTTTGCGTCCCCGGCGTTGCCATCAAAGCCTGGAACGTATCGGTGCCATTGGTGAGTGTCGTCGGCGGCGGCAGGTAAGCGATCGGATCAGTACTGGTGAAGACGACTGTACCGGTATAGGTGGCTGCTGTATTGCCATGGATGTCGTAGGCCGTTACGTTGAAATTGAAGAATGATCCTGCAAGAGTGAAAGCGGGAACGCGAATATTCAGGCCGACGGCCGGCAATTGCTGCTGAGTAACGGTGAAGTTCCCGGTGCCCATCAGCGTGCCGGTCGTAATATCGGTGGCCGTGATGGTTTGCGATCCAAGCGTAGCCAGGGTCACGCTGGTCTGGCCGGTTCCACCGCTCAGCGTCAGTGGACCCGGATTGACGAAGCCCGCGTCGGAGCTTGTGAAGCTGACGGTGCCATTGTAGAGCGAAGCTGTGCCTCCGCCTCCGATCAAAGCCGTCACCGTGATGGTAAAGGCAACGCCGTTATAGATCGGGCTTGCGGTGGTGGTCACGAGGAAGTGTGTCGGGGCTGGGGTCGTCACCGCAAATCCGTTGCTGATAGCGGTCAGATTCTGCGACGCATTGAGCGCCAGCGTTGCCGTTAGCGTGTCGCTCGCTGTGCCCGCGGTGAAGTCGAGATTGCCGAATGCGGCCAAACCGGACGAGAGATTTACAATGGTGGTCCCATTCAGCAAGCCGGCGCTGTCGGTCATCGCAACCGCGTTGGGAACGGCTGACGCTGTCACGCCGCTCTCGGTCAACTGGACCACGGGCGCGGGCGAAATCGGCTCGATACCAACGGTGGCTGGGGGCTGAACGGTAAATGCCAGCGCATAGTTGGACTGCACGGCGCCGGAGTCGACGAAACCGGCCGGGCAGAGGGGGTCGAGCGGGTCGCCACGCTGGTCGGTGGTCAGGCTGGCCGCGTTCGCGTTGGCCAGTGTTCCGCCGCAGATAGCTGTGCTGCCGGGCAAGGGGAGCGCGGTTTGCGTTGGCCCTCCGTAGTTGGCCAGCGGAGCCAGCGTCACGCCGCTAATCAGGTTGCCGCCGTTGTCGGTCACAGCCGGGCCCTGGTTGAAGAGGTCGGTGCCGTTGCCAGACAGGACGCTGTTGGACATGGAAAGTTGCGCGTTGTTGGCGAAGACGCCGTCACCCTGATTGTCAGCGATGGTGCTGCTCACCAGGGTCAAGAGGCTTCCCGCATCGTTGATGATGCCGCCGATCTCGTCGCCGGTCTGGTTGCCGTAAACGGTGCTATTGGTCAGCGTGAGGTTGCCGTTGTTGGAGATTCCCCCGCCGTCGGAGCCTGTGTAATTGCCGGAGACAGTGCTGTTGAGCAGCGTCGCCGTGCCGGAGAAGATGCTGATTCCGCCGCCGGAACTGCCGCCCGCGCCTGTGGTGTTGTTGGAGATCGTGCTGTTAGTTACCGTGAGTGTGCCGTTGTTCGAGTTCCCGATGCCGCCAGCGCTATTGCCCGTGTTCCCGGTTACCGTGCTTCCCGCGAGCACCAGGGTCCCGTCGTTCTCAATGCCGCCGCCATTCGATGCCTGGCCGCCAAGGATGGAACTGTTGGTAATGGTCAGCGCGCCTCCGTTGTAGATGTTGCCTCCATTGGAGTTGATGCTGCCCCCATTCTCGATGATGAGTCCGCTGATGCTTGCGGCGGTGGTTCCGGGGGCGATGTAGAAAACCGAATTGGGTTGAATCCCACTCAATGTGACAATTTGCGCCAGGGACACGCCCGATCCGGTTGTCGGTCCAACAATCGACGTATTCGATTGAACGATCAATGTGTTGTTCGTCAGGACGATGGTGTTCGCGATTGCGCCGTTGGAGGCGGCGAACGCGGTCGAATCAAAGCTAATATTCGCCGCCCCCGCAACCCCGGAGTTTTGCAGTGCGTCGCGCAGGCTGCATGCGGAATCTGTCGTGTTTGCCCCAGCCGAAGTCTGCGGCGTGCAGTTTGTGTAATTGGCCTGGTCATCGATTGCCGTGTTCACCACCAGGTTCGGCGGTGTCACAACGATGCCGCTGGAAGTAATTGCGAAGCTGTTCCCTGTGTCGGTCGCCGTAATTGTTTGTGTGCCTGGCGTCGTCAGCACCGCAGTAAATGTACCGGTACCGTTGATGAGCGTTGCCGGAGATGGCAAATAGGTGGTCGTGCCTGGATCGGTGCTGGTGAAACTCACTGTGCCGGAATAGTCGGTTGTCGGAATGCCGTTTATGTTGACTGCCGTCACTGTGAATTGGAACTGTGTTCCCGCAACCGCGGCGGCGGGGACGGCGATGGTCAGGCCGGCGGCCGGCAACTGCACTTGATTCACAAGGAAGCTTCCGGTGCCCATCAGCGCGGAGGTAGCCGAATCGGTGGCCGTGATGGTCTGCGGCCCGAGTGTCGACAGGGTCACGACGGCCTCGCCAGTTCCCGCGCTCAATGTAAGCGGCCCAGGATTCACAAATCCTGCATCGGAACTGGTGAAGAGGACTGTGCCGTTGTAGTGAGTATCTGTGCCTCCGCCGGGGAGTTGTGCCGCCACCATGATGGTAAAGGCAACCGTGTTAAAGATCGGGCTTCCTGTGGTGGTTACAAGGAACTGCGTTGGGGCTGGGGTCGTCACCGCAAACGTGTTGCTGACGGCCGTTAGATTCTGCGATGAATTCAACGCCAGCGTTGCCGTGAGCGTATCGCTTGCAGTGCCACCGGTAAAGTCGAGATTGGTGAAGGTGGCCAGGCCCGAAGCGAAGTTTGCCGAGGTGGTTCCGTTCAGCAATCCCGCACTGTCGGTCATTGCGAGTGAATTACTGGCTGAGGTTGCTACTACCCCAGTCTCGGTAAGCTGGACCGCTGGCGCGGGCGAAATTGGTTCATTGCTGACCGTGGTTGGCGGTTGGGTGTTGAATGCCAGCGCGTAGCTGGTCTGCACGGCGCCGGAATCAACAAAACCGGAAGGGCAGAGAGGGTCGAATGAGTAGCCGCGCTGGTCGGTGGTCACGCCGGCCGTGGTCGCAATGGCCAGTGTTGCGCCGCAGATGGCTCCGTTTCCGGGCACCGGGATTGCAGTCTGTGTGAGGCCGCCGTAGTTGGCCAGGGAAGAGAAGGTCACCCCGCCAATCACGTTGCCGCCGTTATCGGTCAGCGTCGAATTCTGATTGCCGATATCGAAACTGTTCCCTGAGACGATGCTGTTCGACATGGATGAAAGGGCATAGTAAAGAAACAGGCCATTGCCCTGGTTGCCGGCAACGGTGCTGTTGAACAGGATTAAGTTTCCGCCATTGCTAAAGATGCCGGCGGTCTGCCCACCGGAATTGCCGTACACGGTACTGTCCGTCAGTGTGAGCGTTGTGGACAAGGTGAAAATTCCACCGGAGGAATTGCCTGAGACCGTGCTGTTGACCAAGTTCACCGTTCCGCCGTCGGCCCTGAGTCCGCCGGCACCCGCATTCTGGTTTGCCGTATTATTGGCGATGGTGCTGTTGGATACAGTCAGTGTGCCCTGACTCCATATGCCGGCGCCCTGGCCGGCCGTGTTCCCGGAGATGGAGCTGCCGGTGAGCACGAGGGTTCCGTCGTTCTCAACGCCGCCGCCATTCGGTGCCTGGTTGCCGCTGATAGAACAGTTGGCCACAGTCAGCGTGCCGCCGTTGTAGATGCCGCCGCCATAACCGCTGATCGCATTGTTTCCATTGATGATGCTGAGTCCGTTGATGCTCGCGTTGACCACGCCGCCGTTGACGCTGAAGACTGTGCTCTGGGTATTCCCGTCGACCGTTACAACTTGCGCCAGCGTCGCGCCCGAGCCGGTGGTCGGCCCCATGATGGATGTGTTCGATGGAATGTACAGAATGCCGTTGAACAGCCCGATGGTGTTTGCGGCTGTGCCGTTGGACGCGGCAAACGCGGTCGAGTCGAAGCCGATGTTGGCCGCGCCGGCAATCGACGCAAACTTGAGTGCGTCGCGCAGGCTGCACGCCGAATCCGTGGCATTTGAAGTTGTCGTGGTTTGAGGGGTGCAGTTTGTTGCCGTGCCGAAGTCGTCATTGACGGTATTTACTACCAGGTTCGGCGCCGTCACTGTGATCCCGCTGGAGGTGATCGCCAGGATATTCACTGAGTCCGTAGCCCCAATGGTCTGCGTGCCCGGCGTGGCCAAGGTTGCCGGGAATGTGCCGGTGCCATTGATCAGGGTCGTCGGCGAGGGAAGCGTTGCGCTCGGATCGGTGCTGGTGAACGTAATCGTCCCTGAATAGCCGATCGCCGGATTCCCGTAAATGTCATACGCCGATACCGTGAATTGGAACGGCGTTCCAGACATCGCCGACGGGGGAACAGTAATCTGGAAGCTCGCGGTTGGCGCAGGAGTCACAGTGAAATTCCCGGTTCCCATCTCCGAATTGATAACCGTATCCGTGGCCGTAACGGTCTGCGGCCCCAGCGTCTCGAGAGTGACGTTGGTCTGCCCTATCCCGTTGGTAAGCGTCAGCGGGCCGGGATTGACAAACCACGGATCGGAGCTTGTGAAGCTGACTGTACCGTTGTAATAGGTGTCCGTGCCTCCACCAATAAGCATCGCAGTAACGCTGATGGGGAAAGCGATGTTGTTATTGATAGTGGCCGTCGTTGTTGTTATCTGAAAACGCCCGGGGGAAGGGTTATTCACCGTAATGGAACTGCTGGTGGCTGTGAGATTTAACGCTAAAGTGAAAGCCAGAGTCGCCGTGAGCGTCTCGCCCGGTGTAGCGGTCGGTACCACGAGATTGTTGAAGCTGGCCAATCCTGACGCAAGACTTGGAGAAGCGGTTCCGCTCAGGGCTGTCGGGCTACCTGTGACAGACACCGGACTTGTCACTAGAGTGGCCACGGCGCCATTCTCGGTCAACGTGAGCACCGGCGCTGGAGAAAGCACTTGGCCCAGGAGCGTTGTCGCAGGCGGCTCGGTAGTAAAGGTCAGCGCATATTGGGTCTGTACCGCGCCTGTGTCGACTGAGCCGGATGGGCAGACGGTGTCGAACGGCAGGCCTCGCTGGTCAGTGGTCAAGCCGGCCGCGGTCGCGATGGCCTGCGTCCCGGAGCAGAGCGCCGCGCTGCCCAGAAGGGGCACCATCGTCTGCGTTGCGCCGCCGTAGTTGCCCAGTGGCGTCAGCATCACGGATGTCCCGAGCTGGTTACCCCCATTGTCGTTGTAACTACCATCGAGGTCGTTCGTTGACGCTTCGCCCGATGTGGCCGTATTGCCCGCAACGATGCTGTTTGCCAGGTTCACATTACCGATACCGGAGTTGTAGTTCTCAATGCCCCCTCCTTCGAGGGCCGAATTTGACGAGATGGTGCTCCCAGTAATATTCACTGTGCCTGACACGTTGGAAATGCCCCCGCCGTAGTCATAAGAAGAATTTCCAGTGATGGTGCAGTTGGTTATGGTCGTGGTTCCATGGTTGTAGATACCGCCGCCGCCCAGGTAGGAACTCGTGTAATTGCCGGAGATGGTGGAGTTGGACCCCGTGAGCCGGCCATTCACGTCGACGTAAATGCCGCCTCCACCCCCAGCGACGCCAGGGGCAGACGACACGTTCCCTGAGACTGTGCTGTTTAGCAGTTGCAAGTCGCCCTGGAGGTAGATTCCGCCTCCGACGCCGTTTCCACTGCCCACAGCGCCGTTTCCATTGACGATGTTCAGTCCGCTCAGGATTGCGCCGGAAACGCCCGAATTGACGGTGAAGACAGTCGATGCGGCGTTGCCGTTCACAGTTACCAGATTCGTCAATGTGGAGCCACTTCCGCTGGTTGCTCCGTTGACGCTTGTATTCGCGGGAACAAACAACGAGCCATTGGTCAGCGTGATCGTGTTCGCGGCCGCTGTATTCGTTGCCGCAAACTTGGTCGAATCGAAGCTTATGTTGCTGGAGGGCGCGCCACTGGCCTGGACGAACGCCAGTGCATCGCGCAAGCTGCAGGCGGCATCCGTGCCGGTTCCGGGCGCTGCTTGCTGTGTGCACTTTGCCGCGTTTCCGGCATCGTCGGTTGCCGTGGTTACCACCAGGATGGGCAGCGGCAAAAAGTTCGCAGTGATCGTCTCCGGACCGTTGATCGTAATCGTAGTGCTGGCGCTGGACGTGCTGGCGATATCCGCACTGCCCGTCCATCCGGTGAAGTAATAGCCTGCATTGGGCGTGGCTGTAATGTTGACCACCGTGCCTTGGTTGTAGACCGTCCCCGAAGCCGGAGTCACTGAACCATACGCGGCATTGTTGGGCGCAATCGACAGCTGATACCCGGAGACAGTGAAAAACGCCCAGTATGCCGAAACGTTTGAAGCGGCCGTTACGGTTTCCTGCTGCGTGGTTGCCGTCTGCACCAGGTTGGTGGTGCCGTTGGTGGTGATGTCCTCACTCCAGGAGCTGAATGTGTACTGAGTGCCCGAGACTACCTGGGGCGACTGGGTTGCCAGCGTGTGCTGCGAGCCGGCGACCCATGTTTCCGGGGCATAACCAATGGGCTGCCCATGATTCGATGTGTAATAGTTGACGCCGTCCACGCTTAAGCCCAACAGGTAGCCGGGAAGGCTGCCCACGAGCACCGAAACCAATGGTGCGCCGACTCCGTTGACCGAAATCATCTGCGTGGTCGGGGCCACGTTCAGTGTGTTGTCGGTCAGGCTCAAATCTTCGCTGAATGTGCCGTCGCCCGGCGGAATGAACTTGATGGACAGATCGCACACCTGTCCGGCGTCCAGGCTGGTCGAGCCGGTGCACGGATTCGGGTCGCCGCCAGCCTCGGGAAAGTCGGTGGCATAGCTCAAAGCAGTCAGGATAAGCGGCATGTTTCCGCCGTTTTGAACCTGTACCGTCTGCGGACTGTCGCTGCTGGTTGAACCTGCTGCGGTATAGGCAAACTGAAGCGTGGGCGCAGTCGACCGCTGTTCAACCACCACGCGGGAGTTGTTGGAGTCGGCAATGAATAAGTCGCCCGCTCCGTCCATCGCCAGGCCCCAGTTGCCACTCAAACTTGCACCGCTTGCCGTTGGGTCGATTGCAAACGGAGCCCCGCCACCGGCGGGCACCTCCAATACGCGGTTGTTGAAACCGTCGCCGATGAACAGATCGCCCGCCCCGTCTACCGCAAGGCCCTCGGCGAAATACATCGGTTGTCCGTTTACTGTCGGAGCAATTAACGTCGCGGGCCCGCCACCGGCGGGCACCTCCACTACATTGTTGGAATTCGAGATGAACAAATTGCCCGCAGCGTCCACAATCGCTTTCACGGGGCCTGATAAGAGGTCGCCGTTCACCGTCGGATCAATCGCGAACGCACTGCCGCCGTTTGGCACCTCCACCACGCGATTGTTGTAGTAGTCTGCGATGAAAAGGTCGCCCATCGCGTCAGTCGACACGCCGTAGGGCCGATTCAAACTTTCACCGTTCACAGTTGGGTCGATTGCAAACGCCGCCCCCCCGCCAACCGGGACCTCAACGATGCGGCTATTCGGCAAATCGGCAATGAACAGATTGCCTGCTCCGTCTATCGCCACATCGTATGGAAAACTGTTCTCACCATTCACACTTGCCTGAATTGCAATCGCTGCCCCGCCGCCGGCCGGCACCTCGACCACTCGATAATTGCCTTCGTCCGCTATAAACAGATCGCCCGCCCCGTCGACAGCGACACCAAGCCCGTACGCCGGCTGGCCGTTCACTACCGGAGCTATGGCAATCGCCTGGTTGGTTCCAAACGCAATTTGCGGCCCGGTTCCGACACCATAGACAGGCACACTGGCCAGCACGGTGCCGGTGTTGTTCAGTCCCGAAAAAAAGACCACCGCGCCAGGTCGCATACCGGCGAACGCCGGTTTGAAAGTCACGTCAATCGCACATGTCGTAGCCGAGGAGTAGGTGGTTGCAGTGCAGGAACCGCTCCCGCCCGCATTGGCGAAATCCAGGTTCGGCGAGCCCGCCGTCATCACCGCAATACTGCCCACGGTGGTTCCGGCGCCAATTGAAAAGCTCACCCCTTGCGCTGTGCTGGTTCTGCCAACAGGCTGGGATCCGAAGTTTGTGCCTGCGGACACGGGAGCCACCCCCGTCCCTTCGCCAACGACGATTCCGCTCGAGGTTCCTGCGAGGCTATTGACCGCGTCTGTCGCCGTCACCGTCTGGCTGTAGAGCGAATTGAGCGTCACGCTGAAGGTGCCCACGCCGTTTGACAGGGATCCACTCGCAGGCAACAGAGCGGCGGGGTCGGAGCTGGCGATGGTCACCGTGCCGGTATAGCTGTATGCCGGCAGGTTGGCAGCGGTGAGAGCGGTTACAGTGACGCTGAACGATTGCCCGGCGTTCACTGAGGCGGGCGCGGAGACCGACAGATGGGTTGCAACGGGCCCAATGGCCGTACCGGTGGCGCCAACAGACTGAGTTACTCCAGTCCCATTCAAGCTGTCGTCAGTCAGCGTGACGGACTCGCTGAGCGGGCCGCTGGAAGGGAAAACCGGTGCAAACCTCACGGCAATATCGCATTCCTGGTCAATGGCCAGCACGGTAGATCCGGTGCAGGCGTTCGCATCGGTGGCCGGGGCAAAGTCCGCCGGGTATCCGACTCCGCTGAAGGTGAGCGGAGAGTTGCCGATGTTGACCACCTGGACGGTCTGTGTGCCGTCGGTCGTGTCCGTAGCTCCGTCGCTGGTCGGGGTCCCAAAGGCTGCCGAGGGCGCTATGGGGCGCTGCAACTCCAGCACGCGGTCGTTTCTGCCATCCGCGATGAACAGATCGCCCACGCCATCCACTACAACGCTCCCGGGCCCATTCAGCGAAGAGCCGACTTCAATCGCATTTCCTCCGCCCGCCGGAACCTCCAATACCTGATTGATGTTTGGTTCCGCGATAAACAGATTGCCCGCGCCGTCAACCGCCAGGCCGTAGGGGTAGTCCAAACCGACTCCAGGATCAAGGATGCTGGCCGTACCTGCCCCCAGGTTCGTGATCTGGAGAATGCGGTTGTTGCTGGAATCCGCGATCAACAGGTCGCCGGAGTTATCAATTGTCAGTCCATTGGCGCAACTCAAAGGAATGCCATTCACCGTCGGAGCGATGGCAGTCGCCACTTCGCTGGTGGTGGAATACTCAACTACGCGTGCATTGCCGCAATCCGCAATGAACAAATCCCCCGCGCCGTCAATCACGAGGCCGGAGACGTAACTAATCCCAAGGCCATTTACAGTTGGACCGATTTGGCCGGTCTGGCCGCCGAGCAAAACCACCTCCACATAGCTGCCCCCGAAGGAGTTTTCACTACTTATGGGAGTCCCGATATATAGATTGCCCGAACCGTCGACCGCCAGGACGCCAGGAAGGGGTATTTGATCGCTTTCGTCGGCTGGAAGGACGGAAGTGGCCGCGCCGCCTCCGGCCGGAACCTTCACCACGCGGGTGTTATACGGATCTGAGATGAAAACATCCCCCGCCCCATCGATCGCAACACCGCCTATGCCATACGCTAACGACGGGTTGCCCAGCGATAGGCCGTTTACCGTCGGGGCAATTGAGATCCCTGTGGGAGGCCCAAATGCCATCTGCGGCCCATAACCAACGCCATAGATCGGTACCTTCAACCCCGTCCCAAACCCATAATTTTTGCTGATGGTGCCCAGGCGCAGCCCAGCCACAGTGGGCGTGAAACTTACGACAATCTGGCAAGAATCGCCGGTCTGCACCAAGGTGTTGCAGTTATCGGAACTAACAGAAAAGTCCAGTCCTTTGACTCCCTCCGTGACTGCCACTGCCTTGCTGGATGTCTGGATAGCAGACTGAGCCTGAAAAACGAAGGTCGCTGAAATTGAGGAACCAAGGTTTACGGTGCCGAGGTTCGGTTGGCCGGAAACCTCAACTAACTGGGCTGACGCCGGCCGAGGCGCCAACAGGGCGCCCAGCACAACCAGTAGGGACAGAGAACGCGCATAACGGCACGGAAGCACACGCAGAACACGGGCTACGGAGAACATCGGGGACCTCAAAAGCTGTCCGAAACGGGGAAGGTTGGGGACGCGTGTGCTGCAATACCGGGACGGAGACTTGGGGTCTCCAAACCAGCGCGGATCGTATACCGGCTGACCCCACTATCACAAGACGGAACAAGCAGTGACGAACAAGGAGGGCGATCGTCAACCAAAATAGAGGTTGTTGCAAGTGTATCGCCTAAGATCTGCGTTTGGTTAACACTTTCGTGTCATCCGCACAATAAGAGAACTGCCGGCTTGCTGGAGCGTAGGTAAAACTCCACGCTTTCAGGTTGCAATCGATGCTATTGATCCGGCCCTGAGGCATTGCTACGCGGCAGCATAACAGACTTCTTTGTGCTCAAAGTAGCTCTCCACCCGTTCCGGTTGTTTCTGGATGCTGCGCAGAGAGCCGATGGCGGTGCGCGTCAACGCGAGCTTGTTGCGCGCTGGAGCTGCTTTAGTCACTCGCTGCTTCAGGTCCGCGTAGCAATGCCTCAGGGCCGGATCAATAAGAACCCCAAGGGAAGCCCCCGGTGTGCCTGGTCGGCCAAGAGTCGGCGATTCCAGAACTCGCGCGCCCCGACAGCCATCAAGCTGGTTGCTACTGGAGGCGATGGCGTATATGGTTCGGGGATACCTAATCCCAAGGAATATCAGGAAGCGGAGTTAGTTCCCGCTCATCAGCAAGAACCGGTGGTCCATCAGAATCAGACGGCGCTTTTTCCCCCCGGTGTTCGGTACGGTTTCGAAAGTCGAGGCCGCCGAGGGTCGCCCACTGTCAATTCGTCCCTGGGCAATGTGTTGGCCTTACCCTGGTGTCACTTACTACGAACACCCGAGCTGGCCGCCTACAGTATTCACCTGATAGGCAATCGCCCAGGGAGGGTGCAATCTATCACCAGCGGTAAAGCCGGGATAGACCGTATACCATGCGCAAGGCTGTCGTCCTTGGGTAACGACTTGGACGAGCCAGAGGCTAAAACAGACCAGACACTGGCCACGGTACGATTCACACCGTTGCCTGGCAGGGAGAGAAATATGGTAATGAATACGTCATCATCACCGTCGCGGCCAGAGCCGGCGGAATTTGACATCTCGGCAATGCCTCCGTGCCCATGGGATGCAACCGGGGAGCCTGAGCCGTCTGACGGGACTGTCCCGGCCGCGGAGGTGGGCAAGAAAGAAGCCGGTGAAGTCGGAGACGACCACAGTAGCGCCGGCAGTGCCCGGTAGCACCTTCCGAATGAGGAAACTGATCAAGATCACGGATATTCTTGAGCACATTCCTTAATCTCGGACGCAAATCTACGACTTCATCGCCGCCGGAAAGTTCCCGAGGCCCATTCACCTTGGCGCACGCGCTGCCTTTTGGATCGAGGATGAGGTCGCAGCGTGGCTCGACGCACACATTTCCGCGGAGCGGATAGCCGCTTAGAAAGTAGGTATCTTTGTAGGTATCGAACAAATATGCTACTGCAAGTATAAGAAAACAATAATCAATAGAATCCTACCTGAGGAGCCAAAGAATCAATAACTTAGCTTCCATTGCGCTCTGCCTGTGCTCCCTTCCCCTGAAAAGCAAGCTGAGACACTTTGACGCCCGCAGTAGTCATCTCATCCGTTACAACATCCCCGTAAATGTTCATTGTTGCCCTGATATCCGCGTGGCGCATCATCTTCTGTTGAACCGCGATAGAAGTTCCCACTGCGTCAAGCCATGAGCGGTGAGTGTGCCGGAAGGAGTGCGTCCCGAGATGCCCGACCTCCGAAACCTCAGCAGCCCGGACCAGTTCCCGCCACACGCCCGTGTAGGAATATCCAAGACGGGCGCCGAGCTGCTGTTCGAGATGCTCAGCCAGCGCTACGAACGCGGATCAACGATCATGACCAGCAATCTGCCTTTCCAGGAATGGACCGAGGTCCTTGGCTCGGAACGGCTGACCGGCGCCCTGCTTGATCGGCTCACCCACCATGTCCACATCCTGGAGATGAACGCTGACAGCTACCGCCTCAAGCACAGCCGCCGCAAACGGGCCGCATCTGCAGAACGCTGAATCCCAAGCATCCGAGCGCGCCTCGGGGTAGCAGGGCCACTTCCGCTACGCTCCAGAGGCCCTCCTACCCCGCCTACCAACAACAACCAAACAGCTATCTACTGGCCTACTTTTACTCCGCCCCAGTGGCCTGTTTTTACCACGCCCTTGACAGCTACTCAGTTCCGGCCGGAATTCAGACTCGTGCAGCAGAACACATTACAGTGACAGCCGACCCGGCCTGCCCTGGCGAAGCCGTTACCAGCCAGAACGACTCCGGAAATCCTCCGCGATCAGCAGAGGCATTATCGTCAATATCATTCCAGTATGGAACTATATCGACATGGCGACATTCAACGCAGAGCAGCGTTCAACGTGGTTTTTCTCATTCGGAAAGAGAGCTGGTAAGGTTGGCCGGTTCTTCGAGAATGTTGAGCAAGGCTTGCGCGCAATAGATGCGATCGCGTTTGGCCTCTGTCGCTTGCTTCACAATTTCCATACGCTCCAGTCGTTCGATTGCGCGCTGGGCGGTCGTGAAGGCAACACCCAGCTCGCCCGCAATGCCCTTAGCGGTGATGAAAGGGTTGGCCGCCAGCAGATCGACAATCCGCAGCGGAGTGTTGGTTGACTCGCCAGCTACCTGCCGTTGCCATTGGGCAAGAATCACGTTGATGCGGGTCGCCCTGCTCAGAGCGTCCTGTGAGGTGCGGGCGACGCCGAGGAGAAAGTATTCCAGCCAGTCGTTCCACGCTCCGCGCTCACTGACTCCGCGCAGTCCCTCGTAGTAGTCGCGCCGCGTGGCTTCAAAGAACGCCGACAGGTAGAGCAGGGGAGCCGGAAGAATCTTTTGCTCAATCAGAAACAGTGTAATCAGCAGACGCCCGACGCGACCGTTACCATCCAGGAACGGATGCACGGCTTCGAATTGGTAGTGGGCCAGGGCAATCGTCACCAGTGGCGGCAACTCGGATGCGTAGAGGAATTTCTCCCAAGCCGCGAGACATGGTCCAATCTCACCCGGCGGCGGCGGAATGAACGAGGCCGTCGCTATAGTGCTTCCCGGCTTGCCAATCCAATTCTGCGATCTGCGAAATTCTCCCGGAGTCGCATGATCTCCCCTCACATCGGTCATGAGCTTGTCGTGCAACTCGCGGATGAGCCGAACGCATAGAGGGAGTTTGTGAAGCTGGGCGATTCCATGTTCCAGGGCAACAATATAGTTTCCGACTTCGCGCAGATCTTCCGGACTGCGATCGACAACAGCCCCGGCTTCGGCAGCCAGCAGTTCGCCCAATGTGGCTTGAGTGCCTTCGATCCGGCTCGACAGAACCGCTTCACGGCGTATGAATGGGCGA
>Ga0182012_10005190_pt1 | contig 13506 bp, 16 predicted proteins | sample 612S2SmetaG_FD_120486 | JGI IMG/M metagenome (GOLD analysis project Ga0182012, IMG submission 120486) | Permafrost microbial communities from Stordalen Mire, Sweden - 612S2S metaG | ecosystem: Environmental > Terrestrial > Soil > Wetlands > Permafrost | place: Sweden: Stordalen | collected... | reverse complement strand
GCACCGTATGACCCGACCCACGTTCCTTCGACCAACGCCTTCTGCCTCGAGTGCCACTTCTCGCACTCCAGCCAGTACTTTGGCTCGACCACCGTCGGAACCGCGTTCTAATTGGTTCGCTGCTACAGATTTGGGGGAGAGCCAAGCTCTCCCCCAATATTTATGCTCACAAAAAAGTACCTACCGTTTCCCGCCTTCTGAATGCATCCTCAATAGATTTATATAAGTCGATACATAGCGCAGACACTTTTCGCCGACGCCTCGCGAGTAATCCGCGACGCCAATTTTGTTTAGCGCTTTTTGTGCTCGGCCACTACTTCGCCGTAGAGTTGGAGCATCCTGCGTACGGACGCGTCCCAGGAGAAGCGCTGCGCCTGAACCAGGCCCGCGGCTTTCATGCGCTCGCGCAGGCTCTGGTCAGTGAGCACCCGAAGCAGGGCTCGGCTGATCTCAAAAACATTTTCCGGATTCACCATCAGCGCGGCGTTGCCCACTACTTCAGGAAGAGCCGTAACATTCGACGCGACCACGGGCGTGCCGTGCGCCATTGCCTCCAGGGGTGGGAGGCCGAAACCCTCATAAAGAGAGGGGAAAACGAAGACCTTCGCCATGTCGAAAAAGATGCGCAGCACATCAATCGAAACATAGCCGAGGAAGCGTACGTCATGCTGCACGCCACTGCGGATCACCGCTCGCCGTATGTCAGGATTCTTCGAGACCTCATCGCCGATGACGATTAGTTTTAAATCCGGGTACGCGCCTTCTTTTGCGAGCTCGCCCTTCAGCGCAGAAAACGCTTCGATGATGCGCGCCACATTTTTGTGTGGACTGATACGTCCGGCGTAGAGCAGGAAAGGCGAATCGACCTGGTAGCGGCCGCGGATGATAGCCTGCTCGTCCGCGGTGGAATGGCCACGCAGAAAGTTTTCATCGAGCGCGTTGTAGACCACTTCGATCTTTTCCGGCTTTACATTGAAGAAGCGTCCAACGTCGCGCTTGGTGAAATTGGAGACTGCAAAAATGCGCGCGGCGTGGTGCATCACCTGCCGCGTGAAATAGGAATGCATCATACGTCGCATGCCATTGTTGGTACGCGCGCGGTACATGTAGTCCAACAGATCGTGAATGGTGATGACGTACGGGACACGCGTAATCAGTGGTCGCCAGAAGGTATGCGGCACGTGGATGAGGTCCACTTCGTGGGCGTTGATGACCTTCTGCATTTCAAGATAATTGGCAAATGTGGTTTCAGGATTCTGAAGGGGAAGAAAATGAAAATTCCCAGGCAGATCGCCAAGCTGCTCGAAGCGCTGAGCGGCGCCGACCAAGTAATACTCATTCGTAAGGTCGATGCGCCCCAGCGTACGCACCACGTTGCGAATGTAGGTCGCGAGACCAAACTCATACATCCGGCGAATATCGATGGCGATGCGCATGGAAGTAGTGTAACCGGAGCAGAGCAGCGTAAGTAGTTGAAAATCAGGTCATCGAGTAACCTAAGGTTCAATGGTAGGAAGAGACAATATTACCAACTAGTACATCATTGAGCAGCTCCCGTAAACGATTCACTACCTGGTAACACCGGATGCTTCAGACGATTGCTCGAATGGTTAATCGTTTGCATTCAGACATACACAGAACGAGCACGACCGAAGTCGTGCCCGCTAGCGTATGTGGAGTGTGTTACGAGTGCGCTCCCTATGCGTGCAACGACTCGGGTTCATGCGCCTTGCGCCGTTCGGGATAGAGCGGGAACCGTTCGCAAAATTCGAAGACTTCCGCACGAATCTTCTTGAGCGCTGCATCGTCGCTGCGCTGTTCAAGAGCGCGGGCGATCCAGTGCGCGACTTGCTTCATCTCCGCTTCTTTCATGCCGCGCGTGGTGAGCGCCGGAGTACCGAGGCGGATGCCGCTTGGTTTCATCGGAGGATTCACGTCGAAAGGAATTGCATTCTTATTGACCGTGATGCCCGCGACGCCGAGAGCCTTTTCGGCTTCACTGCCGAACATACCCTTGCTGAAGACGTCCACCAGCATGAGGTGCGTGTCCGTGCCTCCGCTGATGATGCGATAGCCTTCCTCGGCGAGCGACTGTGCGAGCACCTTGGCGTTGGCCACGATCTGCGCGGCGTACTGTTTGAAGCTTGGCTGCAAAGCCTCCTTGAAGCAGACGGCCTTGGCGGCGACGACGTGAACGAGCGGGCCACCCTGGCATCCGGGGAATACCGACTTGTCGATGGCGGCGGCGAACTCCTGCTTGCTGAGGATCATGCCGGAGCGTGGGCCGCGCAGTGTTTTGTGCGTGGTGGTGGTGACGATGTGAGCGTGCGGCACGGGCGAGGGATGCGCGCCTCCGGCGACGAGCCCGGCAAAGTGCGCCATGTCAACCAGGTAGATGGCTCCAACTTTATCGGCGATCTGACGCATACGCGCGAAGTCGATGATGCGCGGATAAGCGGAGCCGCCGCCGATGATGAGCTTGGGCTGCTCGCGCGTGGCGATGGCTTCCATCTCGTCATAGTCGAGCGTCTCGGTCTCGCGGGTAACGCCGTAGCTGACGACCTTGTAGGTCTTGCCGCTGAAGCTGAGCTTGTGTCCGTGGGTGAGGTGCCCGCCCATTGCGAGGTCGAGTCCCATGATGGTGTCGCCCGGCTGGATGACAGCAGCGTAGGCGGCCATGTTGGCCGAGGAGCCGGAATGCGGCTGCACGTTGGCGGCATCGCAGCCGAAGAGTTGCCTGGCGCGATCGCGCGCAAGGTTCTCGACCACGTCGGCGAACTCGCATCCTCCGTAGTAGCGCTTGGCGGGATAGCCCTCGGCATACTTGTTGGTGAAGACCGAGCCGGTGGCTTCCAGCACAGCTTCGCTGACAAAGTTCTCGGAGGCGATCAGCTCGAGACCATCGTGCTGGCGGTTCTCCTCGTTGGCAATGGCCTGTGCGACTTCCGGATCGACCGCACTCAGCGGACGCGACAACGATGTATTCGGCATGGCAACTCCTCTAGGACTGAACTAATAGGGTACGACGGATGGGGCGTAGGTGGAAAGGGCGAGAGTGACAGCGATTGAGAAGAAATTCGCGAGCGGAGTCCGGCGGGAACGCGGAATGCTTAAGCGCGTGCTGACGGGCAGGTTGCAGGAGCCCGAGCGACGTCGCTTCAGCAGGTGAGCAACTGATTGGTGGCGGGATCGGCGGAGCAGCTCAATCCGGTCGCGCTGCCTTGGGTGACGGCAATGTTGATGGAGGGCCGGTTTCCTCGGTTATGGGCTCCGGATGTGAGCGTGCGCGATTTGCGCCAGTTGCTGATTCACCGGCACAAACTGGTGGAGATTCGGACGCGTGTGAAAAACGGCTTACAGCATCTGGCAATGAATCGCGGTATGCAGAAGAAGAGCAGGCTATGGAGCGAAGCGGGACAGAAGGCCTTTGGCGAGTTGCCGCTGGAGGGTTGGGCGGCGTGCCGCCGAGAGGATCTGCAGCGGCTGCGGACGATGCTCGACGGCCAGATTGGGCAACTTGATAAGGCAGCCGAACGCGCCGCCTACGACAACCCACAGGCGCGGTTGCTGATGACACAACCCGGGGTGGGACCGATCACCTCGCTGGCCTTCGTGTTGACCCTGGGCGATGCGCAGGTTGGCAGTTCGACTCTACTGGATGCTGCGCAGCAAGACTGGGTATCCGGAGATCGTTCGTATCGAGAGCAGCTCGCGGGTGGCCCTGGACGGCGTAAGCTAGTCCGCAACTCTGATTGGGCGCTCTCGCATCCAGACTAGCCCGTGCAAAAGACGGCGCAGACAGCGCGCCTTGGAAAACAAAAAAACGTTTTCCACTTTCGCACCGGCCCGGCGGCTGGATGTTCGCATGGAAGAATCATGGCTGAAGTCAAAGGCCGTATCGATGGTTGGTGGAACGAGTCGTTCCATCGGAAGTGATCAGCGAGATGTTTCCAGAGTCTTGGTCCTCAACCTGTTTCTCTGGCAGCGACCCAAGCGGTGCTCGCGCACCGCTCAGGAAAATCTCGCCTTGACAACGCCTTCGTTCTTATCGATGGGCCACCCGCCTTTCAGGTAGGGTCGAGGACTGGCGCCGGGTTCCGTAGGCTGGGCCTATCTGTTGCTCCCCGTTTCCTCTGGGAGTGCCTCACTAGCCAAGCCGTAAACTGGTTTCCAGCCCCCGCCACATCGAACGGAGCGTGCAGATTTGCTGCACTCCGCTCTCCTGTTGTTTTCCTATCAAAGGGTTATGTGACACGTGGGACCAGCACGACTTTCCGCAACGGTGGCCGTCTCAGCCGATAGTCATTGAACACGCCAAGCTTGCCGTGAATCCATTGCGTACTCCACCGTTTCCAGCCCATCCCCGGACGTTGTCTGGCCCGCAGCATGTGCCGCCGTATCTTCCGTTCTACCCAGCGTTTGACCATCGCAAAGCAGTGACTCGAATTGCCAACTCGAAAGTAGTTCACCCAACCACGCAGGATCGGATTGATCTCCTCGATCACATCCTTCACCGGCTGACTCACCTTATGGCGGAAAACTTCCCGCAGTTTGGTGAACAGCGCAGTTCGCTTCTTTAGCTTCGGAGTAAATTGCACTCGCAGAGTTCCGCCACGTCCAACAGGACAACGGTACTCGAAGCCAAGGAAAGTGAAGCTCGCGCCTTTCTGCAGATCGACAACCCGGCTCTTTTCTTCGTTGATTTCCACACGCAGTAGCGCCAACTCCTCCCGCAACCTCTTAGCCACCGTCCCAAGGAGCCACGTATTCCGCGGATGAGAGTCGATCAGGATCACCAGGTCATCCGCAAAACGCGCGTACTGAACCTGTGTGTATGACCCGCGCCGCGTCGTCGCAATCGCCTTTTCCAGCATCCGGTCCACCTCGTTGAGATAGAGGTTACTGAGCACTGGCGAAATCACCCCGCCTTGCGGAACTCCCTGCTTCCCCGTGGATTTCAGAATCAGTTTGAGCAACCGCATCACCTCAGCGTCCTGGACTCTCCGTGCTACCTTCTCCAGCAGCAGCGAATGCTGCACACTATCAAAGTAGGCTCGCAGATCAAGATCGATGATGTGAGTCTTACCCTGCCCAATCGCTTCCGCCACTCGGAACACCGCTTCCTGCGCCGTTCGCTTCGGACGGTACCCATAGGACCCGGTTGAAAATCGGCTTCGAAGATTGGTTCCAGAATCAGCTTTAACGCCCCCTGGACCACACGGTCACGGATCGCCGGAATCGAAAGCACGCGGACCTTGTTGCCCCCGTCCTTCGGTATCTCCTTCTTCCGCACCGCCAACGGCCGATACGTGGACGACGACAACTCCTCCCGTATCTGAACCAGAAATCCCTCCACTCCACTTTCCTCGATGGCCGAAAACGTCACCCCATCACTGCCCGGAGCTCCGTTGTTTTCCCGCGCCATGCGGTAAGCTTCCTGCAAGGTTTCCAGCTTGCACACATGCACGTACAGTCCCCAGAAACGCCACTCGGGTTCTGCCTTCGCCTTGATGTATATCCTCTTTCTCAGGTCCTGCAAACTGACCGGCGCTTTTGTCATCCGCCTTTGCTTTCCTTTTTGTCAGAGTCGTTAACAACAGCAGGGCCGCTTCGCTCCACGGACATTACTCCGCTTCCCCGCTACTACAGGCCCTTCCGCCACCCTCTCGTCTTCCGCCGATTTCCCGGTGTTGCCGGTTATTCGACTTCCTGCTCCGCCCATTTCTGCGCGGGACGAGTAGGGCTTCTCCAGTTGCCCGGTGCATCCTTGTCATCGTGCTGTCGCTACCACCCCGCCAGAGTGCCACGACGCATCAGTCAGTTGCGTCGCGCCATGCTGCCTTCGCCCATCACCCGAGGGCTCGGCCTCTGGAGCTAGACATTTCGAGGCCACCTATGCGTTTACTTTCGTTGCGGCCCGATGACTCGCTCACCATCCCAATGGATGGCTTTGTCGATGGACTCCCAGAGTTCGGTTTCCCTCCCACTGGCCATCCAAGCTACAGGGCTTCTGACTTTTGCCCCGGTGGGTCTAAATCCTCCCACTGAATTGCACCAGCCCTTACGCTGGACATACGGGTGACGTGTCATACCCCAACTCATGCTGACACCGACAGCCAGGCCGCCCGGAAGGACGGCACCTACTGTTTTTCGTAGACAAGCGTACCCTTGTCAGCTGGCCGATCTGGATTCCACCACGAGTCGGTGATGGTCCTTCCATCGTTGCTCAGCGTCAGCGAGCCTTGTGTGAGAACTTTGCCATTGCGCTTCATCAGAGAGAGAAACTCATGTCGTCCAGCAGTCCGTAACGCGTAGGTCGTCCCCTCAGGAGCGCGAGGTCCATGTACTGCCGTGTCTACCCCATCGAGCGGAGCGTCAATATACTGACCCGCATTCGTATAGCCGATATGCAAGATCTGACTGTCGAGCCTCAGCGTCATGTCGGAATGCCGCAGAAGGTAGCTCATGTCCCGCCACTGGCCAGTAAAGCCATTGGAACCCGACAATCGCGAGGAGATGGTCTGAGATGTAATAATGGACCCACTCGGTCGAAACACGGTCGCCGTCGATGTAAAAACTTTCCCGTCCGCCGAGAGCTCCCAACGATTCGCACTCATCTTTACCCCGTTTTCTTTTTGGGTTATGTCGAACACGGTAGCGCTGCTTTTTACACAGACCCGCGTCCGACTGTCCCCTATCGGCCGATCCTTCCCATCGCAGCGAAGAGTGAAACTCGAATTTCCATCGCCGTACCGATACTCCCCGTCCGCCGAAATTGAGATAGTAAAAACCGGCCCCTGAAAGCTGCTCTTAGAGGGATTCAGTTTCCATGCGCCGTTCCAGTCTGGCGAGGGTGCCCGGCAACCCAGTGTGGCGGTTAATGCGCAGAAAGCGACCCAACCGAACCATACTTTCCTCATCGCATTTGCCCTCGGATCAGCTTGAAAGTCCGTAAATCTTATACAAGAATATTCCAATGAAAATAATGCCAATGAGGCAATCCATTGCGACTTCCCACCAAAATCGCTTTGGTTCTTGGGCGCGGTATACCCAACCATGAAAGCGGATCCACGCTTTTCCGGTGCAGATCCAAACCACAGCCGCGGAAAATGCGATGACCCCAAGCACCAAGTAAAAATATGGCGACCTTATAGGTGAGTTCCAATCGGGCATGGCATTTCCTTCCCCTTACTGAAAGTCTCCACCTCCCACTACAGCACCCAGTTAGTGCTGGATAAGCTCTGACCCATCCATCATGGCAGGATTCGCTATAGAGTGGCCATACCCGTCGCCTATTGTTGATGCCTGTGACGCGTCTGGGGTGAAAACAGGAGTAATGACCTGATTTCCCACGAACTTGCTGCCGTCCCAGGCTGCAGTACCGAAAGCCATCGGAACGTCTAGTCCAGGGACCAACCCGAGCCCAGTTAGTGTCACGTTCAGAGGACTTGGATCATTCACTACGCTTATGGCCGCACTCACACGTCCCAGCGGTACGTTCCTGCTGACCGCGCTAGCTACACCTAGTGCGTCCGAGACAAACGTAATTGTCGTGGTCACCGACTCCCGCATTGGCACCGGCTCCTGCATCCCGTAGTTCCAAGAATGCCCATGAAGAAGGTTGCTAACGTGACTCCAGAAGCCATGGCCCCCCGATGAATCGTTCTGCTGTTGCGCCTACTTTGCATTCGGTTTTGGTTGCGGATCGGTGTACGCTTCGCACCCAACTGAAGAACCAATCGTAAGCATGTCCTTAGCCGGAATTGTCAACCTCGGCTGCTTCCCAATCTGCTTGATGGCAGACACAAGATGGTCCCGGGTCCACGTACCGCCCAGCGGCGGAGCGACGAAAGATACCCTGCCATCTTTGGCCCGCGTGAAGCGAGCGTTGTTTTGTATGTCGAAATCCTGGCGACTGTCCGGTTTTGTCAGGAAGATGGTGAACACGAAGCCATCTGGTCGGGAGGAATTTGGATAATTCACGACGTAGAGCAGTTTTTTGTCCGGGTAGGACTTCTCGTCAAGGAGGTAGCCGAACGTCAACTCCTTATAGTCGGCATGTGGAAGAAAACCCTTGGCAGCCAGACAATGAGCAGCCTGCTGCACGAGCATTACTCCGTCATCCTGAGCATGGGCGGCACAACTCAAGCAAATTGCCGTCGTCAACAAGGCGAGCTTCATAACAAATGTCCTCATGGTTCGTATCCTCAATGTCCCGGATCGTTGTAGATGTATATGTACGTTGGCTGGCGGCTCGTGCTGTCTTTGAACGGCCCGAAAGACTCATAGACCGTTTGGCGACCATTGCCAATTGGGCGGCTGGTGAGCCTGTCCGGCGGGATGTGGCTCGTTCCATAAAATGTTCTGCCCTCGACCGGATCTGCTCCCCCGTTCGCCCTATTTTTTGCGGCATCTTGCATCGCTTTCGCAAGATCCGGAGATGCCGTTCCTGTATCCGGAGCAACTTGGTTTGGTTTAGTTCTATTAGCGTTATTGATAAGTGCGTTGGCGAGAGCGTCTGCGCCATCTTGGAGTTGGCTAGGGTCTCCGCCTTTGGGCGTACTCAGACTTCCGATCTCGTTCGTCAAGACCTTTGAGAGCGCGCCGACCGTCGTACTTCCAACTGACTGGTTGTTATTCTGCTGTTGGGCCAGATCAGTCAGCTAACACGGCTTACCACAGTGCGCGCAAGTTCGGGGCCAGAGGGCATTGAATCGGACAAAACGCTTGTGACATTGCGGGCAGGGCCAAACGGCCAGAGCAACGAACGAAACCAAGTAGGTCAGCATCAAAAACCCTGCGACGACAAAACCAAGGATGAATGAGCCGCTCAAGTGAAACCCGATCAAAGCCGCTGCATAGCCTAGCGGAACACAAAACAATAGCGCCAAAGTCGTGGTCATCCGTAGAATGCGGATTGATTTGCATCCATTAGCCATGCTCGATTCCTCCGAAACCGTATTCCTACCCCTCATCGCGACGGTACTGTTGCCGTTCCTGTGTTCGTTTCAGTAACAGCAGCGCCAAACCCCCATCCCAGCGTAACTGTAAGAGACCATATGCCTGACTTTCCAGACGAAACGCTAATCGAGGCAGCTGGGCCGAGACCAAGATCAACGTTAAGAGTATTGGTCATCGTCTTCATCGCCGCTGCGTTTCCAGCATTTGTCAGAGTTACTCCGCCTCCAACCCCCGCAAACCCCCCAACGACTGTAGAGTCTTTATCCTGTTTTGGCGAAGCCACAGTGTGCTGGCCTGCATAAGCTACTGCGGAACCGCTAGCGTCTCCCCCGACCGACGGATGACCACTGCTGTCGATGAATGCCCCTCCGGCAGTGGACCCTTGTGCTGTGGCCCCAGCCTTACCTACGCCAATGTCAACTGCAGCCGTACCGGTTGGGAGTATGCCGATCCCCTTCTTTGGCTCCTGCTGACCCTGTTGGGGTTGAGGCTTTTGCGTCTGTTGCGCCTACTGCTTAGTCGTTACCTTCTTAATTCGGAGTATTTCGACTCGTTGCAGCGCTGAAATTGCGGAAGCATCAACACGCGCATTTGATCGGGGGTCTTTCCAGCCATCATCCGAGATAACATACCAATCGTTCAGCTTCGCTACAGCTTGCTGCACCGACTCTTGAGAGGCGACGGTCGCGATCCCATTCGATACCTCCGTGCACCAGAAAACGCCCTGCAAGTAAGCTTGCCGTTCAGGGTCTTCAATTCCACGCCACCACAGCCCAGTGTGAAACCCGGTTGGTCCTTCCCAATGCTCTGCATGCGCGTCCGGTTTTGCGACGGGAGCTTTCTTTACGGATTGCAGAATGAGACTTCCGAAGGAAGCCTCTCCAGCACCGCTCGATGCCTCGTCAACAAGCCGAACGGCTGTAACCATGTCGGTCTTTGTGAAGGCTTCCTTGTTGGCCGATACTGAGCGATAGCAATCAGTAAATCCCGCGATGGCCAACTGTTTCTGTTCCGGCGTGTAATTTTTCCAGATGTCACGATCAGAAGCAGTTGCTGTGCTTCCGAGAGCGCACCATACCACCAACAAAATGAATGCAATCGTTGCGGGTGCTTTACAAACAAGACGATGTTTATTGATTGGGTGCATAGTAAACAATCGCTCCATGTGCTGGTGTGAAAACTGCACTTTGATGTGCAACGCCGTTGAAGAGTCCGACGTTTGCGAGAATGGGCCCACTCCGTCCACGCGGTTGATCCCCAGGCACACCTTCTGGCCTCACGCTTGCAATATGGCCATGCTTAGCGCCGAGTTGAGTAGCCCACGTCTTCTCGCCCTTGTCGGCAAGTGCCTGTGCTTCAGCTGGGGTCACAACGTGATAGCCATTTTTGGGATTGGCAAGGTTATTGATCTGTGTGTTCGCGTCGTAGGGAACGCCCTTAGCGTTTGCAAACACACCAGAAGGATCACCGCCGGTTGTCTTGTCAATGCCTCGGTGGTCACTTCAAAACCGGCCATGCGTGGACGTCTCAAAACCGGCCACGGAGAGTGGCCTAAGACAGATTTTGTTTTACTCTGTCGACCTGGGTTTGGCAAGGCGGATCCGATTTCGCGGTGACGTGTTAAATTAATACTGCTCCGTTGGGGGTCGCGCCCAGCGGAGCCATCCAGGGCCGAAAACGCGGGGCTGGCTCCGAAGGAATCGGCGATTCAGACCCTTTGCGGATGGCTGTATTGGCTTCCTCTGCAAAGGGTTTAGTATTTTGCAGTACTATATCCATTACGCAGGTTGCCTTCTTTAATGGAAGCGCGCCTCTTCACTTCATCCAACAGGAGCAGAGCATGACGCATTAGTGACCAAATAGGAGGGTCGCAAACATGCTTCGCTCTATCCTCGTGCAGTTAAGAAGGCTTTTGCGTCTGCGTCGCGATGAAAACAAACGCGACGTGTCGCGCTATCTTTCCAGTTTTGAGATGTTTGAAACCGCAAGTGACTGTGAATCTCCCTGCGTTCGCGTCTGCCACTTCATTTCCCGCTTCTGCAAAAGCAACATTTATGGGGGCCCCCGACGCGCTTTCCTTGCAATCAAGTGGTTTATCCAAAGAGGCCGTCGCGGCTGGGCTGACTGCGATACTTGGAGCTTGGATTGGTATCTTGACCGTTGGATGCCAGACGCCCTCCGGTATCTGAAGGCAAACAAGTGCGGCATTCCTCGTGAAACGCTCGAAGGCCTGCCTACCAATGACGAAAATGGTTTTTGTCCAACCGATGAGGCATTCAGTATCGCGGAGGAGCGCTGGAATAGCATTCTCGACAGGATGATTGCTGGATTCGAGGCCGGGAGACGGATGTCCGGGGGGCTATACAACTCTGAGCTCGGTCCTGACCTTCCTTGGCGCCGTCCGGCTGGCGTGTCTGCGGACGCTTGGCAGAAGATAAGTACAGATCGCACTGTCGCCATTTCAAAGCTCAAGAAGCGTGACCAAGAACTGTTCAATGAGGGCATGGCGCTGTTTGTCGAGTACTACCGTTCACTTTGGGACTGATAGTGCCCGAATCGAAAACCCTACTTGGCTGAAGGAGTGCGCTGCGGGCGAACGGATCGGTGGAACCCACATTCTTTTGGTGATGCTCTGTTGTGGAGGCTCCTGGATTACGAAACGCGACGTTGCCGGGCGGTTTTTGCCCGGCCTCCTTATTGTCCTTGGTTTTGTCATTGGGTTTCTCCGCGCTTGTCGGTCTTAGTTCGCCAGCTGCGCGGGCCGCACTTGAGAACGTGGCCGTGATGCAGCAGGCGGTCCAGCATTGCAGTGACGGCGGCACTGTCGCCGAGCAGCTTACCCCAGTCTTCCACTGGACGATTTGAAGTGAGCAGCGTACTCGTGCGCTCGTAGCGACGCATGATGATCTCCAGCAGTTCTTCGGCGGCGGTCAGTGGCAGTTTTCGCATGCCAAGGTCGTCGATGATCAACAGGGGAACGGTGGAGAGCATCTCCATGTGCTCTTTGCGTTTGCCATCCAGAGTGGCATCGGCGAGTTCTTCCAGTAGCAGGTGTGCTTCGCGATAGAGCACGCGGTAGCCTTGCAGGATGACGGCGTGTCCGATGGCCTGGGCAAGGTGGCTTTTCCCGCTCCCTGGCGGGCCGATGAACAGGCCATCCTCGCGCCGACCAACGAAGGCGGCAGTCGCCAGATCGAAGACCAGGGCGCGATTCATCTTCGGGTTAAACTGAAAGTCAAACGTGTCCAACGTCTTGTTGGCATCACGGAAGGACGCCTGCTTGTGTCGCCGCTCAAGCAGCCGCTCGCTGCGGCAGGACAGTTCATCCGACACCAGGATGGAGATCAGGTCGATGTGGGCCATGGCTTCGGTCTGGGCTTGCAGTAGGCGCGTTTCCAATGACCCGGCCATGCCGCTCAGACGCAGTTGGCGCAGTGCGCCGTTGAGTTCGATCAGGTTCATGACTTTGATTCCTCAGATTCGGTTCGTTGTTGGATCAGGTCGCGATACTGGACCAGTTCGCGGATGAGTGGATCGACTTGGCGCAGGCTCAGAGGAGCTTGCGGGCCGCGCTCCAGGCAGCGTCGCACAAAGCGGTACTCGGGCACGCACATCTCCAAGGCCAGGGCACAGGCCTCGTCGGTGGCCGCGCAGCCATATTTTTTTGCCAGTGAGAACACGCCCTGAATGCGCCGTGCTCCAAGCTCTTTCTCCCGGTGATGAATGGCATCGCAGAGAGCACCGATGCTGGCTCCAGCTTTGTGGGCCCGCGTCAGCAGTTGTTGAATGCGGAGTGGTGTACGCCGTGGACGGTCCTCATCGCGGATGCGGTGAGCGCCGCGCTTCTGCCCCAGATGTTCGCGCAGCAGTTGTCCGGTCCGCGGATCGAGCAGACGCACAAACAGCCCGTCCCACTGCACCAGCACCTTGCGCCCGATCCATCCCGGCGGCGCTCCGTAATAGGCCGCATCAACCTCGACACAACCATCCAGGTGAACAGTACGAGTGCCGTACTGGTAGTAACGGAACGGTTCCAGAGGCAGCGGTTGTAAGAAGGGTTTCTCCTCAGCGAACATCGCCGCAACTTGGCGTTTGGTCGTGCCGTGGATGCGCGTGTCGGCCCAGTGTTCTTCCCAGTGATCCAGATACGCTTGCCCCTCTTCGAGGCTCTCGAAACGCTTTCCTTTGAGCGGCGTCTTTTTTGCATGGCCAACGCCGGATTCGACTTTACCTTTCCTGTCTGGATCTCTGATCCGGCAAGGCAGAGCCACCACGCCGTAGTGCGCCAGGACATCGCGATACAAGGGATTCAAACTGGGATCGTAGATGTCGGGGACCAGAACACCTTCTTTCAGGTTGTCCAGAACCACGACTCGCGTCGATCCACCCAGCCGGCGAAAGGCCTGTTCATGCAACTCGGCACAGGTGCGTGTGCTCGAACGCCAACACAGCAGCCGAACCGATTTCCGGCTATAGCCCAGCGTCAGTACGAACATCCGGGTGCGCCGGTACTTGCCACTCTGCGGGTCGCGCACCATCGGACCG
>Ga0182012_10005189_pt1 | contig 13506 bp, 15 predicted proteins | sample 612S2SmetaG_FD_120486 | JGI IMG/M metagenome (GOLD analysis project Ga0182012, IMG submission 120486) | Permafrost microbial communities from Stordalen Mire, Sweden - 612S2S metaG | ecosystem: Environmental > Terrestrial > Soil > Wetlands > Permafrost | place: Sweden: Stordalen | collected... | reverse complement strand
TCAACGCGGTCTCGGCGCGCGCCGGGTCCCGCCAGACCGCATTGGACGGCACGACGGAGTAGGTCGGCCGCTCGTAAACAGTATAGGGGAGCGGCAGCGCCAGGCCGCCTTCGGGGGCCTTGATGGCGTTGTTCCTGCGAATGTAGTCCACGCACTCGTCGTATTTCCGGAATCCGAGGCCCCACTGGGTCTTGATCGGGCCTCCCGGTGGCGCCTTTTCGATCATGTCGATCACGCGCTGGCCCTCGCCGTCGGCAATCTGGGTAAGCGCGTCCTGGAGCGCGGCGGCGGTTCCCGCATCGCCGTCCCGGTCGAACGACATGTAGGACAGGCCGCCGTTCGCCGCGATGGGCGGCGGCTGCCCGGCCGTGCGCTGGAGCGGCGGCACGTAGGGCGTCCAGGTTGTTTCCGTGTCCGCGGCGATGGTGTTGTCGGCGATGTCGAACTGGCTCATGGCATACCTCCCGTGACTTTGGCTTCACCGTGGCACACAGTGCCTGCCTTTGCCAGAGCAGGGATTCCCGCCATGCGGACGGGCGTCGCGCGAAAGAACCGCGGACTTGCGGACGGCACCGGCGATGTCAGGCGGGTTTCTCTGACGAGGCCAATAGGCACTCCCGTCAACGAACGCGCCAGGAGCCATTCGCATCGCCCCCGGACGCGAATCCGAAGCGCCTATTCCACCCGAGACAGCACCATCCGGTGCAGCAGCCATCCCGCGGCGGTGCAGAGCAGCAGCGCACCGGCCCAAAGGGCGGCGGTCTGCCAGTCGCCGTCTCGCAGCCGCTCCACCGACAGGCCGGCGAACTGCGCGGGATAGACATGCGCCGGTGCCCAGACCATCGCTGACAGCGCGTTGGCGACGACGAACCGGCGGCTCGGCATCCCCGCCATCCCCGCAACCAGCGGTACCGTCGAGCGCAGCACCGGGATGAACCGGCATAAGGCGACACTCGGGGTGCCGTAGCGGTGGAAGAAGCGGTTGGCTTTGGTCATCAGGTCCGGGTGGCGGGAAAATGGCCAGGTGGACCACAGCCGGCCGCGATAGCGGTGGCCGACCCAGTACGACAGGAAGTCGCCGATCACCGCGCCGATGATGGCCAGGACCAGGAACGGCAGCATCGGCTGGCCGGACATCGCCGCGGCGCCGGTCACTGCCATCAGGATCGGCGTGCCCGGCACCAGGATGCCGATCACCGCCACTGCCTCGATCACGGCGCCGGCAAAGGCGATCGCCAGCGCCCAGCCGGGGTTCTGGGCAACCAGGTCGATGCAGAAATTGATCCAGGACCACATGATCGTGATTATGAGGTTCCCGCCGCGGGAAAGGAAGCGGTATCGCGCCGGCGCATCCGGATGGTGCCACTGAGCGTTTCCCCCGGTGCCAGCACTTGCATGGCCTGGCCGGATGGCAGGTCGGGCCGGTTGATCGCATCCGGCACGTGGCTGACCGGTTCGGCGCAGTAAAAGTCCGCGCCGGTCGGGGTGAACACCTGCAGGTTGGGAAACACGCCGCTGGCGTCCAACGTCAGGGCGACGGGGCCGGCGTCGAGCTGCGCCGGCGTGTCCCAGCCGGTGAAGCAATTGTCCAGCCGGTCGTCAGCGACCGGCAACCCCTGGCTGTGGTCCCACGTCGCCGGCTCGGCGCCATGCTGCCGCGGCAGGCTGTCGGCGCCATTCACCCAGACGCCACGCGCCGCAAAGCGCAGCCTCGCATCGGCGGCCCGAGCGAAGAACGGGTGCAGACCGATGCCCATCGGGGCGGGCTCGGTGTGCCGGTTGGTCGCGCTGATCGTCACCACCAGCCCGTCCTCCTGCAACGCATAGGTAATTTCGGCCGCGAAGGCGAAGGGCCAGGCGGGACCGCCCAAGTGCGCCAGTGACAGGCGAACCGAGTCCGCGGTGACCGAATCCACCGTCCAGGGCCGGTGCCAGCCGACGCCGTGGATGGCGTGCGGATGGTCACCGAAATTCAGCGCCAGCCGGTGCGTCTGCCCCCGCCAGGCGAACCGCCCCTGAGCAATGCGGTTGGCGTAGGGCAGCAGCGGGAAGCAGCCCATGGCGGAGGGGTTGCCGGCAACCGCTGCCTCGGGCCGCGTGCGGCGGAGCAGGCTGCCTGAGCTGTCGGTCCAGCCAACGATCGAGGCGCCATGTTCGGGCGCGATGACCAGGGAATCGCCGCGGTCGCTGCGCAGGGTCAGCATAGGTCAGGCCGGTGCGCCGTGGGCGTAGAGCTTCAGCGCCGCGAAGATCGCCGCATTGGATGGCGTCGCGATCCCGTATTCCCGCCCCAGCGCCACCACCTTGCCGGCGAGCCACGGCAGCTCCAACCGGTTGCCGCGCAACAAATCGACCGCCATCGAGGCCATCAGACCCGGTGGCTGCTTCTTGACCTGCGCCAGCGACCTGTCCACGACGTCCGGCGGCAGGGCAACGCCATGGGCGCGGCCCACCGCCTCGGTTTCGCGCATCACACTCTCGTACAGCCCCAGCATGTCGGGGTCGTCGCGCCATTTGCCGACCGGCAGGCGGGTGATCGCGGTGCAGCCGCTCATGCCGGTCAGCAGGATGAATTTCTGCCAGATCGGGACCTCGATCGCGGGGCTGAGCAGGGCATCGAACCCGGCGGCCTGGCACAGCGCCAGCAGGCGCTCGCCGCGCGGGCTCGCGCCGCCGCCACGCTCACCGAAGGCCATCGACATGAAGGTCCCGGTCTGGCGGATCACGCCGGGCGAGGCGATGGTCGCGCTGATCGAGACGGTGCCGCCCATGATCGCGTGCGCGCCCAGGATCGGCACCAGCCGGTCGCCCGAGTCGATGCCGTTCTGCACCGGGATCACCGCGGTGTCCGGCCCGATCAGCGGCTTGATTGTGGCGCCGGCGGTTTCGACATCCCAGAGTTTGACGCAGAACAGCACGAAATCCACCGGCCCGATGCTGGCGGGATCGTCGGTCGCCTGCACGGGGTGGATGTGCGTGTTGCCGCGCTCGCTTTCGACCCGCAGGCCATCGGCGCGCATGGCCGCCAGATGTGCCCCGCGCGCCACGAAGGTCACGTCGCCGCCGGCCTTGGCCAGCGCCGCGCCGAACCCGCCGCCCACCCCGCCGGCACCGATCACCGCAATCCGCATGTCTGGACTCCTGTTTTGCGGCAGCCTAACCCGTTTGCCGGTGGGATGTCAGGCGGGAACCCAGCACAGGTGCGCCGGGACGGTTGGGGTTATCAGTCCTCGGGAAGCCGAACCGGAGGTAGCCGAACCTGCGCCGGAGCCGCCTGTTCGAGCCGCTTCACGCGTTCGTCCATGCCGCCGACATGGCGTGCCAGATCGCTCACGTGGTGCGCGGCAACCGCCGAGGCTGCGGCCGCGGCCGCGCCTTTTGCCTCAGCGACAATCACCAGCTCCCGCGCCTCCAGCCGATTGACCCGGTCGGCCAGCTCATCGATCCGCTTGGTCTGCGCCTCGATCAGTTTGCCATGCTTGGTTTCAAGCTCCAGGAAGCGGTCGATCGCGCGCAAGGCATCAAGCCAATTGCGGACGGGCAGGGCCATGGGGCTGGAGCAGTGTCCGGCTAGCCGAGACGGGCGAGCAGCCGGTCGGCGCGTGCGTGGGCCTCGTCCAAACCAGTGTTGATCCGCTCGAGCAGCGCGCGCGCCTCTCGATCGGCCAGGACCTGCTCCGTCAGTCTATACGATGTATCGGTCGGCTTGCCGGCCTCGGTCAGGGTTCCGTTCAGCGCGTCCCTCAGCGATTTCTCGGTCAGTTTGAAAGCTGTATCGGTCGGCTTGCCGGCCTCGGTCAGGGTTTCGTCCAGCGCGTCCTTCAGCGACTTCACCGAGGTGAGCGCCTTGAATATTGGCAGGCACTCCTCGAACGAAGCCTTTGCCGTCGCCGCCACGTGCTTCGACAAATCCTGCACACCCGCCGTCCAGATCTGGCCGGACTTCACAAGCGCCTCGACTGATGCATGGTTACCCTCAGCCAACTCCAGCATCGCCTCCACCATCGCGGGCATCGAGGCGGGTCTGATCACAAAGGCGGTCTCTGCGGTCTGATCGCCTTTGGCACTCAGTTCCGGGGGATTCCGAACGTCTGACATGACTCTTGCCTCTTTTCCGTCTCAGCAACATAGGGGCGGCCGAGACAGAATGCTAGCCAAGCGAGCCTCCGCCGCCGGCACCGATCACCGCAATCCGCATGTCTGGACTCCTGTTTTGCGGCAGCCTAACCCGTTTGCCACTGCGATGTCAGGAGGAACCGGCGTGGAGGATGTGGATTGCGTGGTGGTCGGCGCGGGCGTGGTGGGCCTCGCCGTCGCGCGCGACCTGGCGCTGGCCGGGCGCGAGGTCATCGTGCTGGATGCCGCCGAGGGGATTGGAACCGGCACCTCATCCCGCAACAGCGAGGTGATCCACGCCGGCATCTATTACCCCGCGAACAGCCTGATGGCCCGCTTCTGCGTCGCCGGCCGCCGCAAGCTGTATGCCTACTGCACGGAACGCGGCGTGCCCCACGTCAACTGCGGCAAGCTGATCGTGGCGACCAGCGCACAGGAAGACGCGATGCTGGCCGGCATCAAGCAGCGCGCCGAGGCCAACGGTGTGGAGGGCATGCGCGTGCTGACCCGAACCGAGGCGGTCGCCATGGAACCGGCGCTGACCTGCACCAGTGCGCTGAACTCGCCGGCGACCGGTATCGTCGACAGCCACGCCTTCATGCTGTCGCTGCAAGGCGATGCGGAGCACGCGGGTGCGATGGTCGTGCTGTTCAGCCCGGTGCTGGGCGGGCACGTGCGCGACCGGCGGATCGAACTCGATGTCGGTGGCGCCGATCAGATGACGTTGCGCTGCCGGCTGGTGGTGAACTCGGCCGGGCTGCACGCGCCGCGGCTGGCGAGCCACATTGTCGGCATGCCGCCCGAGCGGGTGCCGGCGGCCTATTTCGCCAAGGGGAATTATTTCACGCTGCAGGGACGCTCGCCGTTTTCGCGGCTGATCTATCCGGTGCCGGTGCCCGGCGGGCTCGGCGTGCATCTGACCATCGACCTCGGCGGGCAGGCGCGATTCGGTCCCGATGTCGAATGGATCGACGAAATCGATTACACCGTGGACCCCGCTCGGTCGGCGAGTTTCTACGCCGCGGTGCGCAAATACTGGCCGGGGCTGAAGGACGGCGCGTTGCAGCCGGGGTACGCGGGAATCCGGCCGAAGATCGTACCCAAAGGCGCCCCCGCCCAGGATTTCGTGGTGCAGGGACCGCAAACCCACGGGGTCGCGGGCCTGGTCAACCTGTTCGGGATCGAATCACCGGGCCTGACCGCGTCGCTGGCCATCGCGGCGCATGTGCGGGAGATTGTCGCGGCCATGGTCTGACGATTGACAGGCCGGACCGATGCTCCGCTAATCCCGGGAACGATACCACGGACCGTCCCCATGAACGAGCTCAGCCCGACCGCACGCGTCGGCGATCCTGTCTCTCGGGCGCGAAGCCTCGGACCCGCGGTCGCTGCCGCGGCCGACGCGATCGAACGCACCCAGACCATCCCCGAACCGCTGCTGTCGGAGCTGCATGCCGCCCGCATCTGCCGCCTGTTGCTGCCGCGATCGGTGGGCGGCGATGAGGTCGAACCGTGGCTCTATCTGGATGCGGTGGCGGAAATCGGCCGCCACGACGGATCGGTGGCCTGGAATGTCTTTGTCGCCAACAGCGCCGCGCTGATCGCGCCCTTCATTCCGCTGGACACCGCCAGAGCCATCTTCAGCGACCCGCGCGCCGTCATCGCCTGGGGACCACCTGATCCTCGCTACAGAGCGACCGCGGTGCCCGGCGGGTATCGCGTGACGGGCGAATGGCATTTCGCCAGCGGCTGCCGCCAGGCGAGCTGGATGGGCGCGCATTGCAACGTCGTCGAACCCGACGGATCGTTGCGGCTGAACCGGTTCGGCCGGCCGACCGTGAAGACGTTGCTGTTCCTTAAACATCACGCGACGCCGGTCCATGACTGGCAGACCCTGGGGATGCGCGGCACCGCGTCTGAAGGTTACAAACTGCACGATCTGTTCGTCCCCGAGGACCATACCGGCACGCGTGAGGACCCCGCGCTGCGCCGCGACCCCGGTCCGTTGTATGCCTTCACCATGCAGGGTCTTTACGCGGTCGGGGTCGCCGGCGTCGCCTTCGGCCTTGCGCGCGCGATGCTGGACGCGTTCATCGCCCTTGCGGGGGAGAAAGCGCCGCGCGGCCTGGTGCGCCTGGCCGACAGTCCCGTGGTGCAGGCCGATGTCGCGCGCCGCGAAGCCAGTCTCGGGTCGGCGCACGCCTGGCTGGTGGCGATCCTGAAGGATATCTGGGCCAACGCCGACGATGTCGCACCGATCGACACCGATGCCCGCGTCCGCCTGCGGCTGGGCTGCGCGCATGCGATCCATGCCGCGATCGAAATCGCCGACTATGTTTACAAAGCGGCCGGCACCTCGGCGATCTTCCTCGGCACCCCGTTCGAGCGGCGGTTCCGGGACATGCACACCCTGTCGCAGCAGATCCAGTCCCGGGACGCGCATTTCGAGGCGGTCGGGCGGATCCTGTTCAACGGCGACCCCGAAGGGTCGTTTCTATAAAAACTGTCTGGAGTCCAAAACGATGTCACAACTGACGCTCGCCGCCGCACAAACGATCATCACCGCGGCGCTCGCCCATGCCCGCGCCCATAAATTCGCCCCGATGGGCGTCGTGGTGCTGGATGCGCGCGGCGTGATGAAGGCCTATGCCGCCGAAGACGGCACCGCGCTGCGGCGCGCCGATATCGCCACCGGCAAGGCCTATGGGGCGCTGGCGATGGGGGTCGGCTCGCGCACCTTGGGCAAGCGGGCGGAGGAGCGGCCGCATTTCATCGGCGCGGTGAACAACGCGATCGGCGGATCGATGATCCCGGTGCCGGGCGGGGTGCTGATCCGCGGTGACGACCGCAGCATCATCGGGGCGGTGGGCGTGACCGGCGATACCTCGGACAATGATGAGGCCGCGGCGCTGGCCGGGCTGGCGGCGGCGGGGCTGACCGCGGATCCAAGCTGACCGGCAGGGGGACGCATGTTACGCTGGATATCGTTCCTGCTCGGTTTTCTGTGGCTGGCGCCCTGCAGCGCCGCCACCGTGGCGAACCAGGTCCGGTTCCCGACCCTGGCGCCAGGCGGTTCGGCAACAATGCTGACAGCGACGGTTTACCAGCCGTCGGGGCCGGGACCGTTTCCGGCGGTGGTGGTGCTGCATCATTGCGGCGGCATCGATGCCGATCTGCACACCTGGGGACGGCATCTGGCGGATCTCGGCTACGTCAGCATCCTGCCGGACAGTTTTGGACCGCGCGGTACGGGGCGGGTCTGTGCCACCGGAACGGTCCGCCCTGGCGAGCGGGTGCCCGATGCCTATGCCGCGGCGGACTATCTGCGGACCTTGCCCGAGGTTCGCGGCGACCGGATCGGCCTGATCGGCTTTTCCCATGGCGCCGGCACGATCTCGGCTTTGGTGTCACGTCCGCCAATGTCGGCGCCCTTCCGGGCGGCGATTGCGTATTATCCGAATTGTCCCTCCGCGGTCGCGAGCGTCAATGTGCCGACATTGATCCTGATCGGGGCCAAGGATGACTGGACTCCCGCAGCGCCCTGCGCCGCCTGGGGCGCGTATATTGCCGATCCGCACAAGCTGGATGTGGTTGTCTATCCCAACGCGTACCACAAGTTCGATGGCATCGGGACGCACGAGGTGCAGGGCACGATGGGCAGGACGCACCACCTTGAACACGATCAGGATGCCACGGCGGACGCCAATGCCCGGGCGGAGGCCTTTCTGGCGCAGTGGTTGAAGCCGTGACGATTGCGGATACAGCAAAATACCAGATGTAGGCGTCTATCGTTAAGCAACTCGTCGAACCGGGCTTGCCCGGGTCGATCAACTGGCAAGATACGGTTGTGACCCGAAGTATTTTTTTTAACCGAGATGAAGGGGATTGCGATGATGAAGGGAATAAGCGCACGTCGTATCAGGCATTTCCGATGCGACGGCACATCTCACTCCCTGGAAACCCAGCATGGCATCCCCTCTATCACCCTTCATCCCCTTTATCGGCTTTCAAAAAAATTCAACCCCACACGCACCGAACGAACCCGACGATCCGTCAACCAGCCGGAAACCGCCGACGCAGAAACGTCAGGACATCCGCCGCACAGCGGTCCGGGACAATGTCACAGATATTATGCGGCAATCCCGGATAGCTGATCAGCTCCGCGTCCGCGATCCGAGCCCGCATCGTTTCGTAATTGTCGCCGTGCCCGACCGTTTCCGCGCCTGGTACCACCAGCAAGGTCGGGCAATGGATCCGGTTCAGCTCGTCCATCCACCATTGCGAAGCCATCAGGCCGACGAAACGCCCGATCCAGGCGTCATCGTTCTTCGCCGCCTCATCCAGGAACCAGGCGATATTGCCGGGATCATGCCCAGGCGGGAAGCGGTCGGTGATCGTCGCGGCCAGAAACGCGCGCAACCCTTCCTTCTTCACCCGCGGCAGCCAGGTCAGAGCCTGAGAATCCTTCAACCCCGGCGTCGAACCGAACAGGATCAGGCTGCGCACAAGTTCGGGCGACTGCATCGCCAGTTGCTGGCCGATATAGCCGCCGGCGGAATTGCCCACCACGTGCACCGGCCCCTCCGCACCGATGGTATCCAGCAACTCACGCACATCCCGCACCAGCCGGTCGATGCCGAGCGGCAGGTCTGGGGCCGGCACCTGCGAGTCGCCATGGCCGCGCAAATCCAGCCGTACCACGCGGAAATGCCGGCACAAAGGCGGCACCATCGCATACCAGCGCTTCGACGATCCCATCGCCGCGTGCAGCAGCAACAAGGTTGCCGCCGGACGCCAGGGATCGGTGAAGTCATCGACCTGGTAGGCGAGGCGGATATCGTCGCTGGTGGTAAAAAATTGCGCCATCGTCACCTCCTATCCCGGCCGGTGCAGTTCCGCTCGGGCGCGTGTCATGGTCAGGCGTCCCCGCTTGAAGACCGCCAACGGCGGGCACACCTCCGCCACCGCCTGTTCCGGCGTTGTCGCATCGATCACCACCAGATCGGCCGGATTGCCAACCGCGATGCCGTAGTCGGTCAGATTCATCAAGCGCGCCGAACGGTCGGTCAGCATCGAGAAGCAGTCGCGCAGCCGGTGTAAATGGCCGATCTGGCAGACATTGGCTTGCAAATTCGCCATCCGGATCAACGAACAATCGCCCATCGGCGTAAACGGGTTCAACACGTTGTTGGTCGAGATCGAGCAGTTCACGCCGTGCTCCACCAGGAAATTCACGTCCGCGACGCCGCGGCGGACATTGTCGGTCTGGTCGCGTCCCTGCATGAACAGATCGGTCGCCGGCAGCACCGTCACCGCCACACCCGCATCGGCAATCCGGCGCGCCAGCACCGCCAGCGCGTCCAGCTTCATCGTCGAATACTTGCTGCCATGCCCGATCGCCACCCGGCCGCCGAGACCGTACTGCCGCGTCAGATCGCAGACCTGATAGATGTCCATGTCATCGGGCGTGTTGCCGGAATCCAGGTGCATGTCGATATCCACGTCATAGGCGCGCGCGAGGTCGAAAATGCGGCGGATCTGGCCGGCGTGGTCCGGATCGTAGTTGGGCGCCGCGCCGATGACCTGTGCACCACGCTTCAACGCCTCAACCAGCAACGCATCGGCGCGTGGATTGTTGGTCAGCCCCTCCTGCGGAAACACGCACAGTTCGATATCGATCGCCCAGGCATAGTCGCGGCGCAGTTGCTCCAGCGCCTCGAAGCTGCGCAGTTCGACGCCGGCGTCGAGTTCCACATGGGTGCGCATGCGGGTCGCGCCGTGCTTCAGGCATTTTTCCAGGGTGCGACTGGCGCGCGCGTAAACGTCCTCGATCGAGAACGTATGCTTCACCGCCGCCACGCGCGGCACCGCCTCCGCCGACCGCCCGGTTTCCGGGGTGCAGCGGTCGATGATGCAGGACTTGTCCAGGTGGATGTGGGTCTCAATCAGGCCGGCGCAGACCAGGCAGCCATTTGCGTCGTAGTCCGGCGCCGCCGCCGCCAGGGTGGGGCCGATCGCGACGATGCGGCCGGCCGCGACACCGATATCCACGGGCGGCGTCTCGGGTGCGTGCGCCAGCCGCGCATTGCGAAGGATCAGGTCCATGTCTCGGCTCCAGCGGGCATGACAGTCGTGACGGGAGCATAGACCAAGTCCCGGGTCAGTGCGCCAGCACGCAATCCTCATCTTCGGTGCGCGGAAATGTCTGCGCCCCCGGCACCGTCGCGAGTTCGGTGTAAACATCCCACGGCGCCTTGGACTCGGCTGGGGTCTTCACCTTCAGCAGCAGCATGTCATGCACCATCGCACCGTCGCGGCGCAGGGTTCCATCGTGGGCGAACATGTCATCGACCGGGGTCGCGCGCATCGCGGCGGCGACCGCATCGGCATCGATCGTGCCGGCCGAACGAACCGCTTTCAGCCAGTGCAACGTCGCGGAGTAGTCGGCGGCCTGGATCGCGGTCGGCATCCTCTGGGTCCGGTCGAAGAACCGTCGTGACCAGGCACGAGTCGCATCGTCGTGGTCCCAGTAGAACGCCTCGGTCAAAACCAGACCCTGCGCCACCGCCAGCCCCAGGGCCCGGATATCGGTGATCACGACGAACAGGCCGACCATGGTCTTGCCTGAAGCCTCCAACCCGAATTCACGCGCCTGCTTGATCGCGGTCACATTGTCGGGCGGACCGTTGGCGAGCGCGATCGCCTGCGCGTCCGAGGCCAGCGCTCGGACCACGAAGCTGGTCATGTCCGGCTCATTAAACGGATGCGGTACCGATCCCACAACCGATCCGCCATGGGCCAGCACGACCTTGGTTGCATCGCGTTCCATCGCATGGCCGAAGGCACCGCCACCAACTTCAAATCGACACCACCCAAAATCGCTGGAAAACCCTTATGTGGCAGGCATTTCTATGTAGTTCGTTCGGAAAACTCCGGACAGTAGTGATGAAATATCTGACCCGAGCACGGATTTGCACCGTGTTCAACCGGGGGTTGCTTGACCGTGGGAAGATAATAGGTACCGGGAAAACACTCGGGAGGATGGGAAAATGAAGTCTGAGGGGTGGCTGGCCGCCGTAGGTGCGGGGAGCATTTTGGCCGTCACATCATTTCCTTCGGCGGCGCTGGCGACCCCTTTGGTCGGAATAACATCGTTGCTGCTCGCCGGTAACACCGAGGTTGACACTTTTAACGCGACGTCAATCCCGTTTTCCCAGAGCCTGACCGAGACACCCGGAGGGGTGGACCAGTCGGGCGATTCAGCTTCTTACAGCGCCGGAAACGTTGGTCTGTCAGGGAACGCCTCTTCCTTCTCACCCTCGGGCGCCAACCAAAACAGCGCGGGTTTTCAGATCTACTACGACGATACGTTTTATATCGGGGGGACCGGGCTCCAAACATTCGGCTACACCCTGACCCTTAATGGCACCGATCAGGGCGGTTTCCCTCTGGCCTATGGTTACGTTGGGTTGTATATGAACTCAACGTTGGCCAGCTGGTCGAATGTTGTTCCTGATTCAAATTGCACCGGCGCGGGACCGTCGGTTCCAGGCGGCGATGGATGTGGTTTGCTAAACTCCGTTGCCCTGACCGGTCCGGCAAACCCCGGCGGCAGTATTTCAAGCGAATTCGTGGTTGAGGGAGGCACGAGCGTCGAACTGGGGCTTTCTTTGTCGGGCGGAGCCGTAACGACAGGTAATAATGTTGGCGATCCGTCCGAGTCGGCATCTTATGTCAGCACTGGGTTTTTCACCCTTAGCCCGGTAACCGCGGGGGCCAGTTTCACGACAGCGAGCGGCCTAACCTATAGCGACCAACCTACCTCCGCGGAGGTTCCGGAACCCGCTTCAATAGTCATGCTTACCATGGGCCTCGCGGCCCTCGGCGCGGTGCGCCGCCGTAAAACCGCGCTCGCTGACTAACCATATTGCGACCGGTTCATTGGCTGCTCCGCCTTCGGAAGCGCGACAAGCACTCAAACGCGGGGCTGGGTTAGAACGCACCCTCAAACGAGGTACCCGTGTGGTTCCACTATTTTGTCTCCCGCGCCACAATCGTTTGCGTCCGGCTTGACGGGCCGCCGTTGACTGGCGGTTGACCGCGAACGCTGCTGCGCCGCGATGGTCTACACACCGGCTGAGAGGGCGAAACTGAATGGCATAGTCGGCGGTCAGGAAGAACCAGCGTTTCAGCCCCCGCTGCACCGCGGCCAGCGCGGTCGCGTTGGCGATCGCGGTGGTGTTGAAGGCCCATTGCATCGAAAAAGGCGTGCAGAACTTGCTGGTAAAGTCCGAAGTCAGGGTGCCCGAGGTGATGAACAGCCGGCGCTTTTCCTTCGACACCGCCTGCACCGCGAGCCCCACCGCCGAAACCGGCACATCCACGATCAGGTCAACCCCATCATCATACCACCGACGCGCGATGCCGGCGCCGACGTCCGGTTTGAGCTGGTGGTCGCCGCTGAACACCGTCACCGGCCGGTTCAGCACGCTGCCGCCGAAATCCTCCACCGCCATCTGCACCGCGGTGACCGCGCCGGGACCGGCCATGTCCTTCGACGGGCCGATCATATCCGTCAGCACGCCGATCGCGACCGGCGGTACCTGCGCCTGGACCACGAGGGCACTGGCGACAAGCCAAACCGCGACCAGACATAGGTTTTTCACGGGTATCGTCCCTCGTCGCGCAGTATCAGGCCGAGGTCAGCGCGCCGGATTTCCTCCGGGCCTCCCAATCCGCCAGGATCGCCGGTGCCGCCCGAGCAAAGCGGTCGCGGTCATCCGGCTGTTCCGAACGCGCCGTCATCTCCATCCTGTGGCCACTCGGGTCGAAGAAATAGATCGACTGGCAGAACCCGTGATCGGTCGGCCCGACCACGGCGATCCCGCGTTCGGTGAGCCGCCGCTTGCCCTCCGCCAGCGCGGCCTCATCGGCGACCTCCAAAGCGAGGTGCTGCACCCAGTCCGGTGTATTCGGGTCGCGTTGCGGCGCCGCGGCATTCGCCAGCGCGAAGAAGGCGAGGTAGCTGCCGTCGCCCAACTCGAAGAAGATGTGCAGATGGGGGTCGAAGGCCTGGGTGGACGGCACGCGGTCCTGGGCGATGGCGTGGGCGAATTTCAGGCCGATGACATGGGTGTAGAAATCCACGGTCTCCGCCGCGTCCAGGCACCGGTATGCGACATGATGGAGACGTTGCAGCATCGCTTACTCCTTGCTTCGACGGTCCGTTTTGCCGGACCCTGAGGCGACGCGCAACACTAAGCGAGTCGGTGATGACACGGACGTTGATGCGTCATGGCGGGCGCTGGCCCTCTGTGCGTTCAATGACGGCGTTTTGGCGCCGGCTCGCCCCGTCATGGCGGTGCGGTCGTGCTGCCCAAGATGTCGGTC
>Ga0182012_10005188_pt1 | contig 13507 bp, 11 predicted proteins | sample 612S2SmetaG_FD_120486 | JGI IMG/M metagenome (GOLD analysis project Ga0182012, IMG submission 120486) | Permafrost microbial communities from Stordalen Mire, Sweden - 612S2S metaG | ecosystem: Environmental > Terrestrial > Soil > Wetlands > Permafrost | place: Sweden: Stordalen | collected... | reverse complement strand
GCACCGGCGCGACGGAATTCTGGAGTAGAGACACCGAGCACTTCGCGGTGTCCGCAGAGGTTCATCAGGCCCTGTCGGCAATATTCACAGTCGCCGCAATAGATGGTGGAATCGAAAGTGACGCGGTCGCCTTTATGGAAGTTGCTCACGGCGGAGCCAACGGATTCAATGGTGCCGGCGGCTTCGTGGCCCATAACGATGGGCGGAATGCGGCGGCCGGAACTGCCATCGTAACCGTGGACGTCGCTGCCGCAGATGCCGCAGGCTTCGACGCGAATGAGGACTTCTTGAGCGGCTGGTTGCGGGACGGGGAGGTCGGCCATTTCCAGCTTGCTGTATTCGGTGAGCAACAGAGCTTTCATCACTAGAGATGGTATCGAACGCTGCTGGGACTTTGTAAAGATAGTGGCATGGAAAACGGACCAGAATTCGGAAAGGTGGAAGGTGCGGACGGCATCTTTACAATTCGCAACAGCGGCACAGTGCGGGGTTGGAACAATATTCGCTACAAAGCGGGGCTGTCGGGCAAAAATGTTCGGGCGAAGAAGCTATCGATGAATGTTGCGACGATTCCGCCGGGCGGAGTTGCGTATGCCCACATCCATGTGGATTTTGAGGTGATGCTCTACATCCTGGCGGGGCGAGTGCGGCATGAGTATGGACCGGCATTGGAACACAAGCTTGAGAATGAAGCGGGCGACTTTATTTTTATTGAGCCGGGCGTGCCGCATGAAGTGTTCAACATGAGTGATACGGAGCCAGTGATGGCGGTGGTGGCGCGGTCGGATGCAAGTGAGTGGGAAAACATTGTGAACTACAAACGTCCGGAAAAAGCGGTGTAGACGAGGTTGACGCTGGCGTGAATCTGGATGGTGCCCGGAGCAATGGCCCCTTGATCTGGTGCGGCCTCTTTGAGTGCGGACACTTCGACTTCCCGGGCCGGCGATATGACGACGGGCTGCACTTCTTCTACGCGAGTCAGTTTGCCGAGGTGCAGTTTGAGGGAGGACGCGAGAGCCTCGGCACCAGACTGGGCTTGCGCGGCGGCTTGGGAAAGGGCGCGGGCTCGAGCGGCCTTCTCGTCTTTCAGATCAAAGGTGAGGCGGTTGATGCTGCTGGCGCCGGCTTGGGTGGCGGTTTCAATGACGCTGCGGAGTTGTAAGAGATCACTCACGACGATGCGAATGGTGTTGCTAGCGGTATAGCCGGTGACGACCGCTGCGCCATCTTTTGGATAACGGTAATTGGGATTGATGGAAATATTGACGGAGTTGATGGCGGTGGGAGGAATGAGGCGCTGCAACTGAGCGACAAACTGTTTTGACTTTGCCGCATTTTGCTCCGCAGCGGCCTGGGAGGTTTGGGCTTGGGAGATAACTCCCACGTCGAGGTCGGCGATGTCGGGTTCGACTGATACGGTGGCTTCGCCGTGAACCAATAAAGTAGTGGGTTCCTCTGCAGCGCGTTTGTTTTGGGCGGCTAGTGGGAGCAGGCAGCAGAGTAGAAGAGCGCAGGAGTTGCGAAGCACGTTATCAGTTTACAGATGTAGCGGGCGGGCGGTATCCTGTCGACTGTGAGCGGCATTTCAAGGCGCGGTTTCTTGCAGGCGGCGATGGTTGCCGCATTGACGCTGGATGACGATCACTTCTTAGAGGATCTGTCGCGACGGGCCTTTCTATACTTTTGGGAGCAAGCTGATCCGCATACTGGACTGGTGTTGGATAGAGCGGCGGTGGACGGGAACCAACGAACGAGTCATTCGCTGGATGTGGCCAGTACAGCCGCCACCGGATTCGCGATCACAGCCTGCTGCATTGCTGCGAAAAGAAATTGGATGCAAGGCAACGCCGTGCGCGAACGAGTGCGCGCCACGCTGCGGCATTTGGCATATGAGCAAGCGCATCAATTTGGCTGGTACTACCATTTTGTAAATCGAAAGAATGGGGAGCGCGTTTGGAACTGCGAGGTCTCTACAATTGATACTGCGCTGCTTTTGGCTGGGGCCTTGACGGCGCAGCAGTGTTTTGCGGCTGATGATGAGATCTACACGCTGGCGCAACAGATTTATGACCGGGTTAATTTTTCATGGATGCTGGATGCGAAGTCGGGGTTTCTGCGGATGGCGTGGAAGCCGGAATTAGGATTTTTGCCGCCCGTTTGGGTGGATTATCGAGAGAATGTACTGCTGCACATTCTGGCGCTGGGTTCTGCACGCAGCACAATTCCGACGGAGACTTGGTTTCGTTTTGCCCGCGATCCAATTGTGTTCGGAAACTATGGATGGGTAGGACGTGGGCCGATTTTTACGCATCAATTTCCGCAGGCCTATCTGGATTTGTCTCGTTTGCGAGATGGGCAGCGCTATGGCATCAACTACTTTCAGAATTCTGTGGTGGCGACTTATGCGCATCGGGCTTACTGTTTGAGTCTGCGTAGTTTTTACGCGGATTATTCGGAGAATCTCTGGGGTGTGACGCCTTCGGACAGTAGTATTGGCTACGTAATCTGGGGTGGTTGGGAGACGAATCATCCGCGCAGGGACTTGGACGGAACGGTGGTGCCTTGTGCAGTGGGAGGATCTTTGATGTTTGCGCCGGAGATCTGTGTGCCCGCTTTACGTACGATGCGAGAAGATTTCGGAGAGGTGGCTTATGGGCGGTATGGATTCGCCGATGCATTCAATCCTGCTAGTGGGTGGGTTGACCCGGAAGTATTGGGGATTGATCAAGGCGTAACGCTGCTAAGTGCGGAGAACCTCCGGTCTTGCCAGGTTTGGAAGTGGTTTATGGCCTCGCCTGTGATTCAGCGTGGGGTCGGCAAGGTGTTTGAACGAACCGCCGGCTAGCTGGCGGGGCCGATGGCGCGTTGCGATCTCTGCTTGAGTTCGGCGAGCAGACGATCTACTTCGGATTCGCGATCGATGGCCTCTAATTGGCGGCTAGGGTCGAGAGCGGCTACGCGCAGTTGTCCGGCGGCCATGGCAGCCGATTCATCTACTTTGTTTTTTGCACGTTCGAAGAGTAAGTCATTCTTAAATTCGGCCGAAGTCGTTACGCCCGCGCGCTGAGCAAGTTTAGCGCGGCGGTTCTGAGCGATGAGCAAATCAGCTTTTATCTTGGTTTCGGTGATCTTTTGTTCGAGGCGATGCATGGCGTCGCGCAGGAGTTCGACATGATGGGATTGCTCTTCCACTTGCTGGGCAAAATTGAGCGCTGCGTTTTCGAAGACGAGCGAGCGTTCGAGTGCGTTGCGCGTCAGCGCTTCATCCTGCCTGGTTAGCGCGAGTTCGGCTTTGCGCACCCACTCGCGTTGTGAGTTCATATTTTCCTTCTGCTTTTTTTCGAGCAGATGCTGGTCTGCAATGGACATGGCCACTTGCGTCTTGACCTGCATGAACTGGTTTTGCATATCTAGGAGAAGCTGCTTGAGCAGCTTCTCCGGATTTTCGGCCTTCTCAATCAGGTCATTGAGATTGGCTCTGATCAGAGTTGTGACTCTTTCCAATAAAGGCATTACTGTTCCTTCTTAAAGGTGCGGTTCTGCAGAGTTTCCGTTTGTGCTGACGGGCACCACGGAACGATCCGTCAGCGTTTTGACTTTGCCAAGCAGATCAGACATCTTCATGCCAGACAGTGATTCAAATAGCGCCGGCAACTGCGCGGCAATGCTGGTCATATCGCCGGTAATTTTGTGCATGCCGGAAGTAGCGGATTCACCCGTTGAGACGATGGTGATCTTGTCGACGTTCGCCAAAGGCGCAGTGAGAGCGCGTACCATTTCAGGCAAGTTGCTGATGAGTTTATCCACCACAGCGGCCTGGTTCCATTCCTGATAGGCCTCCGCTTTCACGTTCATTGCCTTCGCTTCGGCCTCACCTTTGCGAAGGATGATATCGGCGTCGGCCTCACCTTGCGCCCGTGTGGCTGCGGCAGAGCCTTCGGCTTCAATGGACATCTTGCGGCGTGAAGCTTCGGCCAGCATTTCGATGCGCTGTTTTTCCACTTCGGCCGACTTCAAAACGGTGGCGATCAACTCTTTTTCATGGCGCAGGATTTCAAATTCCTGCACTTTGACTTCGCCTTCTTTTTCGACTTGGCGGACCTTTACCGCTTCGGCTGCCACCTGTTGCTGCATGATGTTGGTTTGAATATCGTAAGCTTTATCGGCTTGCGCTTGTTGGCGCTTGACGGTTTCGACGTACTGAGCACGGCGAATTTCTAGGTCGCGCTGTGCCTCGGCTTGCGAGGCGAGGGATAACGCTTCCGCCAGAACGCGTTCCTGATCGGCCTGTGCTTTCGCAACGGCTGCCGCGCGAGTGGCGTCGGCGCGGCGAATAGCGGTATCGCGCTCGGCTTCGGCAGCAGCTACATCGGCATCGCGTTTGATGCGGGCGATGTCTGGACGTCCCATGTTGAGGATGTACTCGTTCTTGTCGCGGACTTCTTTGATGGTAAAAGAAATCACTTCGAGGCCCATTTTGCTGAGGTCTTCGGCGCAGGTGGCGCGCATGCGATCGCCTACCATTTCGGGCTCTTTGACGATCTGCTCGACAGACAACTGGCCGATGATGCCGCGCAGGTGCCCTTCCATCACGAGACGGATGAGGCCTTCGCGTTCGTTGTCGCTTTTGGTTAAGAATTGTTCTGCCGCGGTGCGGATGGACTCATGATCGCTACGCACTTTGATTTGCGCGACGGCTTCCACCGTGACAGCGACACCTTGTTTGGTATAAAGATCCTGCTGCGGCGCCACGTCAAAAGACATGAGTTGCAGCGAGAGTTGTTTATAAGTTTCAATCATCGGCACGATGACGGTGCCACGGCCAATAATGATGCGGGGTTCGCGAAAGCCATACACGATAATGGCCTCATGCGGACCCGCTTTGCGAAATAGTTTCGCTACCGTTGTGATCATTAGCAAAAACACCACAACGATGGCGACCACAATATAGGTCACTTCATTCAAGAACATAAAATCAGTCTCCTTTGGCAGAGCTTCCCGGCCGCGCAGAATCGGCGTCCGGCTGGGTGAGTGCCGCCCAGGTTCGTACAAATGCAATTCCCTTTTCATAGCGGGTGATGACGACTTCTTCGTCCCGCGGTATTTCATTGCCATCTTCACTGCGCGCCGGAATGGCACGGCGTGAACCATCACGTACGAAAATCATTTCTCCAACACCCGACGCACGGATGGGGCTGGACACGCGCCCAATCATGCCCATGACGTCGGTATCGGCGGCATCCAAGGGCTTTTCGTGCGATTGCAGCCAGCGCAGGAACGAGCCGAGCAGAAAGGCGCCGAGGAGGCCAAGCAAAATGGCGACGGTTAAATCGAGCCAGCGACCCAGCGCTGAATGGCGCGTGAGAATGTAGCCTATGCCGCCGAACCACGCGAGAAAAACGGCGATAGCTCCTGGTGTAAGCAGGACGCCGAGCCAGTCGGCGAAGCCCGAAGAGGATGAGCCGATATGCCCGTGGCTGTGCGCGCCGTGACTGTGCCCGCCGTGGCCCAGGTGCGAATGACCAACGTGCGCGTGACCGTGAGCACCGTGGCCGCCGTGCATGCCGCCTAACAGCACCGATACGACACTCCAGAGCGTACCAACTCCGAAACAGATCAGATAGACTTCAGACCAATTCATAGGCTTGTTCCTCCTCCGAGGGGCGGTAAAGCTTCGGATAGACGCATCAGCAATTCCGGCATTTCCATCACCCGCGCGAGCAGCAATAAACAGTGACGCGTGTTGTCATGGCGCGCCAATTTTACGAGAGCATGCGCTAGTTGTGGATCACGCCGAAACCGTTCGGCTCCTTGAATGAGCCACAGATCAAGTTTGTCCTCACGCTCGGACAGGTCAGTGATAAGTTCGGTTTGGAAACCTTCCGGGTCATCGACCAAATGACCGGGATGTACTTTGAAAAACTTGGCGAGCAGCAAACGCGTTGTGTTCGTGAGGTGTTTGCGGCGGCCGCTTTCAAGTTGCGAAAGATAAGGCTGGCTGATGGACTTTTTCATCTCCTTTTTGATGGCGGCGACAAGTTCGCTTTGAGTCATTTCGCGATCTAGACCGCGGAGGCGGCCTTCGATGACGCGAAGATGGCGAATTTTTTCACCGGCAGTCATATAGCAATCTGCGATTAGAATATTGCAAATTGCTATATTGAGTCAAGAAAAATCGAATTATGTGACAGCTATGCTATTGAAAATAAAGCACAAATAGCTGTGCCTTAGTCTCGCCCGGTGCGCGCGAGTTGGTGGCGGAACATCCGTGAATAGCCTTGCGCTTCGGGCAAGTAGAGATCCTCAATGGAGTAGCGCATTTTGCGCTGCCAGTTGGGGTATTGCGAGGTGCTGCCGGGCAAATTCTGCTGCGCGGTTTCCTTGGTGAAATCCTCTTGGTTGATTAGCAGAACCATGGACGGGACGTTCATGAGAAAACCAATGACCGCATTGTGCAGATCGCCGTTCAATTCGGGCAGCATTGCAGCGTCGCGTTCGTAGCTCTCGGGCAAAAGCTTTGCATAGTGAAGGGCGTCGAGCATTTTTTGCTTCTCGCGTTGGCGATCGGCGAGTTGGCTGCGGTAGCCGTTTTCGTCGGCGAGGCCGGCGGCTTTACGGGCTTCGATGTCTCGATTGAGCCAGAAGCCAGCCAGAGTAGGCAGGTCGTGTGTGGTGGACGCAACTAGAGCCTGCACTGGATAAGCGTCACTGTGCTTGAATGTGCCGTCCGGATATTTTTCGAAGTAGAAGAGGCGGTAACTGAGAATCCGGAACTGCGCAAGCATATCGCGAATTTCATCGGTGACGGTCCCAAGATCTTCGCCGATGATGATGTTCTTGCAACGTACGCTTTCGAGAGCTAGGATGCGCATAAGATCGAGAGCGTTATCGCGGACATACGTCCCTTGAGCGGCTTCCATGTGAGCGGGAATCCAGAAGAGGCGGAAGAGGCGCATCACGTGATCAATACGAAGGGCGCCGCCGAGAGTGAGAATCTTGCGGATGCTTTCACGATAGAGGTGGTAACCCGTGGCGCGGTGTTCGAGCACGTTGGGAGGCGGGAAGCCCCAGTCTTGCCCTTTGGGAGAAAAATCGTCGGGCGGCGCCCCGACGCGGCAACCTTGGACATAGAACGCACGGTGAGCCCACAGATCTGAACCGCAACTATCGGTGGCGACGGCGAGATCGTGATAGAGACCGATCTCCATGCCGCTGTTCTTGGCGTATTGCTGCGCGGCGGCGAGTTGCTCATTAATCACGAATTGAATGTATTTATAGAATTCAACGGTGACCGCGTGCTCTTGGGCGAAGGCAAGTGACGCAGGAGAATCAGGCTTCTGGTATTCAACAGGCCAATCATTCCAAGTCCAACGGTTGCCATCTTGTTCGTGAAGAATTTGGTCGAGCGCGCAGTAGAGCGCAAACTTCTGGAGGAGGTCGCCTTCGTGTTCGCAATACTCAGCAAATGCGTGCGCTCGGGGCGAATCGGCTTTGGAGAAATTGCGGAATTCCTGATGGAGTATTTTGAGGAACTGCTTTTTGAGCGAGTCTATTTCTTGATATTCGACAAACTCCGCGTCGCGAAGATTTTCGATTTGTTTTTGAATGCTCGGCGACTGTAAAAGATCGGACGCCGAGGAGGATGCGGCGAATTCGGGCACCTTCTCGATATCGAGATAGATGAGGTTCTTGTAATAGAGCGAAAGCGGAAGATACGGACTGGTGTTATAGGGAGTGCGATTGTGGAGAGCGTGCAGCGGATTCAGGCCAATGAAACTGAACCTAACTTCGCGCATGGACCAATCAACAAGGGCGCGTAGATCGGTAAAATCACCGCAGCCCCAATTCCGTTTCGAACGCAATCCATAAAGAGCAACATTGAAACCCGCGGTCTTCCCACCGTTGGCTAGACGATCGGGCAAGTAGGCTTGATCGGGACAGAGAATGAGGTTGGAGACAATGACTGGCGAATCTTCCAGTTTGAGGGAGAGACAGTGATACCCCAAAGGCAGGCGTGCGGCCAGTGGCAATCGATAGGTACACCAGCGTTTATCTTCGAAATAAACTTCGCGGAGAAGGGGCAATTGCGCAGCGTCGAGTTCACCTGGAATTTTCTCCCCTGACTCCAGGGCAATTTCGTAGGTCACGCGAGATTCAGAACGCGCCGGCAAAGTGAGTGGCACAAAGCGATCGGAATCACCGATCACGATGGTCTTCTGAAGTAGAACCGTGTAAAGACCAGCGAACAATTCGGCACGTTTGGAATCAATCGCTTCGATGCTGGACATATCCCAGCCGAGAGCGCTCAGGATTGTTTTGAGCGCGTCAAGGGACGCTTCGTGACTATGCCCGAAAATGTCCCAGTATTGTTTATCTACTCCGCACTCAGCAGCGGCACGACCCAGTGCGTCTTCGTAATTAGTGGATTTCTGAAAAGTAAGTTGAGGTACCGCCATTTGATACTAACTATTGTCCTAAATCGTTCTAGAGGAGTTCGTTAGCGCTTCTCGCTGTCGAGGACTTTCATTTGTTCCGCAGCGTAGCGGGTACCGGCAACCGCGTCGGCGGGAATGGCGTTTTCGATTTGTGATAGATCTTCGGGGCTTAGGGTAACGGAAAGAGCAGCGAGAGATTCCGTCAATTGGACTCGAGTTCTGGCGCCAATGACGGGCACAATGGATTTGCTTTTTGCCAAGGCCCAGGCGATGGCCAGTTGAGTTGCGGTGATGCCTCTCGCGGCGGCAATCTCTGTCAGGGTCTTGACCAACTCCTGGTTGCGGACGAGATTGTCTCCGATAAAGCGCGGGAAGTGACCAAGGCCGTCGCCTGTGGTTGCGGGCGTAGAACCGCTCAGCAAGCCACGCGACAACACACCATAGGCCGTTACGCCAATGCCGAGTTCGCTTAAGACAGGGAATATCTCTGCTTCCGGCGAGCGACTGATGATGGCATACTCAATCTGTAGGTCACAGATGGGATGGACATGATGGGCGCGTTGAATTGTCTCCGTGCCCACTTCAGAGAGACCGATGTAACGTACGAAACCAGCCTTAACCATGTCAGCCATGGCGCCGACTGTTTCTGCAATAGGCACGCGCGGGTCAAGACGGGCGGGGCGGTATATGTCAATGTAATCGACACCTAAGCGCTTCAGGCTGTACGCGAGAAAGTTCTTCATTGCAGCAGGGCGGGCATCGTAGCCGGTCCAACTGCCATCGGGCCCGCGCATAGCGCCGAACTTTACAGAAAGAAGAGCGGCATCACGCTTTCCTTTGAGAGCGCGGCCGATAAGCATCTCATTGTGGCCTTGCCCGTAGAAGTCACCGGTGTCGAGCACATTGATGCCTGAATCTAACGCGGCCTGAATCGTGGCGAGACTTTCGGCTTCATCGCTCGGCCCGTACATGCCGGACATGCCCATACAGCCAGCGACAGTGCGGACACTTTCGGTCCTGCCGCACCCAGTTGACGAAATTGCATGACTTAATGGTAGACGGTGTGGTCAGCGGTATATGTGGAGTGAGTGATAAAACAGATTCCCCGTGTTTCTCTGATCCTCCTGTTGTTATCAGGTGTTGCTGTTGCGAGTAGCGAAGGATCGCTAGTAGCGCAGGAACTTCGTTGCGAAGACCAGCAGACCCCTCTCGCGATTCAGTCACGCCAACCTCGTTTTGGTTGGGTGTTGGCGCCCAGTGATCCGGCGGCCCGTGGGTTACGGCAGACTGCCTATCGAATCATGGTTGCCTCCTCTGTCTCGTTATTGGCAAGTGATCGAACAGATCTGTGGGATACGGGCAAAGTCAGTTCGACGGAGACGATGCAGATCCGCTATGGCGGATTGGCGCTTCGCGCGACTAAGAAATACTATTGGGCCGTGACTGTGTGGGATCAGGAAGATCGGCCGTCTCACTTAGCTGCGCTCGCTTCGTTTTCGATGGGAATGCTCGAGCCAACCGATTGGAAGGCGAAGTGGATTAGAGGAGAAGACGCCAACAACAGGCCTCTGCCGATCTTTCGCTATGAGTTTTCTGTCGATAAACCGATCGCATCGGCAATGGCGTATGTGTCGGGGCTAGGGCAATATGAGCTGCAGATCAATGGAAAAAAGATTGGCGATGCAGTGCTCACACCGGGGTGGACCAACTATCGAAAAACCGTTTTTTACAACGCTTACGATGTATCCTCAACTCTCAAGGAAGGACGGAATGCGATTGGCATAATGCTCGGCAACGGCATGTACAAGGTGGAGGACACGCCCGACCGATACAGCAAGTTCACGGGCAGTTTTGGAAAGCTGAAATTGATCTTTCAGGCCCGGCTGATTTTCACCGATGGCTCATTCAGTGTCGTGAGGAGCAATGCCTCGTGGAAAGTACACGATGGGCCGATCACGTTTTCTTCGACGTACGGAGGTGAGGACTACGATGCACGCCTAGAGCAAGTGGGGTGGAGTGAACCGGACTTTAGTGACAGGAGTTGGGGCAATGCCACCGAAACGGTTGGACCGGGAGGAGTGCTGACGAGCGAGGAGAATCCGGCAATCAGGGTGCGCCATGTCTATTTGCCAGCGCGCGTGACTCATCCGTTCCCTCGCGTTTCTATCTACGATCTCGGACAGAATTTTGCGGGGTGGCCGGAGATTGAAGTCAGAGGCACCCCCGGTTCCAAAGTGAAGCTTGTGGCGGGAGAGTTACTGGACAGTGCGGGATTTGTACGCCAAACCAGTTCGGGTGAACCGCAGTCTTTCTCGTATGTTCTGAGTGGTAAAGGACGTGAGACGTGGCATCCGCGCTTCAGTTACTACGGTTTCCGGTATATCCAGGCGGAGGTAAGCGGCGAGGCAGAGCTTTTGGATGTTCGAGGAGCCTTCTTGCACGCAGACGTGGCCACGGTCGGCGAGTTCAAGTGTTCGGATGAGTTACTGAACCGCATTCATCAGCTGATCAATGCCGCCATTCTGAGCAACATGCAGAGTGTGCTGACCGATTGCCCGCATCGGGAGAAGTTGGGCTGGCTGGAAGAATCTCACTTGTTGGGTAGAGCCATCATGTGCAACTATGATGTGGCCCGACTCTACCAGAAGATCTCCGATGACTTGCGCGATGCGGAAGCGGCCAACGGATTCGTGCCCGAGATTGCGCCTGAGTTCGCCGTATTTCCTGGCATGTTTCATGACTCACCAGAGTGGAGCAGCGCGATTGTGCTCAATCCTTGGATTGCGTATGAGCAGTATGGGTCAACAGCGGAGTTGACGAAACACTATGAAGAGATGAGTCGCTATCTCGGGTATTTGACACGTAAGGCGCAGCAAGGAGTTTTGGCGTATGGCTTGGGCGATTGGTATGACATAGGTCCGGGTGAGCCGGGATCGTCTAAGCTGACGAGCCTTGGAGTGACCGGCACGGCGATTTACTATGCCGACGCAGTCGCGCTGCAGAAGTGCGCGCAGGTGTTAGGAAAAACGGAAGATGCGATTGCGTTTCAACGTTTGGCCGCCAGCGTGAAACGGACATTCAACGGAAGATTTTACAACCCCACGACTCATGTTTACGATCGTGGGAGTCAGACGGATTATGCGATGCCGCTGGCGCTCAATCTGGTTCCGGCAACCGATCGCAAAATCGTCTTGGACAAATTGGTGGAGGATATTCGGCAGCATCAGAATCATGCGACAGCGGGAGACATCGGGTTCCACTTTCTGGTAACGGCACTGATGGAAGGTGGCCGGTCGGACGTGCTGTATGAGATGTTGGAGCGGACGGACTCTCCGAGTTATGGGTACCAATTGGCGATGGGTGCCACATCGTTAACGGAGGCGTGGGATGCGAATCCGTTGGACTCGCAAAATCACTTCATGCTGGGCCATGCAGAGGAGTGGTTTTATCGGGGACTGGCCGGACTTGATTTTGACCTTTCGCGGCCGTGGGAGGAGCGGATCGTATTTCGACCGGCCTTGGTGGGCACCGTGAGTGCGGCGGAGGCAAATGACCGAAGCGTGATTGGAACGGTAGCGGTCAGTTGGACCCGCGAGAATGGAAACTTTTCGATGAACATCACGGTGCCGCCGAATGCGGCAGCCATGGTTTGGGTACCGGCGGAGACTCGCGATTCAGTTCAGTTGCCAAACGCAAGAGACGTTTCGTTTGTGCGCACAGAGGCGGGATTCATGATCTATCGCGTAGGATCTGGATCGTATCGGTTTACAACCGGTCGCTGAATTATGATGGCGGAGCTTTGGGTGCTATTGGGCAGCGCAGGGAGGAATGCTACCTAGGGCCTGATGAGATTGCTTGTCCCAAATCACCGTGGCCGTGCCGTTAGAACAGATGGCGTTAGCCGTTTGGTTTTTGGGTGAGATGAGTAACGCCGCGCCGGCACTATCTCCCACTCCCTGACTCATGCCAGTGTCTTCCAAGAAGATCAGGCCATATCGTTGAAACATTTCGCCCTTGCCACGCTTTGTTCCATCGGCGAAGTGCAAGCTGCCGGGCTGATGTCCTTGAACGATGTGATTTACGCCGAGAGCCTTGCAATAGGCCAGTAACGTAGTTTGCGCATCTGCTCGGCTCGGTTCAAACCAGGGGGTATCGCCGAGCCGGGCTTCTAAGAGCGAATCGTCACCGATGACTTGCGCTGTCTGGAATCCATCCTTGTCGACGCCGGCTTGGAGATCCGCTGCCAATTGACTAAGAGTCCGTCCCGCAGTATTGCCGCCGTGGGATAAAAACCAATCGTTCACGCGGACGGCGAAAGGGAGATCGCACAGGAAGAGGCCTAGATCGCCTTTACAAGCTGCAACGTCGGTGGGATTCAGATTCGCTTTAGAGAGTTCCTGTTGGAACTCGGCTGTCTTTTCGCCAGTGGGATTGGCAAGGAATTCGGCCTCGTGATTCCCCATGGTGATGATGACTCGACCGCCCGCTTGGGCGGCAGCCTTTTGTAAGGCTTGTACTAAGGCAATGACCTCGAGGGAATTCGTCCCTTTATCGATGAGATCGCCGGTGAACACGAGCACGGATTTGCCAGCGGTCCAACTGACCGCAGAAGGTTGTGCGGGAACGGCAGCGATGATTTTGGCGGCTACCAGAACGGCAGCTAGATGGCCGGGATCGGCGTGCGGATCACCGATGACGTATATGGAGTGATTGGTGTCGGCTTGCACGATGGCGGGATATTGCGCCCAATCTCTGTGAATCGGGGCTGTTTGCGCGGTCAGGAGGATTCCGAATGTTAAAACGACTAATGTGGAGCGAAGCATTTTTGTTGTAAGAAAACAGATCGGTAAAACGACCATATCGAGTGTAAAGTGAAGAATGGAAGCCAGTGGATAGCCTAATCGGCAGGGTTATTCACACTAGGAAGGTGCGAACAAGGAAATACGTAATTTGGGGCGGCTGGTGGGGCTTGAACCCACGACATCCAGAACCACAATCTGGCGCTACTACCAACTGAGCTACAGCCGCCGCAACAGTTTTAGTCTACCACCGTTCATCGGTCTTACATCAAG
>Ga0182012_10005187_pt1 | contig 13509 bp, 13 predicted proteins | sample 612S2SmetaG_FD_120486 | JGI IMG/M metagenome (GOLD analysis project Ga0182012, IMG submission 120486) | Permafrost microbial communities from Stordalen Mire, Sweden - 612S2S metaG | ecosystem: Environmental > Terrestrial > Soil > Wetlands > Permafrost | place: Sweden: Stordalen | collected... | reverse complement strand
GCCTCGACCATTCCCATGGGCGGCGCTTCCGGGGCCATCACCTCGTGCATGGGCATGTGCCTGTTGTTGCGCCCGGACACGGAAATCACCTTCAAATACTTTTATTTTTTCATTCGGTCCGGTGATGACGGGGAATGGGAGATTCCCACGTGGATGGTGGTAAGTTTTTGGTTTGTCAAAGATCTCTTCTGGATGGTGATCGGGATTGAATTCCACAGCCGCCGCGGGGGTGGAACGGCCTTTGGCGCGCATGTGGGCGGCTTTTTAGCCGGCATGGCGCTGATCGCCCTGTTTCGGCTGGGTGCCCGCAAAACCAAGACGGAGGCGCGGCCCGAAACGATTCTGTCACTGAAGGAAATTCAGGCGGCGGGTGCCTCCTCCGCCACCGCCGCCGCCCCCGTTCACCGCCCGCAACCGGCGGATTACGAAATCCCCACGATTTACCTGCACGCCGACGGCATCCAGAGCGGTCCTTTCACGCTGGCGGACATCCAATCGCGGCTGGCGCGGCAGGAATTGGGCGCCGCCACCCTGTATTGGGCGGAGGGTATGAGCCAATGGGAAAGCATTCAAGATCTGGCGGATCATCCGCTGACTTGATTTTTTTGCCGGGGCATAGCAATTTACGCGCATGTCAAATCAATCCAGTGTTGGTAAACCGGTGGTGGGAATATTGATGGGCAGCGATTCGGACTGGCCCGTGATGAAGGCGGCGGCCGACGCGCTGAAGGAATTTGGCCTCGTGAGCGAGGCGACGGTGATCTCGGCGCACCGCGATCCGCATGGCCTGGAAACGTATGTTTCCGGCGCGCGCGAGCGCGGGCTGCGGCTGATAATTGCCGGAGCCGGCGGGGCGGCGCACCTGCCCGGGGTCACGGCGGCCTTCACCATTCTGCCGGTGATCGGCGTGCCCATTCAGGGGAAATCCTTGGACGGCCTGGACTCGCTGCTCTCCATCGTGCAAATGCCGCCCGGCGTGCCAGTGGCCACCGTGGGCATTAATGCCGCGCGCAACGCCGGCCTGCTGGCGGTGCAAATCCTGGCCGTGGGAGACGCGGGGCTGCAAAAGTCGCTCGAAGCCTTCAAGGTCCGGCTCCAGGAGGAATCCCGGGCGCGGAATAAAAATCTGACGGCGTGAGCTGAAGTTCCGTATTTTACGGTTTTTTCAGGCGCACCAGCGTGGCGCCCCAGCCGCCGTATTGCGGATGGTCCAGGGTGTAGGCCGCCACGTCCGGGTGTTTGGCCAGCACGGCATGGACGGTGCGACGAAGGTGCCCCATGCCTTTGCCGTGGATGAGGCGCACCTCAAAAATGCCCTTCTCGCGGCACGCGGCGAGATAGTCCACGACCAATTCCGCCACCTCGCGCGGCGCGAAGGTATGCAGGTCCAGCACACCATCAATGGGCAGCGGGACGGGGTCGTCCATGGCAGATTTTTAATCAAAGCTGGGAGGACCCACAAGCCAGGTTTTTGCTCAAAGAACCCCCAAGCCCGGTATTTTTGTTGTAAATGGCCTGAAAACTGTCATAAGTTAACCACGCTAGGTTGCATATGGAAGATATTAAAGAAATCAAAGAAATCGTACAAATCTTGTTTTTTCTTCTGCCAGGCTTCCTGACGGCAAAAATGCTTGAGATGTGGGTCATCACCAAACCTAAAGATGTGTTTGACCGGGTTGTTCAGGCCTTTGTGCTGACATTTGTGAACTTGATTTGTTTTGCATTTATCCGCTGGCTACTTGAGAAACTGGTGGGTTTCCAATTTGACCACGATCAATTTTTCGCGATTAATAATTTGCTGCTGATGGTTTTCTGCGCCGTGAGAATTGCCATTATATTGTCCTTCGAGTTGAACAATGAGTTGGTACTGACCAAACTGCGAAAATGGAAAATCACCAAGAAAACTTACAAACCTTGCACATGGGTCGAAACCTTTGAACACGTTGAGCGATTGGTGGTGGTTCACCTGAATGACGGACGGCGGATTTATGGCTGGCCAAAGTTTTATTCGGACGATCCAGCAGAGCGGGCGATATTTTTGGAAGAGGCCTCCTGGCTGGATGATGAAAATAATTTGATAAACAATCCTCCGATCAGTATATTGCTTGATGGAAACAGTGGGATTCAATTTGTTGAATTCCTGCAGGAAGTGAAATAAAATTTAAAGCCATGAGCGATCATGTAAAAACCGGACGCAGCTTGAGTCCCCGGCCTTTGGGCGAGAATGGTCCACCGCCTCGAAACCGACCGGCACCACCCCCTATGCCGCCTACACCTAAATTTAATTATCAGCCAACGCGGACACAAGTGGTTCCTTTGCGTCCCGAACCGCAACGGGAACAACCTGCTTAGCTGATTGGTATGAACGAAGATGACTCTGAAAGCACCCCATCGGATGAAGGCACTTTAACAAATTTCTCCGTAAATGAGGACGCTCCAACTGTAAAGCCTCCCCCCCGACCCCCTCCACCAAAGAAGAGCAAATAGCCCATATTCAAAATTGGTGCTTTATAGTTTTTACCGGTGTTTATCGGGCACTCGTGCTGGTCTTTCCATTCCACCGTCGCCGAACTTCGCCTGTCGGTTGGACATTCGCCACCCCGTTTGTTACGATTTTTGGATTATATGAGTTTGGATACACCAGAAGCCCTGCCGGCGGCGGCGGAAACCCGCCCGTCCGATTTTATTCGCGACATCGTCGCCAGCCATGTGGCGGAGGGCAAATACCCGCGGATTCACACCCGCTTTCCGCCGGAGCCCAACGGTTATCTGCACATTGGCCATGCCAAAAGCATCTGCCTGAATTTCGGCATCGCCCGCGAATTTGGCGGCGTGTGCAACCTGCGCATGGATGACACCAACCCCACCAAGGAGGATGTGGAATATGTGGATTCCATTCAGGAGGACGTGAACTGGCTGATTCGCAACTGGGCGGATGACACGCTGGGTTACAAAGCCAAAGGGACGCTGCCGGACGCCATCACCAGCAACGGCCGGCCGGACCACTTTATCCCGGCGGCGGTTCCGAAGCTTTCCCCCCCGGCCACATTGGAACCCTTTTATGCCTCGGATTATTTCGCGCAAATTTATGGTTACGCGGTGGAATTGATCAAGGCCGGCAAAGCATTTGTCTGCGATCTGACGCCCGAGGAAACCGACGACTACCGGCGCAACGCCAAGGAAAGCCCGTTCCGCAACCGCAGCGTGGCGGAAAACCTGGACTTGTTCACGCGCATGAGGGCCGGGGAATTTCCCGACGGCACCCGCACCTTGCGCGCGAAGATTGATGTCGCCTCCCCCAATATCTGGCTGCGCGATCCGCTGATCTATCGCATCCGCCATGCGGACCATCATCATACCGGCAATGCCTGGTGCATTTACCCGATGTATGATTTCGCGCATTGCATCAGCGATTACCTGGAAGGCATCACGCACAGCATTTGCACGCTGGAGTTTGAGGTTCACCGGTCATTGTACGACTGGATTCTGGAGGCCTTGAGCCTGCCGCGTCCCCTGCCCCATCAATACGAATTTGCCCGGCTCAGCCTGGGTTACACGATCATGAGCAAGCGCAAGCTCATGCAACTCGTGCAGGAAGGGCTGGTGGCGGGCTGGGACGATCCCCGCATGCCCACGATCAGCGGCATCCGCCGCCGGGGGGTGACACCGGAGGCGCTGCGTGCCTTCGCCTACCACATCGGCATCACCAAATACAACGGCATCACGGACGTGGCCGTGCTGGAGCACGCCATCCGCGAGGATTTGAACAAGCGCGCATTGCGGCGGTTGGCGGTGCTGCGTCCGTTGAAAGTGGTCATCACGAATTATCCGGTGGACCGGGTGGAGGAATTGTACGCCACCAATAATCCCGAGGCTCCGGAGACCGGCACCCGCCCGGTGCCCTTCAGTCGCGAACTCTACATCGAGCAGGACGATTTCAAGGAAGTGCCGCCGCCGAAATTTTTCCGGCTCAAACCGGGTGGCGAGGTGCGCCTGAAATACGCCTACATCATCAAGTGCGAGGAACTGGTGAAGGATGCCGCCGGAAATGTCATTGAACTTCGCTGCACCGCTGATCTGGACAGCAAAACGGGCGGCACAACGGCCGGCCGGAAGGTCAAGGGCACGATTCATTGGGTGAGCGCGGCTCACGCGGTGCCCGCCGAGGTTCGGCTCTACGACCGTCTCTTCACCGTCCCCGAGCCGGATGCGGACGGGGATTTCAAGACTCACTTGAATCCGCATTCCAAGGAGGTCATCACGGCCCAGTGCGAACGATCCCTGGCTGAGGCCGGCGCGGACACCCGCTATCAATTCGAGCGGCTGGCGTACTTCGCCCTGGACAAGGACAGCGCGCCCGGGAAGCTGGTGTTTAACCGGACGATCACGTTGAAGGACACGTGGGCGCGAGAAACGCCGAAGCGGTAACGCATGCCTCGCCGTGAACTCAAAAATGGGCGTCAGGTTGCCGCATGGCTTGCGGATATTGGATCCCAGTTAAAAGCCCCGGGCAATATGACCCTCATCGGTTCGGCGGCCTTGCTCTGGCATGTGCATAACCGCGGTCTCATTGCGGAACTCCCGGAATCCAGCATGCATGTGGACCCGGTTACTGACAGTGATGAGGTGGCGATGCACTGTTACGCGGCGCTCATTGGCAGCGAGTTTGAGCTAACGCATGGCTGGCATGTCAATCTGATGCCAGAGTCCGTATTGGAACAACTCCCCGCAAATTGGAAGCAGCGCGCGACCCAACAACAGATTGGCAAGTTGTGCCTCACCGTGCCCGCTCCCGCCGATTTGCTGGCACCCAAACTCCGGCGCAACGAACCCCGGGACCGTGCCCATGCTGAATGGGCAAAACTCATAGGATTGCTTGGCTGAAATGGTCTGCTATATTGGCACTATGCTGGTCAACGGAATTCATTTTCAGGAGTATGCCAAGCTGGAATACGGGCGGTTGCTCTGGCGCGTGCCGGATTATCGGGAACGCCTGCTCCGTCACTGGCATGACCCGCGTCATCCCCACGCCGGGCGATTTGCCGAACATGAGCTCGAAGTGTGCCACGTCCTCGAAAGCACCAAAGGTTCCGACGCTGAACTGGACGCCGAGTTGCGCCGGCGCAATTTGAGCCTGCGGGTCGTGGTGAAAGAGATCCCTTCGGTTTTTGGCGCGTTTTTTTAATAAATCTGAAACTAGGAATCGCGCGCGAAGTCCATAGCACCAAGGCCTGACATATAATGCCCGACAACTCCTTCACAGCATTTGTCCTGGACCAGCTCTCCGCCCTGCCCGAGGTTCGCGCCAAGGCGATGTTTGGGGCGCATGGATTATATCAGGCGGACCGGTTCTTTGGGATTGTGGATGAGGGCCGGTTGTTTTTCAAAGTGAACGAGAAGTCTAAAGCCGCCTATGTGGAGCGGGACATGGGGCCCTTCACCTATGAAGCCCGGGGCAAAACCCTGGCCATGGGGTATTACGAAGTGCCGCTGGATATAATGGAAAAGCCGGCTGACTTGGTCGAATGGGCCCGGCAGGCGATCCAGGTGGCGGCCACCGCCGCCCGCAAACCGGTTAAAAAAGCGAAGTGAATTAACTTGCCCCGGGCGCTTGAGACTGATATACTGAATTTGTCCAACCGGACTGGTAAATGAAGCATGTTATTATGAAAATCAAACTCGTCGCCCCGCTCCTGGCGCTGTCGCTGCTGACGGCCGTCCTGACTCTGCAGGCCCAAACGGCCCAACCCGGCACCAACGGACTGGAGGTTCTGGTCGCCCAAGTGCGAGCCGATCTTAAAGCCGGCAAACACACCGAGGTGGAACTGGCGGGTGATTTGAAGCAGTTCGACAGCCTGCTGGCCGCCGAAAATGGCAAAGCCACCGAGCAAGGCGCCCAGATTCTCCTCATGAAGGGCGCGGTCTATGCGGAAGTGCTGCAAAACCTTACGCAGGCCAAAGCCATTTTTACCCAAATCAAAACCCAATACCCGGGCACCCAGGCGGCAACCCAATCCGATCAAATTTTGAAAACGCTGGATCATCAGGCCGAGGTGGACAAGCAGTTTGCCGCAGGCGCGCCGTTCCCTGACTTTTCGGTGACCGACCTCGCGGGCAAGCCCCTGGCAGTGGGGAATTACAAAGGCAAGGTGGTGTTGGTGGATTTCTGGGCCACATGGTGTGGTCCGTGCCGCGCGGAACTGCCCAACGTGGTGGCCACTTATGCCAAGTATCATGACCAGGGCTTTGAAATCATCGGCATCAGTCTGGACCAGGACCGGGACAAACTGGTGAGCTTCATCAAGGATAACAACATGACTTGGCCGCAATATTTTGACGGGCTGGGCTGGCAGAACAAAGTGGCGGTAAAATATTCCATTGAATCCATTCCCGCCACCGTGCTGATTGACGCGAAGGGAAACATCATTGATCACGATCTGCGGGGCGACGCCCTGACGCAAGCCGTGGCGAAAGCCCTGGCAAAGTGACGTCCGCCCGAGCGAGCTTCCGGGACGGCGGCAGACATGATTCTGCTCACGAACTGGCGCTGGTGTAACGCCGAACGGACAGTCGCCAGAACCACTCGGAAATCACCGCCCACACGGCCCCCAACGCCAGCAATGACAGCCAGGTAACGGGGCTCACCAGCTTGTCCGCCAGCAGGCGCGTGGGCACATTGGAGACGAGCAGCACCGGCAGGGCAAAGGTGAACATGGCCTTGAAGGCCCCGTGAAACGCCTCATCCGGCATGCGCGCAATGTTGAACAAATTGTAATACCCCCAGACAATGCCCTGCGCCCGCACGGTCCAGAACCCCACGGCAGCCAGCATGAACATGAGGGAATAATGAATCATGATGCCCACGAGGCACAACCCGGCAAAGCCCGCCAATTGCAGGAAAGTGGGATGCAACTGAAGTTGCACGGCGGCATAACCCATCACGCACACGGCAAAAACGGCATTGATAAAAGCCCCCAGATCCACCTGCCGCAGCGAGACGATGAACCGCGTGTTCACCGGCAGCAGCAACAGGAAATCCATTTTGCCCGTGCGGATCAATTCGGAAAGATTGGTGCAATTGACCAGGAAAAACGCCTGATAAATTTGCTGGATGAAATTGCTCGCCCCCACCAGCAAGACCATTTCCCACTGGGTCCAGGTGCCGACGGTTGCGGTCTGCCGAAAGATCACCCCCACAAAACACAGTTGCAGGGCAAACCAGAGAAGTTCCACCACGATCCAGAGGAGAAAATTGCCCTTGAACGACATTTCCCGCGCCACGGAGTTTTTCCAGAGCGCGGCGTAAATGATGCCATAACGTCGAAAGTTCATAATCATTTCAGCCGCCAAAGGCGGAATATTTTTTAATGCCCCGGCTCCACATGAACCGGGCAAAGCAATAAGCCGCCACAACCCAGCCAAATTGCACCAGAAGGCCGTGGTACAATTCGGGGCCGGCCGATCGCCCCAGATACACGCTGACGGGAAAATAGAGCTGATACGGAAATGGGGTGAAGGCGAGGATGTGCTGGGCCAGCGGCGGCAGCATGTCCAGCGGGAACAAGTGGCCGCTGGCCAGGTATTCAAAAGCAAAGAGAATGAAAATAAAGGTGGAGATTTCGAGCAGCCAGAACGCCAGCATGGCCATGCCGTAGGAAATAAAAAATTGCAGCAAAGCCGTCATGACCAGGGAAACCGGAAAGGCCAGCGCGGCGGCGAGGCTGGCCGGGGCGACCACATTGGACCGGAAACAAAAGATGAACAGCGCGAGAGGAATGACGGCCATGGCCACAAACGCCAGCCGCCCGGACACGAACAGGCAGAGCCGGTAGGTGAGGTAATCCACCGGTTTGAGGAGAAACTGGCTGATGTTCCCGTCGCGGATGTCGGCGGCGATTTGCCAGTCGTCCTCATTGACTGCCGTCAGCACATCCACGACCGCCACCATGAGGTAATAGAAAATAATTTGCGTCTGGGTATAGCCGGAATGCTCCCGGGCGCCATCCCCTTGCGCGTACACCGTTCGCCACAGCGAGAGCATGGCGAACAAGGGAATGAAGCTGAACAGCGTCCGTGTCAAATAATTGAAACGATACGCCAGATTGCCCTGAATCCCGATGTTAATGACGTGGAGATATTTTCGCATGGCCGACCCGCTGCATTCTAAGCGGCAAGGCGGGAAAGGCGAGGGTTTTTTGGGGAAAGCCAGGGCCGTCTGGACGCACTTTGACCGGCATCACCGCCCATGCAGGGTCACCGCGGATTTGACTCCACTTTTGTTGCTTTAGTTGCCCTTGGTCTGAAAGACGAAGAAGTAAGGGATGGCGGGATGGCCCTGGGTGTCTTGGAAACCATGGAATTTCTGGCTGTTGATCCACCAGCCATAAGTTTTATTCGGCTCGAGTTTGACCTTCAGAACGCAGGTGCGGTGGTCACTGTCGTAGTGCGGTTTGCCGACGCTTTCGGGGTCGGAATTCTGCCACGCGGTGGCCCAGCTCCAGGATTGGTCGGCCATGTCCTTGCTGAAGGTGATTTTGATTTCCACTTCACCGGGGGCGACCGCTTTGCTGCCCGCTTCCGGCACTGTCTTGACGACGACCGGCGCCATGTTATCGATGTCCTGGGCGGTGGCCCAGTGGGTGAGTGCGCCGGCAATGATCCCGGCCAGCAAGGTTTTCATTTTCATACATATCTCCGTTGGTTTTTATTTGGTACTAAACATCAGCAAATATGGCACGGCGGGGCGGCCGTCGCGGTCGGTGAAATTGCGGAATTTTTCGCTGTTTAACCAGAAGCCGTAAGTGGTCCCGGGGGCAAGTTTCACCGGCAGCACGCAAGTGCGTCCATCGTTTAAATAATGCGGATTGCCAGCGCTCTCCGGGGTCGAATTTTCCCAGGCAGTGGACCAGCTCCAGGAATCGGCCGTCATGGGCTTGCTAAAGCGCACGCGAATTTCCATCGGGCCTGGCGGAACATCATGCGCGCCCGCCACCGGCCAGGTTTCCACCACGACCGGACTCTGATTGGCCACGGTGGGCGCAGGCGGTGCGGAGTCATCGGCAGCGGTCTGGTCGGGTGGAAGCAACACGTCCTCCACCACTATTTTACCATAACCAAGGCCGTCCGGGTTATTCCCGTTGACCCGGCAAAAAAGTGTCAGTCCCTTGACGGCGGGTTGATTTTCACACTGGTAGTTGGCATCGGCGGGGGCTTCCTTGAGATCCTCAAACGCCACACCGGAAGGTGCCGCGGCGAAACCAAAACCTTGGGTGAACCGATGGAACTCCAAATAGGGTGTGTCCCCGAACATTCCGCCACTGGATTGATCACCGCTCGTGAGCTCGCCGGCAGGCTTTTGCCAGATCTGCCAATCCTCGCCAAAATGCGGCAATTGCCCCCAATGGGTCAGGGTAAGCCGGCCGGTCTCCACGTTGGCACCGGCGAAGCTCCTTTCACCCGCCCGGTTGAAAGCGTAATGAATCACCACCTGGCGCGCGCGGAATAGTTTCACGTCCGAATGTAATGGCACTAACTGGTGATTCTTAATGGACAGCAACCGCCATTGGGTGGCATAACCCGGCGCGGAAAAATACAGGTAGTAGTCGCCATCTGACCATTCCGCCAAGGCCAGACTGTTCGTCCCGGCGGGCAGATTATCATATGACTTGAGAAGGTGTGCCGCCGGTCCGTCCGTTTTGACCTCCACAGTGACATTTCCGCCGGACTGGCCCTCCAAAGACAAATTCACGAGCGGATCCGCCGGGCCGGCCTGCGGCTGAGACCCGCGCACAAAACGGATCGCCCCGTTGACCGTCTCGGCATGGACCCCGGCCGCGCCACTACCCAGTGTTCCTTTAAGATTATGACTCCGCAGGAATTCCTTTTCCACAGTCAAACCGGGAAATTCGCTGGAAATACCGCCGTTCACCGTGCTGGCAGAAACGGTGGCATCGGTATTCGGTGGCAGAGTCACCTCGATCCTCCCATTGACCGCATTAAACGATGCCTTCTGTCCGTCCCCCAAGCGCGCAAACGCCGCCTTGATCTGCCCGTTGACCGTTTCCACATCCAGATTGGCGGCGGCGTCCTCGACCCGGGCTTCGCCATTGACGGTGGAAGCCTTGATGTCGCCATAAACGCCGGAAATCCGGATCTTTCCATTCACACTTTCAATGTTCGTCAGATGCGCATGACGCGGCACTTGGACCGTGTAATCCACGGTGGGCGGACGGCTATTCATCCAACCGCCGAGCCAGAAAAAGCCGGAGCTTTCCGAAGGTTGCCGGGTGTGAATGGCAATGCGGTTGGTGGTCGAGTCCACGTTCACTTTAATCGCGTCGAGCACCGCCTGGCTGCCGGCATTTTTCACGCCAGTGATCACCACTTCATCGCGATCCCAGCCCGTGATGGTGGTGGGACCATTTACATTCTCGAGGCTGACACAGCCATCGGCCGCCAGCGGTAGGGTTTGGTGAAAGTACTGGTGAAATTCTCCCGCGCCGGGATTAGTGGCGCTGGTGCCGGGCTGGGAAACCGGTCCGGAATGTCCCAAATCCCAGTAGGCAACTGCCGCCAATCCGCCGAACAGGAGCAAAACGGCCAGCAATACCAACCAAACCGCGTGGCCTGGGCGGTTCCCCGCTCCTGAGCTGGGATTTTGCATGCGAAAGGCCTCGGCCACCGACGGTCGGGATAGCACGACCAGCGCCCAAATGCCCATGGGCAGGCCCAGCAAACTGGAAAAACCGCACGCCACGATAGCCACAATCGCCGCGACGACCGCCCACGCATGGCTGCGCAGGCGCAACATGCTCCACGCGCCAAAAACGATCAGGGACGCCGGCAACACACTGAATAATAATGTGGTGGTCAGCAGGAAGGCATGCCAGTGAAAGCCGGACAGACCCAAACCGGACAGGAAATCATCCACCCAGTTCACCGGGGCGGTGTAGATGATCAAGACTTTCAAGGCGGAGAATAATTTCCAGCCGCCGGCGATCAACAAACCAATGGCGGGCGGGGTCACCAAGTCCCGACCGGAGACGGCGACGGCGACTTTCCCGGGCGTAATGGAAGGAGGAGGCGTGACCGGCGGTGTGAATCCGGCGGCGGACGGCAGGGGCGCGCCCGAGATAGTCTCCACCCGGGTTTTGAGTTCGCTGGCCTGCTGGTAACGCAGTTCGGGACGCTGTTCCAACGCCCGTAGCACCACATCATCCAACCGCACGTCAAGCTGGACTTTCCGGGAGGGGGGCAGGACGGGTTTATCCGGCAGTTGCCCGGTGAGCATCTGGTAAAACACCACGCCGAGCGCGTAAATATCGGCGCGATTATCCACCTCGCCGGGATGTTCCTGCTGTTCCGGGGCCATGTAGTTGGGCGTGCCCATGACCTTGCCGGCCTCGGTGAGCGTGGACTGAACGCCGATGGGCCCCAGTCCGGCGGCGGTGTCCGGTCCAGACTCGACGAGTTTGACCAGGCCGAAATCGGCCAGTTTTACCCGGCCCCGGCGATCCAGAAGAATGTTCTCCGGTTTGATGTCCCGATGCACAATGCCCTGGTCATGGGCGAATTGGAGGGCATCACAAATTTGCGGGACAATTGCCAGAGCCTCGCGGGCGGAGATCTGGCGGGTGGCGAGCAACTGCCGCAGGTTCACGCCATCCACAAACTCCATGAGGAAAAAATACAGTGGGCAGGCCTGACCGAATTCAAACAACGTCACAATGCCCGGATGATTCAACCGGGCCAGTGCGCGGGCCTCACGGGCGAATCGCTCGGCAAATCCCGCCTCGGTGCCCACTCCGGGCGGCAGGATTTTCAAGGCCACGATGCGATCCAATTGTGTCTGCCGGGCTTTATAGACGGCCCCCATGCCGCCTTTGCCTATGAACTCCAGGATTTCCAATTGCGGGAAAAAGCCAGCCAGTTCACCGAGACTGGGCGGCACGAAGGATGCGGCGGCGCCTGCCGCTGGACCAGACTCGGCGCCAGTCGGAAATCCCGCCCGGATCAAGCATTCCGGACACAGCCCCATGGGCACGTCCGGGGCGAGCAGTTTTCGGCAGCTTGGGCAAAGGCGTTGGGGGTCCATAAAATTGTGTTTCCACCCCATTCTTAGGTGAATTCTTCGAAAAGTTACTGAAAATGTGAGTTACCCGGCCAAAACCTTGAACAAATACCTTAGCTCGTCCTCCACGGCATCATCGGCGGTCAGGGTTTGGGCGATCTCCTGGCGCAGCACCTCCCGATATCGCTTGCGAAGGCGGTGGACTGCCACTTTGACCGCCCCCTCGCTCAAGTTCATTTTCGCGGCCAGTTCCACGTAAGGTTGCGACTCGCGCCCTCCCACCAGACAACCGTGCAACCCAGCAAAGATATCGCCCCTTCCGGCGGCTTCGTGTTCCTCGCGCAAGCGTCCCAGCACCGTGTCCAGCAACGCCAGCGCCCAGCGGCGGTCAAAGTCCTGTTCCGGCATGCGGCGATCGGCCGGTTCCTGACCGTAACGCGTTTCGGCGGTATCCAGTTGCAGGGGAATTAGCAACTGGCCTCCCCCGCGCTTCTGAGCGCGCACCTTGTCCCATTCATCCGCCAGAAACCGGTTCATGGCGGTGAGCAGAAAGGTGCGGAAACGACCGCGTTCGCGCCGCGCATCAGCGACCCAATGGCGTTCCAGCAAGCGGGCAAAAAAGGCCTGGGTGGAATCCTGGGCGTCGGCGGGCGACTGGCCGCGACGGCGTGCGTAAGCGTAAAGGGGATACCAATAAGTGCGGCACAGTTTCTCCAGCGCCGCAGCGGAGCGGGAAGTGTCCGGCTGCCCGGCGCTTTGCACCACCGACCAATGGGTCGTGGCAAACACAGGATTGCGTGGTAATGACGGGCAGGACGGCGGGAAGGTGGAGGCTGCCGAGGTGCTCATAAGGCCAAGCTTTAGCACGCCCTCCCGCTAAATGCCACGCGAAAAATTTATTGGCTAAACCGGATCGCCCCTGAAGCGACGGGTTTACCAAGAGGGAGGGGATGATCCTAAACCACATTCCGGCTGGCAGAGAGGCGCTCCCGGGTCTCGGCCCCTTCTCACTCACAGTCAAAAAAAATCGAGGCCGGATAAAAATCCGGCCTCGACGTGAAAATCAACGAATTAAATCGCGATCAATAACGGCGACCGCCGCCGCCGCCGGAACCGCCGCCGCTGCCGCCGAATTCACGACGACGACCGCCGCCGCCGCCACCAGCCGGACGGTCTTCACGGGGACGAGCGATGTTGACGGTAAGAGCGCGACCATCCATCTCTTTGCCGTTCATGGTTTCAATGGCTTTCTCGGCTTCGGCCGGGGAGCTCATGGTGACAAAACCGAAACCGCGGGGACGGCCCGTGGTGCGGTCCATCATCAGGTTGGTTTCGGTGACCGTACCGAACGCGGCGAACGCGTCGTTGAGGTCGTTTTCGGTGACGTTGAAGGAAAGATTTCCCACAAACAATTTGTTACTCATGTGATGTTTTACTGT
>Ga0182012_10005186_pt1 | contig 13510 bp, 11 predicted proteins | sample 612S2SmetaG_FD_120486 | JGI IMG/M metagenome (GOLD analysis project Ga0182012, IMG submission 120486) | Permafrost microbial communities from Stordalen Mire, Sweden - 612S2S metaG | ecosystem: Environmental > Terrestrial > Soil > Wetlands > Permafrost | place: Sweden: Stordalen | collected... | reverse complement strand
ACAAAACTGGGAAATATATATTGAAGAATCTTGGCGTAGTTATATGGGTCATTCTGCTATTCTTAACAAGTAGGGTTAAGAAAGAGAAGTTCCTAGGGCTGCAACCGGCACAAGCCGCTTGTGGCCTTTTGCTTTGCCTCAAAGCTCAATAGCTCACGGCTCGAAGCTCAACAGGAACCCGTTTTAACTCGCAACTCACAGACTCAGAACTCTTAACCGAACAGAAACCCACAGCTAAACCCAGGAGGATCAATACTTTGCCAATAAAGTCTCTACATTCAATACTTTGACCCCGAGGTCACCCGATAAACCACTGATTCCAGAGACCCTCCAGAAAATAAAAGGAGGGGGTGGGTCACCGCATCTGGCCGCTGTTCGCTCTCACCTGTTCGCTGTTTGCTGTCTCGCAAGATGTTCTAATGGAACGATGCGTTTCTAATCGCGCGCAGAAGGTTCCTTCAGGAGTTCGCAATCGATGTGTGATGTACGCAAGTCGGCTTTACGTTGGGTCATGATGGGTTTGGCTGCTGGTCTCGCCGCTGGAGCGCTCGCCACAGCGCATGCTCAAATAGGCGCTTCTACTACGATCCAGCGCAACCGGAAGGAAGCTCATCCTCGCCGCGAGACCAATGCCAGTCGCGAGGCCCGCATTCAGCGCACTATCGACGAGACCTACGCGCATCGCTGGGAGGTCTTCGGCGGAGGAGGTTATCTCCGCTTCCGCAGCGGCCCGAACACCAAGAACAACAACGAAGTCAGTTGGGCGACCGCTGCGAACTACTACCTGAATCCAAAGCTCGCCATCATCGGCGATGCGCGCGGCTCCTTCGGCTATGCGCACCAGCAGTTGCCGCTGCAGTATCCGCAGATTCCGAGCCCACAGATCAATGAGTACACCTTCATGGGCGGAGCAAGTTACCGCTTCTACCGCAAGGAGAAGGTCGCTCTCAGCGCACAGGCGCTCGGCGGAATGGGCTGGGGAATCTTCTCCGGCGGCTCCAAGGGCCTGAGCAGCACTGCACTGGGAATCTGGCCGGACGGAATTAAGCCTGCCTTCTCTCTCGGCGTCAGCGCGGATTACAACTTCTTTCCGAATCTCGCCCTGCGGTTTACACCAACCTACGTTGGAACCAACTTCGGCGGAACGGTGCAGAACAACATCGGCTTCAACGCCGGAGTTATCTACCGGTTTGGAAAGCAGTAGCGCAAGAGTAAAATCGAACTATGTCCAAGGGCTGGGAATCGAAGAGCGTTGAAGCGCAGCAGGCGGAAGCAGCCGCTCCCAAGGCTGCCAATCCGGATGCGGACCCGGAAGTTCGCCGCGCTGAGGCGGAACGCAAGCGTCGCGTGCAGTCGCTGGAGTTGCAGCGCGAGCGCGTCCTGTCCGAACGCACCTCAAGTCCGCATCGCCGCAGCGCGTTGGAACTGGCGCTCGCCACCATCGAGCGCGAGCTCGAACAGCTTGGCTGGTCTATCAAGATCTAGCTGCTGTAAGCCTCAGCTCTTGCGGGTCAACACAAACGGATTGGCCTGCGCCGTCGGCGTAAGTACCACCGTCTGGATGCTCACATGCTCTGGCCGCGTCGCAGCCCAGACAATCGCATCGGCAACGTCCTCCGGCTGCAAGGGATCGACGTTCTGGTAGGTCTGGGCAGCGCGCTGCTCGTTGCCACGGAAGCGCACTTTGCTGAAATCGGTCTCGACCATTCCGGGATCGATCGAAGTCACACGCACTGGCGTTCCGTTCAGGTCGATGCGCAGACCATCGCTGATGAAGCGCTCCGCGGCTTTGGTTGCGCAGTAAACACCACCGTTCGGATAAGCGAAGTGACCTGCAATCGAGCCCAGGTTGATGACATGTCCGCGGCCGCGCTTCACCATACTCGGAACCACGGAACGCGTGACGTAGAGCAATCCCTTGATGTTGGTGTCGATCATCTCTTCCCAGTCGTCGACGTCGTCTTCATACATCTTCTTCAATCCGCGGCTAAGGCCTGCGTTGTTGACCAGCACATCGACCTCGCTCCATGCTTTGGGCAACGTAGTCATAGTGTTTGCTACTGAATCGCGCTGACGCACATCGAGCGCGAAGCTGTGGATATCACTCGCGCCGGCTTTGCGCAGCTCGGCCTCCATCGCCTGCAGCACTTCGAGCCTGCGAGCACACAGCAGCAGTTTCGATCCAAGGCGAGCGAACGCCATCGCTGCAGCAGCGCCGATGCCGGAGCTCGCGCCAGTAATGAATACAATCTTGTCCTTCATGGAGATGCTCACGGTTTGATTGCCCTCCTCAGCATCTTGCCATAACGCACGAAGACCGCGAAATCTCGCGGTCTTCGTACTCAGATGTTATGGCGCAGTTACTGCGAACTGGCTACTCCGCGCCGCCCGTCTCCGGCGCAACCGTCTTCACTCCGATGGCTTCGCCTGATACGACGAGTTCCACGCGACGATTCTGCGCTTTGCCTGCGGCGGAAGTGTTGTCCGCTACAAAGTTCGTAGCTCCATAGCCCATTGCGGTCGCATTCTCCGGCGAGACGCCGTTTTGCACCAGGAAGTTCTTGACCGAATCGGCACGGTTCTCACTAAGCGTCTGGTTGTATGCTGGTGAGCCAACCGAATCGGTATAGCCTTCTACCTGCACCTTAAGGCCGGGATAAAGCTCGAGAATCGTTGCGACCTTGGCCAGTGAGATCTGTGTGTTCGACTTCAGCGTGTACTTTCCTGTGTCGAACAGCACATCGCTCAGGTTGATTACCAGACCGCGAGGAGTCTCCGTTGTCTGCAGAACAGTATTCAACTGCTTGAGCAGACGATCACGCAATGCCTGCTCGCTAGCTGCGCTGTTTTCGGCCCGCTGATTGGCCTCCGCAGCCTGCGCGCGAGCATTGGCTGCCTCAGCATCCGCTTTGGCTTTGGCCGCTTCCGCCTGAGCCTTTGCTGCCGAGGCAGCGTCGGCCTGAGCCTGCGATTGAGCTGCCTGCAGCTGCGACAGTTCGGCCTGCTGCTGCGATTGCTGTGCCTGCTGTTGTGCCGCGACCTTGGCCTGCTGCGCCTCCTGCTGGCGCTGCTCAGCCTCCTTACGGAGAGTGACCAGACGAGCATCCTCAGCGTGCTCCACAGCGCCGCGCGCAAAGGTGAACTCCATCTTGACGTCGCGGTGCTTCGAGGACTGAATGTCCTGCGCATTCTGAATGTCGGTTGCGACCTCCTTCATGATGTCGGGAGTGTACTGGTCCGCTCCGACAGACTGCGCGATACGCTCGGCGTTGTATGCCTCAAAGAGCGCCAGCGGCATGTGCTCGCGGTCCGTTATCGGGTGGGATTCGGACTTGGAGCCAGCGGTATCTGCATAAAGGCCGCGAGGCAGCAGTTGATAATGCACATTCACCTGCTGCAAGACACCAGTCGTATTGTCCGTAAAGACGTTCTTCAGCACGATAACGTCGCTCGGCGTTGACACTGCAAAGTAAGGTTCGGCAGTGACGATCATGCCAAATGTCTGAAAGGAGGTAGTTACGTCGAGGCTGGCTTTGTCCCCGGCAAGTTCCAGTTCACCGAGGTTTTGCGGACGGCCATCTGACGATATTGCCCACAGCACATAGGTAAGATATTCAGGGCCGAAGCCATTTGCAGGAGTAAGATCCTCAAACCGGACAGAGATCTCCGTTTTACCGGTAACCGAATTGACCTTTGCTTCGCCCTTAGCACTCGGCATCAGCTCTGTTCCAGTGAAGCCCAGATGCGTCGCTCCACTACGGTTCAAATAGTTCACGGCATCAAGGCTGCGCTGAACCACCTTAACGTTGTAGATGTAGGCACCATTCGGGCCCTGAGTGATGACTTCTGCCGATTGGGCGGCTGGTGCGACTGCTGTTGGGTTAGGCTCTTGCGCCAGAGTTGTCATGCTTAGTAGAACAATCATCGCTGTGACAGCTATCGCCGTCCTTGCCTGGTTCCATGCTCCGGACATTGCTCGTGTCTCCTTGCTTCCATGCTGCGCAAATGCACAGCGAGCGACGTGAGGTCGCTCCAAGCAAGTTCGGATGCTCTGAGGCTCGACAAAGGTGTCCGAAGAGAAAGGTTAGTTTGCAGGCAACCAATCGTACACAACGAAGCAGGATGCCTTCTGTTATTGGCCCAGGATCGGCACTCCGCCGACAGCCATGCTATGTTCGATTCGCCGTTTCCACTCTTCCGGACCAGTGATATGAACGCTAGTCCCGTGGGTGTCAACAGCAACTGTGACCGGCATATCCACGACGTCGAACTCATAGATCGCTTCCATGCCGAGGTCTTCAAACGCCACCAGGCGCGAATGCTTGATGGCCTTCGAAACCAGATAGGCCGCTCCGCCGATGGCGATCAGATAGACGGCCTGGTTGTCACGGATGGCATCAATTGCCGCAACGCCGCGTTCAGCCTTACCGATCATGCCCAGCAAACCTGTTTCCTCCAGCATCTGGCGTGTGAACTTGTCCATGCGGGTCGCGGTCGTAGGACCAGCGGGACCAACGGCCTCATCGCGCACCGCCTCAACCGGACCGACGTAGTAGATGAGCCTGTTATGGAAGTCCACGGGAAGCTTCTCACCGCGGCTCAGCATCTCGGTCATACGCTTATGTGCAGCATCGCGACCTGTCAGCAACTTTCCATTCAGCAGCAACACGTCGCCAGGCTTCCAACTGCGAACTTCCTCGTGCGTCAGAGTATCGAGCGTTACGCGCTTGCCGTTGTGCGGATCGTAGGTGAGCTTCGGCCAACTCTCCAGCGAAGGCGGATCGAGATACACTGGACCGCTTCCATCCAGAACGAAATGCGCATGTCGGGTCGCAGCACAATTAGGAATCATCGCCACGGGCAGATTTGCAGCATGCGTCGGCCAGTCGAAGATCTTCACGTCCAGCACGGTCGTGAGCCCGCCAAGTCCCTGAGCACCAATGCCCAGCGCGTTGACCTTGTCGTAGATCTCCACACGCATCCGCTCAATGTTGGTCTTTGGACCCCGAGCTTTCAGCTCTTGCATGTCAATAGGATCCATAAGGCTTTGTTTGGCCATAAGCATCGCCTTCTCGGAAGTGCCACCGATACCAATACCGAGCATTCCAGGAGGGCACCAGCCAGCACCCATCGTCGGCACAGTCTTTACAACCCAATCAACAACCGAGTCTGAAGGATTGAGCATAACGAACTTTGACTTGGCTTCACTGCCTCCTCCTTTCGCGGCAACTGTTACGTCGATTGTGTCACCAGCCACCAGCGACACTTCAACTACGCAGGGCGTATTGTCTACCGTATTGTTGCGAGCAAACGCAGGATCGGCAAGTATGCTGCCCCGAAGTTTGTTATCAGGATCAAGCCACGCGCGACGAACACCCTCGTCGCATATCTGTTGCAAGCTCATCGTCGGCGTTTCACCATCGGCCCCAACCAGCCGGCAATCGAGCCCCATTTTGAGGAAGATGGTAACGATTCCAGTATCCTGGCAGATCGGGCGGTGCCCTTCCGCGCACATGCGCGAGTTGACAAGGATTTGCTTTATTGCATCCTTAGCAGCCGTGGATTCTTCCATCTCATAAGCACGAGCCAAATTTTCAATGTAGTCCACAGGATGATAGAAACTGATGTACTGCAGCGCTGCTCGCACACTTTCAATCAAGTCGTCTTGGCGAATCGTCTTCATGGAATTTCCGTTACCCCAGCCAAGATTCGGCCACTGATAGATGAGAAGCTATAGAGAAAGATCACCAAAGAACCGTAAATTCATTTGCTTGGGATCAGCGCATCTTCGAAGCGATGTCCTTGGCAATGATATCTCCGTGAAAGCGCCCGTTTTCGATGAATATTTCATTGGTACGTTCACCTGCAATCACAACACCCGCTAAGTATATTCCTCGCATATTCGACTCAAGTGTATCGGGATCGCAGACCGGGCATCGAGCATTCAACTTGTCGAGTCTCACACCCAGCGATTCGAGGAACGAAAAATCCGGATGGTACCCCGTTAAGGCAAAAACGAATTGATTTGCTAATAGCAGGGGTCCATTGGGAGTATCTAATAGGACATTGTCCGCGGAGATCTCTCTGACGGTTGTAGAGAAGTGGGCGGTGATTTCGCCCTGCTTGATGCGATTCTCGATGTCCGGTTTGATCCAATACTTGATGTGGCTATGCAATTGCGATCCGCGATGAACCAAAGTGACTCGAGCTCCATGACGCCATAGCTCTAGTGCGGCTATGGCCGCTGAGTTCTTTCCTCCGACGACAAGAACGTCTTGAGCAAAATAGGGGTGTGGCTCGTGATAGTAGTGCATGACCTTCGTCAAGCTCTCGCCTGGGACGTCGAGATAATTTGGGAGGTCATAGTACCCCGTTGATACGATTAACTTGCGAGCTTTGTGAACGATGGAACGTCCAAATTGATCGCTTGCATAAATACTGAAGTCGCCGTCCTTGCCCTCGATACGGTTTACCGTCTGATACTGGTGAACCTCCAGGCGGTAATGTTCGGAGACCTTGCGATAGTATTCGAGAGCTTCGGAACGAGTGGGCTTCTGATTGGGCGAACTGAATGGAATATTGCCTATCTCAAGCAATTCAGGCGTCGTAAAAAAAGTCATATGCGCGGGATAGTTAAACAGTGAATTTGTCAGACAGCCCTTATCGACGAGAGCAACACTCAAGCCTGACCTTTGGATCGCTATAGCGCACGCGAGTCCAGTGGGCCCCGCACCAATAACCACCACGTCGCGAATGGCTCTCTCCGTCATATTCTCATTGTAAGGTTAGGGAAAGAATCCATCACACCCTTTGCAAGCATGACGCGGATCGTCGGCCGTGCAGGGAACTTCCTAAGTGGATCAGCACTGCTCTGAAGACATTCTGGATCACTTACGGTCGCAGAATCTAGCCGTTCATCATCGGAGAGCTGCATCGACCTCAGAGAAATAGCCGGGCGACTTGAGTATCTCGCGCGGTTTGGATCCGTCTGCCGGTCCAACCAAACCATCCTGCTCCATCAGGTCAATCAGATGCGCGGCTCGACCATAGCCTATTCTGAGTCGGCGCTGTAGCAGTGAAGTTGACGCCTTGCCGAACTCGAATACCAGCCGAACAGCATCGTCGAACATCGGATCTCCTTCTTCGCCCTTGTTCGCACCGCCGTTCTCGCCATCGTTCCGATCATCTTTGGGGCTCTCGAGGAAGCCTTCAACATAGTCTGCTTGACCTTGGCTCCTCCAGAACTCGGTGACAGCGGCGATCTCCTTTTCGGTCACGAACGGTGCATGGACGCGCTGCAAGCGCGAGGTTCCGGGAGGAAGGAACAACATATCTCCTCGACCTAAAAGGCTCTCGGCGCCGTTCGAGTCTATGATTGTTCGCGAATCTACCTTTGTGGCGAGGCGGAAGCTCATACGCGTCGGCACGTTTGCCTTGATCAATCCTGTAATCACATCCACTGAAGGCCGTTGCGTGGCAAGGACGAGATGGATCCCGACCGCGCGGGCCATCTGCGCCAGACGCGTGATCGACTCTTCTACGTTGGATCTGTCGAGCATCATCAAGTCAGCTAGTTCATCGATGATAATCATGACGTACGGCAACGGTTCCTGATTCACGTCATCAAACAAGTATTCGCTGCCGTTTTCAAAGAGCCTGTTGAACTGGTCAATATTGCGAACGTGATTTGCTGCGAGCAGCTTGAGGCGACGTTCCATCTCCCTCACAGCATTGCGCAGAGCATTCGCCGCCAGCTTCGCCTCGGTGATAATCGGCGTGAACAGATGAGGAATTCCTTCATACATTCCAAGCTCGACGCGCTTGGGGTCCACCAGAATCATTCGGACCTGTTCGGGTGTGGACTTGAACAGGACGCTCATAATCATGGCATTGATAGCAACCGACTTACCCGACCCTGTAGAGCCCGCAATGAGCACATGCGGCATCGCAGCCAAGTCTCCTGTCACGATCCGGCCGCTAATGTCCTTGCCGAGTGCGACCGGCAGTTTGGACTTGGACTGTGCGAAGCTTTCACACTCCACGACATCGCGGAGCCAGATTGTCTCACGCTCATGATTCGGAATCTGGATTCCGACCGTTGACTTTCCGGGAGTTCGCTCTATCAAGATAGATTCTGCTGCCATCGCTAGACACAAGTCCTCTTCAAGCCCCGTGACTCGTGAGTACTTGACGCCTGCATCTGGACGGAATTCGAACGTGGTAACGATCGGTCCTGGATTGATCTGCTCCACTTTGCCCGCGACGCCGAACTCGGCGCACTTTTCTACCAGCGTCCTGGCCTTCTCGCGCAGTGCCTCTTCGCGAACGACCGCCTGCTCCTCGCTGCGATAGAGCAACGAACTGGGAGGAAGCTTGTATCCCCGAACAGACTTCGGCGCTATGGCGACTGACTGGAGATTGGCGTCAGCCCGCTTCCCGAACGCGATGTTCTGCGCTGAGATGTCCTGCATCGGGGAAGGCATTGGCGGTATCGAGCTGTCCGATTGCTTCGATCTGTCTGACAGGGTGCGTTTCGGCAGAATTGGAGCTGGCGTTCGGCGCTCCGGCGAGTTCAGCCAGTCCTCATCCACTTCCGGAGCAGATGGTGTGCTTGCGGATGCTGCTGCAAACGTAAGCTGTGAGGTCAGCATTTCCCTCTTGGAATCTGGTTTGAGGGATGAGCGTCTGCCTCCATCAGCCACTCTAGCAAGCGCGGCTTCATCTGCCGCTATTGGCGGAATTAGCAGACCAGAGGCGGATTCCGGCGCAAAGGATGCTCGATCCTCGTGGGGCGTGATGGACAAGTTGTCGCTCTTGCCATGACCACGGCCAAACCAACCAAATAGCGCCGCAAGTAGAGACGAGTTGGATGTCCTGACTGGCTCCGCTTCCTGATCCTGCAGCGATGCCAGCTCAATATTGGCGTTCGCGGCCGATTCGACGCGTCCGGTTGCAGTTGCGACAGGGAGCTCGCGGCTGGAGTCGTACACATCGATGACCTGGTCTACTTCTAAGGGATCATCTTCTGCTGGAACGTACTTGCGGGAGCGCTTCCACGCCGCATAACGCGTGCTCAATCTACCCAGAAATCCAAAGTGAGCCGCAAACCACTCTCCAGATGTACTAAAGGTGAACGTCGTCGTCAGATACAGTGAGAGTGCAACCATCAGACCACAGAGGATTGCTGCGCCGGGAAAGTTGAGCAACCGAATCAAGAGATCAGCGAGGATACGGCCTTCCACGCCCGCAATCGGAAGCGCGTGCCGCCAGAGCACTTCTGCGGGAAGCAGAGCAATCGCAGCCGGCGCAAAGATCATCCAGAGTACCAAGCCGAATATTCTGGTGGTGAAGGAGCCGAAGGAGCGCGAGCGCATCCACGCAATACCAAGACGCAGCAATAGCAGCGGCAGAAACAGAACAGCAACACCCAGCGGCTGCAGCAGCAGGTCAGCCACGTAGGCTCCGACCAAACCACACCAATTGTGCGCTGGGCGTGTTCCGGCAATGCCTCCTGCGGAGTTCAACGAGGGGTCAGTTGCCGTGTAGCTCAGCAGCGAAAGCAGCAACAGGCCTGCGCCGACGAGGACAACCAGGCCGAGCATCTCGTTAATCCGGCGATTGCGGGTCGGTGAATGGACGAGTCTGTGGACCTTCAACGATTGAGTCTTCATGGGTTGGTAAACGCACGGTAGCGACCGCTTGAATGGCCAAAATCAGCGCAAACTGCGAGCTGTGGCGAAGACCGGAAACAACCAGAGCAAGATCATTGTTCCATAGCAAACTCTGCTCTGCGCGCCCTCAGAGGGTGGAACCAGAGTGGTGACCTGCAGGGTGCTATTTGGCCCAATTCGTGCTCCGAGTCAACGCGTGTGGCCAATTCTGCATCTAGAAAAGTGAATGGATGGGCGACCAAGCCGATCCATGCGCCATTCAGGGGAGCAGGATTTTCGCGATTTCTCCTGCTTGCTGCCGGTGCAGGAGAATCGCGCACAGCCGGCGGACCCTGGATAGCGCAGAACTGAGGAAGCAATTTATGGCCAATGAACTCGATGGATCGAACCGCAACAAAGAGATGGAACGCGTCCTTCTGGACGTTATCCAGATACTCCATGATGGACAAAAGGGCTTTGCCGACATCGGCGAGCGCCTGAAAGACGAACATCTCAAGCGGTACTTCCTGGCTGAGAGCCTGAAGCGCGCCAACTTCCGAGCGGAGCTGGAGAACGAACTGCATCGCGCTGGAATGGCAGACGTGAAAGAGAGCGGAACGCTCTCTGGAACGCTGCGTCGTTCCTGGGGCGATCTGAAGGCCGCTTTCGGCGGAGACGAGCATACTCTGCTGGCAACTGCCGAACAGGGAGAAGATGCAGCCAAGAAGGCCTACAAGGATGCTCTCGACGAGGAGCTCCCGCTGCCGGTTCGCCAGTTGCTGACCGAGCAGCAGTCGCACATCCTCAGTTCCCACGACTTCGTGCGGAGCCATCGCGATGCGCTGGTGGCCAAATAACGAATCCTCCTTCTCCTGGGTGGATGCAACGGACGGCTGAAGTTTCGGCCGTCCGTTTGCCGTTTCAGCTAGAGTCTTGCTATGCGATTGGGCCGAGTCCCTATGGGCGCGCTGTATGTTGCGGCCGGTTCGGCACACTTCGTGGCGAGTCGCTCGTATGAGCGCGTCGTTCCGAGCTATCTTCCCGCGCACCATGAACTGGTGCTGCTGAGCGGCGCTGCCGAAGTTGCTGGCGGTTTGGGTCTGCTGGTTCCGGCGACGCGCCGCGCCGCAGCCTGGGGTTTAGTCTGCCTGCTGATCGCGGTGTTTCCCGCCAATCTCTGGATGGCGCAACATCCGGAGCTTTCTCCGGGAGTTCCGCTGTGGGCGCTGTGGCTGCGGCTGCCCGTGCAGATTCCGCTCATCTGGTGGGCTTTCCGTTACACGCGAACCGAATCGGAAGCCTAATACCCGCGAAGATGCAGGGCGAAGACCGCGATGCTGGCCAACAGGCAGTAGATTCCGAACAGGTACCAGCGACCGTTCTCCAGCCACGAACTCAGCCAGCGCAACGCCGCAAGTCCGGCGATGAAGCTGAAGAACATCCCCAGCAACGCAGCGACGAGGCTCGCATGCAGGTCGAGCGGTGTTCCAGCTGCCTTCGCCTCGTGCGCAGCATGCAGCAGCCGCAGCACCTCGCGGGCGATCACAGGAGGCGTGAGAATCACCGCCAGAGCGAAGCTGAAGCGCTCGGCTCGCTCGCGGTTCGCGCCAGCGAGCAGACCGGTGGAGATCGTCGCTCCGGAGCGCGAGAAGCCGCGAAATGGCAGGCAAAGGCCCTGAATCGCTCCCATCCAGCCAGCTTGCCGGAAGGTGACGTTGTCGCCAGAGCGCGCGATGGAGCGATCGTAGGCGTTGGTCGCTTCGGCCTCCGCGTCGCGCTGCCGAGTTCCAGCCCACAGAATCAGCAGACCGGCGGCGAAGAGCGCGGCTGCGACCAGATCCAGGCGGCCGAAGAGCTGCTCGATATCAGCCTTGGGAAGGCCTTTGAACGCAGTCTTCTCGATGAGCTCAATGATCGGATAGCCGATGATCGCGGTCAGCAGCGTGGCCCAAATCGCGCGGATGGCGAAGCGCTTGAAGGCGTCCGCAGTCGCAAAGTAGGAGCGCTTCCACTGGTTCCAGAAATAGACGATCACCGCGAACATGGTTCCGGTGTGCAGCATGACCAGAATGAGCGTCATCTCGGGAGTTGTGGGATCGAGCCCAAGCAGCTTCTCGGCAACCACAACGTGAGCGGAACTGGAGACGGGCAGAAGCTCCGCAAGCCCTTGAACGATCGCCAGAATCAAAACCTTCAGCAAAGACATAACCTTGATTCTAACTGCGACTCATCAACGCAGGATGAGTGCTTGTTTACGGACGGCTGCCGAGACCCACCCCCTACTATTATTTTCCGGAGGGTCTCTGGAATCAGCGGTTTAGCGGGTGACCTCGGGGTCAAAGTATTGATGGTAGAGACTTTATAGGCAAAGTATTCATTCTCCTTGGGTTAGGTGCTGGTTTCTGTTGAGTTACGAGTTCTGAGTTCGTGAGTTGCGAGTTAGAGCTGGCCTTTGTTGAGCTTCGAGCGGTGAGCTATTGAGCTTTGAGGCAAAGCAAAAGCTGCAAGCGGCTTGTGCCGGTTGCAGCCCTGGGAACTTCTCTTGCTTGAACCTATAAGTTAATTGTAGCAAAGCGGATGGTAATACTACGCCAAGTTTTTTCGATATATATTTCTAATACTTATCAATGAGTTATGAGATTTTAAGGTTCGAGGGGGGCTTGACAAGAATTGGGTCGTGAGGCGACTGGAGTAGGTGGCGGCACGGGGTTTTTATGGGCGTAGAGAGGTTGAGATAAGAGGAAAGGCAACGGCAACAACGAACGCAATGCTCGCGATGATTGCGCAATGGACGCAATGGAAGAACAAGTCGGCAGAGGCCCCTCCGGCTATACTTCGGCGAACGTCTTTGCAGAGGAGTTTTGACGCCATGCCCGTAGCCGCAGTCGATCAGCCACTGTATGCATTGGTCACAGGGACGCCGCCGGCGACGGTGGCCGGTGTGATTGCCGTGCTGGAGCAGATGGACGGCTGCCTGGGCAACGGCGACGGGCTGAAGTGGTTCAACCGGATGTACCTGCAGGTGACGCAGAAGGTGGATCTGCAGCCGCTGACGGCATGGCAGGACTCGGACTGGTTGCTAACGCTGGATGTGGTGTTTGCCAACTTCTACCTGCGAGCGCTGGCGGGGTTTCTGAGCGGGGCGCCCGGGGTGCCGGCTTCGTGGAGCGCGCTGCTGGAGTCGCGCTACAAGCCGGGCGTGGACCGGATTCTGTTCGCAGTGGCGGGGATGAACGCGCACATCAACCATGACCTGGCGCTGGCGCTGCTGGCCACTGGCACGCAGACCGGCATAACTCCGAGCCTGACCGGGCCGCAGCATGCGGATTATGAGAGCGTGAACCAGCTGCTGCAGGCCTTGATGCCCGCCGTGCTGACCGAGCTGGCGACGGACACGCTGGGGGTGCTGGCTCAGGACACCGGGAAGATTGGCAGGGTGCTGGCCTTCTGGGACATCTGCAAGGCGCGCAACCTGGCGTGGGGGTTCGCCGGCCAGTTGCGCGTGCTGCCGGGGCCGGCGCAAGAAGCTGCGCTGGATGCGCAGGATGCCGTGACGGGGGCGCTGGGACGAGCGATCCTGGCGGTGGGGTGAGGGCGAGCATACCCCGGGGGCTGAAGCCCCCATTTGATTCGCTGCTGATGCCCGGACTTAAGTCCGGGCCTATCTCAGAGGCAAGAGCAAGAGCCTTCGGTGGCTCAGTGGATCGCGTACGTTACGCCGGTGACGAACTGGAAGGAATTCCTGTTGTAGCCGGGCGAGGGGTCGTTGAGGAAGTTGTCCGTGGTGGAGATGGAGGCGCTGAGGCGCTTGAAGACAGGAATGGCCAGCCCAGCCGTAACGTTCGCCGAGTAGGCCGTTT
>Ga0182012_10005185_pt1 | contig 13511 bp, 14 predicted proteins | sample 612S2SmetaG_FD_120486 | JGI IMG/M metagenome (GOLD analysis project Ga0182012, IMG submission 120486) | Permafrost microbial communities from Stordalen Mire, Sweden - 612S2S metaG | ecosystem: Environmental > Terrestrial > Soil > Wetlands > Permafrost | place: Sweden: Stordalen | collected... | reverse complement strand
GCCGGGCTCCGATGCCAAGACGATCGAAGCCGCGGCGCTCGCTGATGAAAAAGTTCAGAGCCGGACCGCTGGCAAGACTGTAGCCAAGGTCATCGTCGTACCGGGCAGGGCAGTGAACCTGGTGGTCAAGTGAACTTCGTTCCCCCCGTTTCTTCCAAAGCACCTGTCCGGGGAACGCAGTTGCTGGTCTCGCATATGGGCGAGGTCCTAAAGCGCCCATCTCTCATCGCGATTGAGGTCGGCTGGCGGTGGATCGTCGGAGTTCCGTTTCTTCTCGTCTTGCAGCACGAGGCAAACAAGATTCTCGCCGCTTATCCGCTCAGTGCCTCGGGCTTCGACACGCTGGATGCTATGAATCCATGGGTTGCAGCCGTGCAATTTGCCGGCATCTGGAGCTACTATCAGGCACCTGTTGCCGCACTGCTCCACTGGCTGCTGCCGGCCTACGCCGTGGCATGGATCATCGCATCCGCGCTCGGCCGCAATCTGATCCTCCGACTTCTTGCGCCAAGCTCCGATGCGGCCAAACGCTTGCCATTCCGCCCGTTCTCGATGATTGCGCTGCAGGCCGCATGGACGGCTCTTCTGGCGCTCACACTCTGGGGCTGGTACCGCGCAATTCAATGGACCGCAGACACGCACATCACCGTAAACGCCGAGCCCGATCTTATCGGCTACGCGGTGTGGGCCATTTTTCTTACTTTGGGAATTTTTACCGCTTGGGCGCTGCTCAGCTGGGTCTTCTCCATCGCGCCGCTGCTCATGCTGCTGGAGCGGCGCTCCGCGCTCTCCGCCCTCGGTCAAAGTTTCCGGTTGGGAAGGGTGTTCTCAGGCAAGCTGGCAGAGATCAATCTCGTGCTCGGCATCGCCAAGCTGGCGCTCATGGTTGTGTCCATGGTGATCTCCGCCGCGCCGCTGCCATTCAGCGACCAACTCGGCTCCGATACACTGCACTTCATCGGCGCTGCGTCCGTGATTTTTTATCTGCTAGCCAACGACTACTTCCAAGTGGTCCGGCTGAGGGCCTTCGTCGAGTTCTGGAGAATCCTTCGCGTGCAATAAGCTCGCCCTAGTTCTTTCCTTCGGCACTCTCTTTCAGGTAGGACGCGCTCATCGTTCCCTTCATCTGAGCAATCGGCAGCAGCGTGGGATAGAACTGTACAAATGTCGTATCCACTGCGGCATGCGCTTCATGACAGCTGTAGCAGGTCGCATCCCGGCCAATCAACGTCCCATTTTGTGTTGGCGACTTCAATCGAAAAAACGCCCAATCGCCTTTGAAACGCGTTACATCCTTTACGTGTACTTCGAGGCCCATGACGCCGCTTCCCTGGTAGTGACCGCTTAGGTTGATCGAACCACGGCTCTGGGCCTCTCGCAGCTCAAGCACCATCACCGTCTTGTCAGGCCAGGTGCCGGTATCCAGAAAGCTTCGGTAAGCATCTGGATTTACAAACACGTTGTCAAACATAGAATGACCTGATGCGCCACTATTGGGCGTGTAGCTCATATCCATGCCTGAAGTGAGATAGACCCACTCCCTGTAGCCGACAGGCGGCAGCAGATTGCCGTCCTTGTCATAAGATGGTGCAGCTGAAACCGCGGCGCTGGCCGTAGCCGTAGAATCGCCAGCCCGGAATATTGCGATTCCAATGGCCAGCAACGGCAGTATGGCCACATAGACGAGGGATTTCGAGAACATGTTTACCTCCTACGTAAAAGACACATCCACACCCACTGATAGGGATTGCCAGCTTGTCTCTGAGGCGAAATCCAATCAAAAAATCTTCATCTGAATGGTCAAATATTTCTTAGGATCGGCGCGGAATGCCTGGAGCAATTGGGTCGCCTGCTCCATCGTCTGGTCGGTGTGATCGTAGAGCGTCTTGTTTCTGAACAACTGCCCCACCGTGCCTTCGCCGGAGTCGACGCCCTTCAAAACCGCATCCAGGTGGGTTACGGTCTCATCGAGCTTCTGCGCAAAGGCCTGATCCGTTGCAATCTTGCCCAGCGCGCCTTTGCCGGAATTGATGCCGCTCACCAGTTGATCGGTGCTCTTCACCGCCGCGTTCAGATTGTTGTACAGCGCGTCATCCTTGAGCAGCTTGCCCGCGGTGCCTTTACCGGCATTCAGGTCGGTTGTAATCTTGTCCAGCTTGTCTACTGCCGAAAGGGCTCGATTATAGAGCGCATCGTCGTTCAGAAACTTGCCCAGCGAACCCTTGCCGCCGGCCAATTGGCCGGTCACGGTCTGCAGATTGGTCGCAATCGACTCCACTTTCCTTGCCAGCGCCGGATCGTTGACCAACTCTCCGATGGTTCCCTTTCCGGAGTTCACTGTCGCAACCAGCGTATCCACTTTCTTCGTCAACACCTGGATCTGCTTGATGGAATTATTGCTCGACTGGATCACATCCTGAATGCTCGGCGCTCCGCCCGTTTTCAACTCGGCGTTATTGGCCGGCGAGGGTCCGGTAGCTTCGGTTGAATTGATATCCACGTAACTATCGCCGAGCACACCGGCCTGGGCAATGGTTGCCTCCGAGTCCGTGTGCAGAACCTTGATCGCCTCCGCGCCTACCTCCATTCTTACTTCCACTGGCGTAGGGTTTCGCGCCGACACAATGCGAATGCTTTTCACATTACCAATCGTCACGCCTTGCAGGGTTACTTCCGCGCCATTCTTCAGGCCGGCCGCGTTCTCAAAATAGGAGCGCAGCACATACTTCTTGGCGAACAGGCCCCCCGTCGAGCCGGACATGAGGAAGATCAGCCCGATCAGCACCGCAAGCGCCACCAGAACCAGCGCTCCCACCCTCAGTTGTGACCACTGAATCTCTTTCCGACTTGGCACGTCACTCCTCTTGAGTACGGGAATAGGATTGCGCCTGTTTCAGAAAATCAGGCCGAATGAAAAGCGGAACAGTCCAAAGGATAGCAGAATCAGGGAGTTCAAACCCCGTTCTCCAGAACCACACTGGCCATGGCCACCGTTGCCGTATGGGTTATGGATAGGGATGCGTGGGCGGCTTGCAACGATGCAGCAATCGCCGCCGCTCGGCCGTGAAATCGGATGCCGGGCTTTCCGCTTGCTGCCCGAGTTACCTCAATCTCCAGCCAGTTCACTCCATAGCTGATGCCAGTGCCCAGGGCCTTGGCGGCGGCTTCCTTGGCGGCAAAGCGGGCGGCAAAACTCTCGGCTGCCTTGCGCTTGCGCAGGCAGTAGGCCTGCTCTGCCGAGGTGTAGACGCGATCCAGAAACCGGCTCCCATAGCGATCCATGGCGTGTTGGATTCGCCCAATGTCAACAAGGTCAATGCCGGAGCCTACGATCATCCTGCTCACAGGCTACAACATTTCCATTCGCTCATTACCTCAGAGGGGCGACAACCGAACCTGTGCCCTGGACTTTGTTCCAATGCAGGGCATATCCGTTCGACTCCTGCACATCAGTGATTCTGTTTCGCATCGGTCCGATAAGCGTATTGGGAGACGGATCATGCAACTATCAGGGCAAGAAAATTCGAGCAGCATTCCCTGGGTCATGCAAATGAAGGCCGTCTCGGTGGAAGAACCATTGCGCCTGGTGCGTTCGCTTACCGGCGCGATCCTCGGCTGCGGCGGCTGGGTTTTGAGCCGCGGGGCAAACGAGGCTGGGCTCATCAACATGCTGATCGAGTTCGAGCGCCAGACCTGCGTAGATATCTACACAGTTTTCATCGCCTCCGGGCTTGAGTTAAGCCCCAGCGGTCACCTTCGTTTCACGGAGCTCTGCCAGTGCACCCGCTCCAACAAAGCGGAGTGCGGCGCGGAGATTGCCACCATCGACCTCGAAGTCCAGACCTACCCTGTAGAAGTGTCTTCCGCACACCATGTCTCGGGTAGAGCGTAAATAGCGATCTTGACTCCTACCCTGCCTCGACCAACCCGTAACGCCGCTGCCAGGCATCTTTCAAGTGCGTCCGCACGCGCGCCCTCTCAGCTTCAGTGACCTGCGGCCCCGGATCGACCACAAATCGAGCGGCCTCATGCTTGGCCAACTCCAGCAATTTCCGATCCCGGAGCAAATTCGCAACTCGAAACTCCGGCAACCCGGCCTGCCGAGTCCCAAAAAACTCGCCCGGCCCGCGCTGTTGCAAATCGAGCTCCGCCAACTCAAATCCATCCTGCGTACGCACCATGGCATTCAATCGCTCTTCGCCAAGCGGAGAAACCTTCGCTCCGGTAATTAGAATGCAGTAACTTTTCGCCGCGCCGCGTCCCACGCGTCCGCGCAGTTGATGCAGCTGCGCCAACCCAAAACGCTCCGCATGTTCTACCACCATCACGGTGGCATTGGGAACGTCGACGCCGACTTCAATCACCGTCGTTGCTACCAGCACGTCAATCTCTCCGCGCTGGAATCGCCGCATGGTCACTTCCTTGTCGTCCGCGCTCAGCCGCCCATGCAACAGGCCCAGCCGAAGCCCGGCCAACGGCCCTGATCGCAACTTCTCAAACATATCTACAGCCGACTTTAACCCCAACTTCGCAGCCGGTTGCGCCTCTTGCGCCGATTTCGGAAAGAGCTCCGCTCCTTTACCCTTCCGCTTCTTCGAGGGTGGCACAGGTCTCGATTTTGAGATCGGGGAATCAAGACTCAAAGAAGTCTCAACCTCATCCCGAGAGAAATCCAACTCCGGTTGATCTTCCTTCGTCCCCTCAATCACCGGATAAACAATATAAGCCTGGCGCTTCTCCGCCACCTGCTTGCGCACAAACTCCCAAACCTTATCGGAGCTCTCATCTTCAACGCGCCGCGTCACAATGGGCGTCCGTCCCGGCGGCAGCTCGTCCAGAACGCTGAGGTCGAGATCTCCGTAAAGCGATAGCGCCAGCGTTCGCGGAATCGGCGTGGCCGTCATCACCAGCACATCCGGCTCGCCCTGCCCCGGCTTCTTCATCAGCTTGAACCGCTGCACCACGCCGAACCGGTGCTGCTCGTCCACGACCACGAGACCGAGCCGGTCAAACTCCACCTTCTCCTCAATCAGCGCATGGGTCCCAATCACCAGTTGCGCTTCGCCGCGATTGATCAGCCCGCGCGTGCGCCGCTTCTGGTCTTCGTCGAGAGAGCCGGTCAGCAAAACAATTCGCGGCTTGCGGCTCGATTTCTCCAGCAACTTCCGCGCCGCCAGAAAGTGCTGCGTCGCCAAGATTTCCGTCGGCGCCATCAGCGCGGCCTGGTAACCGTTCTCCATGGCCACCAGCATCGCCTGCAAGGCAACAATCGTTTTGCCCGAGCCCACATCCCCCTGCAACAGCCTCCGCATGGGCCCCGGCGCGCGCATGTCGGCCACAATCTCGCCCAGCGCCCGCTTCTGCGCCTCGGTGGGATGAAAGGGAAGCACCTCGCGAATCGCCTCGCGCACCTTTTCATTGGTCGCAAATGCAATCCCCGCGCGCTCCTTCATCCGCCGCCGCTTCAACTCCAGGCCCAGCTCAAGAAAAAACAGCTCCTCAAAGATCAACCGCCGATGCGCCGGGGTTGCGGCAGCCTGCAAGTCAGTAAACTTCGTTCCCTCCGGCGGAAAATGCACTTCGCGCAGCGCCGTCTCGCGATCCGGCAAATCCAGCCGCTCCAACATATCGCGCGGCAGGCACTCCGGCACCGCTCCGCGCAGCGACTCAAGCAGATTGAAGATCACCTTCCGCTGCCACCGCGAGGCCAGCCTGCTCCCGCCCAGCGATTCATAGACAGGCGTAATCCGCCCCACCTCCAGCAGCCGCGTCTCCGCATCGGCGGACTCGTCCGGCAGCACCTCAAACTGCGGCTGAATCATTTGCAGGTGCCGCCCGGACTTGGTCCATTCCACGCGGCCATAAACGGCCACAGTCTGACCCAGCTGAAACTTGCCTTCGAGATACGGCGCGTTAAACCAGACGCAACTGATGGCAAACCGCCCCTGCCCCACGGTCAGCTCAAACAAAGGCGCGCGCCGCGTACGCAGCAGCGCCGATCCGCGGACTTCTGCGATGATGCTGGCCGTCTCACCCGCCTGCAACTCATCGAGCGAGCGCGGGTTCTGCCGGTCTTCATATCGGAAGGGAAGGTGATAGAGCAGATCTTCTGCCGTAGCGATCCCTTTCGGCGCAAGCATCTCCGCAACCTTGGGACCAACTCCGCGCACGAACTGAACAGGATCTTCTAGGCCAGGCACAATCAGGATGCTAAATGGCTGCGCGGCAAGAAACAAAGTGTCGGGAAATACATACTGGACTCTCCCGGAGTCGATATCGGGGCTGACTTGCCGGCTTGCTGTCGCGCCGGGCGCGGCTGGCTCGCTAGAATCGTAACCTTCTGATGCTTCTATTCCAACTCGAGATTGTGGAGCTGTGAATCTATTTTCGACGGGAATCATCAAATACACGTATGGTGTCGCGTTTAACCTGTTTCGTGTTACGCTAAACGTTAAGCATGATCCAGTCCTTCGCCGACCGAGAAACGGAAGCAGTCTTTCTGGCCGGAATCAGCCGGCGATGGAGCAGCATCGCGCGAATTGCCGCCCGGCGGCTTCAGGCGGTGGATTTTGCCAGCGCCATGGAGGATTTGCCGCACCCGCCCGGCCACCGGCTAGAAAAACTGAAAGGCGACCGCAAGGGCCGGTGGAGCATCCGTATCGACGATCCATGCTGCGTCTGCTTTCGCTGGGATGGCAAGGATGCATGGGACGTTGAGATCGTCGATCATCGCTAAGGAGATTGGTCCGATGAGCATAGCCCGTAAACCCGACAAGCGCGGCGTACCCATACACCCCGGTGAGTTTCTGCGCGAGGATTTTCTGACGCCCCTGGGACTTTCTGCAAATGCCCTGGCCATCGCATTGCGTATTCCCGTAACTCGAATCTCTGAGATTGTAAGGGAGCGGCGCGGCATCACAGCCGATACAGCCCTTCGGCTGGCTCGATATTTTCGTACCACGCCGGATTTCTGGATGAAGATGCAAATGTCTTACGATTTGGCTTTAGCTCATCGGGAGTCGATGGCGCGCATCGAGATCGAGATTTTTCCGTCTCCGCGAGCCGAAACCGGGAAGTTGCGAGTTCGTAAGATCGCATAACTAACTTTGCTCAACATGGGCGACGGCCAAATGATTAGGAGCCTCTGAAGCTTATCCTCGACAATCGACAGAGGAATTGCAGCAAGAGAGAACGCTCAAGACAGCAAGCAAGCGGAGATTGAATACCAGGAAAACGATGCCCACCACTCAAAACAAGGACTACTACGCAACCCTAGGCGTGAAGAAGACGGCCACTTCGGACGAGATTCGCAAGGCCTTCCGGAAAGCTGCGCGCAAGTACCACCCGGATGTCAACCCCAACGACAAGAAGGCCGAAGAAAAGTTCAAAGAGATTTCCGAGGCCAACGATATTCTGAGCGATGAGAAGAAGCGCAAGGTCTACGACCAGGTGGGCTTCTACTCGGACCAGATTGACCCCGCCCAGGCCGAAGCCTACGCGCGTCAGCAGTCTGGCGCCGGGCGACCGCCGGTCGACTTCGGTGGCTTTGACTTCGAGGGCTTTTCGGGCGGAGCAGGCGCGCATACGGGAGCCGGATCGGCCGGGTTTGGCGGCAGCTTCAAGGACGTCTTCTCCGGCATCTTTTCCGGCGCGCAGCAGCCGCAGCGCCAGCAGGGGCCCAAGCAGGGCAGCGATCTCGAGTACCAGGCCACGGTTGATTTCTGGACCGCCATTCGCGGCGGCCAGGCGCGCATCCAGATCAACCGGCAGGAGACCTGCCCCACCTGTCACGGCCAGGCCAGCACCGGCGGCGTGGTGCAGTGCCCGGAGTGCAACGGCACGGGCCAGGTTACCCAGATGGGCGGGCGGATGAAGTTCAACATCCAATGCCCCAACTGCTCCGGCACTGGCCGCTCCACCAACGCCTGCCACACCTGCCACGGCGAAGGCACCGTCAACCGGTCGGAGAGTGTGGAGTTCCGCATCAAGGCCGGCACCCGCGACGGCCAGCGCATCCGCCTCCAGGGCAAGGGCAACGCGGGCATCAACGGCGGCGCTGCCGGTGACCTTTTCCTCATTGTCCGCACCGGCACGAACCCGGTGTTTACGCGCGTGGCCGACGACATTCTTCTTTCAGTACCCGTAACGGTGCCCGAAGCCTCTCTGGGCGCAAAAGTCGACGTGCCCACCATCGACGGCCGCGCGCAGTTGAAGATTCCCCCTGGTACGCAGAGCGGCCAAAAACTGCGCCTCCGCGAGCGCGGAGTGGAGAGCGCGCAGCACCCCGGCCAGCGCGGCGACCAGATCGTGACCGTCCAAGTCATCGTCCCGCAGCTCCAGGACGAGCGCAGCCGCGAGATCATGCGCGAGCTGGCCAAGCTCAACCCCGGAGACCCGCGCGCGGCGCTGTTTGAGAAGCTATAATTTGTGACTATCTTTGGAGTTTCCAGGCTAGCAGTACAGGATGAGCCGTGAGCACGACGACAGGATCGACATCCGTGGAATTGTTTTCGAGCGGTATCCACCCAAGGCTCAAAGCAATCTGAGAAAGCACAAGGTTTCGTTCCAAGAGGCATCCACGGTATTCGAGGACGGAAATATACTGGAATTGCCGGACCGTGAGCACAGCGCCGAGGAGTCGCGATTCATTGGTATTGGACGTTCGGAATCGAACCGTCTGCTTTTCGTGAATTTTACAGTTCGCAAGGACAGAGTTCGAATCATTAGCGCCAGACAAGCAGAGTCGTGGGAAAGGAGAGAGTATGAAATCGCCAGTCGACATGAATGAAACTGAACTTCGGGCAAGGTTCGATTTTTCAAAGGCTACTCGCGGTAGCTTTACTGCCCGGTATCAAAATGGGCATACTGTTATCCTTCTGGACCACGATCCGGACAACGAGGACACGATCCGGCCAGCAGACGCAATTGAGACGACAAGGCAGGCCGGAATCCGCATATTTGAATCCCAAGTCCGTGAGGCCGGTCTCCGGCTCGTCGAACCTTCGAAGAAAAATGGGATAGACTTCTTTATTTCCAGCAAAGCTCAGGCGGGCGAAGAAGGTGCTCCTGTTCCTGTGAAGCTCAAGACTTCCATCCATGAAGTGTTTTCCTTTTACAAGAAGGAGTCCGGAATTCCGCGATTGCTCATGGCCTACGTTTGGCATGCCAACGAACCGAAGGACAGCGAAGTCTATGCCCTGACCTACAAGGAAGCTCTTGAGATTGTCAAGACTAAGCCTTACGTTACCTCGAAATCCTGGATCGACGAGGGCGGCTATTCTGTGACCCACGCCGGAGCAGAATTGAAAGAAATGCTCGAGCAATATCGTATGAATCCTGAAAAATGGCATCAGCGACTCCAATCGATCTAAGAAACTATGGCCGTAAAACGTAAATCCAAAGGCGCGTACATGATCTCGGCAGTGGCCGAGATGTACGACATCCATCCCCAGACCCTGCGCCTGTATGAGCGCGAGGGGCTGCTCAAGCCTTCGCGCACGGATGGCAACACGCGCCTCTACACGGAAGAAGACATCGAGCGGCTTGAGTTCATCCTCAATCTGGCCCGCGACCTGGGCGTCAACATTGCCGGCATCGGCATCATTTTGCAGATGCGCGAGCGCATGGAAGAGATGAACCGCCAGATGCAGGGCTTTGTTGAATACGTCCGCTCCGAGATGCTGACGCGCTTCCAGCAGGCGGCACCGGGTAGCGGCGCGGCGATCGTGCCGCTGAGCCGTCCCATGGCAAGGACAGTGCCCGCGTCCAGGCCAGGTTCATCGCGAAAGGCGTAACTCTCCGGAGACACGCCACCACTTCTCCTTTTTTCCCTGCTCCGCCCATACACCCGTTCCGGGTATTCTTAATTCTGCATGTTCTACGCGCTGCTCGCATTGGCCGGCTTTGGCCTCATTACGTCCACGGTCTTCGCCGGCATGGTGCTCTGGGCGGTACCGGGCTATCTGCGCGAGCGGCATCAGACACTTGCACAGCTCGCTGAGCGCCCGGGGTTCACCCCTCCGCTCACGCTGCTCAAGCCATTGCACGGAGCAGAGCCCGGCCTGGAGCAGCATCTAGGCAGCTTCTTCCAGCAGGACTATCCGCAATACGAGATCCTCTTCTGCGCCCGTTCCCAAGAGGACGCAGGCCTCGCAACAGCTCGCAAGGTTGCAGCCCGCTATCCTCAAATTCCAGTAAAGTTTTTGTTTACCGGCGGCCAGCCTGACTACATCAACGCCAAAGTCGCTTCCATGGAGCGGATGGAACGCGAGGCCTCACACGACATCCTCGTCATCAGTGACAGCGATGTGCGCGTGACGCCCGACTACCTGCGCTCGGTCGCGCTGCCCTTTGCCGATAGCCGCGTAGGCGCAATGACCTGCCCGTATCGCGGCGTCTCTCTGGATGGAGGCCTGTGGGCGCGGCTTGAGGCCGTGGGCATGAGTGTGGAAATGACTTCAGGCGTGCTGGCCGCGCGCCTCACGGAGGGTATGCAGTTCGTACTCGGTCCCACCATGGCCTTTCGTCGCGAAACCATCCGCCGCATGGGCGGCTTCCAAGTCACAGCCGACTACTGCGCCGACGACTTTGTTCTTGGCAATGAGACCTACAAGCTTGGTCAAACTGTGGTTCTGAGCCACCACGCCATCGACCACGTCGTGCTGAACTCGAATTTCGCAGGCTCGCTCATGCATCAGGCCCGCTGGATGAAGTCCACGCGCTTCTCGCGTCCCATCGGCCACTTAGGCACCGCACTCACCTTCAGCGTGCCTTATGGCCTGTTGGCGCTGATCGCCGCGGCAATTCTGGGCCACGCCGGTCTGGGCATCATCCTCCTTGCCTGGAGCCTGCTCACGCGCCTGGCTCTTTCCATCGCAGTGGGGCGTTTGGTAGTGTCCGACACAAGCTGGTTCGGCCTGCTGGTTCTGTACCCGATTCGCGACTTGATGGGCTTCTGCTTCTGGGCAGCCAGCTACACCGGCCGTCATATTCTGTGGCGGGGGCGCGTCTACGAGCTTCTCCCCGGCGGCAAAATGAAAGCAGCGATCTGAATCAGTTCGCCGCTTCACAATGCCCTGCTTGGGATACCAGAAGCCCAATCTCAGCACCAACACCTGTCCACTGTCGACTTTTCCCTGTCCACTGCCTTTACGGCAGCGGACGATCCGTCCACAGCATCTTATCCGCAAGCTCGCCCGCCGGATAAAGCCTTCCGCCCAACGCCTGCTGCGCCTTTGCCTGGTTCACGTCTTCGGCAAACAGCCACTTCCGCTCGCCTACGCCCCACATCGCCTTGAGCCGGTCGTCGTTCAGGAAGATATCCGGCGCGTCGGGGTAGCAGGATCCCCACAGCAGAATCGTCCCCGCGCTGTTGGTTCCGCAACGCGGCAGCACCAGCAATGCAGGCCGAGCATGGAAGTAATCCCGCGTATAGAAGATCACGGACGACCCTGACGACTCCTCGCCGTAGATGATGAACGTGTCGTTCGGCGTGCCCTTGGCCATGATGGTGTCGGCAAACTGCTTCGAACTCAGCATGGGCTCAAAGCGTGCCAGCGCAATATGCGCGGCGATGAAAAACACGCACATCGTCAGCGCCAGGCTGATGGTCGCCGCCATGTGCTTGCCCTTCAAGCGCAACAGCCACCCGGCAATCGGCCCAATCAAGAGTGCCACGGCAGCCAGCGCAGCCGGCAGTCGCAGCGCGGCAAACGAGGCCCCGGTGAGGTCGAACAGGTGCGACATGGAAAGCGTGTAGTCGCCCACGCCGCGATGCGCAAGCAGTGTGCCTATGTCAGATACGTAAGGCAAACCGCGCGAGACCCACAATCCCCAGGCGAGAACCGCCGCGGCCAGCACGCCCACCACGGCAAACACCGCCTGCGCCCACGTCAACCATGCAGTCGAAACAATCGACTTGCCCGCTGACCCGCGATTCAGTTCAATATTCGCCATCACGCCGGAGATCAAGATAATCAGCGGCGGCCAAACCGGAAACGTGTAGTACTCCTGATTGGTTGACAGCGAAAAGAAGAACAGTGTCCACGCCGAGAACAAACTCAGCAGCCAAACGGTGCGTACGCGAAATTTGAGCCCGAGTACGTAGGTGCCCACATCCACGCGCAGCGCGTTGTCCAGATAAAAATCGACTGTCGAACCGGCATCCTGGCGCAGATGCTGGATCCAGTTTTGCCGCGTCTTCCACGCCACCATCAACGCCGCGGGCAGAAACAGGCTCCAGGGGAAGATCCACACCAGGTGCAGCACCCAGTACCAAACGCCCGGCAGCTTGTTGTAGTCGTGCGGATAGCGCAGGTTGAAAAAGCGCAGGATGTGTTCATTGATGAAGTAGAAGTAGAAAAACCCATGCACGTTGCCCAGCGTGGGATGGTTGCCGAGCGGGTTGCCCTGATCGTGATTCACAATTCCGCACAGTATGTGCCACGGCGCGGCAATCGCCAAAAACAACAGCAGCCCGGTCACGGGCTTCAGCGTGCGCCACTTTCGCCACTGGCCGGTGAGCAGCAGGTAAGGAACAGCCGCGCCCACGAAGAAGACCGGCGCAATCAGCCCCTTGGTGAGGAGAGCCAGCGCCACCATGGCCCACGTCCCGTAAAAGCGATTCGGCTTCTCGTCCTCGAATCCCGAAATCAAACAGTACAGCGCAACCAGAAGAAAGAATGAAAGAATCGCCTCGGGAATAATGAACCGCGTAAACAGAAACGACCCTATGGAGCTAAGCACGCCGAGCCCCGCGTAGAGCCCAGCCCTCGGCCCCCACGCCCTCCCCGCCCACAGCCACGAGAGCCACGTGAGCCCCAGCATGGCTAGCGCGTTGGGCAGGTGCGTGGTAAACGCATTCTCAACGCCCGTAATCTTGTACACGCCCGCCACAAGCCAGTACGGCATGGGCGGCTTCTCAATGTAGCGGATGCCGTCGGTCTTGGGCGTAACCCAGTCGCCGGTCTGTGCAATGTATTGCGCCGCCTGCGCGTGGGATGCGTCCACATCGTCGAGCAGCGGGGGCGTAAACAGCGAGCCGATATACACGGCCAGAAAAATGGCCGCAAAAAGCACCCACGCAGTGAGCGCGGAAGGCCCATCCTGTGGGCGATGAATTATGTTCGTATCAGCTGTCATTGTGTTTTTGGTTATCTAGACAAGGATAACAGCCGGGGTTTGTTGGGGTGTGAGGCGGGGAGCGGGTTCTAGCTGCGAACCTGCTCCTCTGCACACTCACCCGCATTTCTTGCAGAGGGCGTAGCAACGCAAAATTCAAGGACTGGCGAAATCGCTGAGGGCCGGGAGGCCCTCAGGACAGCCGGTCAGGAGACCGGCGCTACAACTTAGACCGGCGCTAGGACTTGTAGCTACTCGTGAAAACTTCGGCTTAGGAGTTGTGCGCCAGGACCTCCGCGGCGCGCAGTGCAAGACCATGCGCCACGGAGGTAAACTCGTTGCCGCCCCGAATGCGGTCCTTGCCGAATCGCGTCTCAAAGATGCGCCGCACG
>Ga0182012_10005184_pt1 | contig 13511 bp, 12 predicted proteins | sample 612S2SmetaG_FD_120486 | JGI IMG/M metagenome (GOLD analysis project Ga0182012, IMG submission 120486) | Permafrost microbial communities from Stordalen Mire, Sweden - 612S2S metaG | ecosystem: Environmental > Terrestrial > Soil > Wetlands > Permafrost | place: Sweden: Stordalen | collected... | reverse complement strand
GAAGGAGGAGACTTACGATATACACGGTAAGCCCTATACTCTTGCACAGGCGCAGGAAGGACTTAAAACAGGTAGATTTACTCTCTCCCATTTTGGGGATGATCTACTCAAAGCACTCAAAGCCATTGGCGAAGCCGTTGGCGTTGGTGCGATGCAGGGAGCAGCTACATGGAATAACTCCGGTGTGGTTCAGGGAGTAGCTACAAGGAACAACTCCGGTGTAGTGCAGGGAGTATCTACATGGAACAAGGGATAGTAAATAAGAAGTGTACTATCTGCGAGTTCCTTAGTCTTATCAAGTGGTTTATTGAGCACAGAAAGGAAGTAGAACAATTTATGAGTCAAGTTCAGTTTACTCTTTCTCTAGTAGTTAATCCTGTGGGTTCTTCGCTGGCTATCACGCCTACGAGTGGTAGCGCGTCTTTCACACAGGGAGTGGCGGGGTCTTCGCCGCTGGGAGCAGTTAGTGGTGGAGTTCCGCCATATACTCCTAGTGTGGATGCTTCTTCGCCGTCGCAGTTGCCTCCGGGTCTTGCTCTAAGTATGGACTCGAATAATAACCTTGTTCTTTCCGGTACTCCCACCGCCGCAGGTTCAGGTACGGTCCTTATTGACGTAAATGACACTGCCGGGAATACTGCACAGCTTAAGCACTTAGTTACTCCAGTTGGTTCAGTATCATCGAGGTAGGCGCATAACCATGATAGTGACACCCACAAACGTAGACTTCGGCACCGACGAGAACAAGGCGCTAGAAGTGTATGTCAAGGAACACATTCAAGCCCTTAAGGATGGTCTTAGGGACTTGCATGAGTCTAAGCTTCCGAAGTGGCGTCGTCTTTATAGAGGCAGACCAAAGGAGGAAGTTAAAAACTTCCCCTGGAAGAATGCCTCTAATATCATTATTCAGTTAATCGGTGAGAACTGTGACATTATACGAGCACGTATTTTAGGAACTATCTTCGAGATTATGCCTCTGTGGAATACACAACTAGTAGGAGACTGGACACAGGAAGCGCATGGAGGAGAACAACAAGAGGCAGTCCAGGAGTTTATGAACTATGTAGGACTTGAACCTAATGAGCTTGATCTCTATAGGGTGGAGAGTCAGGGTGTAGATGAGTGTGTCAAATTTGGGACAGTCATGTATGCGCTGCCTTGGGTGCAAGATGTAGAATGCGATATAGTAGGTGAAGTAGAAGGAAAGACTGCATTTAGGGACTTTACTAAGTACGAAGGTCCACGTCCTGAGAAGATTGAGTTTGAGAAATGGGCGGCTACGCCCTCAGCATCTACGATAGAGAGTGCGGATTTTAAGTATCGTATTATTACATTAACGAAACAGAAACTCATGGAGCGGTTTCATAAGGGAATCTATAAGCTTAAAGGTAAAGAGAGCCAGAATAAGGAAGACGCTGAGACTGCTTTTCTTGCTAGTCCTGACAGACCAGGGCCAACGCATACACAGAGAGAACGTGAGGAAGCTACAGGAGCTAAGACAGCAGATGGTTACGGAAATGCGGAGTGGGATATATACGAGTGCTGGTTTCCTTATTGGCACAATGGACACAAGCATAAGTTGATATACTCCTATCATCTTGCAAGTAATACCGTGATGAGGGCTATTTTCAATTTCTATCCTAAAAATGAAGAACCTTGGGAAATGTCCCGCTTCGGATATACAGATGATGGACTCTACGGGTACGGGCTATGTGAGATGCTGGAATACTACCAAGCTGACGTTGCTACTGCTTATAACCAAAAAAACGACAACAGGACGCTTGCTAATACCAGTATATTCCGAATTGACCCGAACTCTAAACTTGATGCAATTTTCTCGATATATCCTAACGCACTTATCCCCGCAAGCGAAGGGGAACTTGAAAAAATCCAACTTGGTGCTAACTACCCGTCAAACATGGATGAAATAGGTATGACATTATCACTCGCTAAGTCTAGGGCTGGTACAGATGACCCTGGTTTTAGTGGTGCAGGAGGGGGAACCCAGAATGCTAAAAAAGGAATATACTCAGCTATGGGAACCTTCTCAGTTATGCAAGCAGGAAATAGGAGAGTTAATCTCAATATTACGGACTGCCGATACACTCATCATAAACTCGGACGGAAGTTTCTTAATCAATACGCCGAGTTTGGAGTTGGAGAACGGCTACAAGCTTTCGGAGAGAGAGCTAAGTTTCTTAAAATGGCTCTTGATAATGTTAAAGCAGGGAAGCTTATACTGCCGATCAGAAGTGCTACTGCGTCAATTAACAAAGAGCTAGAGAAACAGAATGATATGCTGCTTACACAAGTAATGCAGCGGCACCATATGGGAGTGAGTCAGATACTACAGTCCGTGGGTAATCCGGGACTTCCTCCAGAGCTTAAGGATTTCCTTATAGGATGGATTGATTCTTCGTCTCTCTTAATGGCACGGATTCTTCGTAACTTCGGTCACGATGATATAAGTAGAATGCTTCCAGAACGGAAGATAATCGAAAAACAAGGAGCTTCAAGTGGACAACAAGGGGGAGCAGGACCAACAGGCGGTGGAGCTGGAGGAGCTAGTCAAGAAGCAGAGGGAGGCGCAGCCGTGGTTCCGTTTAATAGTCCCACAGGCGGGAAAGCTACTGGTGTATCTGTCCCAGCCGGAAGCCGCGATCCTACAGCAGTTCCAGTCTGAGCTAATTATGGCGGACTTGAACAGATTAGCGACGGGGCCACGGGATAAGAATAACAACGATCTTTCGGATCTTTACAGGGGACGGATTGCAGCCTTTAGAGAAATAGCGAATATGAAGGCACAGCTAGAACAGTACATGAAGAACGAGAAAGAAAAAGGAGCTTAGTATATGCCTTGGGGTGAAATGAAACTTGAAGATTTTAAGAAAGCAGGGCTTGATCCAGAAGTCCTTTCTAAGACTGCGGAAGCAGTGGCAGGCTTGGACGATAAGATTAAGAATGCTGTGACGGAGGCTACTAAGAACATGGCTTCGTCCGCATCCATTGATGAAATGAAGACGCAGCTTACTAATCTTGCGGCCAAGCTTCAAGGAACAACGAAACCGGAGCCATCTACATCGAATGTAGAGGAATCTCCAGATTGGATTCTTGATCCAGAAGGTGCGACTAAGAAGGAAATCAATAAATCCATTGGCGGCATTGCCGTGACAATGGCTACTATGCGTGCGGAGAATAACTATAACAACTTCAAAGCAAGTGGTGCGCGCGCCTTTTCTAAGTACGAGAAGGATATTAAAGAGATGTGGGATAAACAACCACTTACAAACAGGCAAGATCCTGAGCTTATTAAGAATATCTATAAGATCATAATTGCCGATCACGTAGATGAGATAGCGAAGCAAGGAGAAACATTCTTTGTAGAGCCGCAGACTAGTGGAAATGGGCATTCTAATACAGAAGTAAAGAAGAAGCCCGAAGATGTTCTTTCTAAGGACGAACTGGAACTAGCTAAGAAGTGGGGCATTTCTCCCGAAGATTATTTGAAGGAGAAGGAGCTTCCCAACAGCACGGCGGTGACAACTTATGCCTAATAATATGTTTACAAAACCTACTGCTGGTCCTGTGAAGCCATCTATTGCAGCACAGGCTACGAGTGCGGTGTTTGATGCAGAAGCTCCAGAACTTAAGAAGTCTACTGTGCAGAGCACTACGTCAGATAAGATCAATCTTGACGACTTGGACGAGACTACGTTGATGAAATATCCCATCGTAGCTAAGTCACTCAATGACGATGCGGCTACTAAACTTAAGCCAAAATCTTCATCCATCGTGCTTCGTTGGTGTTACTACGCTAATGGGCCAGTTAAGTCTGCGAACTCAACTAACGTGAACGCATCGAACATAGCACGTTATAGACATTGGGGCTTCGACTTTGCTACTCTTGATGACATAGAGGGTGGTGAAGATGCACTTACAGAAGGAATCATTGATGACGGTGGGAAGATACTTAACTACGATACCGTCTTGATGAAAGTGGATAAAATTCGGCTTATGAGTCACTATAAGCAGAACCTACAGACCTCAATTAGCATAGTGGATAATGCTCTACGTCATGCTGTGAAGGGGGCAGAGAGCGAAGTGTCTTCAACGCCACAGTATCGAAAGGCAATGACGACACATCCGGGTGCTAAGCTTGAGTTCTTTAATCCTATGGAGAGCTAAGAAATGGCAGCGAATCTTTCAACGCATCTTATTATTCAGGCTTATCAGACTCGTTCTGGTAATACTGACCGGACGCAGGTTATTCCAGAAGCAAACGGGCAGACATTTCTACAAGGTAATCCTCTTACTCTTGTGAATGGCTATGTTACGGCATGGACTACACCTGTTCCATCTGGCACGCCACCGGGCAACACTACTGGCTTGGTAGGCTTTGCCAAGCAGAATGGCCAGAATCTTAGTGGCACCGTAGGTGCAAGCGCACCCGCGCAACCATTTGGTTCTGTTCCTCAACCTGGAACGGCTTATACCTTTGGTAATCCACAATTTGAGCCATCTGCTGTATTTATTGCAGAAGGTTCTCCATTTAGTGACGGACGTACTATCTTCACGGAAGCAAATGCAGACACTATCTTTATTGGTCAGTTTGACAATAATACCGGTTCTAACTACACTCCAACACAAGCAATGCTAGGAGAGTCCTTTGGGCTTACTGCGGATGCTAATAACTACTATTATGTCGATGGTGGAAAGACTTCCATAGGTACGTCTACCGTAGTAGTCATCGTTGGTTTTGATCCAATTTCTGGAGCAGGTGTGCCAAACGGGAATGTTCTATTCCAAGTGCTGCTTGGACAGGAGCAGTTCTTGCACGTTTAGTAATATAAACTGGTGGGGGCTTCGTGCCCCCACTTTTAATAAAGGAGATTTACTATGACGATGGTGAGGGGCCAGTATCAGCAACTATTAGCTCCAATTGGAAGAAAGGTATTTAATCAGTGGATAGATACTACACAGCGCGAGTTGGAGTACCCTGCCATCTTCCACATTGAAAATTCAACCAAGGCATACGAGGATGAACTCGAATTTGCTGGTATGCCTCCTGCACCGGAGAAGCCGGAGAATACGCCTGTAGCGTACTCTCAGTTTGTACAAGGCGGTACATTCCGGTTTATTCACCTTACTTACGCTTTGGCGGCTCGTGTTAGTTATGAACTTTACGATGACGACCAGCTCGGAATAGTAAAGCAGATTCCAAAGGCACTAGCTCGAAGTATGCGCTTCACGGAAGAAATGGTAGCATGGAATGTCTTTAATCAGGGCTTCGCTTCTGTGAAATCTATTGACGGTGTTCCTCTCTTTTACAATCAACATCCTCTCTTAGGTGGACCAGCGGTTACTAATTATGCGCCGGGTGTCTCGAATATTATTTCCGCACCGGGTACGTATCCTAATAGACCCGCTGTAGATGTTGACCTAAGCTTCGCGGCTATTCAGTTAATGACGAATCAATTTGAGCGTCTTATTGATGGAATGGGTATGCCAATTATCTACAAGCCGAAGGCTATTCTTATTGCTCCGGCGAATAGATTTCTTGCCCGTGAACTGTTGGGAAGTCCGGGGAAACCGGGAACTTCTACCAATGAGATTAACTCTCTCCTTGGCGAAGATCTCGGCTATATGGAGAGCCACTATCTTACTGCGGATACACCGTGGTATGCTTTGTGTGATAAGTCACTGCACCATCTTAAGTTCTATCGCAGGGAAGCTATTACTACGGACATGGATGATGATTTCGATACGGATTCTCTCAAACAGAAGACTCGTACACGATTCAGCGTCGGACCTGCAAATTGGCTAGGAACGTGGGGCAGCAACGGTCCTTAGTAAGCTTCACTTCTTCGAGGTGCCGTAGGGTCGCCACGAAGGACGGGTGGTTAGTATGGTCGGAAGCTCCTTTCTAGCCACCTGTTAATAATTTAATAATGGAAAGGCGCTTCCCCTTCGGGGTTCTTATATGGCACCACGCGGAAAACGAAGCTGGCACTTTGGACCGTGGCATACGTGCTCACGCTGCGGTGTGGTGTATCATCTAGCTAATATGAGTTGGCAGCGTGGCTTGCTTTTATGTAACGAGAACTGCCTCGATACTGGATTTGATCCACTAGTAGGAGACAGAGAGATGACCATTATTCGGGCCTTTGAAACTCCTACTCACGAACTTGAACCTGATCCAAAGCTTACTGATCCAGACGTAGGTACTAGTGGTGAGGACTTTATAAATTTCTAAGAAGGAGCAATTATGGCACCAGCAGCGGAGCAGGGATACCCGGTAAATAGGTTGCTTGATTCAAATAACGTGGAGTGTTTTGTTATTCCCTCTTACGGCGGAGTAGTAGGAGTAACTGCTACGGGACAACCGGAATTTACGGCAAGAGTAGCTATTACTTCGGCTCAGCTCTTGGCACTACATACAACTCCCATTCAGTTAACGTACATAGCTCCAGTTCCTTTGTATCCAGCAGTAGCGAATAATAATTGGATTATTATTCCTAAGTCTATTTCGCTTCATTATCTATACGCGACAGCAGCGTATACAACTACTGGTGGGACTATGCGTGTTTCGTATGGGCCTGTGGCGAATGCAGTATATGCGTGTGCAGATCAGTCTGCTATTCTTGGTGGGACAGCTAATGCTGTTCTCGCTAATATAGCTATCTCTACTATTGCGAGTCAGACGGATGCCGTAGGACTGGCGCAGAATCTCTATCTCGTCAATCCAGGGACTAATTTTACCGTAGGTGGCGGTTCTCTTGTTGTAGGTATCACCTATAACATTATGACACTCTAAGGAGGCAATGTGGACATTACAGGGAATCCTCTAATTATACTTGCCTCAGATGTAGTAGGCGTGGCTGTTATTGTGTGGACGGGGAATATACATATCTGGGAGATTTCGTTCTCGGAGTATTCGTCTGCATCTAATAGTTGTGAGCTTATTAGAACGAATGGCAAAGAGCTTTGGTTCGGGCAGGGCGCTGCGGACCTTGAAACGGTGCGTTCGGGGCATCTTGGTAATGTGAATGGTATCAAGATACCCGCGAACGGGATCACAGGTGGGGTGGTCCGTATCTATCACAAATCATAGGAGATAGGCGATGAAGCGACTTCTTAAACATCTTTTACCGCTTATCCTTATTATAGGGTCGGCTTTCGGCCAATTAAGCGGAACGGGATATAATGCCTCCCGCACGTTCGTGACTACGAGCGTAGCAGCAGATACAGGTATCTCCGAGAACTCATCTATAGGCTGGCATCAAATAGGATGGACAGTTACAGGGAGTCCTGCGTCTTGTACAGTAAAACTGCAAACCAGTCCAGATAATACTACATGGACAGATTTAATAACTGGGACTTGTACTACGAATGGGCAGTCTGCTATTAGCGCACAGACTCTTGCTGCGTATGTGCGTATTGATGTGACTGCGCTAAGTGCTAGTTCTAGTGTTCAAGTACAGTATCTTGGATGGGCGTATAATCCTAATCCGGGTGGTGGTGGTTCGGGTACTGTTACTTCTATTACTTGCGGCACTGGCGTGACCTGTAGCCCCACGAACATTACCACGACTGGGATAATTAGCGCCAGCGGCGGGTCGTCGGCATTTTCTTCGGCTACGGTAACTGTGACCTCAGCGCAGTTGAAGGCGCTGAATACTACATCGGTGCAGCTTGTGGCGGGAGTGGCAGGGCATTACTTTTCTCCGATACAGGCGACGGTGGAATACGTGTTTGGGACGACTGCGTATACCATAGTGGGCAATCCTCAATTGGATATTGGCATAGGAGCTTCGGGTGCTGAGTATCTGCTGTCCTATGCAACCTTCACTGGCTTTGTAGATCAAACTTCCAGTCAAGTTGTGACCATACCGGTTGCGGCTGTTGGTTCTGTCGGGCAGATAAATGCAGTAACCGACGTGACGGGACTGGGTATTTATCTCGAAACAACCGGCATCGGCTCCCTCACCCTCGGTGATGGCACTCTTAAAATCACAGTAATCTATCAAAACACCACACTTTAAGGAGAATCACAATGGCAACGGAAAAACAGAAACCCGTCAACCCTCCCGTAGTCTTTCACGGCAAAGTCACTTTCACACCTCCCGGTGGTGGCGACGTTGTGACCGCCGACGCCATCAATGCTTGCATCGACGCTGCCGTAGCCACCGAGTTCGGCGGGTCGTGTGGCAGCGAACTGAAACAGGCCGAGTAGTTTACTAAGAGGAGTGTATTTATTATGAAGTTTTTCAAAAAAATATTCCTGATAACCGCGCTCCTCTTCCTCTCCTCTCTTACGTGGAGCCAAGCCCTTACTACAGTTACCGCAACTATTCACGATCCAAATGGCACGTTGTTCTCCAATGGAACAGTGCAAGCAGATTATCAGAGGCCATCTAATCAAACAGGTATCATACCAATCAGTAATACAACACAGCTTCCCATAGTAGAACACGGGCCTTCTCTCTCCGCTGCGTTAAATAGTGGAGGTACATTCACACTCAATCTCGCTAACTTACTTCAAGTGGCTCCTTCTGGGGGAACGTGGCTCTTTACTCTGTGTTCTAATACGAACGCTGCGTGTCAACAAATTCCCTCCCAGTTAGTAGTAGGAGCTTCTGTTGACTTGAGTGTGGCTCTTAATTATTATGTGAATGCTATTAAAGTAGTGGCACAGCCTATTATAGCAAAAGCATATATAGATTCCGAAGTAGCACAGAGTCCCGGTGTGGAGTGGCTTGATGTGACGTTGAATACACTTAAGTATATCAACGCTGCGGGAGCGGTTACTATAGTGGGGAGTGGTGGCGGAGGAGGAGGAGGAACTCCATCAGGAAACGGAGCATTTATACTAAGTACGAATCTATCTAATCCTACTAACGCTGGAGATATACTTACCTTAGATAGTGCTGGAAACGCACAAGACCTGACTCTTAATTCGACGAAGTTGTTTCTAAGTACGAGTACGGCTCCTACTAACGTAAGTACGTCATGGACGTATTCGTTTGCTACTTCGCAGCCAGAATTACAGACGAATGCTCTTGTAGGATATGTGGTGTCTAATTCCGGTTATTCATGTACGGCACCGTGTAATAATTTTACAGGCTTAACCGTAACTGCGTCCACGACTACTACATTTACTGTGGTGAACGTGAATGGAAGTGCTACGAATACAGGAACTCCTCTTGCTACATTTGGGACTCCGTTGTATCCAGCCATTATAACAAGTACGCTGTTTAGCATAGGAAATGCCCTTACTTCATGGGGCTTTATTGGTGGAGGCTTTGTAAGTGGGAGTAGTGGTTCCGGTTACGCGCAAATGGGAGATAACGCACAAGATGCGATATTCGTAGACAATCCTAATTTTGTCGCTAATTTTATGATTGGGAATGCCCTTCTAGGATCGGGCTTTGTTAATCAGAACAGTGGTACTCTTGGTGCAGGAAACTCTACGTGGATATATGGAAACCCACTACAAATAGGAGTCAACTCAAATGGAAGCACCGGCTCCTGTCACAGTGGAGCGTGTCCTAGTATATCGTATGGCTGGGTTATAAATTCAACGACTACGCCTCCGAATCAGGCTACAGGAGCAGTTGGAATTAACGACGCGGCTGATCCTAATGAAATAGTGTGGCCTATTAGCAGTGTGGCGCTTCCTACGATTGGATCGGGAAATTCTGCTATTGGTGTAGAAGCGTCTACGGGAACTATTAATGGCAATATAAACAATGCTGGATGGCTCCGATTTCCACTCGTTATTGAAGGAAATGGAACAGCGTTAGTACCTAATACGTCCGGTGTAATTAACGTAGTAGGTACAGGAAACGCCACTGTAAGTGCAGCGACTAATGTTCTTACTGTAAACGTAACAGGTGGTGGCACAGGTACAATTACGTCAGTAACACCTAATTTGAATGGAGGAAGTGCAGCTCAAGGCATCTTCTCCGTGAGTGGTGCTTCAAGTAGTGGTGCGGCGGTTCCTAATTTGAATATTACTGGAACGCAGTACGGGACTACGTATTTTGATAACGCCAGCACTCCTTTATTGCAGAGTACAGGAGCACTTGGGCAGGGACAATTCTTAATGGGTGCTCCTTCTGGGCATCCTGTAGTAGGTAGCGTAGTGTCGGGTGGGACAGGTACGGTAACAGTTACTACTACGACAAGTGGGCAAATTCAACTAGATGCACCAACTGCATCGTATACGGGACCGTGTATTCATCATGTATTTCCGGGTACTCTACCAATAACTACGGATCAAATATGTCCTTCGTCTGGTTCCTGTACCAGTCCGGGTACAACAACATTCGCTACCACTATTAGTGTCTCTCCTGTGTGTACGTCCGCTGGAGCTATTATAAAAATACAGGCACACGGTACGTATGTTGTACCAGGAACAGGGGCACCTGTAGCTAGTTTTAACGTGACTGCGGGGAATACTACAGGTATTTGTCCTACCATACAACCATGGTCACTTACCAGTACAGCCACAAGTGGTTATTGGGCGTTGGAATGTAATATACAACTAGGACCAACTTCATTTGGTTCAGCTTCTGCAACATCGTGGGGCTTTGCGGAGACTAATACGCAAACATCTAATGGAAGTCCCACGTATAATAAACGTGGAAATTTTACTACAGCGACACAGACTGTTACGTACAGTACGAATCTTCCATACCCAGTTTCTATAAGTATGCCTGCTTCGTGGATTACTGGGCAGACTTTTAATCTTACAAGTATGGATGTACAGGTGATACAATGAAAAGGAAGCTTCTGTTTGTTTTGTTCGCGCTGTGCTGTGTGGGCTGGACAATGGCCTATGGACAGAGCACTATCTTGAGCACTGGACGCTATACAAACTGGTCCTATGCGGGAGTGACTGGCGGGATTCCGTCCGGTTCATGGACGCAGTGCGGAGCTACGATTACATCTGGCACCTCTTCCACAATCGCGGGCGCATTGAACCATACAGGCGCTGGCTACACAAGTTGCTCTGCGAATACCTATGTCCTAGTTAGTGGCACGTTCACAGGTCTGTCGCAAATTCTCGTGCAGATTCCCGGCACGGAGTTGCGATTGGCGAACGGGACGACGTTGAACTTCACTTCCGGTAGTGGATGCGTGGCCGATGGTTCCGTGATTTGCTTCGAGCCACCATCAAACAATTGGTATCAGGGTTCGACTGCGGTATTGCCGCAGTCCAGCGGGACATCGAATTGCCCCGTGCTTTCTGGGTTCACGCAAGGTTCGACATCCCTGACGTTAGGCACATGTCCGGGTACTCCACCTTCCGGTGCATTTACCTTTGTACTCGACCAAGCGAATGATGGCGCGACCAACGGGCAGGCTGGAGATACGGGCGGCGTATTCGTTTGCGACTATAGCGGTGGCTCTAATTCTTGTCAGGCTAACGGATCGTCGGGCAATATTAACGGTCGCACTATCTCCGGGTCGCCAACATGGAATGGCGCAACCAATTACGTAACCGCTGATTATGGTCAGACCGAAGTGCTCTCTGGATCGGTGAGCGGTTCTACGTTGACATTGACGCAGCCTATCAAGGCAACGAACTATCGCGTTTCGCAGACTCCCGGCATCTGGTGGACAGGGCGCATTTCAAACGTCGGAGTCAACTGTCTCGGCACTTGCGTGTTAAACTTCGGAACCATCACAGGGAAATCAGGTATCTCGTTCAACAACGTCGATCAGTTCTGGGTCGAAGGAGTGACACTAGAGAACAGCGGACCTCCTGACGAATACTTCATTTGGCCCTATCAGTCCTCACACGGCTCTATTATTAACAACTATTTCTACCTTACCAACGCATCCTCACCCGGCTCAGACTATGGAGTAGGTGGGTGGATCACGTCCGATCTGCTCGTCCAGAATAATATCTTTCAACTCATCCCCTCGCCGATTCAGTCGGACAATGTTTCCGGCAACGTCTACGCTTACAATTTCTCGATCAACGACTGGTACTACACTGCCGCTTGGCAAGCCGATCCCTACGCCTCGCACAACGCGGGCGGCCATATGAATTTGTGGGAGGGAAACCAGTTTGAAGGCGCGATCTATTGTGACAACGAATGGGGAACGGCGAACCTCAACACGTACTTCCGCAACTGGTTAACCGGGCAGGGCCACAACCAAGCCTACAATGCGAGTTCTAACTTAACATCCCTTAATATTCAGCCGGTCACTCTGCAGCAGGGGTGCAGAGGCTGGAATATTATTGGCAATGTGCTAGGGACTCCCGGTGTCTTCAATCAGTACCAGATTACTAGCGGAACATCACAATGCGACACGACGATTTATCAACTTGGGTTTGCGGAAACGGAATGCAGGACGCCGGGGAATCCCAACAACGATTCCATCGTGCTTGCCTCGTTGATGCGTTGGGGGAATTACGACACGTTCAACGGCGGAACTCCACGCTTCAACGCAGGTGAAGGTTCTCCAGCACAACAAGGCAGCGGCTCTAGTGCGCTGGCTGCGAATATAAGTAGTCCTAGTACCACGCTGCCATCTTCTTTCTATCTGGCGTCAAAGCCAGCATGGTTCGGTTCTAATTCCTATCCGGTGAATGGCCCCGGTATTAGTGGTGGCAGCGGTCCCGGTGGATATGCTCAGAACAATCCAGCGGCAGCTTGCTATTACAACGTAATGGGTGGTCCTTCTAATGGATCGAATACACTACTTGCATTCAATGCGGCTACTTGTTACGCTGCTACGAGTGCCACAGCTAACCCAACTTTCAGCCCACCAGCGGGAACGTATAGCTCGGCTCAGTCGGTCGTTATTTCCAGTGCGACTCCAAGCGCGTTCATCTGTACGAATACGACTGGCAGTGCGATGTCTACCACAGGAGGGACGAGCTGTACGAATGGGACGCATTACACCGGCCCAGTCACAGTTCCGAGTTCAGAAACATTGTATGCGATAGCGGGAGCAACAGGCTTTACGGATTCCAGTCAAGTCTCGGCATCTTATAATATCCCAACTAGCAATGCTTCTCTTCCTTTCTTGCCGAAGGTATGGAATGACTTAAATGAGGAAACGTGTCAAATACCTAGTGATCCCTCGTATCCATGTTATAACGGGCCTAATGGCCCTTCTCCGGGTCTTCTTCTTCATGCTCCGCAGTACGTATTAACGCTGTCTCCCACAGGGGGAGTCTTTTCTCTAGTACAGGGAAGTCCTATGACTCTCTCTGGTGGTAAGCCACCGGCTATAGCAGTGTGTTCTATTACGGCCTTGGGTTATACTAGCTTTACGTTTGCTAATTCCTACATGGATAGTGGGAATGGTCGTCAACAGGCACGTATTGATGTGGAGAAGTATCGAGCTTGCAGTGGTGGTGTTATTGGAGGTATCATTGTACTCCCTGTGAGTGCAAGCTCAGAGACGGGAACGTGTGGTTCGTATAACGGAGCTAAGATATACTGTGCTGGTGCTCCAGGTTCTGTAGCTCCGGCGTCTGGTTTTTATCT
>Ga0182012_10005183_pt1 | contig 13511 bp, 14 predicted proteins | sample 612S2SmetaG_FD_120486 | JGI IMG/M metagenome (GOLD analysis project Ga0182012, IMG submission 120486) | Permafrost microbial communities from Stordalen Mire, Sweden - 612S2S metaG | ecosystem: Environmental > Terrestrial > Soil > Wetlands > Permafrost | place: Sweden: Stordalen | collected... | reverse complement strand
TCTGAGTGAATCTTCACCACTTGCAGCTTCTTCTCTTGCACGGGCAACTGCGTAATGCCAAAATCCGCCAGATTGTCCAGCACCGCCTGCACCACGCGCGTGCCATAGGAACGGTCTACCAAAAGCTGTACGTTGGGAAACTGTTTTTTGAACTCGGCAAATACGCCCGGCAGAACGTAGATGCAGGTCGCTTCGTTCGCCGCAATCACTAATTCGCCGCGCGGCACTTTCTCCAACTCATTGATGGCGTCCTGCGCCCGACGCCGCAAGGCGAGGATCTGCTCCGCATGCTCAGCGAGTATTCGTCCGGCGACTGTGAGTGAGATCCGCGTCCCGTACCGCTCAAACAGCGTCGTGTTCAACTCTAGCTCCAGTTGACGCACTTGGGCGCTGATGGCTGGCTGCGTACGGTAACAGGTCTGAGCCGCTTTCGAAAAACTCTTGAGACGCACAATCTCAAGGAAAGTGTGAAGCTGATCGAGATCCATGGCGCCAATGCGCTAACTACTTGAGTTCAAAGTATATCAGTTCACCTTCTTTAAGATCTGCGCCCCCTTCGGCAGATCAAAAATATTAGCGGGCAATTCTCCATTAATCTCCACTTTGTTGGCGAAGATTTGGAAAATCTTATACCCATTCCGCTCGCGCTCAATCGTGAACGGCCACATCACCCCGTCACCCGCATCGCGCCATTTGTCGAAATCCGTCACCTCGTCATTGTGCTCTTTGGTTTGCGGATCAAGCCACTTAAAACTCTGCCGCACCGGCAGCTTCGTGTTGTAGTCCAAATAAACGCGCACCGTATTGTCGTTCGCATCCGTGATATCCACAACCTCCACGTGGTTCGTGATCAGCACCTGGTTGCCGATGTAGTCATACTGCATGCCCGGCTCGTCATATCGATAGCGCAGCCAGTACAAAATGTCGTTGCTGGTGGTCCGGGCATAACGATCCCAACGCTCATCTTCCAGCGGACGCGCCCCGCGAAACGTAATATCAAACCCCTGGTCATTCAGATACAGATACGAATAATCCTGATGCTTGCCAAGAACCTGTCGTTCCTTAATCTGCAGACCCTTCAACGATTTATCGTCCAAATATTGCGTGTAAATGTTCGCGATATCGTAGCCGCTCATCTGGTCGTGAAAAAAACCATAAATGCGCGCATTCGTGCGCCGCGTATGCATGTTTAAGAACCGGTCGCCGCCCAACGCCTTTACCGTCTGATCAATAAGATCTTTCGCTTTGTTCGGCGGAGCCTTCCCAGTTTGCGCCTGCAAGCAGGAACCAAGAATGAATAACGTGATAACTGATTTGAACATCATGAGTCGGAATCTAGGCACAAACAATTGATCGCGTCCAGTCCGTGGCCGCATCCCCTTCACGCGCATGAATCGATCCATCGCGAACACTGAGTGGCCCGCCTTCCCGGCCATTCAGACTCGCCTGAATCTGCGCAATCACTGCCAACGCCACCTGCTCCGGCCCGTCCGCGCCAATATCCAACCCCATCGGCGCATGAAGCTTAGCGGCCATTCGTTCCCGTTCCAAACCCGCATCGCTCAGCAACTGCGTGGTGCGTTTGCTCGGCCCCAAAATACCCAGATATGGCAACGGCAAATGCGCCAGTTGCTGCAACGCTTCTAAATCCTGGCTATAGCTGTGCGACATCAACACTGCCACCGTCCAATCATCCACCGGCGGCGCAGGCGCACCCGCTATCCGCACAATCACGTCGTCCGCATGCGGAAACTTCTCACGCCGCGCATAATGGGACCGGCCATCGTAAACGAAAACTTCCCATCCCAAATAATGTGCCGTGTCCGTCAACGGAACTGCATCATCACCGGCCCCAAAAATCAGTAGACGTACTGCCGGAGTCAGCGTTTCCACAAACACTTCGCGCCCCTCTACCTGGAATTCGCTCGGTTGATAAAGCCGCCGCCCCACTTCCGCATCAGGCTTAAGAACGTGCGCCAGGGTTGTAGCCTTGCGGCTCGCCCTAACTTGCTTGATCAACTCCAGAGTCTCGGCATGCCCCGGCTTCACGCGTTCCATCAGTACATGCACAATGCCGCTGCAGCCTAAACCATAACCGCTACTGGAAATCTCATTGTCCGGAGTAGTGTCATAGCGCTTGATGACCGGACCCTTTTCCGTCAGCCACCAAGCCTTCTTCACCACATCATCTTCTAAACACCCGCCGCTAATCGCACCCACCCGCCGTCCATGCTTTGTCAGCAGCAACCGCGCGCCCGGCAACCGGTAAGACGATCCCTGCGTCTTCACCACCGTCGCCAGCACTGCTTCTTCACCCGCCGCCGATACACTCGCCCAAAGGTCCAGGATCTGCGCGATCTCTTTCATCGTGATTCAATTTTACCGACCCCGATCCGAGCCGTGACTAAAAGGACGGTTCTTTTCCCGGGTTTTGTTCTAGCGGCGCCATTAAGGTGTCACCGTCGACTGCACATCGAACTTCTTAAAATTCGAATTCACATACTCCGTCCGCACTTTCGGCTTGATGAACTTCGCAAAATGCAAATGTCCGTCAATCACCAAAGACGTCTGCATCCACGCATCATTGTTAATCAGCGAAAATTGCGCTGTAGTCGTCGAACCCGGCAGTTCCACTGGATTTCCCTCTAACGCAATATCCACAAACTTCACCACCGCATACTGCATTTCTTCAATCCAAAGCCGGCGGCTCATCGTGAGTTTCTCTTTTTCCCGCGCATTCTCCGCCACGCGCCCCGCCTGCGGATCACACTGAATCACCCAAGCCTTGCTCTGCCCAATCTGCTCCTCCCCCGCAACCTTGCACTTAAACAGCTTAAGCAAGTCCTCGTCCGTTGCCATCGAAATGCTCCTCGAAGTAATCGGCTGCCGCGTTCGCTCCGCACGTCGCTCCTCCGCCGTCTTCTGCATCTCTTTCTCAACCTTCGCCGCCTCAGCAGGCGAAAGAGGCATATCATCGCGCGCAATCAACTTCTTGTAAGTGTAGCCCTCAAGAAAAATCACATCAAACGTCTTCGAACTGCGGCTTTTCTCTTCGCCCCTTCCATCGAAAAAGATGTGCGTCTCTTTGTTCGTCAGCGTATATTGCCGCGCTTTCAGCCGGTTTGTCTTATTAGCTTCGATATACCGCTTCAGTATGTCGTCCGCAGAAAGACTATCCGGCCGCCCCGGCGCTAGTCCCACCAACAACGCCATCGCCAACCACACCCCGCGCCGATGCGGGATCGAGATAAATTGTCGCATTCGGATGCACCCTCAAGATAGACGCCGGCGCCTCTGGCCCAACCGGCCCATGCAAACACATCTCCACTGCCTTCGCCTTCCGCTCGTCAGGCACCACACAAATAATCTCGTTCGCCTTCATCAGCTGCCGTATGCTAATGCTCAACGCCCGCCGCGGCACTTTCTCCAACGTCGCGAACCATCCCTCACCCACTTGCTGTCTCCGGCAAGCTTCATCCAGACTGACGACCAGATACGGCACATCGGTTTCAAAATCTGCCGGCGGATCGTTAAAGGCCAGATGTCCATTCTCCCCAATCCCACAAAACGCCAAATCCACCTGCGTCTCCGAGATCGCCTTCCCCACCTCCGAAGCAATTTGCTGCGGATCGCGCGTCCCATCCAGCAGATGGTATTTCACAATCCCAAACGGCTGAATGATTCGCTCCATAATGTACTTCGCGAAACTCGCAGGGTGAGTCACTGGCAAACCCACATACTCGTCTAGGTGGAATAACTCCACCCGCACCCAGTCAATCCCCTGCTCTACGCCTAAGCATTGCAGGAATTCAAATTGCGACGCACCGGTAGCCGCCAACAATCGAACACGTTCTTTCTTTGCCAGCAGCGCCCGCAGCGATTCGCCTGCATGCCGCGCCGCCGCTTGCGCCATCTCAGCTTTTGATGGGAGTATTTTGACCATAGTAAGCACTGGGCCCATGCTTGCGTAAGAAATGCTTATCCCGCAGCACCTCCGGCAAGCCCGCCACATCTGCTTTTATCGTAACCGTTAGAAACGCCATGTACGCCAACTCTTCCAGAATCTCCGCCGTATGGGCCGCGTCCGTCACCGTCGCTCCCCAGCAAAACGGCGCGTGTCCATTCACCAACACGGCCGTTGTCTTCAACGGATCAAGCCCGGCAAAGCGCTTGATAATCACCTGCCCCGTATTCCATTCATAGTCACTCCGAATCTCATCCGCTTCCATCGGAGACGTCACCGGAATCGGTCCTTGAAAGTAATCCGCGTGCGTCGTTCCCAAACAAGGAATCTCCACACCCGCCTGCGCCCACGATGTCGCATAGCGCGAATGCGTATGCACCACGCCATTCACTCCCGGAAACGCTTTATACAACGCCAAGTGCGTCGGCAAATCCGACGAAGGCCGCAGCGTGCTCCCCCGCAGCAAGTTCCCCTCTAGGTCAGTCATTACCAAATCCGCAGGCGTTAGCTTCTCATACGGCACCCCACTGGGCTTAATCACCACGCGCCCACTCTCGGCATCATGCCCGCTCGCATTGCCAAACGTGAAAATCACCAACCCGCGCCGCACCAGCGCCAGATTTGCCTCCAGCACTTCCTCGCGCAGCGCTTTTAGGTCCATTTCGCCACTCTTACCTGCGCTGCAATCCGTCGCAACCCTGGCAGCACATCGCCAATCGCCACCGGCGCACTCTTCTTCTCACCTAAGCCAAAATACAAGCGCTTATACATCCGGAACATCTCTTCGTAAATCGCCACCGCCGCCGGCTCTGGCTTGAACACTCGATGCTTCGGACACAGTGCCGCCTGCGCCTGGTCAATCGTCGCAAACCCCCGCGCCGCCAAAAACGCAAAAATCGCCGACCCCAAACTGGTCACATCCCCTTGCGGCACCAATATCGGTTTGTTCAACACGTTCGCGTAAATCTGATTCAGTTGATCGTTCTTCTGCGGAATTCCGCCGCCATTAATAATCCGCTCAATCACCGTCCCATGCTCCGCCATCCGGTTCAGGATGATGCGCGTATGAAACGCCGTACCCTCAATTGCCGCGAATAACTCATCTTGCGGCGTGCTTGTCAAATTCCACCCAAGCGTAACTCCGCCTAACTCAGGATTAACTAAAACCGTACGGTCGCCGTTATCCCAAGTCATCCGCATCAAGCCCGTTTGTCCCGGCCGGTACTGTTCAATTTCGCGCGACAGCGACCCCGCGTTCGTCCCTGCCCTGCGCGCAATCGCCTCAAAGATATCTCCCACCGCCGAAAGCCCCGCCTCAATCCCAGTCATCTGCGGATCGACCGAACCCGGCACCACCCCACACACTCCAGGCACTAGACTCACTTTGTCACTCAACCCAATCATGCAAGTGGATGTGCCAATCACATTAACCACGTCTCCGAGTTTCACGCCAGCGCCAATCGCATCCCAGTGCGCATCAAACGCACCTACCGGAATCGGAATCCCCGGACTTAGCCCCAGCTTCGTCGCCCATTCATCGCACAACGTCCCCGCAATCGAGTTAGAGGTCCGGTATCTCCCTCCAAGTTTCGTCCGCATCCCTTTCAGTAGCGGATCAACTTTAATGAGGAACCCTTCCGGCGGCAAACCGCCCAGCGACTCATTCCACATCCACTTATGCCCCATCGCGCAAATACTACGCGGCGCATTCGCAATGGTATGAATCCCGCACAACACCGTCACCACGTAATCGCAGTGCTCAAATGCCGTCACAAACTGATCGCGCTTATCCGGGTTATGCCGCAGCCAGTGCAGCAGTTTCGAAAAACCCCACTCCGAAGAATACGCACCGCCGCACCACTTGATCGCCAGCAACCCCGATTCGTGCGCCTTCTCAGTAATTTCCTGCGCCTCGTGCCAAGCCCGGTGGTCGCACCATAAGTAGTAATCATCCAGCGGCAACAAATCTTCGCCTACCGGAATCACACTCGACCCCGTCGTATCCAGCGCAATCGATTTCACCGCTTTGCCCGGCACACCCGCTTCCGATAGTGCCTTATGCATCGCCTCTACTAGCGCCGACATGTGATCCGCGTGGCTCTGCGTCGCATGGTCTGGATCCTCGCGTTTGCGATGCAGCGGATATTCCGCCACGCCCGACCCTAAGCGCCCTTTCTCGTTATCGAAAAGAGATACACGGACACTTAGCGTTCCGAAGTCAACACCCGCGACGACAATACTCATGCTTTATGCCAATACATAACCCAGTTTAGATACTTAGTCGTGGCTTCATACACAATATTCGAAACTGGCGCCAAATTCGCCGCTGTGTGATGTTCAAACCCGCGCTCGCAAATGAACCGCAAAAGCTCCTGCAATCGCGGAATCTCCACCACGCCCGCCCCGCCAAAAGTAACCAGCGGATCGTCCGTAAACCGCCCGTCACCCACATATCCGCGTACGCGCCCGGCATTATCATCCGTCGAAATCCGGCAGTAACTCATCGGCGCAGCCTTCACCTTGCCCACCACCGTGCCAAACGTGTTCAGCTTGCCCACCGTGCCCGCAATAATCTCCTGGTAATCCATCTTGAAGTCTTGAAAAAAGTGCTTGGGCAAATTACTGCAATGGAAACAAACCGCTTTGTTCGGATCTTCGCCGTAGTTGTTATTCCAATCCAGCAGCGCACTCGGCGTTTCCGACGCTAACCGAAGCGCATGCATCCCCACCACTCCGGCAATATCCACTTCGCACGCGCTCGACATCAAGTCGTTGCTCATCATGCTCATCACCGTACACGGCACCACGCCAAAATATTCTTCGAGCGACGTCCAACACTGCACCGCGGAAATGGCCGTATCCGTTTCCTTCATCCAGCCATCCACCACCGCGCCCAACTTAGCCATCTTCATCAACGACGCTGCCGGCACATCCTTCGTCGCTACATAAGAGTGAATCGCCTTCAGCTTCGCCTGGGCCGCCGGATCATCATCTTTCATCTTCTCGATCCGGCCCAAAATCTCGGAAAGGTCAATCGTAATGACAGAGATCCCCGCCGTCTCCAAAATCTTCTCGCTATACCGCACCGTGTTGAACGCCTGCGGCCGCGCACCAATCGACCCAATGCGCAAGTTCCGCAACCCGCGCACCACCCGGCATACGCCTAAGAACCACTTCAAATCGTGCGTGAATTCCTTCGAGTCCACCGCTTCCGTATGCAGTGTCGTCAACGAATACGGAATCCTATACTGCATCAAGTTATTGCAGGCCGACATCTTCCCGCAAAAACTATCGCGCCGGTCCTTGATCGTCATCTTGCCCGCTGAATCGGGCGTCGCCTGAATCAGCACCGGCACCTGCAAGCCCGAACGCCGCAGCGTGTCTGCAATCGCTCGCTCGTCGCCAAAGTTCGGCAGCGTCACAATCACGCCGTCCAGCGTGTCCCGGTGCTGCCGGAATAAGTCCGCGCAGCGCTTGGCTTCTTCGAAGCTTTCCACCGCACCATAGTGGGCCTCTTGCGGCGTGAGGGCAACCACCTCTACACCTGCCGCGCCTAAAACGCGCAGCATATCTTCTCGCCCCTCGGCCGCTAAATGGCCGGGAAAAAATCCACGATTCCCAACAATCAGTCCAAGTTTCGCAGTCGTTTTTGTTATTGCAGACATTACTGTTTCCTAGGATCAAAGCGCCAAACGTAAAAAAGCCCAATCAGCAGCAGCAGCGCGCCCCACCATATGCCAATGTGCAGTTCATCCAGCATCACGTTCGCCGGATGCCATAAACCATAAATCCCGGCGCCTAAAATCAGCACGCCATACGCCGTCAAAAGGGCGCCTATAAAAAACCAAATCGGAATGCGGCCATGTTCATGCATGTTGATTTACCAGAAAATTACGTTCACTATCACCAGCGCAATCGCCACCAGCGCCGCCCAGAAGATCGGCTTTTGGAACCACAGCAAATCGCCTTCGGAAGGAATATCAGTCGCGCCATACACCAGTCCCACCAGCTCTTCATCCGGCTTCGGCTGAGTCATCAAACTCACCACTACCGTCACGGTCACGCAGATAATCCAGCTCCACAACGCGCGGTACATGTTCTCCGCCATCGGCTTCGCCTGCGCCGAAAGCGCAATGTACGCCAAGGCTGCAGGCACCTTGGTCACCCACAGCCACATCGCAATAGAACTCAGCGTCCCAGTCAGCAATCCCCAGAAGCCACCGCGCGGCGTCGCCCGCTTCCACAGCATGCCCAAAATCACCGTGCCAAATAGCGGTGCAATGAAAAAACTAAACAGCGCTTGCACGTAATCCATAATGCTCGAAAACTGCATCACTAAATACGCCGTGCCAATGCTCACCAACACGCCAAGCACCGTGCACCATTTCCCCATCGTCACGTAGTGCGCATCATCGGCATCGCGCTTAATCACTGCGCGGTAAATGTCATACGTCCACACCGTGGCAAACGCACTCACGTTCCCCGCCATGCCCGACATGAATCCCGCAATCAGCGCCGTAATGCCCAAGCCTAACAACCCCGGCCCGCAATACCGCGCCAGCATCAACGGCAGCACATCGTTATAGGTATGCGCCGTCGGGTTCAACGCTTGCGCCGATTCCGCCACCAACTTTTCCGGCAAAACCGCCAAACCCAAAAGCCCCGGCAAAATCACAATCAGCGGCACCGCCATCTTGAACGCCGCGCCAATAATCGGTGCCATCTTCGCGCTCCGCAAATCCTTCGCCGCCAGCACGCGCTGCACCACCAAGAAGTCCGTCGTCCAATACCCAAACGAAATCACGAAGCCCAAGCCCATCACAATGCCGGTCCAATGAATACCCATCGGATTGCCCGTGAACGATCCCAGCCCCGACCACATGTGCGTGTAATCCTGCCCCGGCCACCGCTCGTGGATACGATGCACCACACCGCTCCATCCGCCCGTCTCATACAAGCCCAGAATGGTCACCACCAGCGCGCCCAACCAGATTAAGAAGAACTGCAGCACTTCATTGAAAATCGCCGAAAGCAATCCACCGAAGAACACGTACCCCGCCACCGTCAGCGACGATACCCAAATGCTGAAGTTCAAATCCCAACCCAGCACAATCTGCATCACCTTCGCCATCGAGAACATATTGATGCCGCTCATCAGCACCGTCATGAACCCGAACGAAACCGCCGCCAGCAATCGCGAATCTTCACCAAACCGCAGCTTGAGGTAGCCCGGTACCGAGTGCGTCCTGGAGATGTAATAAAACGGCATCATTACAATCCCCAAAAACAACATCGCGGGAATCGCGCCAATCCAATACCAGTGCGCCGCCAAAATGCCGTATTGATAAGCGCTGCCGGCCCAGCCCATCAGTTCCAGCGCACCCAAATTCGCCGCCACAAAACTGAGCCCCGCTATCCACGAGCTCATATCGCGGCCGGCCATGAAAAATTCCTCGCCGGTCTTGGTGAAGTTCTTCAGGTAATACCCGATGCCCAGCACCATCAAAAAATAAAGCGCGATGATGACTACATCAATCGCGCTCAGGGAAACCAATTGCTTGGAGGCTTGAAAAAGAAGAAGACCAATAAGAAGGTGCATTTTATGTGTCGAGTCTCACTAGGACCGCAAAAAACACTGCCCTCAAAGGCGCAGCGCATCCTCTGAGTTATATCACGCACCCCAATGAAAGCGCTTACCTATGTCCCTTTCTGTCCCCAACTTCACCTACCCCAACACCGTCCCATCACTGCTCACCCGAATCGGCCCTTTGAAAACCTTCTGCCCGCCGCTGTTGTAATAATCACCGTTATCAATCTCGTGGTTCTCATACAACTTCGTCGCACTCTGCTCCGCAGTATGCGCCAAAAACGCCCCCAACGCCGCACCCGCCAGATTGCTCACCATGCTCACCGTCTGGCTCCCGCCGCCAAATTTCGCCATCGCTTCTTCGGCCAGCTTCACCCCCGCCCCCGCGCCCGCTACATTTGTCAGCACACCCAACCCATCGCCCATAATGCTCGCGAGCTTTCCCTCTTGATGCTCCGGCGCCAGATGGTACGTCTCCGTCCCCGCATCTGAGTTCGTCGCAAAACCCAACACAACCCCCTTCGGGTCCGCCTTGTAATCCGCAACATCGATACTTGTTTCGCTTCCGTTAATGGGCGTAACTGTCCACGTCGGCATATAGTTTTGTTTTCTCCTGGTGATCGCGCCTTGATCCTTCCGGGCTATCCCAGTGGAGGATACCAGCAACCTTCGCATCAACGAAAGTTCTGGTACTCCCAGACGAAATCTTAACTCGCGCTCAACATCCCCAATTCGGGCAGCGTAACTCCCTCTGTGTCCCAGCCTGATTCATCAACAATTGCGTACACAAGTGCACAAGATGCAAACCGACAAAATTGGCATGCGCGAATTTCGCGAGAATCTCGCGGGCTACCTCGAAGGCGGCACGCCCCTCGCCATCACACGCCATGGCGAGACCCTGGGCTTTTTCATCCCCGCCCAGAAGCGGAATGGCAAATAAGGCGCTAGTACTTTGTGCCAACATCTTGATTCGCGCCGTGCCCGGCAATTGGGTTCGACGTGTGCGGACAGCGCATCGTTTTTCGTTCCTGAATTAGCCTACGCGGAAGCCGAAGAACATTTGGCGATACTCGTCGTGGTTGAGCGCGCCGGCGACGCAATCTAATCGAGTCGAGATTTTCTTAGCTGATTAAACCCGAGTTGGCCGTACCGAGCCTAATTAGACCCAATCATGAGAGGTCCGCGCCTTTTCCGCCACTCACTTGTACTTGTCGACAACCAGCGCTACCCTCTCTCTCTGTTTCTCCCTTCGCACAATTGACTTCAATCACGCCCGCAAAGATCCTGGTTGTGGAAGACGAAGGTCTCATCGCGAGTCACCTCGCATCCACACTACTGAGACTCGGCTATAGAGTGGTCGGCATTGCCGAATCCTCCGAAGACGCGCTCGAAAAAACCGCCAAATTGCTCCCCGATTTGATCCTGATGGACATTCGCATCGGTGGTGCTATGGATGGGATCGAAACCGCGGCGGCCGTGCGCGATCGCTTCGACATCCCATTGATTTATCTGACGGCTCATACCGACCAGCAGACCATCGACCGCGCAAAGATGACCGGAGCTTCGGGTTTTCTGCCGAAGCCTTTTCATCACATGACTCTCGCCGCCTCCATCGAGACGGCAATCCACAAACATCGCGCCGACCTGATTCAGAAGAACGCCGCCGACGCCGAACTGCAGGCGCGCAATCGTTATCTCGCTTTGGATGCATTGACCCAAGGCCTGGCCGCCGGAAAGGCGAGGTACCACGCCTTGGTAAAGGCCACGTCCCAAATTATCTGGACTATGAGCCCAACCGGCGCGCCCACCGATGCCGAAGAGGAATGGGAAGCTTTCACAGGACAGACCGGCACCGATTTACGCACTGAGGCGGTTCACCCGGAGGATCGGCCTCGCGACGCTGCGAAATGGAAAGAGGCCCTTCGCACAGGAATCGGTTATGAAATTGAGAAGCGCGTGCGTGGCCGCGATGGTGAATACCGCTGGATGACCGCCCGTCTTGTCGCTGTTCGCGGCGATGACAATTCCATCATCGAGTGGATTGGGGCCTGCACCGATATCAGCGGTCGGAAGCGCGCCGAAGCCGAAATCATAAGACTCAACGAAACCCTGGAAGATCGCGTGGCGGAAAGAACCGCCGCCCTAACCAAAGTCAGCCATGAACTGGACCAGACCAAGGCTCAGATGCAGAGCGTTCTCGACGCAGCCAGTCAGACGCTCATCGCGAAGCTCGAAAGCGCCCTCGCCGAAAAAACCGTTCTCCTCAAAGAAGTGCATCACAGAGTCAAGAACAACTTGGCCGTCGTCGCAAGCCTTCTCGGAATGCAAGCCGACTCGATAGATGACGAACGCTTTACACTGGCCCTTCAGAAAAGCCAGCAACGCGTCTCCTCTATGGCCCTCGTCCATGAATATCTCTATTCCAGCGACCACCTCGATCGCGTCAACTTCGGCAAATATGTGCAACAGCTCTCAAACGAGCTCTGCATGTCCCATCAAATCTCCGGCCTCGTCACCTTCGCAATTGAGGTAGAAGAGATCGATCTGCCGGTTCACCGCGCTATTCCCTGCGGTCTCATCCTGAACGAGTTGTTCTCCAACGCCTTGAAGTATGCCTTCCCCGACAATCGCAGCGGAAAGATTACCGTTCGCTTTGAACGCCTCCCAACCGGCGAGTTGTCCCTGTCATGCTCGGATAACGGGGTGGGAATTCCCGAAGGCTTCGACTGGCAAAACGCCCCGTCGCTCGGTCTTAAAATCGTCCGGGTTCTTGTCAATCAGCTCAAAGGCGAGTTGACGCTCGACCGGCGCGCCGGCACACAGTTTAAGTTCAAGTTCTTAGACTCATTCTCCACGTCGACACCAGCCATCGTTTAGAACTCCCCTTTATTGCTTCTCAAAGGGTAAGTTTGGCCAAACAAGCAAACAAACACGCTCGTCGTGTCCAGATGTCTGTCGCGCCTCAGGTCACAAAAACCCGCGAATCCCGAAACAACCCTATACCTCGATTTGCCCATCCCTCATCCAAAACAAAGCTCCAAGATTCTTCGATCAAACAAACGGCAATAACGCCCTCCAACATAGAACCCCGCTCTTCCGCCCGCTCTTCAAACGCGTCAAGGCTTGGCTCCGCAACTCACTCGTACCTCTGCGAAAAATTCTGTCACAAGCTTTGAAAATAATCTTCAAATCCACCTCCGACCCTCATTCCAAACAACTTAACCCCACTGAGACCCCTCCGAAAACCGCAAACTCCGTTCGGCCTGACCCACTCCCCGAGTTACTTTTTAACCAGAAAACGAGGACCATAAACAATGTCAGACCGTGCCATCCGACGCGCCGCTGAGCGCGCAGCAAAGAAGGCAGCTGCTAAAGCCGCCAAAGCCAACGAGGCCGCCAAAACAATGACCGCCTCTGCAAACACACCCAACTGGGAAAGTTGGGACGGCTGGGACAATGACGATCCTCCGCCGCCACCGCCCTGTGAAAACGGCGATCAATCTCAAAAGCAAAACACCCGTCCCATTTCTGACGCGAAGCTCGCGGCCAACCGCCAAAATGCCCAGCACAGTACGGGCGCCAAAACTCAGGCAGGAAAGGACAAATCTAAGATGAATTCTCTGCGCAACGCGCTGACTGGACAGACAGTATTACTCCCCACCGACGACGCCGTCGCCTATCAAGCTTTTATCGACAGCATCTGCCAACAGTGGTCGCCCGTCGATGATCAGGAAAAGCGCCTCACCCAACTGATTGCGGACACAGAATGGAGAATCCATAGAGTAGCGGCTCTCGAAGCCAACATCTTCGCCGTGGGCCGCATCGAGCAACCCTTAGCAGCCCGTGGTGAAAGTCCCCAAAGCTAAAAAACCATTTTGTAAGTGAAATGTTTTAGCCGTAGAATGGGCGTATGGCGATGGGAACCCGGAAAGACCGCGAGCGGCAAGAAGAACTATGGTT
>Ga0182012_10005181_pt1 | contig 13513 bp, 13 predicted proteins | sample 612S2SmetaG_FD_120486 | JGI IMG/M metagenome (GOLD analysis project Ga0182012, IMG submission 120486) | Permafrost microbial communities from Stordalen Mire, Sweden - 612S2S metaG | ecosystem: Environmental > Terrestrial > Soil > Wetlands > Permafrost | place: Sweden: Stordalen | collected... | reverse complement strand
TCCCCAAGTATCCGGCCCAGGATGCCAAGCTGGATATCTACAATACGCGTCAGGTTTTCCTTGCTCAGTTCGCTGAACACCACGATATCGTCCACACGGTTCAGGAACTCCGGACGGAAGTGGTTCTTCATCGCGTCCAGCAGCTTCTTGGCCGCGTCTCGATCCTTGCTGTGGTTCACGCTGAAACCAATCGGGCCGGATTCTTTGATGATGTTCGAGCCGATGTTGGAGGTCATGATGATGACCGTGTTCTTGAAATTCACGGTGCGGCCCTGCCCGTCGGTGAGGCGGCCGTCGTCCAGAATTTGCAGCAGAGCGTTATAGACGTCCGGGTGCGCTTTTTCGATCTCATCGAACAGCACCACGGAATAAGGCCGGCGACGGACGTGCTCGGTCAACTGGCCGCCTTCGTCGTAGCCGACGTATCCGGGAGGCGCGCCGACCATGCGGGACACGGCATGCTTTTCCATGTACTCGGACATGTCGACGCGGATCATGCTCTTCTCGTCGTCGAATAAGAACGCTGCCAGGGCACGAGCCAGCTCCGTCTTCCCCACACCCGTGGGGCCGAGGAAGATGAAGCTGCCGATGGGACGGTTCGGATCGCCCAGGCCCGCTCGATTGCGTCGAATCGCATTCGAGACGAAACGCACGGCGTCGTCCTGGCCCACCACGCGATCATGCAGCCGCTCTTCCATCTGCACCAGCTTCTGCACCTCGCCTTCGAGCATCTTCGAAACCGGGATGCCGGTCCACTTGGCCACGATCTTGGCGATATCTTCCTCGTCGATCTCTTCTTTCAGGAGCGCGCCGATTTTGATGGTTTCCAGCTCTCGATCGGCTTCTTCCAGTTGCTTCTCAAGCACGGCCATGCGGGAGTAGCGCAATTCGGCGGCTTTGTTCCAATCGTTCACCCGGTTGGCCGCCTCATAATCGTTGCGCACCTGCTCCAGTTCTTCCTTCAACTGGCGCACGCGGCCAATCGCGTTCTTCTCGCGGTTCCAGCGCTCCTGCAAAACAGCCGATTCGCCGCGCAGGCGTTCCAGCTCATTCTCCACGTGACGGGTTCGTTCGCGCGACGCCGTGTCTTTTTCGCGGCTCAGCGCCTGGCGCTCGATCTCGAAGTGGGCGATGCGCCGCTCAAGGTTATCGATCTCGATGGGCATCGAACCAATCTGGATGCGTAAAGCGGAACCGGCTTCGTCGATCAGGTCGATCGCTTTGTCCGGGAGAAAGCGGTCCGTGATATAGCGGTCCGAAAGCGTCGCCGCCGCGATAATGGCGGCGTCTTTAATGCGCACGCCGTGATGGATCTCGTATTTCTCTTTCAAACCGCGCAGAATGGCGATGGCGTCGTCCACCGAGGATTCGCCCACCAGAACCATTTGGAAGCGCCTCGCCAGAGCGGCGTCTTTCTCCACGTACTTACGGTATTCGTTCAACGTGGTGGCGCCAATGCAGCGCAGATCGCCACGCGCCAGCGCCGGCTTCAGCATATTGGCGGCGTCGATTGCGCCCTCCGCCCCGCCCGCGCCCACCAGCGTGTGCAGTTCATCGATGAAGCAGATGATCTCGCCGTTTGAATCGGTGATTTCCTTGAGAACGGCCTTCAGACGGTCCTCGAATTCCCCGCGGAATTTAGTTCCCGCGATCATCGAGCCGAGGTCGATCGCCACCAGTTTCTTATTCATCAACTGCTCCGGCACGTCGCCTTTCACGATACGCTGGGCGAGGCCCTCGACAATGGCGGTCTTGCCCACTCCGGGCTCGCCGATCAGCACTGGATTATTCTTCGTGCGGCGGCTCAGCACCTGCATCAGGCGGCGAATCTCTTCGTCCCGGCCGATGACCGGGTCCAGCTTGCCGTTGCGCGCCTGAACAGTCAGGTCCAGCGCATACCGCTCCAGCGCTTGGTATTTTGATTCCGGATTCTGATCGGTCACGCGCTGGGTCCCTCGAATCGCCACCAGGGCTTTCAAAATCGTATCGTGGTCCGCGCCGGCACGCGCCAGCAGATTCCCCGCCGGGTCATACTTCGCGTCGGCGATCGCCAGCAGCAGATGCTCGGTCGAAACAAATTCGTCCTTGAACCGCTCCGCTTCTTTAAACGCCGTCTCCAGTACCTGATTCAGGCCGGGCGAAATCATCATGCCGCCTGTAGGGTTGGAAGCCTGCACCCGCGGAAGACTTTGCAACTGCCGGTCGCCTTCGGCGAGCACCGCCGAGGGCTGCACGTTGCATTTCTCCAGCACAGGACGCACAATCCCCTCCTGCTCGCTCGCCAGAGCCACCAGCAGGTGCATGGGATGGACAATCTGCTGCTGTGACTTTTCTGCGACGGTCTGGGCCTGCTGGAGAGCTTCCTGGGCCTTTTGGGTCAATTTATCGAATCGGAACATGGTTTCCCCCTGGACATCAACATGACGCCAACATATAGATATCGACAACTACGGGGCGGACGAAAGCGCCCGCCCCGGCAAAAACGAACGAATTACGCGTTCGCGTGGGCCACGTCGACCGGGTTCGCTCCGCCGTTTACGGCGACTTTCACCTGGCGCGGCTTGGCTGTCTCTTTCTTGTGCAGAGTGATCGTCAGCACGCCATTGTTGTAACCCGCGACGACGTTCTGCGTATCCACGGTAGACGGCACCGCGAACGTCCGGACAAAGCTTCCGTAACTCCGCTCGATCCGGTGGTACCCGCCTTTTCCGCTCTGCTGCTCGAATTTGCGATTTCCTTTCACTGTCAATGTCTGGTTTTCAACCTGCACGTCGATCTCCTCCGGGTTGATGTCCGGAAGATCCGCCTTGAGAACCAGCTCATTTTCCGTCTCAAAGATGTCCACGGCGGGCGACCAAGGTCGGGCGGTGCGCGGCTCGTTCATCATTCGTGTGACGGCGTCCTCGAAAAGGCGAAGGTGTTGGAAAGGATCATGGGTAAGGCTCATAGCTAATAGACTCCTCAATTTGAAAATAGATTCAACCGCCTAATGCGATCTCATCTGTATTCAAGCATAAAATATGAGCGCACACTTGTCAAGTGATATGAATCGCCTATTGGGTCAATTTCAGACTGTTCCCTTTTGCTTTCGTTGTAACCTAATGAGTGGCCGCCGCGCCTTTCTGGATGCCGGCGTTCAAAGTGTTTAATGGATGCTGGTCGAATTCGAGCTAATTGAGCGTGCCCGGAAAGGCGATGCGGGGGCTTTTAACCAAATCGTCCACGCCTACCGCCGCCGTATCCTTGGTACCATCTCCAGGCTCATATTCCGGCCAGAGGATGTCGAGGACGTCGGGCAGGAGGTTTTCACGCGTTTGTACTTCTCCCTGGAGCAGTTGCGCAGCCCCGACGGGTTCGACGCCTGGCTTTACAGGATGACGGTGAACGCTTGCTACGACCATTTGCGCCGCGCGCGCCGGCGTCCGGAATCCCGGATGGCGGACTTGAGCGAACATCAGATTCTTTCAGCCGATTCGGCGGCTGGCCTGAACGCCAGCCAGATCGAATCCGAACGGAGCGCGGTGCGCGATCAGGTGTCGGTGCTGCTCGGAGCGGTTTCCGAGCAGGATCGGATGCTCCTGATCATGAAAGAAGTCGAAGGTCTTTCGCTAAAGGAGCTTGCGGCGATCTACAAAGTGAACGAAAATGCTTTGAAGGTGCGCTTGTTTCGGGCCCGGCAGCGGGTATTGAAGGCAATGGGAAATAAATCAGTATGAGTGAATCTGCACAGGACCAAACACTGGACCGGCTGCTCCACGCCTACCGGCAGGCGGCGGAGTATGGTGAGCCGTCCGCGAACTTCATGCCGGAATTGTGGGCCCGCATTGAATCGCGGCGCTCGACGAGCGTCGTATTTGAGCGGCTCGCGCGGATCTTTGCGACGGGCGCGCTGGCCGTGACCTTATTGACCGGAGTCTACATGACGCTCTCCCCGGCCCCGCCGCCGGTGGAAGAGACCTGGGTCGAGAATGTGGTCAACCATCAGCTTGCGCAGCGTAGCGCCTACTTCGGTCCGGTGCAGGTGCAAACCGCCGCCTATCAGATCTCACCAGGAAAATGAAGCGCTACGGTCTTCCTACTCTTTATTTGCTCATCGTTTTCGGCTGCGGACTCGCCACCGGCGTGTTTGGCTACCGGATGTACTATCAGCAGACGGTGATCGCACACACACGGCCATCGCTCGAAGAGTGGAAAGCTCGCCATATCGCGGAACTGCAAAAGAGACTCAATCTGACGCCCGATCAATCCACGCGCATCTTGGCTGTCCTCGATGAAACCCATTCCGAGATGCTGGCCCTGATGGCCAAAAGCCAGCCGGATATGGAGCGCATCCAGCGGGAGCAATACGACAAAGTGAAAGCGGTTTTGACCCCCGATCAGGCTGCGGAATATGCGAAGTTCCACGCGGAGCGAGAAAAGCGCCGGATGCAGGGCCGCCCCCCGCAGTAGCGCCGATCGACTTCGAAACCACTAGAGAAGCATCCACCGCGCCATCGCATAAGCCACCGGCAGGGTAAACAGCGCGCTATCCACACGGTCCAGCATGCCCCCGTGGCCCGGCAGCAGCGTTCCGCTGTCCTTCACGCCCGCGCCGCGCTTCATGGCGGACTCCGCTAAATCGCCAATCTGCCCCGCTATGTTTCCCAGGATTCCGAACACCGCCGCTTTCAGCAAGGGCGTGTTCAGGAACAGATGCATCCCAATCGTAGTGAACAACGCCGCAAACAGAATGGACGCCGCCGCGCCTTCCCAGGACTTGCCAGGACTAATGCGCGGAGCCATCTTATGCTTCCCAAAACGCCGCCCCACATAATAAGCGCCGGTATCGCCGACCCAGTTAATGGCCAGCGCGAACAGCAGCAGCCACGCCTGCAAAATTCCCAACTGATAGGCCGTCTTCATGGCCCCGAAGATGTAAACCACGCCCAGGAACATCACGGCGGCGCGGGACATGCCTGCCTGCAGATCTTCTTCGCGGAAAGGTAGCGTTAGAGTCGCCAGACTAAAGATCACCAGAGGAAGGATTACGTGCTCGATGGGAATGGCCAGCAGCGCCAGGCCGCCCGCCGCGCCCACCATCAGCGTCAGCCAGTCCAGCGACTCGATATTGGCGTATTCATACCAGCTCACGACGGCAATGAGGCCGATAAAAGCCAGCAGAATCCACCAGACGTGAGAAAAGATTGCAAAAACGACCAGCGGAATCAGGACCGCCGCGGTGAGGATGCGCTTCATTTCGAGGAGACGGCGGTCTCCTCAATCCATTCGTCTTCGGCGATCGCGGCGGGTACTGGATCTTTCATCACCAGGCCTCCGAAGCGCCGCTCACGCTTCTGGAAGTCCAGAAAGGCGCGCATCAGTTCCGTGCGGCTAAAGTCCGGCCACAAGGTATCGGTAACATAAAGCTCGGCGTAGGCGATTTGCCAGAGGAGGAAATTGCTGACGCGCATCTCGCCCGACGTGCGGATCAGTAAGTCCGGGTCCGGCAGGTCCGACGTGTACAGGTTGGACGAGATGGATTCTTCGTCAAGCCGCAATGTATCGAGCGTGCCGGCGAGCCGCGCCTGGGCGATCACGGCATTTACCGCATCCAGAATCTCCGCCCGCCCGCTGTAATTAATGGCCAGATTCAATCGCATCCCGCGATTGCGCTGCGTACGCTCCTCGGCGTAGTCGATTTCCTCACGCACCTTGGCCGGCAGCGCGTCCAGGCGTCCCAACACCCGCAGCACCACGTTGTTCTTATTCAACTCCGGGAGCTCGCGGCGCAGGTAAAAACGGAGCAGCCGCCAAAGGGTATCGATCTCCGTTCGCGGACGCTTCCAGTTCTCCACCGAGAACGCATACAGGGTCAACGCCTCGACACCCATCTGCGCGCACGTTTCCACGCAGTCGCGCACTGGGTTGACACCGGCGCGATGTCCGGCGATACGAGGCAACCCGCGCCGGTTGGCCCAGCGGCCATTGCCGTCCATAATGATGGCAACGTGCCGGGGGATGCGCTCCGGATCGAGAAGTAAGGCCAGTTCCTGGCTTTCGAGATTGTCCATACACCAATCCGAGGGAACTTTCATGCGCGAACCACTTTATGGTACAACGTGGCTGGAAAAGTCACTGAGCCGCTTGCATCCGGCTTTTCATCTCTTCGGGCGAAACGTCTTCCACATGCGTGGCCAGATACCAACGGTGACCGAAAGGGTCGAGAATGCCTCCGGTGCGGTCGCCATAGAACTGCGTGGCGACGGCGCGTTCCGCGGCAGCGCCTAATTCCACCGCGCGGGCAAAGGTGAAATCCACGTCGGGCACATAGAGCAACAAGGTTACCGGCGTTCCTCCAACGGTCTGCGGGCTCAGTGCCCTTATTGCCGGAGATTCGTCGGCCAGCATAACGACGGAATCGCCGATTTTGATTTCGGCATGCATGATGCGGCCATCCGGGCCATTCATCGCCACGGTTCCCACCGCGCCGAAGGCCTGTTTATAGAACTCGATCGCCGCTGCGGCGTTCTTGCAGATCAGATAAGGTGTGACGGCACTATATCCGTCGGGCTGAAATTTGACGGGCATGAACTTTATTCTACGGCTTTAGAGCGCCCAGGATGAAGCTGAAGATAAACGCCATTTCGCGGATCTGTTCATAGCGGCCGGAAGCACCCCCGTGCCCGGCGCCCAGGTTCGTTTTCAGTAACACGATATTCGCATCGGTCTTACGGGCGCGCAGCTTCGCAGTCCACTTGGCCGGTTCCCAGAAGGCCACTCGCGGATCGTTCAGTCCTGTCGTGATCAGAATATTCGGATACGCTTTCGGTTCCACGTTGTCATAAGGCGAGTAGGAGAGCATGTAATCGTAGTAGAGCTTTTCCTCCGGGTTGCCCCATTGGTCGTACTCGCCGGTGGTCAGCGGAATCGTGGGGTCGAGCATCGTCGTCACTACATCCACGAAGGGCACGCGCGCCACGATGGCATGAAAAAGATCGGGCCGCATGTTCGCTGCGGCGCCCATCAGCAACCCTCCGGCGCTCCCGCCCATGGCCGCCATCTTCGCGGGCGATGTATAGCGTTCCTTCACCACATGCTCAGCGCAAGCCACGAAATCCGTGAATGAGTTCCGCTTGTTCAACATGCGCCCTTGTTCAAACCACGTGCGTCCCCGCTCCGAGCCGCCGCGTATATGCGCGATCGCGTAAACGAAACCGCGTTCCAGCAAGCTCAAATTGGCGTGTGAAAAGTGCGGATCGCTATTCAGTCCGTACGATCCATAAGCGTAGAGAAGCAGCGGGTTGCGTCCATCCCAAACAAGACCCTTCTTATGGACCAGCGAAATCGGTACCAACTCTCCATCCGCCGTTGGCGCGTGAATACGCTCGCTTTCATATTCCGAGGCGTCGTATCCACCCAATACATCGACTTGCTTCTTCAGCTCCCGTTCGCGCGTGGTGACGTTGTAGTCGAATACGGAAGGCGGTGTGATCAGCGAAGTATAAACAAAACGCACCAGATCGGTAGAGTATTCCCTATTTTCCTCAAGATGGAAGTCGTAAGTGGGCTCCGGGAATTGAATCCGGTGTTTCCCTCCGGTGCGCTGATCATAAATTTCGAGCCGCGGCAGGCCATCCTCGCGCGTCTGCAGGGTGAAGAAATGTTCGAAGGCGTCCACCCAATCGAGTGTTGCTTCCGGTCGCTCGGGAATCAGAATAGTCCAATTCTCTTTCGCCGGGTTTGCGGTGGGCGCCTGGGCAAGTTTAAAGTTGGTAGCCCCGCCGTCATTCGTTCGAATCAGAAACCGGCCGCCCTGATGCTCCGCGGTGTATTCGACGCCTTCTTCACGCGGCTCGATGACCTGGAACGCGTGATCCGACCGATAAGCGTCGAGGAACCATACTTCGCTTGTCTTACTCGCGTTCATGCTGACAATCAGCACATACTTGCGGCTCCGCGTCCGGTACGCTTCAAAGGTGAACTGCGGATCGGATTCCGTAAAGACGATCGGGTCGCTGTCCCTCTCGCTGCCCAGCCGGTGCCGGCGCAGGTGTTCCGGACGGTGCGTCGAGTCGAAGGTGGAATAGAAAATCGTTTGGTTGTCGCCCGCCCAGGTGAGCCCCGCGCTCGTCTCCGGAATCGTCTCACCAAATAATTCCCCCGTGGTGAGGTTCTTGAAATGGACTGTATACGTTTCAGACCCATCGAAATCCACGGAATAAGCCAGCGTGTCATGGTCGTCGGAAACCGTGAATCCGCCGAGCGAAAAATAATCGTGGCCCTCCGCCATGGCATTGCAGTCGAGCAGGATTTCCTCCGGCGCGCCCGCAAGCGCACGGTGGCGGCAGAAGATGGGATATTGCTTCCCTTCCTCCGTGCGGCCATAGTAGAAATAATCGCCCTCTTTGGCCGGTACTGATAAATCAGTCTGCCGGATACGCCCCAGAATCTCGTCGTAGAGACGATCTTCGAGCGGCTTCAGCGGAGCCATGACGGCGTCGGTGTATGCGTTCTCGGCTTCCAGATATTTCAGGGTGTCCGGATCTCTGCGATCGCGCATCCAGTAATAATCATCGATACGGACGTCGCCGTGAATCGAGAGTTCTTTCGGCTTCTTCGGAGCAACCGGAGCCGGTAGATTAGAGGTCATCAGTGATACAGAACGGCGTTGAAGAATAGCTTGAAGGTCAGGTAGCTCTGTCCGCGGTATTGCGGCCGCATCCCAAACAGAATTATGTGGCCCTTCCCTAACATGATATCGAGCAGCGCGGATTTGCGCGCGATCACGTTCTCGCCGAGTAGCCAGCCCGAAGCGAGGATTTCGTTTTCGGGATATCGTGCGACGGAATTTGCGGTCGCTTCCCATGCGGGGCTTTGCTCCGACCAAATCGTTAGGTATTTGGGAAGACCACGGGTAAGAGGGTGTCTCAGATCGAGCTCGACGTTGAGCAGCGAACCAGGCGAATAAAACTCAGTATTGGGAATGTTGTCGGTCACGCTTGCGGAACCCACTCCCAAATGCCGGAGCGCATAGTCGGTGGAGCGGTTCAGAAAGATCGCGGTCCCGCCCGATTCAACGAATCGCCGGATTTCTCGCACCCCAGCTTCGCTGATCCCGCCCGTGTACGCGCCCGGCATGGTCCCTTTCTTATAGCCCGTGTCGAGATCGGCGGCGGGTTGGTCCGGAAAAACCATCACATCGAACCTGGCGTGAAGATCGGGTTTGTCGAAATCTTGATTTGTCACACGTTGATAGACGAAGCCGAATTCCTCGAATAGCCAGCGCGTCCAGCCTTCATCGATGCTGGGCTTCCAACTTCGATAGAGTGCGATGCGTGGGCGCGTGATCTCAACATCATTCTGGCCGGCACGCTCCGCGAAATCGCCGGATTCCGGATTTCTCCAGACGCGGCCGCCAGCTGACCAGATCTTGTTGATGGCTACCCAGGAGTCGGTATTAAAGGCGGACAAGGCGGCGAGCACCGGGCGATCTAGTAGAAAGGCAACCGGCGACCGCTGAACGCTCACTCCAAAGAGCAGCGGAAGCGTGTGAGCCGTCACATCGTAAGGCCGTCGCGGTGGTCCGCCCGGATACTCTCTGATGTCCGGATACTGCTGCCGTTCGAGGAGCGCCTTTGCGTAGTTCGAATAGGGCTGGTTCATTGCAATCGCGTAAGCGTCCGGGGATGATGTCACCTCCACTTGGCCCATATTCAAAGTTTCGAGCATGCGCCGGGTTGCGCCGGGGTCGCGCTGATTCATCGGAATGTAAAATCCCGGCTCCGTTCGATTCACCGCATTCCGACCCACCTGATAAAACGCGCGCAACATCTCCTCCCGATGAATCGCCGCCTGATACAGACACGATTCAAAAGCCGCCTCCTGATAATCGATAATGTTGCGCAGAGTCCAATGGCCGCCCGGCCACGGTTCGAGGAAATTCCAACTGCTCTGCTGCGCATCGTAACCCAGGGTCTGACGGTCCAGCTTCTCAAACGGCACATCGATCGGCGTCGCCAGCTTCGCACTGGCCGATTCCGAGAGGATTCGCAAGCCGGCGTGAAACGCCTGGTAAGCTCGCGACGGCGACCAGAAATCGTAAGTAGAGTGAATGGAAATCCCCTTGAATCCGGCGGAGGTCAGGTCGGAAGCCATGGAAGTCCCGATCATATTCATCCCCTGCGCCACGATCGGATCCACGTTCGGTTCAATCGGATCGAGCCACGGAGGAAGAAACAGGCGCGAAGCGGTTGCCTCTTGCTGGTGCACGTCGTAGACAATTTGCGGGTGCCACTTATTTTGGAGTTCCCCGACCACCGCGCGAGTTTCAGGCTGCGTCATGATGTACCAATCGCGGTTATTGTCATGCCCGATGTACTTCTGGTAAAGCTCCGGAGGCGACGTTCCCTCAAACGGCGTCCCCAGCGTACGCCGATACCACTGGGTAACGATATCCACGCCATCTGGATTGATGGAAGGCGCGAGCAGCACGATGTCATTCGCCAGAATCGATTGGAATCGCGGCTTCTGTTCAGTAATCAGCCGGTACGCAAATTCGACCGCCGTATGCGTCGAAGCGACCTCCGTCGCGTGAATGGAGCAGGTGATCAGCACCACATTCTTGCCCTGCGCGAAAAGAGGCTCGGCCTGCTCGGGAGTGGTGATTCGCGGATCGGCAAGGCGGCGCTGGATCTCCCGGTACCGGTCCAGATCCCGCAGCGTTTCGGGCGCGGAAATCATGGCGACGATCATGGGGCGGCCCTCCGCGGAACGTCCGAATTCAGACACGCGGATCTTGTCGCTGTTCCGGCCGAGCGCCTCGAAGTAACTCACGACTTTGGCCCAATCCAGCAGTTCCCGATCCGCGCCGATCTTGTGGCCGAACCAGCTTTCGGGCGTCGGCGGGGCGCCCAGGGCAGCGAGCGTGGTGGCGAGTAACAGAAGGGCTGCGCGCATTTTGCTACACGCGAGTGTAACACTCAATATGGTCAGATGACCACTTCCAATGCTATGCTGGAAACGAAATGGCGACACGAATCGTGAGCGCGACGGAATTCAAAGCGAAGTGCCTTTCCCTCCTTGACGAGATGGAGCAGGGCGGCGAACCCATCACGATCACCCGCCGCGGCCGTCCGGTCGCAGTTCTCGGACCGCCGAAGAAGACCGCTTGGAAATCGCCCGCCAACAGTTGGGCCGGACGAGGGCGAATCGTGGGAGACATTGTAAACACCGACACGGCCGATCTATGGGATGTGGTGAATGGCCGCGAGCCCGAGGATCGGTAACTTACTTTGCGGCCTCGCCTTCTGCTCGACACCCACGTTATTGTGCGCTGGTTGTTTGAGCAGAAAAAGCTTTCCCGGGAACAGACTCGGGCCCTCGAAGGAGCGGTTCGGCAAGGTGAGCCCTTAGCCCTTAGCGCGGTCACCCTCACAGAAATCGCGATGCTGGTCGGCGAGGGCCATCTCGAACTCAGCGCGCGGCTCAAAGAATTCTTTTCCGATCTAGCAGCCAATCCAATTTTCCGGCTTTTACCATTGACCTATGAGATTGCTACGGACTTTGCTCTGCTCGCGGTGCTGAAAGACCCAGCCGATCGCGTAATCGCCGCGACGGCCCGCGTGCACCGGCTGGATCTGGTAACATCCGACACGCGTATCATCAAATCCAACCTTGTCCCTGTGATCGAGTAGCAACTTCACCCGGGTCCGCACATCCCATATCCATGCGCTACAAATTATTAGGAAACAGCGGGCTGCGCGTTTCGCAGCTCTGCCTCGGCACGATGACTTTCGGAGAAGACTGGGGATGGGGCGCCAGCCGCGACGAAAGCAAGGCCATGTTCGACGCCTTCGCCGCCGCCGGCGGAAATTTCATCGACACCGCTAACGTCTATACCAACGGTACAAGTGAGAAGCTGGTGGGCGAATTCATACACTCCGAGCGCGACCGGTTCGTCCTCGCCACCAAATACTCGCTCAACATGGATGCCAAGGGGAATCCCAACGCAGCCGGCAATAGCCGCCGCAATATGATGCTGTCCGTGGAACAAAGCCTGAGACGCCTGAACACGGATTATGTGGACCTCTACTGGATGCATATTTGGGATCAAAGCACCCCGGCCGAAGAAGTGATGCGCGGCTTTGACGACCTGGTCCGCCAGGGCAAGATTCTCTACGCGGGCGTCTCGGATACACCCGCCTGGTGGGTCGCGCATGCGAACACTCTGGCGCATTTGCGGGGCTGGACTCCCTTCGTCGCGCTGCAGATTGAGTACAGCCTGATCGAACGAACAGTGGAGCGGGAGTTGATTCCCATGGCGCAGGCTTACGGAATGGCGGTGACTCCCTGGGCTCCGCTGGGCGGCGGAATTCTCACGGGAAAATACAGCAGCGGAGACGAGAAGACCACGCGCGGCGGCAAAATCAGTGAAGAGCGCCGCGCCATCGCCGACGCCGTGGTGGCCGTGGCTAAAGAGATTGGCGCCAAACCCTCGCAAGTGGCCCTCGCCTGGCTCTTTGCCCAACCGGGAACCGTAATTCCGATCGTCGGCGCGACGAAGTCCGCGCAATTGATCGATAATCTCGCCAGCGTGGACGTGAAGCTCACTACAGACCAGGTGCTCCGGCTGGATGAAGCCAGCAAGATCGACCTCGGTTTCCCTGGGCGTTTCTACGCGGGCGACGCGGTCAACCGCCTGGCCCATGGCGGCATGCGCAGCCAGATCGATTGGACCGGAGCCCGACTTTAGTCCTTGACTTACGGATTACGCGTAATTAAAATACGGGTATGGCAGACAAGAAGATCTTTGGAATCTCCCGCGCGGGTGGGAAATTTCACATCGGCGACCTCACCAATGTACCCGAGGTTCAGAACATGGTGGGCAAATTCCGGGCCCACCAGGAAGAGCGCGCCAACGTCGTCATGGTCCGTCTCAGCAACAATGCATTGGCGCGCGTCGACCAGTTGGTGGATGCCACACTGGCGAGCAGCCGGTCCGAAGCTGCAGCGATCCTGGTCGGCGCCGGAATCGATAGCCAAAAGGAACTGTTCGACCGGCTCAGTGGCTACACGGACGAAATCAAGAGACTGAAAGACCAACTGAAGCAGGTTGCTTCCGACGCCGTCAAGCCTAAGGAGTAAATAGATTGAGGCTTTCCAGTACGGCGGGCGGCGTCTCTGCGAAATCCAGCGGTTCGTTGCCCCACTCCTGAGTCCGCCGCCTGTAACAGAAGGCAAAAGTAAGTGTAACCGCGGCTAGAAACGTGAGCAGCGGGCGCCATTGACCCAAGGCGGAATCGATCCAGGCTGCTCCTATAAAAGAGTAAATGGACAGTTCCACAAAGTGCAGCGTGAGCGAATGAACCAGTTGCCTTCGGGGAGCGCTTTCCGCGAAGGTGAAAGGAATCGATCGCCAATCGATCAGCAAGTATTGCGCAAGGGTTAGAATCAGCGCGGCCTGACAGGCGATGGCGACGATCGCCTGCGCGCCGAACATCACCCACTCCACCGGAACCGACAGGATCAACGGAAC
>Ga0182012_10005179_pt1 | contig 13519 bp, 11 predicted proteins | sample 612S2SmetaG_FD_120486 | JGI IMG/M metagenome (GOLD analysis project Ga0182012, IMG submission 120486) | Permafrost microbial communities from Stordalen Mire, Sweden - 612S2S metaG | ecosystem: Environmental > Terrestrial > Soil > Wetlands > Permafrost | place: Sweden: Stordalen | collected... | reverse complement strand
CGAAGAACGACGAGCAGGCGGAAGGCGGAGAGGAAGAAGCCGACGCCGCGCAGGCCGCCGCGCCCGAGGATCTCTCCTGCGGAACCTTTCCGTTCAAAAAGGAGGCCTATCGCCTGCCGACTTTCGAGGTGGTGCTGAACGCGCCGCAAATGGTTCCGCTCGACGGCGAGTTCAGCGTCGATCTGCTCGCACGCTATTTCGCGGGCGGACTCGCGGCGGATCGTCCCGTCAAATGGCGCGCCGCGCAATTTCCCTATGTGTTCACGCCGCCCGGCCGCGAGGGTTTTCTGTTCTCGACCGACGCGCGTTTTTCCGGCGAAGGCAAGTTCAAGTCCACCGCCGTCCTCGAGCGCGATCAGCGCACCGACGCTGGCGGCGCAGCGCGCATGAGTTTCGATACGACGATCGAGCCGACCGCGCAGCCGCGCCGCTACTCGATCGAGGCGACTGTCACCGGCGACGATGGCATTGAAGTGCGGAACGTGCAGAATGTGATCGCCGTGCCGCCCTTCGTGCTGGGCGTCAAGACGCCGCGCTATGTCGAAAAACCCGGCGCCATCACGCCGGAGCTCATCGCCATCAACGGCAAGGGCGAGCCGGTCGAAGGGCTGGAGATGACGCTGCGCTTCATCAAGCGCAACTGGATTTCGACGCTGCAGGCCTCCGACTTCGCTCAGGGCGCCGCGAAATATGTGACGCAGGTCGTCGATGAAACCCTGTCGGAGCGAAAGGTCGCAAGCCTGAAGGAGGCGCAGAAGGTCCAACTTGAAGCGAAGGACGCGGGCGTCTATGTCGTGCAGCTCGAAGCCTATGACCGCATCGGCCGACGCCAGCAGGTGAGCGTCGACTTCTTCGTCGGCGGCGATACGCCCGTGACCTTCCAGCGCGCGCCGTCCTCGACCGCGACGATCACGCCCGACAAGGAAAAATACGCGCCCGGCGAAACCGCGACGCTGCTGGTTCAATCGCCCTTCCAAAACGCCCGCGCGCTGGCGATCGTCGAGCAGCCGGGCGGCGTCTACGATTATCAGTTCTTCGACATCGCCAATGGCTTCGGACGCTATGCGCTGACCTTGAAGAAGGAGCAGGTTCCAAAGCTCGCGGTGCATTTTCTAATTATTCGCGGGCGTCTGAAGGACAGCGCGCCGGTCGCAGCCGCGAATTTCGACCAGGGCAAGCCTGTCACCATCGCCGCGACCAAATGGATCGAGGTGACGCCGGTCAAGAACATCGTCACCGTGAAGATCGAGGCGCCGGCGAAGGCGCGCCCCGGCGAGGAGGTCGAGGCGACCCTGAAGCTCACCGACGACGCCGGCAAGCCGCTCGCGGGCGAGGCGACCTTCTGGATGGTGGATCAGGCGGTGCTCTCTCTCGCCAAGGAGCAGCCGCTCGATCCGCTGCCCAATTTCATCGTGCCGCGCGAAACGAAGATGGCAGCGCGCGACACGCGCAACATGGCCTTCGGAGTCATACCGCTGGAGGAAGTTCCCGGCGGCGACGGCGCGCTGGAGGAATGGGGCGCGGAGAACAACATCTCCGTGCGCAAGAATTTCACGCCCGTGCCGATCTATCTGCCCAGCGTGAAGATTGGCGCTGATGGCGTCGCGAAGCTCAAGGTGAAGCTGCCGGACACGCTGACCGTGTTCAAGCTGCGCGCCAAGGCGGTGAGCGGCGCCGACCGTTTCGGCTATGCCGGCGGCGAGATGCTGATCCGGCAGGAACTGGTGGCGCAGCCCGCCCTGCCCCGTTTCGTGCGGCCCGGCGATGCGCTGGAACTTGGTCTCGTCGCGCGCGTCGTCGAAGGTCCGGGTGGCGCGGGCTCGGCGAGCCTGTCGGCGCAGGGGCTGAACCTTGAAGGAGCGGCGAGCCAAAAAATCGACTGGGCGCAGAACAAGCCCGTTCGTATCGACGTGCGCGCGAGCGTTCCCAACCAGAAGGCGGGCGCCGACAGCGTCAGGCTGAATTTCAGGATCGAGCGCGACGCGGATCACGCAAGAGACGCAGTCGAGATCGACCTGCCGGTAAGGCCAGACCGCGATCCGGTGCGGCGCGATGAGGTGGTCGACATCGCGGCTGGCCAGAGCGTGACGCTTCCGTCAGTAACGGAGGGGTTGCGGCCGGAGACATTCTCGCGGCGCGTCGTGCTCGCGGGCGATCCCGCATTGGTGAAGCTGATCGCGGGGCTCAATGCGCTGGTCGAATATCCCTATGGCTGCACCGAGCAAAGACTTTCGCTCGCGAGCTCGGCGCTGGCGCTGAAAGGCTTCGCGCCGATCCTCGCGGCGGCGGGGCTTGAAGGGCGAGTCGACGCAAGTGTGCGGACGACGGCGCAGGCGATCGAACAGGCCGTCGACCCGGACGGACTCGTCGCCTTCTGGCCGCGCACGCAGGGCAATGTTTCGCTCACCGCCTGGTCCTACAGCTTTCTCGCAAGGGCACAGAAGGCCGGTGAAGCCATCGACAAGACGCTCGTCGATCGTCTCGGCAATGCGCTGAAGGCCTCGCTGCGCTCGGACTATCCGCGCCTCATCACCGGCGACGAATTGCGCGAGCGCGTCGAGGCGCTCAGCGCGCTGGCGGAAGGCGGCAAGCTCGACGATTCCTATGTCGCCGAATTTGCGCGGCAGGCGGATTTCCTGCCCAACGCCAGCGTCGCCGAGATGACCAGCGCTGTCGCGAGCGCCAGCGGCGACCAGCGCGTCGTCGCCTCGCTGCTAGACGCATTGTGGTCGCGGGTGAAATTTCTGCAACGCAATGGCGCACAAGTCTATGGCGGACAGGCGTCCGATGGCGGAAGTCCGATCATCCTGCCTTCCGAGACGCGCTCGCTCGCCGAAATGGTGCGCGCGACGGCGCTCGCGGCGCCCGGCGATCCGCGCACGCCCGTGCTGCGAAGCGCGCTGCTGCGGCTTGGCGAAGGCGACGGCTGGGGCACGACCAACGCCACCGCCGCCGCGATCAATGCGCTTGCGGAAGGCTGGCGCCGCCCGACCTCGCCCATCGCCCTCACCGTGACGCAAGGCGCCAATGCGCCGCAGTCGCAAACTCTCGACGCGAATACGCCGGCGCTGCGCGTCGCAAACGCCGAGAATACGCCGCTCGTCATCGCCAATGGCTCCAACGCGCCCGTGATCGCGCTGGTGGAGACGAGTTACGAGCCGACGGAGCCGGGCGCCAAGGCGCCGGCGAGCAGCGAGGGATTCGCATTGACTCGCTCGCTCTTGCGCGTACTCGCCGGCGACGCGCCGATGGAGAAGCTGGAGCCGGCGGCGAGCGGCGCGATCGAGCTCAAGCAAGGCGACGTGATCGAGGAGACGGCGGAGATCGTCAATCCGCAGGACCGCACCCATGTGGCGATTTCACTGCCGCTGCCGGCGGGATTCGAACCGCTGAATCCGAACATCGCCACTGCCCCGCGCGAGGCGCAGCCCTCCGCGCCGCCTACGCTGCCTCCGAGCTGGACCTCCTTTGGCGACGATCGCGTCTTCTACGCCTATGACGTCCTGCCAAAGGGAAATTACCGCTTCGCCTTCCGCGCCAAGGCTCAGACGGCGGGCTCCTTCACCCAGCCGCAGGGCCTCGTGGAGACGATGTACAAAAAGGGCGTGCAGGGCGCGAGCGCGGGCGCGCGCATCGAGATCGGTAAATGAGACGGCGCTTCGCCGCCATCATTATCGCGGCGGGCGCGGCGCTCGGCGCCGGGACATGGCTGACGCGCGAGGCCCTTTCGCGCGCGGAACTTGTCGCGCCGCGCGCGACCGAGATCGTCTACGACCGGCATGGCGCCTTTCTGACCCAGATCGCGCATCCCGGCGTTGATGGCTATGGCTATTGGCCGCTGGCGAAAGTCCCTCAACGTCTCGCGCAGGCGACTTTAGCGCTGGAGGACAGGCGCTTCTATTCGCATAAAGGCGTCGATGTTCTGGCGATCATGCGCGCTGCGTGGAAGAACGTCGCAGGGCGCGGCGCGCGCGAGGGCGCCTCCACCATAGCGATGCAGGTCGCGCGCATGCAGAACCCCGCGCCACGCGGCCTCACCAGCAAGATCATGGAGGCGGCGACTGGCGTCGCAATGGTCTGGCGCCACGGACATGACGCTGTGCTCGCTCATTATCTGCGGCTCGCGCCCTATGGCGCGGGAAGCCACGGCGCCGCGCAGGCCGCGCGCTTTTATTTCGACAAGCCGCTGGAGGATCTTTCCTGGGCCGAGACGGCGCTTCTCGTGGCCGTTCCGCAGTCGCCCGGCCGCATGAATCTCTCGCGCGAGAGCGGGCTGCATCGCGCCGCGCTGCGCGCGCGAAAGGCGCTCGACGAATTGCGGCGCGAGGGCGTCATCGACATCGCGCAAGCGGCGCTAGCGAAAGACCAGCTCGCCGCGATGAAGCCTTTCGCCACGCCGCGCCGTCCCGAGGCGCTGCACCTCGCCCTGCGCTATGAGCGGCTTGTGCGCGAGGGCAAAGTCAGGGCCGCCTCGGACTTCGATCCCCGCATTCACGCCAGCGTCGACCTTGGGCTGCAGGAGCAAGTCACGCGGCTGGCGCGCCGCTATCTCAACAGTTTTCGCGGCGCCGGCGCAAGGCAGGTCGCCGTCATGGTCGCGGAGCGCGGGGGAGCCTCCGCGAACTCCAACGCCATTCTCGCCGAAGTCGGCTCGGCGCGGTTCGATGGCGCCACCGCTGGCGCAACTTCAGACAGCGCCGCTCGCAACATCGGCGGCGCAACTTTAGGCAGCGCCGCTCGAAACATCGGCGGCGCGTTTGATTTCACCCGCGTGACGCGCTCGCCGGGGTCGACGCTAAAGCCCTTCGTCTACGCGCTGGCATTCGAGCGCGGCGCGCTGAAAGCCACGGACCTGCTCGGCGATGTTCCAGAGGGTGCGTCGGGCGTAAACAACGCCGACGGGATCTTTCTGGGGCCGATGCCGCCGCGTCAGGCGCTGGCGAATTCGCGCAATGTGCCGGCCGCCAATCTTCTGCGCCGCGTTGGAGTGGAGGCCAATTTCCACTTCCTGCATGATCTCGGCCTGCATGATCTCGAAGCGCCGGCCGAATCCTTCGGCATCTCCATGGCCATCGGCTCGCTGCCCACGAAGCTGGAGCGACTGCTGCGCGCCTATGCGGCTCTGGCCGACGATGGGATCCTGTCCGAACTCGTCTATGCGCGGGAGCAAAAGCGCGCCGCGTCTAGACGCGTGATGTCGGAGGATACGGCGCGGCTCGTCACCTCCATGCTCGCCGACCCGCAGGCGCGCCTGCCGACCTTCCCGCGCTATGGGCCGCTCGAATATCCCTTCGCCGTCGCGGTGAAGACCGGCACCAGCCAGGGCTATCGCGACGCCTGGACTCTCGCTTTCTCGAAAAAATACGTCATTGGCGTGTGGCTCGGACGCGCGGACGCGGGAACGATGAAGGAACTCGGCGGCGCGGCGTCGAGCGCAAGGCTCGCCCATGCGCTGCTGACGCAATTGCATGGCGGCGAGCGCGGCGAGATCGACGGCGAAGGCTTCCCGTCGCCACGAGACCGCACGCCGGTGGACGTGTGCCTTGGCGGCGGCGACGCCATCGGCTGTTCGCAAACGCTGCGCGAATGGGTGAAGCCTGGCGAGACGCCCGTCGCCGCGCCCGCCACGATCCTGCGTGAGAGCGAAGAGCCGCGGCTCGCCATCGCGACGCCGGAGCACAATACGCATATCTGGCGCAATCCCGAGCAACCCGCCTCCCTCAACAGGCTCGCGCTGAAACTGGCGCCGGGACCGCAAGGCGCGCAGATCGTCTGGTATGTCGACGGCGAGCCTTTTCAGACAGCGGAGGCGGACCAGACCGTCTATTGGCCGCTGCGGCCCGGCGCGCATCAAATCCAGGCGCGGCTTGCGCTGCAGCCCGGCGCCTCGCGGAAGGTGAAGGTGATGGTGGAGTAAATCACGCCCTGTGCGCGGACGCACAGCGCTCGTGGCCGCCGCGCGTCAATCTCCCTGTGTAAAGCGGTGGTCAGCCGCCGCTCAAACAGAGGACGAACATCATGAACGCCAGGAAAATTGCGCTTTTCGCCTTTAGCGCCGCCATCGCGATCTCGGGCGCCGCCGTCGAGGCTTCGGCCCGCAACATCGACGACAGCAGCAAGGCCCAGATCACGGCTCCCGTGTCCTGCCAGATGCGTTCGATTCTGGTCGGCGAGCGCGCCGCGCGGATTTCAAAGCCGGTCTCGATCAATGATCGCGTGGCGCTCAATCCGCAACCGCTTCCCCCCGGGGAGAGATATGACGAATATGACGAAGAATAACGCCAGTCAAAGTTCTGCGTGATCAGGAGGCCGCCGCGAGGCGGCCTCTGTTTTTTCGCGAGAATGCGGGAGGCGCTTTCCTTGGCGGCGGCGAAGTTTCCGCCGCCCTCGCGCCCTGTGCGCCGCCGCACAGCCCCGGGAAAGCATTCGCGGTTTGATGATCCTCATGCCGCCAGGGCATCGCCAAAGGAGTTTTCGACATGCTGACCATCGCTATCATTCGCCGGCTTCTCATCGCCATCGCCGCCCTGTCGCTGACCATCATCCTGGCCGCCGAAGTCAGCTTCCCGGCTAACGCCGCCGTGTTTCCTTCACTCACCGAACACGGCGGATGAGGCCGCAGGTCACCTGGCGCGCCAGCCGCGCGCAGCAAAAGGGGAGAGTAAAATGTACGCCATCTGTCTTCTGGTCTTCGCCTGCGCCGCCGGAGTTCTGCTAGGGACGGCCTGCTGACGCGACATAGCCGCACCTCTTCTCCCGCGTCCGGATTTCACCATCGCCGCTCGCAATGGAACATGCGGAATCCGGGGCTTCGCTGACTTTAGGGCTCAGCGTCCCGCCACCGAACCTTTGCCGACCTCCTGCGAGCTCAAGCCGCCAGAGTAAGGACCAACCCAGTCGACGAATTTGTAGAACAGGATCAGGGCGAAGAGCACGCCGACAATCACGGCGATAAGCGGCGTTGCGATTCCATCTTTTTGGTGCGCGCGGTCAGACATTTGCGTGGTCCCAGACTGCCGACGCGCCAAGGCCGAGCGGCGCGCCACGGGCGGTTCATTTGATGAATTACCGCGCACGGGCTGCTTAACAAGGGCGGAAGTTGACGGGATTTGAGATTGGTTTCGCGATCCGGCTTGATGATAAAAGCGGACCAAGCCCGGAAGCGCAGTCAAAGGCGAGCGCGTGCCGCCAAACCCTGGACGCGGCAACCGGCGCCGGACAGGTACTATAATTATAAGGGATTGATTATATTGGTGGAGCTGCGGGGAATCGAACCCCGGACCTCTGCAGTGCGATTGCAGCGCTCTCCCATCTGAGCTACAGCCCCGGTCCGAGGCGGTGACTACACGGCGCACCGAGTCCTGTCAATTGCTTCTCAGGCTTAGCGTGCGTCACCCCCTGCCCGCTCCCCTGAGCTCCGGTGGCGAAGCGCCGCGCCGGCCAAGGATTGCGGCGCGGGCGGCTTGGGGATAGACACGTCTCCAAACCGTCAAGGATCGGAACCGCGCAATGTCCTACGCCATCGTCAACCTGCTTCTCACAGTCATCGACATATACTGGTGGATCGTGATCGCCTCCTTCGTGATTTCCTGGCTGATCGCCTTCGACGTCATCAACACCCGCTCGCAGGCGGTCTACTCGGTCCGGCGCGCGCTCGCCGCCTTGACCGAGCCGGTCTACGAGCCGATCCGCCGCGTGCTGCCGAGCTTCGGCGGGCTGGATTTCTCTCCGATGGTGGTGATCCTCGGCCTCCAGTTCCTCAGCAACGCTATCACGCACAGCTTCGCCGTTGGCTGAACCGGCGGCCTCCGCCTGGCTCGAGGAGGCCGGCGGGCTGGCGCTCTGGCTGCGGCTGACGCCAAAGGGTGGGCGCGACGCACTGGAGGGCGTGGAGGCGCTGGCGGACGGGCGCAGCGTCTTGAAGGCGCGGGTGCGCGCGGCGCCAGAGGATGGGCGCGCGAACGCGGCCCTGGTGGAGCTGGTGGCCAAGACGCTGGGAACGCCCAAAAGCGCGGTTTCAATAGCGGCGGGCCATGCGAGCCGCGTCAAGAAGCTTTTCATCGCGGGCGATCCGGCCCGTCTCTCGCAGGCCCTGGCCGCCAGGCTGGAGCCAAAGAACAACTAGACGAGCAATGGCGGGTGTCATGACGAAGACCAAATCGAACATCGGCAACTTCTTCGAGGATTTTTCGCTTGGCCAGGTGATCCGCCACGCCGCGCCGCGCACGGTGACCTCGGGCGAGGTCGCGCTTTACACCGCGCTCTATCTGCCGCGCTTCGCCGTGCAGTCGTCCAAGGCTTTCGCGCAAGCCATCGGCTACGCCGACGCGCCCATCGACGACATTCTGGTGTTCCATTTCGTGCTCGGCAAGACCGTGCCGGACGTGTCGCTGAACGCCATAGCCAATCTCGGCTACGCCGACTTCAAATTCATGGCCCCGGTCTATCCCGGCGACACCTTGACCGCGACCTCGGAAGTCATCGGCCTGAAGGAGAACTCCAACAAGGAGACCGGCGTCGTCTATGTGCGCTCGACCGGCAAGAACCAGCGCGGCGAGGTCGTGCTCGACTACGCGCGCTGGGTGATGGTGAAGAAGCGCGACAAGAACGCGCCCGTCGGGCCGGAAGTGGTCCCTGCCCTGCCAAAATCCGTGGCGCCGGCCGATCTCGGCAAGGCGGTCCCTAGGATCGACGTCGCCGCCTATGACAAGGTTCTCGCGGGCTCGCCCTATTTCTGGGGCGATTACGAAAAGGGCGAGAAGATCGACCATATAGACGGGATGACCGTCGAGGAGGCGGAGCATCAGCTCGCCACGCGCCTCTACCAGAACAATTCGAAGGTGCATTTCAACCAGTATTACGAAGCGCAGGGCCGTTTCGGAAAGCGCATCATCTATGGCGGCCATGTGATCTCGCTGGCGCGCGCGCTGTCTTTCAACGGGCTGGAGAATGTCTTCCACATCGCCGCCGTGAACGGTGGGCGGCACGTAAATCCGCTCTTCGCCGGCGGCACCGTGTTCGCCTGGAGCGAAGTGCTCGACAAGGCGGAGATTCCCGGCAGAAGCGACATCGGCGCGCTGCGCCTGCGCCTAGTCGCGACCAAGGACAAGCCCTGCGCCGAATTTCCGCTGAACGGCGCCGACGGCAAGCCGGACACGGCGGTGCTGCTTGATCTGGATTACTGGGCTGTGCTGCCGAGGTGAGCTGACGCTTGCGCGAGAATTTCCGCAAAGCCCTCCGCTGGCGCCGCCGCCTAAAATTGTTGGTGGCGCGCGACATCCTCGACACGCTTTTGCCTGACGAATTGCCCGCCATCGCGATGGAAGCGCTTTGCGACAATTGCGAGGGCGAAAAACTTGTCCTCCTCGCCACATGCGAGCCGAAACTGCAGGACGACGCGCACGCGCTCTTCCTGGAGGTTCTGGCCGAGCAGCGGTGCGCCCCAATTACAATCGAAGAGGCGCTGCGCCGCTATGTCGTAAATATATGCGAACGAATAGTAGCCGCCGAGATTTCCACCGATGATGGCGCCCGGAAGATTTTTGAGGTTCAATTGAAAATCGATTCAAAAGACCCAAGCTGGCGCGTCGTTAGCCGGCTCGGCGTCCTCGCTTTTTGCAGTAGAGACGATTATTTTTATGATCCACCGCAGTTCGACAGGGACGTGTTGACTGAAGCCGCCAAATGGGTCGGTCACGGACCGCTCGGGCCTGAACGCCTCTAGGCCCACAAAGCCCCCCGCGTCACTCCCCGTAACGCACCGGCAGCTTGTCCTCGTCGGCGAGATTCGAAAAGCGCGTGATTTCGGCCTCGAAGGCGAGCGGCACGGTTCCGGTGGGGCCGTGGCGCTGCTTGCCAAGGATGGCCTCGGCGCGACCGTGCGCGCGCTCCATTTCCGCCATCCAGGCGATATGCTCTTCCGTGCCTTCTCGCGGCTCGCGGTTCTTGAGGTAATATTCCTCGCGATAGACGAACATCACCACGTCGGCGTCCTGTTCGATGGAGCCGGATTCGCGCAGATCGGATAGCTGTGGGCGCTTGTCGTCGCGGCTTTCGACCTGACGCGAGAGCTGCGACAGCGCCATGATCGGCACTGCGAGCTCCTTCGCCAGCGCCTTCAATCCCGTGGTGATTTCGGTCAATTCCTGCACGCGGTTTTCCGAGCGCGATTTGGAGCCGGACAAGAGCTGCAAATAGTCGACCACCAGCAGATCGAGCCCCTTCTGGCGTTTCAGCCGCCGCGCGCGCGCGGTGAGCTGCGCGATGGAAATGCCGCCACTCTGGTCGATGTAGAAAGGAATGCTCTGCATCTCGCGGGCGGCGTCGGTGATGCGGCGAAAGTCGTCCTCATTGATGTCGCCGCGCCGGATCTTGTAGCTGGGGACGCCCGACTGCTCGGCGATCACGCGCGTCGCCAATTGCTCTGCCGACATTTCCAGCGAGAAGAAGCCGACAATGCCGCCATTGACGGTCTTGTGCGAGCCGTCAGGCTCGACCTCGAACTGATAGGCCTTGGCGATGTTGAAGGCGATATTGGTCGCGAGCGCCGTCTTGCCCATGCCGGGCCGGCCGGCGACGATGATCAGATCGGACTTTTGCAGCCCGCCCATTTTCTCGTCGAGATCGATCAATCCCGTCGCCGTGCCGGAAAGATGCCCATCACGCTGATAGGCGCTGTTGGCCATGTCGATGGCGATGGTCAGCGCGTCGGAAAAGCGCTGAAAGCCGCCATCGTAGCGGCCCGTCTCGGCGATGGCGTAGAGCTTGCGCTCCGCCTCCTCGATCTGCTGACGCGGCGAGGAGTCGATCGGCGAATCGAAGGCGGTGTTGACCACCTCCTCGCCGATGTTGATGAGATCGCGCCGCACCGCGAGATCGTGGATGGTGCGGCCGTAATCCTCGGCGTTGATGATTGTCGTCGCTTCAGCGGCCAGCCGCGCCAGATAGGCCTGCACGGTCACGCCCTCGGGCAATTCTATCGCGCCGAGATAGGTCTTGAGCGTGACGACGGTGGCCAGCTTTCCCGCGCGGATGAGCTGCGCGCAGACCTCATAGATCCGTCGATGCAGCTCCTCGGAGAAATGCTCGGGGCGCAAAAAATCCGAGACGCGGTCGAAGGCGTCATTGTTGATTAGAAGCGCGCCGAGCAGCGCCTGCTCGGCCTCGATATTGTGGGGGGGAACGCGCACGGCGGGTTCCTTGAGCTCGGCGACCTGATAAAGGCGCCGGCCCGGCAATGGTTCGATTGCTGGCATCGGTTCTCGAGGTTTTAAAAGTGTCCGTCCCTAAGGCCTGCTGACGCGACGCGGAGACCGTCCGGGAACGATCGAATGTGGCATGACCGGGGGCGCGGCGGCAATGACGAAATTGACATTCAGCCCGCCGGGCGGCGCGAATGCTGCCTTATGAGTCTTATTCACATGCGCAACAAATAACGCATTAGAAAAGGAAGAATGGCACTTGCGCCGGGAGCGAGAATCAGTGCGCGAACGGCGCTGCACAATGCGCCGCGACCGCACGCAAAAATCCCGGCGGACCTTTCGGGCCGCCGGGATTTTTCAGCGCAGAAAAAGGAAGCGATTCTTTAGAGTTCGACGTCGCCGGCTTCAGCCAGGGCCGCGCCGACCTCAAGGCCGAGGTCGTCCATCGAGGTTTCCTCGCGCGACTCGATCGTCGATTCGCCGCGCGCCTGACGCTCGGCTTCCTCGGCGGAGCGCGCGACATTTATCACGATCTTGACGTCGACTTCCGGATGCAGATGCACCGGCACATTGTGCAGGCCCAGCGCCTTGATCGGGTGAATCAGCACGATCTGGTTGCGGTTCAGCGTGAAGCCGCCGGCCGTCGCCGCTTCGGCGATGTCGCGGGTGGCGACCGAGCCGTAGAGATGGCCGCTCTCGCCCGCCTGACGGATCACGGTGAAGGTCTGGCCGTTGAGCGTCTCGGCGACGGCCTCGGCCTCCTTCTTCAAGGTGAGGTTATTCGCCTCGATCTGGGCGCGCTGCGTCTCGAAATGCTTCTTGTTGCCTTCGGTCGCACGCAGGGCCTTCTTGCGGGCGAGGAGGAAATTGCGGGCGTAGCCGTCGCGCACGCGCACGGTTTCGCCCATCTGGCCGAGCTTGGCCACGCGTTCGAGCAGAATGACTTCCATTGTTCTTCTCCGAGTGTTTTCTTTTATATTCAGGGATGGGTTTTTGGGGTGTCGACCTGCGTGGCGGCCGCCGCCGATTTTCGCTCGCGAAAATGCAGCGCCGCATCGGCCATGCCAAGCAGGGTGAGCAGGATCATCGGCACGCCGAGCGCGCCGAGGAAGAAATACAGGATCGAAAGCGTCAGCACGCTGGACTTCGAGCCGCGCACCCAGAAATGCATGACCGCCAGGCCCTGAAAGCCGAGCGCCATGCCAAGGGCCGCCGCGACGACCAGCGCCGAAACGCCAGCGAAGCCGTTGAGAAGGGAAAGCCCAGCCGCAAGCGGGAAGATAACCGCGATCGCGCGCGGCAGCGCGAAATCGGCGGCAATGTCGGGCCAGGGAAGCTTCAACATGCCCGAAATCTGCGTGAGCCTCCCAGCCGCCCAGAGATTGAAGGTGTGCAGCAGCAGCCCATAGGTCACGAAGATGGCTGGCAGAAAGAACTGCACGAAGCGCGTCAGCTCTTCGGTCGTGAGAACCTCGCCGAGTTGATGCTCTTTCATCGCCCCGTCGATTTCGAAGTAAAGCTTGCCCTGAACATAGGACAGCGGTTCGTCGATCGCGCCGTGAGAGAAAGCCGTCAGGCCAAGGAAGAAAATGACCCCGCCGATCAGCGTCGCGCAAATCGCCGTAACCGCCCAGGCGGAGAGGTTTTTGGTCAGCAGATCGCGGCGGCCCCAAGGCGCGCCCGCGACGGCGTAGCAGGCAAGCCAGGCGGGCAGCGCCACGAGCAAGCCATAGGCCATGCCGAACAGGGGGTTGGGCCATATCGTCAAGGCGACGGTCCCAATGATCGCCGCCGTGGCGCCATTGCGAACGCCAAGCCCCAGCGCGATGATCATGATGGGTAGCGGCGCGAGTTGGGCCAGGAAAAGCCCCGCCGTCGTGCCCTTGCTCAGCACCGCGAAGACAGCCGCCGCCGCCAGCCCGCCGCAGACCGAAATCGCGATATTGGTCCAGGTGAAGACGCTTCTGTCGGGCACGGCGGAAGTGTTCCGGTCTCTTGGCTCAAGGGCGATGCGGCCAAAGGGGCGCGCAAGCGAAAAAAGCGCCCTGGCAGGGGCTCCCCCGTCGGCGCAAGCAGCTTTTAAGCCGAGTTCGCCCAGGGAGCAAGCCTCGCCGATGGATTTGGCGCGAAATCACAGGGGCTACGCCATATTTGACGCGAGACCCGCTACTTGGCGACTTTTGTGGGATCTGGAGCTGGTGGAGCCAGACGGAATCGAACCGACGACCTCTTCAATGCCATTGAAGCGCTCTCCCAACTGAGCTATGGCCCCACTTTAGGCATTGCCGACTTTTTGGGACAAGTTCGGCCCCCGACGG